>WNFU01010230.1_pt1 | contig 20260 bp, 15 predicted proteins | sample 5400121 | NCBI WGS metagenome assembly WNFU01 (sample SAMN13153360, study PRJNA577476) | soil metagenome | isolation source: 100 cm soil or saprolite under grassland replicate 1 | place: USA:California | collected 2016-06-15 | reverse complement strand
GCGAGAGAAATATTGTCTTCGATCAATTGGCGCATGCGAGCATCGCGCGCAGCATTCGAGGTTCCACCGAGGACCACCGCGACGATGTGTTTCTCATCGCGGCGAACCGATGACACCAAGTTGTATCCAGAAGCCTCGGTATAACCGGTCTTGATCCCGTCAACGCCCTTCACCTGTCCAAGTAGGGCGTTGTGATTGCGCATCTCGGCCCCCTTATAGCGAAAGCTCGGAGTTGCAAAATATTGGTAGTAGCCGGGAAATCGGTGTTGAATGGCACGCCCCAGAACGGCCTGGTCGCGGGCGGTCGTTATTTGCTCTTCGGCGGGCAACCCTGAGGCATTGACATAGGTCGTGCTCGTCATGCCCAGCGCTTTTGCTTTCAAGGTCATCAGCTTGGCGAATTCCTCTTCGCTGCCGCCGATGGCTTCAGCGACAACGACCGCCGCGTCGTTCGCGGATTTTGTGACAAGCCCTTTGATCGCGTCCTCGACCTTGATGGTCTGATTGGCCTTGAGCCCGAGCTTCGTGGGGTTCTGCATCGCCGCGCGGGTCGAGATCTGCAGCGGGGTGTCAAGCGTGAGCGTGCCAGCCTCAAGCTGCTCGAAAAGCAGGTAAAGCGTCATGATCTTCGTCAGCGATGCCGGATGGCGCGGTTCATCGGCGCCGACCTCGTGCAGCACGAAGCCCGATTTGTCATCGACCACGATGGCTGCATAGGGCGGCCGATAATTGGGTCCGTGAATCACGCGTCGCGGGGGATCGCTGCGCGGAGAACGAGCTTCCGCCTGATCCCGCCCAGCGCACGCAATCAGCAACGTCATCAGTAGACCGGCAACTCGCAGCCAATGCGAGGGCGAGATTTGAGCCAGGCCGATTGCAACGGTCCACGTTCTCGCCGGCGCGGTGTTAGCCCTGATCCTCGCCGCCCCGCGTTCGTATCCGCTCATAGACATGTCCCCCCAACAGACAGGTCGGTCCTGCAGCGCGAAACGCAGAATGCGGGCACGGCACCAGCGCAAGCCGCCGTTACCAGCGGAATCGCAGTCAGAGCCCACTTTGTCCGTGCAAGGCGCCCCCAAATTTTACCATCCCATGTTCCGGCGCGATCGCCGGAGGGATGGCTCCCGACTATTTGTCGCTTGGCCGCTCAATTGGTTCAAATGCGATTGGAAGGATCGTCGGCGAGACCCCAAAATTAACCAAAGGATCTTCAGGCCGACATCGTCAGCGATGATTGCAAAAAGTTCCCTGCCGCCATTTTCTCACCGCCCCGCTGCGGCGGAGCTTATCTAACTACCGCCGCGTACGGTTTTGTGTCATTGGTGGCGCGCTCGGCGACAAGGTGCCGGGGCCGAGTAAGAAACGGAAGCTTATGCCGTCGCTGCAATGCCGCGGCTCAGCGCGGCGCCGATGATGCCGGCGAGCGCAATCATTGTCAGCACGGCCGGAAATCCCCCCAGCGCCAAGGCGGTGGCGCCGCCGGCAACGCCGCAGCTGCCGCCGAGAAAGGTGCAGGCGTTGATGATCCCGGAGCCCTGCCCCGCGTGCTCGGGCGCAAGCGCCGAGAGTGCCAGCCGCGGTGCCAAGGCATAAGGCACGGCGAGAGCGGCGCCCATCACGAAAAACCCGATCGCGAGCAGCAGCATCCCACCCTCGGCGACGGCTGCGCCGATGATGGCGCTGGCGATCGCGATCAGCGCCATGCCGCCCGTCATGGCATTGCGCAGCCCGAGGCGTGCCGCCACCGCGGACGCCGAGAGGGCGAGCGCAAGCAGTGCCGCGCTCAGCGGCAAAAGGGACGCACCGGCTTCCAGCGCCGTGAGGCCGAGTCCGTCCCGGCTCTGCGCATAAAGGTTGAAGTAGAGCAGCAGGCTCATGATGCTGAACATCGACAGCGAGCCGATAGCGACGCCCATGACGAAGCTGCGCCGCGCGAAGAAGGTCAGGTTGACGAGCGGCGCCTTGGCGCGCGACTCCACGCTCAGCAGCAGGAAGAACGCCGTCGCCGCCACTGTGAACCAGCCGACAACGGGGAGCGGTGCCGTCCGCGCCTGCGGCAATGCATGCAGGCCGAACACCAGCGACACCATCAACGTGGTCAGCAAGACAAAACCGATCCAATCCGCGCGCCGGCTTTCGCGACCGGAAGCACGGACCGAGCCTGCGGAGGCGAGGCCGGCAATCGCGGTCAGCATGAGCACGACGTTGAACCAGAAGATCACCCGCCAGCCCGTGAGGTGAGTGAGCGCGCCGCCGAGCAGCGGTCCGATGCTGAAGCCGAGCATCAGGAAGCCGGTCCATGCGCCGATCGCTGTCGCCCTGCGCTGCGGCGTCGCGCTGGCGTCGACCGCGGCCAGCGTGCTGGGGACTGCGAGCGCTGCCGCGAGGCCCTGCAACGCCCGTCCGGCCAGCAGCGCAGCTTGTGTGCCGGCGGCGGCAATGATGCAGGACGCGACGCCGAACAGCGCCAATCCCGCCATCGATGCCAGCCGCGCGCCGAACCGATCCGCCGCCTGGCCGCCAAGCACGATGAAGGCCGCGGAGACGACCAGATAGGCGTTGATCGCCCACTCCACGCCGGCCGAGCTCAGCACAAGCTCGGTCCGCATGCTCGGCAAGGCGGCCATGATCGCCGTGCTATTGGCGCCGACCGCGAGCATCGCCAGACACGACGACCACAGGACCGACGCGAAGCCGCTGCGCTGGTTCAACGTTGCTGCATCCTCCGGCCAGCGTCGAGCGGATGACACGCCCCACGGCGCCGCTGCACTTGTTCTTCCGGTTGCCGTTGGATGCTACTCGCGCACGACGGTGCTCGCCAAAAGATTTTCCGTCACAGCGGCGGCTTGACGGTGCTGCCGGCACTTGCCGAGCGGCGAGCCGGGGGCGAGACTTGACCACACTGATCGCAATCCGAGCGGTTCACGGAGGGCCTGCCCAACATGATCGTCGATTCGCAAGTGCATCTGTGGAAGGCGGAAACGCCGGACTGGCGCTGGGTCCCCGGCCGCGTAGCGCAGCTCCCCGAGCCATTCACCATCGAGCGGCTGGTGCCCCTGATGGATGAGGCGGGCGTCGATCGCGCGGTGATCGTGCCGCCGTCTTGGCCGGGCGACCGCAACGATTATGCGCTGGAAGCGGTCAAGCGTTATCCCGGCCGCTTTGCCGTCATGGGCCGCATTCCGCTGGAGAAGCCGGAGTCGGCGGCGCTGCTTCCGAAATGGAAGGAGCAGCCCGGGATGCTGGGCGTCCGCCTCACGTTTCACCGCGCGCAGAGCGCGCTGTTGGAGAGCGGCGCCGCGGACTGGTTCTGGCCGGCGGCCGAGAAGGCCCGGCTGCCCGTCATGTTTTTGGCGCCCGGCAACAGCCCGAAATTCGCGCCCATCGCGGAACGTCACCCGCAACTGCCGCTCATCATCGACCACATGAATCTGACGGTTGAGATCGCCAAGGCCGGAGCGATCAAAAACGCGATCGACGAGGTGGTGGCGCTCGCCAAATATCCCAACGTGTCGGTCAAGCTCTCCTCGGCGCCCACGTATTCGCTCGAGGGCTATCCGTGGCGCGACATGACCGAGCATCTCAAGCGCTGTTTCGACGCCTTTGGCCCGCGGCGCTGCTACTGGGGAACCGACCTCACCAACGCCTTCAGCAAGTCCACCTACCGGCAGCGAATCACGCATTTCACCGAAGAACTGGGCTTTCTGTCGGAGGAGGACAAGGACTGGGTCATGGGACGCGCGATCCTGACGCGCCTTGGATGGACTTGAGGTGGCAAGGGAGCAAGCAAGCGACTTGCTGCCGTGCGCCGCATCGGTCGGCAGTTTTCCGATGACGTGTCTCACCGCCGCCCCTTTCAAGTCGATCCGCCTGCCTAATGAGCCGATCCCGCTGGCGGGGTAGTGAGATCATGCCGGATGTTCCGTGCGCCCGTCGGACACGGCGATGGATTTCGATATGGCGGCAAGAAACGGAGTTTGTGCTGCGGCGTCCTGGATTATCCCTCGCACAGGTCATCGATTGCGATCGGTGGCTTCGCGACACAGACAAGGAAGGGTATCCAGATGAGCAAGGCAGAGGACAACAAGGCCATTGTCGGCCGGTGGTTCACCGAGTTCTGGGGCAAGACCTGCAATCTCGGCGTCGTCGATGAGCTCGCCGCGCCCGACATGCTCCTGCAGTATTCCCTGCACGAGCCGCGCCGCGGCCGTGACGACATCAAGGCATTCATGACCGATTTCCGCCGAGCATTCCCCGACCTCAACTTCTGGGGCACGGCGGATTTGATCGCAGAAGGCGACTATGTCGTCGGCCAATGGGAAGGCGGCGGCACGCACACCGGTCCTGGCTTCAGCGACTTCCTGATGGGCTCGCTGCCTCCCGCGACCGGCCGGAAGATGCACTTCACCGGCACCACGGTGTTGCGCATTCAGAACGGCAAGATCACCCAGGAAATCGGTCTTGACGACGGCGTCAAGGCGCTGACCCAGCTCGGTCTTATCAAGGCCGCCTGATCAACGCAGCGCGTAGCAAGCGTAGCCCGGATGGAGCCATAAGCGCGTTTACGCGCGTCCGGAGCCCGTCGAAGACGGGCGTGAACGCCCTTGAGGACGCGCTATGGCGACATCCGGGGTCTGTCTCCAGCGCGGAGCGATAGGCCACCGCGTTCGTCATAACTGCCGGCATCCCGGATTTCGCCATAGCGCGTCGAAGACGCGCGTAAACGCGCTTATGGCTCAATCCGGACTACTGTCATTGCCGGGGCCCGCCGGCCGATATCCGAGATCGGTCCCAATCCAGAAGTGGAGCAAGCCATCATTCAATCACTTCGTCGGCTGCGCGACCATTTTTTCGCATCGATAACATCGTCTTGAGGACATTTCCCTTCGTTTGATGTGCGGCTTGTGAGCTACCTCACACATTCGAATAGGCCAACCGCGCTAAGCATTCCGTCATGCTGGCTGCGATCGATGCGGTGCACCCAGCTGATGACGTAGCGACACACACCTTGCCGTTGCTGGGGTGGCCAAGAATGCGATTGCAACATAGATCGCGCTGCGCTCGCCCGCTGCACACGCTGCTGGTGATATGGCTGGGACTTGCCGTCTCCCTAAGCGCTGCCCTCGCGCAGGACGAGCCAATACCGAGCGCGCAGTCGAGTGGGGTCAATGTCAATAAACCGGCTCATTTTCAGATTTGGCGAAGGATCACGCTCGACACCTACAAGGGAGTTGATGCTTATCGCGATGCGCTGGATTCAGCGAAAATTAAAATTGGCGATTCTGCCGACGAAATCCTCGGCCGGCCCGCGTTTCCTTATGCAAGGACGAAAACAGACGTAGAGCTCGCAGTGCTTTCGGCCGCGGACCTCGGCGTGGAATCGGATCAAGCTTCTCTTGCGCAAGTGTATCAACGCGCCAGGCAAGCTGGTCTTGAGCTGTGCCCTGCTGGGGTCGGACCGCAGTTGCGGTTGGAGTATCGCAATCAGCCGCTTGGCGAGGCTCTTGATATCGCGATGGAGCCGGTGGCCACGTACCGTGGCGACCCCACGATCTTGACGCTGGTGAACTGGGGCACCGGGCTCATGCTCATCGGTCGCGATGGGCGACCCGAGTCTATGGTGTTCCGGAAATCTCGCTTCGTGTTCGCTGTGCATATATTTTCGATTGTGTGCATCGGTCTGATCATCTGGCTAGCCAGCGACAAGATCGCGGCGACCTACCCGCGCGAGAACTGGGTCGCGGTGCTGAAGAAGCCGACGAAGTGCAACACGCGGGAGGAGATGGACAAGGTTGTCGCTCTCATGATGGAGAGAGAAAACGGGACGTCGTCCAGCTTCTGGAGCAGCTGCCAGGAGCTACCGAGCGGAACTGAGGTCTTCGTCGAGTTGGTGCCTTACTTCAATCTCTGCATTCGCGCCGCTGACGAGGTTAGCTGCATGTGGAGCGATGAGGGCTGGAAAATGCGGATAGTAAAATAGGCGTTCAGCGCAAGGCAGCATCCGCCGCTATGCAAGCCCGATGCTTCCGCCGTCATGGCGGGATCGGCGCGCCGATGCTACCCTCGCGGTTGCAAACGCAATCCAAGCCGGGGGGCATCGCATGACGCGCATCGCCATCATCGACCGCGCCGACATGAACGCCGAGCAGGCGCGCGTCTACGACGCCGCCAAGCAGACAAGCGGCATCGTGGGCGGGCCGTATCTTGCCTATATCCGCTTGCCAAAAGTGTTCGAGGCGACCCAGACCATGCGCGCGGCGCTGGCGTCCGGGCCGCTCTCGCGCCGCGAGCAGCAGATCGTCAACCTCGCCGTCGCCCGGCATTGGAACGCGCGCTATCCATGGTTCGCACAGGTGCGCAACTCGCTGGCCCTTGGCATCGAGCAGGCGGTTATCGACGCGATCAACGCGCGCAAGACCCCGAGCCTGGCCGATGCGCGCGAGCGCACCTGCTTTGCCGTGGCGCGCGAGCTCCTCGCCGACAAGGGGCTCAGCGACGAAAGCTACGCCGCCGCGGAAAAGACGATGGGGCTGGAGCACCTGGTGGCGCTGGTCGCGACGGTCGGCAGCTTTTCGATGACCTGTCTCACCGCCGCCACGTTTCAGATCGATCCGCCGCCGAACGATCCGACGCCGCTGGCGAAGTAGCGTGCTAAGGCGCAGTGGTCGCGCATGTTGTTTCTGCCCAAGGCCGTGTATTCCTAAGTCCAGCGCGCATCTGCAAGGTCCGCTCTGCAGCCGAAAGCGGACAAAATAGCAGGCGTCTCGGTATATCCGCTTGGAGCCAAGACCGGACTCATGCAGTGCAGCAAAAAGCCTCCCCCAAAGGGAAGAGGCCGCAGTAACGGGCGCCTCAGACCCCCGCGCTACTGCCTGCGCCTTCAGTGCCGTTAACTCCGCCTCGCTGCGGAAGGTCATCACCGCAACCTTGCGCGTGCGGTAGTACGGCAGGATCACTTCGAGCTTGCCGTCCCGTTCGGCGATCGCGATGTAGCGCGCCTCAGTGCCGCGGTTCGGAAGGTCGAACAAGGTCCATTGCCCATTGCCCGGATCGTAGCGCGCCACCTTGTCAGTGCTCCACAGGTTGGTCCAGACGTTGTGCTTGGAATCGACCTGCACTTGATAGGGCTGATGCGCCTCCGGGTTCGGCAGCGGCACGAGCTTGATCTCCTTCGTCCTGATGTCGATGCGCCCGAGCGTGCCGCCGAACGAATTGCCGACCCAGACGTAGTCGCCGTCCTTGTCGGCGCCGAGCCGGCGCGAGCCCTGCGCCCAGGCGAACGGCGTGTTGAAGTCCGGTGCCACGAAGGTCTCATAGAACTTGCGCTGCTCGGGGGTCAGATTATCAATCACCGCCTGCTCGGGCGGCATCTTCAGCTCGCCCGTCTTGCCCGTGCTGATGTCGCTGTAGTCCATCAGGTCCTGGCTCATGATCGCCCACCACGCGTTGCCAGTGCGGTCGACGGCTAGCCCATAGACCGTGCCAATACCGTGCGGGGTCTTGTAGCTCACCGACTTAAATTCGGTGAACGTCTCTTTGGCGATGTCGAAGCGCAGAGCGCCGTCGGGCGAGGTGACCCAGACATTACCCTTGAGATCGACGTCGAGCGTGCCGGCGGTGCCCGACATGGGCTTCGGCGGCGTGTAGACCGAGATCTTCTCGGTCTTCGGGTCGATCTTGGCGAGGCTGCCGTGGCTGCGCTCGACCGTCGAGCGCGTGTTGAACCACAGATTGCCGTTCTCGTCGCGCACGATCCCATGGCTGCCGGCGGCAAAGCCCTCGATGTCGGGCACGCCGAACTTCTTCACCGCCCCGGTCTTGGCGTCGATCTTCGCCACGGTGGTGTCGCGGCTCGGCAGACTGTAGGCGATCCACAGGTTGCCATCGAGATCGGCCTGCGCGTCGTGCACCCCGACCATACCGTTGAGATCGGACGGCGTGCCGAGCATCCAGTCGCTGCCATCATTCGAGGGCTGCGGCGGGCCGTTGCCCGGCTCCTTCGGAAAGTCGTACTCCTTGAACACCACGCGCGCGGTCTCGCCCTTCGGCCGCTCCGGCAGCGTGACCTTCACCGAGCTTTCGCCCGGGCCGCGGGCGCGGGCGAGATAGGTCGCGAGCTCCTTCTGGTGGAAGTCGATGTTGGGCGTGCCCTTGTGCTCCGCGCCGAGATAGTGGCCGAACACGTTGAGCCGCTTCATCAGCTCGAGGACGACGTTCCAGCCGGTCTCGTCGAACTTGTGCTGCAGGGGATAGCTCGCAGTGTGGCAGCCGGTGCAGTTCTTGCGCACCTGTGTCTTCATCCGGAAATCGTCGGGCGTGTCACCCGGTAGCGAAGCCAGCATGACGTCGCCGGGCAATTGCGGAAAGAAATCCTTCGCGGGCTTGAGCACAAAATTCTGCCGCTTCGCCGCGCTGAGATCGATTGTGCTCTTGGCGGTCTCGTAACTCAGCGCCTGCGCCCACACCCGGTATTTGCCCGACGTCAGCGGCGGGAAGTAGTAGCCGCCCGAATCATCGGTGAACACGCTGGTGGTGATGGTTTGGCCCTCGGCCTTGGCTGAGACCGTGACGCCGCCCATTTTTTCGCCCACCGCGGACGTGACAGTGCCGCTCAGAATGACGTCACCGGCGAGGGCCGCCGCGGGCAGGGTGGTGAGCAACGCGATGAGGGCGATCGTTGAGACTTGCGCACGTGTCATCAGAGTCTCCCCTTGAATTTTCCGCTCAGCGCTTTTCAGCCGGCGACAGCGTCTGCAGATAGGCGGCAATTGCGTCGATCTCAGCCGGCGTGAAATGCTGCTTGAAGCCCGGCATGCGTGGCGTGCCGTTTGCGATCACCTCGCGCACGAGTTCAGGCCGGCCGTTGAGCGACTCGCGCGACAGCACAGGTCCGAACTGGTGCAGCACGAGGTTCGGCTTGGTATGGCAAATGCTGCAGCTCTGCTCGTAAAGCCGCCATCCGAGCCGCTCCTTGTCGGATAGCTGATCCGGATCGCTGTTTTGCGCGAATACGGCTGGCGAGGCAATGCAGCAAAGCAAGAGAACGGCGGTGGCGCGCGCCATCCTTGGCACTCCCCAAAGTTTACATTTTTAGCCAAGCATAGGCGTGCGCTGGCCGAAACGGAAGGGCGCGGCCGAACATTATGCTTACGTGCCAATCGCTGCGCGGCCACAGCCAACGGTATGGGCTGGAGTCGTCGGATTTCGCAGATCGGTCATCCATGTCGGAGCGCCGCACTCGCCCCGAGTCCGTTATGCCCTCGATCGATTCCGCGCGAGACTGGCAGAACCGGGCATAACTCGCTCGCCTACCCTCAGCGCACGTCGCCCGAGCTCATTGGACATTGATCGGGCTGGCGGTTGACCGAACTTGCGTACAGAGCGGATACACGGTCCATCGTTTAAGCCGACGCTTATGAGGGTCGGCATATAAGACATCACTCAAGACGGAGTACTGAAATGTTACCGCGACTTGTTCTTCCTTGCGTGACTGCGATAGCATTCGCGTCAAGTCTGAGTTTCGCGCAAGCACCCTCGCCAAACGGCGTCAAAACACTCAATCCTGGCGGCGCTATCAAGACGGAGGGCACCTGGAGCCTTGGCGCTAGGGCCGGTGACTTGATCTTTGTCGCCGGCATGCAAGGCATAGATCCCGCAACCAACAGATTGGTGCAGGATCCCCGCGCCCGGGTCCGTCAGGCTTTCCTCAATATCAGGTTGATTGCCCAATCGGAGGGCGCCAGCCTTCAGGATTGTGTGCGGCTCACCGTTTACGTCAGTGACCTGCACCGTTTCGCGCCCATGGTGGACGAGGTGCAGGCGGAGCTGTGGGGCAAGCCGCCATATCCACCGCGCACAATGATCGAGGTCCAGCGGTTATTTGACGACGATATCGTGGAGATCGACAGCATCTTCTATGCCCCAACCAAAAGATGAGTTAGACCTGGGCTGATCCGGCGCCGTGCTACGTGTCACGCGCTGCAGGAGGATTTCGTTTCTGCTATAAATTAAAGTTCGCAAAGCCCAGGACCTCTTTAACATGCATAAACTTTCATGCCACGACCCGCTCTACGCGGGTCGCGTGTTTAGCTTACTGACGAGTGGTGCCCTCGCTGTACTGGTGGTGCTTGGATGCTCCAGCGCACCTGCCTGGGCGCAGAGTGCCGAGAGAAAAACCGATCCCGCAATTCGACCAGAGTTCCGAGAGCCAGTAACACTTGCAAGCAAGGACGGCGTCCTCGAAGTTCGGCTTACCGCGCGGCAGGGCCAGGCCACGCTAGATACGGTAACGACGCCTGTCCAAAACTTTTTGCTTTTCGACTATGAGCTGGTCCGCGGCACGGCGTCGGACGGGAAGAGCTCAGGCGGCAATCTTTATCCGGGGCCGACGCTGCAGGTGTTTCCCGGCGAAAAGCTGATCATCCATTTCGAGAACGGCCTCACTGCCCTCACCATCCGGGATTATTTCAGCCCGCAGTACACCCCGAAGGGTCGGTCCGTTCCGATTTATCCGGAGCAGATGACTTCGTCGCCGGTGAATCTCCACACCCACGGACTTCACATCAGTCCGAAGGGAAATGCCGACAACGTATTGCTGCACATCCCTCCAGGGATGTCCAACACCTACACCTACGACATCCCCAGGAACATGCCACAGGGACTGTACTGGTATCACACTCATCTTCATGGGCTCACGTCGGCGCAGGTCTATACGGGTCTCGCCGGCCTGCTTGCCATTGGACGGACGGACGGCAACCTGCCGCTCGTTACGGACAACAACATTCCCATCCGGAATATGGCGCTTCAGTATAACTTCGTCTTTGACCGTGCCGGCGGTCTGACCGAACTTAACAATCCGACATGGCCGCAGTGGGTCAACTCCATAACGCCACCGAAGGCCGAAGAGCTGGCGAACGGCACCTACCGCCCATCCTTGGCGCCGGTCAACTTCGATCGATCGAAGCCGGGAACGAAGTACCTTACGGTCTGGTATGCGGGGGCGCTTTCCATCCGCAATACTCGCGGGCTCTTCCAATTCATTCCCAGCAATCTGCAGCGCTTCACGTCGCCGGACGGCAACAGCGATGTTCCGGCGGATCCGTCGCTCCCGGATTACCAACGCGATGTGCAATTCACAGTAAACGGGCAGTTTCAACCGGTCATCAAGGGCAAGGCTGGCCAGACCGAAATCTGGGTGCTCGCGAATGTGAGCGACATTGCCTACATGAACGTTCAGCTCACGGAAACCGCGACTGGACGGCATCCGCCCATCGCCATCGTGGGCCAGGATGGAAATCCCTATACCGCCGTCCAGTATCCGCCGACTGACAACGGCACCCGGCTGCTCATTGCACCGGCGAGCCGGTTCGCGATTGCAGTGACGATACCAGCCCAAGGCGAACTCGTTCTCGAGATGCCGGAACGCGGAGGCGGTGCAAAGACGATCGGCGCGCCCGGCGTGCTCTACACCAACAATGGAACGGAGAATCCTCCAGCCGTCATAGGCAGCCTGAGCGTCCTGCCCTCCGCCGTCAGCTATGCCGACGGGTTCTTCGTCTTTCCAACCCAGGTGCTGGCGAAAGCCACGGCTTCCGAGGGTGGCGGCGTTACGACCGCCTTCATCGAAGGTCAGCCGCTCGGTGCCTACACGGCCTTTGTTGACCTTGCCAACACGACGCCGGACGTCAAGCGGCAGTTCCTGATCTCCGGCGGGTTTCTCAACAACCTGGCGAGCACGGAGGACCCGAAAGCATTCGTGTATGCGTTCGATGGCGGCGCATTCCCTAACGTGCCTCTGATCCAGGCCCGACTCAACTCGGTTGAGGAGTGGAGGTTCGTCAATCACAACAACGACGAGCATCCCATCCACGTCCACGTCAATGATTTCCAGGTGATCGAGTACTTTGATCCCACCACGGGTCTGCGGACCGGCCCCGACAAGTTTGCCATCGATAATGCCAATGCGCCGGCACCGACCATGCATAGCGACGAGAACGTGATCCAACCCGGCATCCTCTCGATTCGCACCAGGTTCGAGGAGTTCACCGGGCTGTACGTGATGCATTGCCATCGCCTCAACCACGAAGACAACGGGCTGATGGGGCTCATCAACGTCATACCGGCCGTCTCCACTTATGCGGTGGCGATTCCGGGCGCCCCCGGCAAACCTGCCGAGGTGCGTCTGTACGACGGCAACGGCGACCGGTTCGTGGCGACGGTCATCCCGTTTCCCGGGTTCGAAGGCAGCGTCAATGTAGCCATGGGGGATGTCGATGGTGATGGCGTGCTTGACCTGATCGTCGGTGCCGGCAAGGACCATGCGCCGGAAGTCGTGGCCTATGCGGGCGCAGCGAGGGGTGGCAAAGGGGCCTTCGGGACCGAGCTGGCGCGCTTCCAGGCGTTCGATGCCGTTGCGCGTGGCGGTGTTAGCGTGGCTGTTGCGCAGATCGATGGGACGACGTCCGACAACATCATCGTGGGATCGGGTCCTGGCATCCCAAGTGAAGTGAAGGTCTATCGATTCCCGCTGGCGTCATCGGCCGGCGCCACGCCGTCACTCTTCTCGACGTTCAAACCGTACGGTGGGGACTCGTCCGGGGTGAGCATCGCCACCGGCTTCGTGGATTTTTCGACCGGCCGCGAGAGCATCGTCACCGCTCCCGGCCCCGGCACCCCGACCGAGGTCAAGGTGTTCGCCTTCGCGCTCTTCAAGCCCATCGGCAAGGCCAGCCCGGGTAGCACGCAAGCGGCCGGGACCGACCAGCCCGTGAACACCGCCTCGTTCATTCCGTTCGGCAAGGAATATCGGGGCGGCGTTTCGCTCGCGACAGGCTGGCTGGCTGCCTCGCTCGGGGGTGCCAAGCGCATTATCGTCAGTCAGCTCGCGGACAGCGGTTCGGTAAAGGTCTTTTCGAGCGGCTCCGCACTGGACGGGGGCCCGTCACTATATCTGCAGAGCCCCCTACACCACGGCCACGCCGCCCACTTCCGCGAGATCGCCGCCTTCGAGCCATTCGACGGATCTGCCGGCACACGGGTCGCCACGACCAGCACGACGACGGGCGCCAATCTGCTGGTCAGCGGTGTTGCCACTGGAGGCACGGACGCAAGCGTTGTCAAATACGAGTTCGTCAGACCGAACGCTCAGTCGACGACACTGCAAGCCGTGCGTCTCGGACAAGTCTGGTCCGGAAAAGGGTCGCAGCCTGCCATTCTGGGCGGCGACTAGGGCTTCGCACGATCGATTGCTGTTGCCGATACGATCCGCTTTGCACCTCAAAGCGGACAAACGAGCGCGACCTCGGCAGGTCCGCTTTGTCCCATTAGCGGGCATTAGATAGGGTCGCTCGTCAGCGGGGGCAGGCATAACGGGCGGCACTCTCGCGACCGTTCCTACTGGATCGGCTTGGCCAGCACTCGCACCACAACGTAGACCGGCCAGTCAATTCAGACCGGCCGCCTTAAGCAAAGCCTCAGTATCGGTCAGCCAGACTGCGTCATCTTTCTTGAGGCGCGAGAGAACACGCCGCATGGCGGCCGCGCCATCGGGCGTGCCGACCACGAAGGGATGTAGTCCGATGACCACCGTTGTGGCCTCGCGCGCCGGATTGGCGCGGGCCTCGTTGGCCAGCTCCAACACATAGTCCAGCCAGAGGGTCTCGATTTCGTTGGGCGACTTCATCCTCGCCAGAAACTGACCCATATCGACTGTGACTGTTGGATATGGCAGCAGCACCAGCCGGCGTCTTCAGGCGCGAAATGGTATCGGAATCCATCTGGTCGAGGTTGTAGGTGATGCCCTCGGCCGCCATCGCCTGCATGGTGTCAGCGTTGGAATAGACGCTGGGACTTGACCAGCCGATCGGCCGCACTCCGGTCGTGGAGGCGATCAGGTCCAGCGTGCGGCGAACATAGTCTTTTTGCTCTGCGAGTCCGCGCCCGAGCGGCAGGATGTCGTTGCTGTTGTTCATGCCGTGAGCGATGATCGGTGCCTTCGGATGGGCAGCGCGGAACTCCTTCCACACTGAGGGGTACGTACGAGGAAACGTGGCATTCAAGACGACGCTGAGCGGGACATCCAATTCCTTGAACAGCCGCGCAACGCGCAGGTTGCCCCAGGTGACCGCGTATTGGCGGAAAGCCTCGTTCACGAGGTCGGGATTGCGAGTCGCCAGGTCCGGGCGGAAGACCGGGCCCTGGCCGAAGCCGAATACCTCGACGAATAGAGCGAAGCTTACGGCGACTTTTTTTCCGCCGGGCCAGGTGGAGACTTGAGCAGGCTCGCGCGGAAATTTGGTAACCCAGTCAGTTCCGTCCTGCGCAAGAGCAACCCCGGAGAGAACATGACTGGCGACCAAAAGTGCCAGCACGGCGATAAAGCCAGGCTTCCAGCTTTTCCATCTCATTAGTCTAATCCCTCACTACTTCGGACAAACAGCGCCGGTCTGCACCCAGGCCTGCATGGCTTGTCCTGCGTGCGCGCCGCTATCCATGCTTGGATCTCAGGGGAAGATCGGCGAGCGTTTTGGCTCCAGCTGCCGGCGTCATCAGCGTCGGCCACTGATGCGGCGGCAGCGTCCGCCGCATGTCGTCGCCCTTCAGGGAGCCGGTATCGTATCAGTTCAAACAAGTGGGTTGATAGGGGCCGAAACCCGCTTCGCTACCGCAACATGAGATGCTGGCCGATGTCGCAGTCGGGTCATCAGCGACCAAGGCGGTCAAAGCTACAGCACGGTGGATGTCCGCTTCGCCTCAAAAGCGGACAAATATGCAGTGATCTCGGGGTGTCTGCTTTGTGCCAATCGCGTCGTAACGCGCCGCAGTAAAAGCACCGCTATTCGATCACCTCGTCGGCGCGGGCGAACGCCCGCGATTTCGCTGAACGGGCGTTACGGAATATTGGATCGGGTTGCCGCGTCAGTCTGCCTTGATGTTGGCTGCCCGGATCACCTTGCCCCACTTCTCGGTTTCTTCGGCGATAAACCTGCCGAAATCGGCAGGCGAGCCGGCAAGTGGTTCACTGGCGCCGGCGAACAGCACCGCCACTTTCCGCTCGACCAGCTCGGCCGCCAGCGCCGGCAGTTGATCGAGCCGCCCGTCCGCCCAACGGAACTCGATCGCGACATTCTGGCCCTCGACGAAACCGCTTTCGCCAAGCGCGCGGCGGAACGCCGCCACAAGGTCCGCGTCGGAGGCTAGCGATCGGCCGCTGAGGAAACCTACCACCGGCATCGCGGACTGCTGCGCCCACGTTGCCAGCGGCGTCGCCGCAGCCGCGCCGCCGAGCAGCGTGATGAAATCGCGTCGCCTCATTCGATCACCTCGTCGGCGCGGGCGAGCACTGTCGTGGGTATGTCGAGGCCGAGCGCCTTGGCGGTCTTCATGTTGATCACCAGCTCGTACTTCGTAGGCGCCTGGACCGGCAGCTCGGCCGGCTTCTCGCCTTTCAGGATGCGATCAACGTATTGAGCCGCGCGCCGGTGTGGGTCCATCGGATCAGGCCCGTAGGAGATCAAGCCGCCATCGATCGCGTAAAAGCGGAACGGATAGACAGCGGGCAGCCGGTGTCGTGCCGCAAGCGCGATGATCAGTTCGCGGTGCAGGATCGCAAACCCGCTCGACGAGACGATGAGGCCGCGATTTGATCCAGCGGCGAAGGCTGAGACTCCGCGCTCGATCTCGCCGCGCTCCCGCACATCAATGGGGCTTAGCTCCACTCCCCAAGGCGCCGCCACGGCCTGGATTGCGCCCCACTGGCCGGTCCCCGCAGGATTGGTGGCATCTCGAAGGACAGCCGCTCGAGTGATGCCGGGCACCACCTCCCTTAAGACCTCGAGCCATTTCCCGCTGACGCCGTATTCGAAGTTGGTAAAACCAGTGGCGTTGCCACCCGGCCGGGCGAGGCTGGCGACGTAGCCGGCGCCGACGGGATCAGGGGTCTGCGTAAACACAATCGGCACAGTCCGGGTCGCCTCTTGCAACGGCCCCATGACTTGGCCGCCACCAGCCAGGATGACATCGGGTGTAAGCGCGACCAATTCCACCGCGTCTCTGCGAATGCGGGCGATATCGCCCCCGCCCCACCGGTAGTCGAGCCGTAGGTTGCGGCCTTCGATCCAGCCCAATTCGCGCAGCCCTTGCAGGAATGCCGCGACGCGGGCCTGCCCCTCCGGGTCGTCTGCGGCCTGAGCCATAAGAACGCCAATGCGTCGAGCTCGCTCCGGCTGCTGTGCCCGTGCCGCAAGCGGCCACGCCGCCGCCGCTCCGCCAAGAAGCGTGATGAACTCGCGCCGTTTCACTGCCCGATGCCTCCCGTGCTTCCAACCAAAAGGATAGCACACCTCAGTAAGCAAGGAGACTGCTGCACTGCGGGAGTTCGAGCTGGCTTGTGTCGGCTCGGGGGTCAACAGCAGCCTTCCCAGCTGGCGACCGCCCCATGAACCTTTTCCGGCTCGACGCGACTAATGCTTGGGAGATCACGGATAAAACGCGTAGCAAACAAAAAACGCAACGAAAGCTTCGACGGGGGCGAAACATCACATTATGCATCGACACTTCTTTTTGCGCCGCGCGGTTGTGCTCGGGGCCGCTGCGACGGTGAGCCTATTGGTAATTGGCCCGGCACGGGCGCAGCTGCGGGGAGCCGTCGCAACGCCCGCAGTGCAGCCGGCGCCGTCATCCACCACGCCTGCGGCCCCCCACTCGGCCGAGTGCACGGTGGCGACCGATCAAGTCCGCTTTGATTTTCCACTTCCTCGTACGGCGCGGCTTCTCGTGAGCGGCCTGCCGATCAAGATTGTGGCGCTCGGATCATCGTCGACCTATGGCGCAGGCGCCAGCACGTCGGCTGCCTCCTATCCGAGCCGCCTTGCCGAAGAACTTGTCCGCCGTTTCCCCGGGCACAAGTTCACCGTTTTGAACCGCGGCGTGAACGGCGAGGACGTCGGCAATATGCTCGCGCGTCTCGACACCGCGGTGATCAGGGAAAAGCCTGATCTCGTGCTCTGGCAAATTGGCACCAATTCAGTTCTGGACAACAAAGCCGTGCAGCCGCACGCCTCGCTGTTGCGCGAGGGACTAGCGCGGGCCAAAGGCAGACGGCATGGTGTCACTGATTGCCGCCACCGCGAAGGCGGAGCATGTCTGTCTCTTTCACCGCTTTGATCTGATGCGGCATTGGCACGAGACCGAACGTTTGCCGTTCAAAGCGTTCGTGTCGCCGGATGGGCTGCACATGAATGACTGGAGCTACGCCTGCCTCGCCAAAGCGCTCGGCCTGGCGATTGCTGAGGCGGTGGAGCGGCCAACAATCAGATGATGTGCGGTGTCGACGGCGACCTGGACATTGTAGCCGACAACGCCGGAACCGCGGCCGCTGGTCGCCATCGAGCGGGAATCGGGATCGGTCAGCGAGTCCTGACTTTATATTCGCTCTATTACAATGAGACGCGCACGCACCTGGGGTTGGGCAAAGACGTCACGCTAGGACGACACATCGAGCGATCTGGGACGATCGTCATCACACCAATCTTGTCCGGACTCCATCACTGCTACGCGCGGATATGATTTTCGGGAAGGACAGATGTGGCTGAGGGGCCGGCTTGTTCCTGACCACATGACGATTGCTGACTTCCGCAAGGACAATGGCGAAGCCATTTGTAAGGTGTGCGCCCGGTTCATCATGCTTTGCTGGGCTCTGGATTTGTCTCTCCACGCCGCAAGGCCGCGGGCGACGAGATAATGCATAAGGATGCCGCCGGCGACGATCGCGGCCCCGAACGCCACCTCGTGGCTGAAAGCTTCTGAGCGCGTCTCTACGACCTCGCCCATGGCGCTCAGGACGGTGCCGGTCGCGAAAACCGGCAAACCGTAGCGGCCGATCAGGCACAGCGGTAGGAATGCCCGGGTCCGCCGCATCAGTCCGGTGAGCCCGGAATGATAGACGATGTAGGCAAGCGCGAGAAAATGCACGAGCCGCGCGAATCCGAGATCGGTCTTGCCGCAGTCGAGCACGTCGCGCACGTCCTGCCACAGCCCCGACGCATAGCCGAAGGCATCGGTGCGCACTACCGCGGCGATCGCGACGACAGCGAGGCAAGCGGCGAAGAGCCGCGCGTCGTAGGCGATACCGCCGCGCTTAAGTCGGCGTCCTGCGAAAATGCCGATGGCGAAGATGAGCTGCCACGCGATGGGGTTGAAGAACCAGGTTCCCTCAACGGGCCAGGTTGACAAATTGAGAGAGAACGCGCGCGCCGCCAGATAGATCCCGGCCGAGGCTGCGAGCATCAGCCGATCGTCGCGGCGCGCCAGCGCCAGCAGCAACGGCGTCATCAGCAACAGCGCGATATAGAGCGGCAAGATGTTGGCATTCTCGAGCTGATGGAGGAGCGCCAAAATGCCGGCGGTCGTTTGCAGCGGGTTCGACACCACCGCGTCGGCATCTTCCAGGAGATCGTCTTCGTCCCACAGGGCAGCAGCACCGGCGAAGATGGCTATGATCAGCAACGAGATCAGGATCTGCACCCAGTAGAGCGTGAACGCCCGGCGAAGCACGGCGCGTACCGCCACGACGGTCTCTCCGTCGAAGAAACGCGTACCGTAGGCGAGCGCGACGGATACGCCGGATAGGAATACGAACAACTCAGCCGCATCCGAGAAGCCGAAGTTCTTCTGCGTCACGTGCTGAAATACGTTTTCCGGCACGTGGTCAATGAATATCATCAACAGCGCAAGGCCGCGCCAGAAGTCGATGCCGTCGATGCGTTTTGCCGGAGCCGCCATGTTCCCCCCGGTCCCCGATTTCATCAATCGCCCCTGAATAACAGTCGTTCATCTTGACCGATGGTTAAAATGCGACGGTCCTCAGGCCGTCGCATGGCCTTACGACGGAGCGCGAGCATTCAAGCTCAGTCTGCGACTTCTCGCCTACGGAAACCCTGACAGGAATTTCTGTTGAACTGTGTCCGAACGGCAACAGACTCTGGTGCCCGGAATCACGTTTCGCTGATACGGTGACCTGTCGTTCCCGAAAATCCCATCCGGTGCGGATTCGCGCTATGAGGCAGAATCAGCTGATCATCCTGCGCGATGCTCGCATTAGTTCAGACCCGCAGCGGCATCGACTGCCTGCAGCGCCGGCCGGTGCGACGAGTTCGTTGGGTTCCAGAGAACAGCCAGTTTAGCGAGCGAAGGAGCCGCCCCCTTGAGCAGCTCCACATGCTTGGCGCTCATCTCGGATATCATCCGAGTCGTCCCTGTCAGGTTCGCACCCGGCCGCGCGAGGCTGGCCACGACCCCGCTCGCTAAAGGATCGCCCATCGCCACAAAGACGATAACCCTATAGACATCGCGCGCCCAGGTGCCTCAATACGGGCGCGATATCATCGTGGAGGACCGATCATGAAAAGGCTGGGTGTGCTTGGAATTATCGCTGGTGCCGCGTTATTGACGGCGGTTCCCCTCTCAATTGAATGGTCACAAAAGAATGTGGGCTCCGCAGCCCCAACTCTGACGCTATCACAGGCTGACGCCGCGACGGCCGGGATGGAGCGGCGTCAAACGCGGCGCACAGCTCGCCGGGCCGGGCGTGAGACGCGGCGTGCAGTGCGGCGTGGCACGTCGCCACAGTAAGTCCCGCTACTCTGTAAAAGCTTGTGGGGGTCACCGAAGGGTGGCCCCCTCGTCCATTGAGCACCCCCGAAATGAGCGGCCTAGCGACAAACGAGATTGCTGGTTTCCTGATCGCGGCGCTCCTGTTGGCTCTAGTACTCGTTTTCCTTCTCCGCTGAAGCGTTGACCGATGGCACAATGAAAAAAGTTGGAAAAGCGGCCTGGCCACGGACATCCTCAACACGGGCGGACGATAAAGCTTGCGCAGGTGCGCACCACCATTTGAGGAAAGAAGCATGAGCATCAAGTACGACTCCATCCGCGACCGCACTCAGTTGCCGTCGTCACCAGCAATTTCTTGCACGAGCATCACGATCTTGCGCCGCAGATCGGCATTGTGAACTCGCATAAACGCCCCGATCAGCCTTAAGCCCTCTGAACTGGCGACGAAGTCGTCTATCTGGGCAATCGATAACGCGCTTCCGTTCGGCCCGCCCTCGAAGAAGAACGCTACCGGCACTTGCAGAATGTGGGAGATTTGCTGCAACCGGCTCGCTCCGATGCGATTGGTGCCGCTCTCGTTTTTCTGCACTTGCTGGTAGGTGATGCCGAGTGCATCGGCCAGTTGCGTCTGGCTCATTGCAAGCATCTT
>WNFU01003624.1_pt1 | contig 20262 bp, 19 predicted proteins | sample 5400121 | NCBI WGS metagenome assembly WNFU01 (sample SAMN13153360, study PRJNA577476) | soil metagenome | isolation source: 100 cm soil or saprolite under grassland replicate 1 | place: USA:California | collected 2016-06-15 | reverse complement strand
GGTGCATGCGTCGCACCCCGAACGAGAGGACCTGCTTGCCCCCCGCGGCCTTGCGGATCCGCGCCGCCTTCGTCGCGATGCCGCTCGCCTGGCAGATCATCCCGAGGACCGGCGTCTCGTACATCGCCCAGTCGCCGTAGGGTCCCTCGAGGACCATGACGGGGACCGGGATGCCCCGCGGCGTCTTCGCCGGGAACGCGCTGCCCTCCGGGATCGCCCAGAGGCTCACCGCCTTGCCTTGCAGGAGATGCACGACTTCTTCGAGGCCGCAGAAGATGCCCCACGGCCATCCGTTCGGCAAGCCGCCGGTCGTCACCTCGGCGACGACGTTCGCCCGGTCCCGGCCCGCCTTCTTGAGGACGTCGAGGGTCCGCACGAAGTAGATGTCCGTCGTCCGGCCCGCCCGGATCTCGTCCGCCGTGGCGATGTAGAAGTCACGGCCGGACGCGGGCTTGGGCATCGGTCCCGTCGCGGCTACTTTCTCCCGTTATTAGAGCTTTTGGTCGAAGCTCTCACCTTCGCGCCGAAGGCGGCGAGAATTTCGGCGGCCCGCACAACCTCGGAGAGGGCGACGCGTTCGTCGGGCACGTGAATTCGCTCCGTCTCCCCTGGGCCGAACACGACGCAACGCGGATTGTGCTGCGCGAAGTACGCCATCTCCGTGCCGTACGCGACGCCGACGACCTCCGTGCCGGCCAGGTCTCGCAGCTGCCGCACATGCTCCGCATCCGGAGCGACGGCAGCCGGCGGGACCTCGTGGAACCGTTCGAGGTTGACGCGCTCGCCCGATACCGCGAACGCGCCTCGCAGGAGCGCCTCGACGTCGGACCTCGTCGTCCCGGGCGGATGGCGGCAGTCCAGATCCGCGACGCAGGTGTCCGCGACGAGATTGGGTTTCGTCCCTCCGCGGATCGCGCCCAAGCTGACGGTGATGTCGCGCAACGGATCCTTTGGGTGACTGTACCCTTCGAGGAATGGAAGGGCTCGCATCATCCGATACACGGCGTTATCGCCGAGGTGCGGCATGCTCCCGTGGGCGCTCCGCCCTTGCGTGGATGCGCGGTACCAGAGGACGCCCTTCTCGCTCGCGACGACCCGCAACCGCGTGGGCTCCGCCACGACGACCGCCGCTGCCCGTTTCACGAGCGACGAAGCCGCGAGCTTCATCGCGCCGTGCATCGTCGTCTCCTCGTCCGTCGTGAACAGGAGCGAGACCGACAGCCCCGCATCGAGGAGCGTGCGTGCGGCGGCGAGGCCGGCGACGCATCCGGCTTTCATGTCCGCCGTCCCGCGGCCATAGAGGACGTCGCCGTCCCACGAGCCTTGGTCGCGCGTCCAGCCCGAGGCCAGGGGCACGGTGTCGAGATGTCCGTTGAGCAAGACGCCCCCGGTGCCGCTCGATGCGCTGACCGCCTGCACGTCCGCGTGGTGCTCCACGTTCAGGCCCAAGTCCTCGATCGCCGCGGTTGCGGCATCCAGGATCCGACCCATGTCCGCGTCCGGCGTCGATGGGATCGCGACGAAGTCCAGGAGGGTCTTCCGGACGTAGTCGGAGAGGTTCATACGTTCCGCCGATCGAGTTCATTGTGCACGAGCGTGATCGCGTGGTCTGTGTGTAACGGCATTGGGCCAAGTCCCGTGGCGAGCGCGCCGCGGGCGACCAGACATCGTTCCTCCGCGGCCGTCAGGTCCTGATTGTCGGAAAGCACGAACGTCGCGTCGGCGGGTAGTATCGCGTCGCGGATATCCTTGCCGCCCTCCCGGAGATAGACGAACACGGGCCCGAGTCGATCCAGCGCTTCCTCGAAACCGGTTTTCGAACCGAAGACGCCGGGCGACGTCTCTCGCTCGATGCGCGAGGCGTCCTTGAGCGCGAGGCGCACCAGGGCGGCGTTGCTCCGGATGTCCGGCTGGAAATTCCGGAGCCGGAAGCCTTCGAAGCGGACGAGGCGCGGCGGGTCGGGTGGACCCAGAAGGGACAGGCCGACCTCAACATCGCGCCGAAGGCCGTGCGCGAGATGGAGCGCCGCGTTCGCGGCGTTGAGTAGGATGTCCATCCGCCCCGCACCACCGGCCAGATCGTCGAGCGAGAATTCGGGGTCCGTCGAGGCGCGGTGACCGACGATGAGGAACCGACGCACACTCGTTGGAACGCTTAGGGTCGCTTAAGGGTTCGCGGAGGACACGGATTTACATCCACGGTTGGGGATATTAACCGGCTCTCTCGAACGAATCGAGGCCCTCGAGCGCCTCGATCGCATCGCGATGGAACGGGACGAGCGGGAGCCGGAGCGCCTCCTCGCGGGCGAGCCATCGGACGGAATCGCCCGATTCTGGAGCGTGGCGGGGCGTGCATCGGTAGATCGATCCGGTCCACTTGCGGTGCGAGAACGTCCGGCTGACCTCGCTCCATCGTCCCCCGATGTCGACTTCGATGCCGGCTTGGCGGCGAACGGCGTCGGCGAGAGACGTTCGTTCGTCTCTGCGGGACCGCTCTCCGCCGGGCAGCGACCACAGACCGCCGAGGAGCTGTCCCTCCGGGCGGCGCACGAGCAGGACGCGACCGCCCGCCGCGACGAGGCCGAACACGACTCGGACAAGGGGAGAGACTCGAGGTCTCCTGGACACGGGCAACTCGTCCTCCTCCCCTGCGAGATGCGCGAGACACATGCGTTTGAGCGGACAGTGATTGCACGAGGGGGACGACGGCTTGCATACGGTCGCGCCGAGCTCCATCATCGCCTGGTTGAACGCCCCGGGCCGCTCGGGGGACACGAGGCGAGCCGCGATCTCATGGATTCGGCGTTTCACGACGGCCCGGGTCGCATCGTCTCGAATCCGGAAGACACGGGCGATGACGCGGGTCACGTTGCCGTCCACAGCGGGCACGGGCACCCCGAAGGCGATGCTCGCGATCGCGCCCGCCGTGTACGGTCCCATCCCAGGGAGAGCCACGAGGTCGTCGAAGGACTTCGGCAACCGGCCGCCGTGCCGATCTACGATCGCTCGAGCCGCAGCGTGCAGGTTCTTCGCGCGACCGTAGAAACCGAGCCCTTCCCACACCGCGAGCACATCGTCGAGGGACGCGGCCGCGAGATCCCGCACCGTGGGGAAGCGCTCGAGGAACCGCTCGTAATACGGCGTCCCGGAGGCGACGCGGGTCCTCTGCAGGAGGTACTCCGCGACGAGGATACGATACGGGTCCGTCGTCCGCCGCCACGGCAAGTCACGTCGGTTCGCGTCGTACCAGGCGAGGAGGCGTGTCCGCACAGCGGGGGCGGAAGGCTCGCCCATCCACCGGGCGATGCGACGCCAGATACATCAGGAATTCGGGCCACTAAGTGAGTACGGCAAATCGAATCGGGTTAACCTTAAACAAGGTTAATGGGGGACTTGGTCGCCGCGCCCGACGGTCTCCCCGACCGCATCACTTGAAGATCTCCCCAGTCTCGCGACTCCAGAAGACGAGGTCGAGTGCGGCCATGGGGATGTCCACATCGCGGGAGAATCGCTCCATGCGCGACTCGATCTCGAGGTAGCGCTTCGCCGTCAGCGTGGGCGGCATGGTTCGGATGACGCCGTGGCGGATCAGGTTCCTCAAGATGTGACGGTCCAAGATCGCGAGATCCTCGCCGTGCCCCGTGTTCCGCAAGAAGTGACTCGCCTCTTTGAGGCCGAGGCCGTCGACCTCCCGCACGAGCCAAGCGCGGGCGTCCTTTGAAGAGGGGAGCGAGCCCAACATCGACGAGAGCCGCCCATCGTCTCCAGTCGAGAAGCGTTCGCGCGCGCGGACGATGAACGCCGCCTTGTGATTGTGGAAGCGGGTCCGGTGTCGGAGGAAGGAAGCGATGTCCGAGGGGCCCCCGGACCAAAGGAGCTTCGCGTCGCGAAGGGCCGCGATGGCGGCATCGGACCGACGCGCACCGGTCTGGGCCGCGAGGATGCAGAAGCACAGCTCCTCGAACAGACGCTCCTCTTCGGTATGGCCGATGCCGCGGAAGTCCTCGAGCCGCCGCTCGATGGCCGAGCGCTTTGACGCGTACTCGGCCCGTAGGGCTTCGATGTCGCGGTAGCGGACTTTCAACGAATCGCAGGGAAGACGCTTTCGCGCCATAAGTCTGTGGTCGCGCTGAGGCCGACCAATCTGGAGGGTGGCGATTCGATGAGCCGAACGACCGCTCCGCCACACGTTTAAATAACGGAGCCCGCTACGAGGCGATTATGTCACTGCTGTATCGGTTGGCCCGATTGCTCGACCGCGTTTCACCGGCTCCGATCGCCCACGCGCACTGCGACATCCCGTGCGGCATCTACGACCCGCATCATGCGCAGATGGCGGCCCACACGGTCGTCCGCATGATCGACCTGATCAACCAGCTCGAGAAGCCCGGCCCGAACGCGACGCCGGAGCAGCGGCAGGAGTACACGGGCAAGCTCTCGCGGTACGTCCTGGTGAAGGAGCAGCACGCGGAGATCGCGAAGCACGAGGTCCGCGTCCTCTGGGGCGACTACTTCAAGCCGGACCACCTGAAGACGTTCCCGGAGCTGAACGACGTCGTCTGGAAGGCCCTCAAGTCCGGCTCGAAGGCGCGGCAGGAGATCAACCTGCAAGCCGCGGAGGACCTCCTGAAGGCGACGAACGAGATCGCGTCGATCTACTGGAAGACGAAAGGCCTCGAGACGATGCGCGTGAAGGCGCCGTACCCGACCGAACGAGAGACCGTCTATCCGAAGTTCAAGTGAGGCTCCTGGGCCGCGGATGTTCCCCCTCGCGCGCTTCCGGGTGGACGACGACAGCATGCGGCCGACGCTGGAGCCCGGGGACTACGTCGTCGTGAATCGATGGGCGTACCGGCTCCGCGGGCCGCGGAAAGGCGAACTCGTGGTCCTGCGCGACCCCGACGATGCCGATCGATGGCTCGTGAAACGGGTCGCCGACGCGATCGGGCCGGACCGCGTGATGGTCCTCGGCGACAACGCGGACCGCAGCCGCGACAGCCGCGCCTTCGGGCCGATCATCCCGGAGGAAATCATCGGCAAAGTCTGGCTTCGGCTCAAGCCGTAGACGGCCTCAGTCCCACTTCTCGAATCGCATGTGGGCGAAGCCGAGGCGCACGCACAGGTTCCGGACGTCCTCGACCATGTCGTGGAGCCCGCAGATGAAGACCTGCTTGTTGCCATGATCCGTGAGCTCGTTCTCGAGGATCTTCTGCACGTACCCGACGCGGCCCTTCCAGTCCGGCGTCTCGGGCCGCGAGATCGTCGGATAGAAGTGGAAGTTTGAGTGCTCGCGCGCCCACTTCTCGAGCAGGTCGCGGTAGATCAGGTCGTGGACGTACCGCACGCCGAAGACGAGGTGGAACTCCCGCCCGTCGTCCAGGCCTTGCTCCCAGATGTGGCCGAGCATCGCGACGAACGGCGCCACGCCGGTCCCCGTGCAGACGAACACGGTGTCGTAGGGGATCGGCTCCGCCATCACGAACCGGCCGAGCGGTGCGATCGACTGGAGCTTCGTGCCCGGTGCGACGTGGTGGAGGTAGTTCGACATGAAGCCGCCCTCCACGACCTTGATGCACAGCTCGAGGTACGCCTTGTTCTCCGGCCACGAGGCGATCGAGTACGGGCGGGAGATCCGTTTGCCCTCCTTCTCGGCGAAGAGCGAGATGAACTGGCCCGGCTCGAAGTCGAAGACGGGCTCGTTCTCGAACGTGAAACGGATCAGATAGGTCTCCGGATACTTCGGTGCGATGTCGAAAACTTCCTTCACAATCGCGGTGTGTTTGCCGGATCGGAACTTCACGGGGGGCTCGCGGACGACCGGTTTCTGGGGCGTCACGGCCTTCGCTGGGACGGCCTCCCGCATCATAGCAATCTGGGGACCTCCCAGACCGATTTAAACGTTCCGTCCAGAATGGTGTCACGTGCGAGCCTCACTTCCGCACATCGAAAAATATCGATGGCGCTCACGAGGAATTCTCGAGGAAGACGTATCGATAGAGGAGCGCTGCAACAGCCCCGCCGATCAGCGGCCCCACCCAATACACGTACCAGTTGTCGAAGAAACCGGAGACCATGGCGGGCCCGAACCAGCGGGCCGGATTCATTGCGGCGCCGGTCAGCGGCCCGCCCATCATGATGTCGATCGAGATGGTCAGGCCGATCGCGAAACCGCCGACCGCGTTGAATGAACCTTTCGGGTCGATTCCCGTCCCGAAGATGACGAAGACGAGGAAGAACGTCAAGACCGCCTCGACGAGAATCCCGGTCCCGACGCCGACGTCCCAGCCGAGCGAGGGCACGGTCCCAAGAGCGGGCGTACCCAAGTGGTACGGCTGCCAGATGGTTTGGGGGAATATCAGGGCGAGCGTGGCGGCTCCCCCGACGCCGCCCAGGAGCTGCGCGATCCAGTAGACGCCCGCGAGGCGCGGTGGGATCTGCCCGCTGACGAGCGCCCCGAACGTCACGGCGGGATTGAAGTGACCGCCGGACACGTGGGCCAAGGCGGACACCATGACTCCGATGGCGAGTCCGTGGGCGAGGGCGATGAGCAGGAGATCCGAGGTGCTCGTGGTGCCGGCGGTCAGCACGGCGCCCGCCCCGATGAAGATCAGCGTGAACGCGCCGACGAATTCCGCCACGGCCTTCCGCCAGGCCGCTACCGCCATCTCCCGCCTCCGCGCGGCCGAAAAGGCGAGGCGTACTTCTACTTTCTCGTCCGACAGAACGCGACGAGCGCGTCACGCGATGTACGTCGCGGAGCCGCGATCGAAGCCGGGCACGAACTCGAGCTGCAGCTCGGACGGCTGCCACGCGGCGTCCGGGAAGACGAGGTTCGGGAAGAACCGCGCCGTGTCGCCCGAGATCTGCGTGACGATGTGGTCCGCGCCGAAAAGCGTCTCGAGGATGCGGTACGACTGCTCCCGGCACACCCGCTCGTCGATGAAGCCGATCGAGTGCAGGTACTCGTGCAGGAGGACGTAGAAGGCGTACGGCTTGTACAGGGCCGGGTTCGTCTCCTGGATCCGGAGGAGAGGCACCTTGTTCATCACGATCACGTTGCTCGCGACCGGATAGAAGGCGCCGAGGAATCCTTGCGGGTGGTTGCCGAGGTCCGCGAGGGCGAGCATCAGACCCGCTCGGGAGCGGCCGAGGACCGTCTCGACGGCTCGCTTCACGAGCTCGTAGAGATCGGAGAGCGTCCGGGATTGATCGAGCTTCCGCGCGAAGTCCATCGGGGAAGTCAGCGCCTCGGTCGCACTTAAGGAATTGCCCGACGAAATCACGGGGCCGAAAACGGCAAGAGGTTCACGCCCTCGAACCCGAGGAACAGGAGCGCCGCATAGAAAATCGAGAGGACCGCGGCCGCGATGCTGACGGCCCGTCGGACCCGGCCGGTGCCCCAACGCGCGACCGGGTACGACACGCCGATTCCGAAGACGATCATCCCGGCGACGACGCCGAGGCTGAACACGCCGACCCCGCCGAGGAGCCCGACGAGGGACGTCACGCTCAGGGAGGCGACGAACAGGATGAGCAGCTCGTCGTTGCTCGCGAGGCCGTGGACGATGCCGATGCCGAACATCGTGCGGTGTTCCGGGTCCTCGTGAAGATGCGTGTGCACATGGACGTGCTCTTCCAATTCGTGCCGATGCGCGTGGCGGTGGAGGAACCCGAATTCGACAAGCAACCCGACCACCCCAATGACCACGAGCATCACCGCAACGGCGATCTCGAGATTCGCGAGGATACCTTGCAGGACGGTGGCCCGGAGTTCGTACAGGAGGACCGTGATGATCGTCGCGGTGATCATGTGGCCCGCGGCCCAACTCACGCTCATCAACGTCGTCTTGCGAAGGCTCTTACTGCGCGTCAGCAGGTTGGAGACGGCGACGAGGTGGTCCGCGTCGTAGCTGTGCTTGAAGCCCAGCGCCAGGGCGAGGACCACGAAGAATGCGGGGTCGATCGGCATCTTAGGACTGTTACGGCCGGACGAGCGGCGAGCCGCGTAACACGTCTGACGAGATAGTAACACGCCTTAAACGTTCGCCGGGGCCTTGAAGACCCCCGTAACACCTAGGTGGGTCGGGGGTAACACATGGCCGTCGACCGCATCGGCGTCTCGCTCCAAGGGAGGCTCCTCGCCGACTTCGACCGTCTCGTCCGCTCCGAAGGATTCCCGAGTCGCTCCGAGGCGTTGCGGGAGCTGATTCGGCGCGCGCTCGTCCGTGAGCGCCGGGAAGCGGGCGGAGAAGTCGTCGGCACGATCACGTTCGTCTATCGGCACGACGTCGGCATGGTTACCCATCGCATCCTGCATCGACAGCACGACTTCCTCGGGTCAATCCGCGCGACGGCCCACACGCACTTGAACGAAGAGACCTGCCTCGAAGTCCTGATCGTGGAAGGGGATGCAGGACGCGTGCAGCAACTCGCGGACCGCCTCAAGACGACGAAGGGCGTCTTGTTCGCGGAGACCGTGGTCGCGGCGGCGGACATCGGGTAGCCGTGAGTACCACCCGTGGGAACGCCACGGAAGGATTTATCCGGGGGCACGGCGACGCCATTTCCGACAGCCCACCGGCCTGTCAGGTCGAGTCCTCGATGTCGTACCCGTACGCTCCGACGCGCGCCCCGAGGGCCCCGCCGTCGTTGCCGTTCGGGTGGGGCGCCGTGACCGTGCTCCTCATCGGGGCGCTCTTCACGATCGTGGGCATCGTGATCATCCTCTACGCATTCTTCGGCTTCCTCATGGGCACGATTGGCGCCGCGATGAGCTCGTCCTTCTCCGTCATGCCGTTCTTCCAGTCGTTCTTCGGAGCCATCATCCTGTTCGTCATCGGCGGCGTCCTCGCCGGCGTCGGCGGATGGATGATCCGGCTCTGGTGGATCTTCCTGCTCGTCGGCGTCGTCGCGGGCGCGGGGAGCGCCAAAACGGCCCGGGACCGCGAGGTCTCTCGCGGGCCGGCCATCCAGATCCGGTGCACGAAATGCGGCCGGCTCAATCCCGAGTGGGTCCAGTTCTGCATGGGCTGCCGGAATCCCGTATAGGCGTCGCCGGTCCTTCAACCAGACCTATTCCCGGCGTACTACTAGGACGGGCATTCCTCTGCACGATAGGGCCTTGAGTTACTTGCGATAGCACGAGCTTATTCAGCGGATGTCGAGGCTAGCCTTTGCGACACCCGATCAAAGAATCGATAGGAAGCGAAGGAGAGAAAAGCGGCGTCGTACAAGGCTAGGATGAGCAGCGTAACCTCCAGGGAAGGCGCCTCGCTTGCTGACGTCACGATGACTGCAGACGTGATTATCCAGCCAAAGGCGAGGACCACCGCTCCTATTAGACCGGCAGCCCTCCAAGCCCGAAATGCTCGCGTTTGACCCGCATCCAAACCGCGCTTTCTAAGGTAGCGTGTTAAAGATTCTTCCTTTGTCATTCCGAGAAAGTTCGCGGAGGAGAGAAGCAGGAACAGCAACACAAAAATCAGCACTATATCTAAAGCGAACGTCTCGCCAAGTCCAGAAGACATCCCGGACCTCCCTAACAGCTCCCCTGCCAGAGCTAGACGGCCCCAGCCCAGCAAATGGTCAGAGGGACCGCCTCCTCTCCAATAAATAGCAAGTCAATACCATCGCTGAAGATGACTGCCAGTACTACAACGGCCGTGAAGATGGCGCAACCTATTCCCAGAAAGATTGACCCGATCTTCCCATATTTCTGGCAGCTTCCTGAACCGGTTTCGCCTCCCCCGCCGCTACTGCCCGCGCCGCCGTCCCCTCCGTAGTCATGCCCAGTCCCGAAATACAGGGTTGAAACCCACTCCGCCACTCACGTAACTGTCGCCCCCTCCTCCGTCGAACAGGTGGCTCGGCAAACGTCCGCTCGGGTCGATCCGGTTCGCCGGGTTGTTGCCGACGCAAGTACAACGGTTATAGCGCCGCACAGGCCGAACTACTGTCACTTAGTCCCTCCCAGGGAATCCATGCTAGACACTCCTCCCCACTCTCGTCCGAACGTAGACGCTCAAGAAGACAACAAGAAACAGGAACGTGGTCCCCACCATTCCAACAATCTCCGGCTGCCATTCTTGATTTCGCCAGAGCGCGAACGCGAGCACGATCTCCGGAGCCAACAAAACGAGCGTGACGAAGATGACCCGCCGGGCACGAAGGTTGGCCCGATCCCTTCGCTGCTCGAAAGAGAGTCTTGACATTACATCGATTCTCTGCTTCCGGCGCTGGGTCTGGAAAGGAAGAAGCTTGTAGGCTGAGGTCATGAGCAATCCGGCTCCCAGAGCGACAAGCACGAGCGCGGGCCCACCGAGGCTCCCCCCTCGTAGAACGGCAACGAGCGATCCGATGACGATAGTTCCTCCCCCGATGACGCCAAGAGCCGAAAGCAATCTAAGCCTGGGCAACAGATTCCTTGAGTTGCCCTCCATCGGAGTCATTCCAATTCTCCCGTTACGAAACTGAAAATCGGCCGGTCGGCTTCTTCTCGCCAAATTACGGTGTCCTTGGCGCCGAACCGCCAAGTTGCCGATCTCCGCTCCCGGAGTGGGGCTGAGAGCAGTTGAGCCTGGTTCATCGTCGACTCCTATCTGCTATTGGCGTGACACAGCCTTGCAAACAACGGACCCACAGGTAGGCGCAGACGACACAAACCGCGCAGGCGACGGCGATTTCCGGCAGAAATGGTGCAAAGACCTCCATGGTCGCCCCAGCTGTTTCAACTATGCTCCAGATAACCGCGCCGCAGGCCACGCACGGAGGGCCGCACGCAATGACAGCCAATGGGCCTGCCTCCTGCAACAGCACGTCGAATAGGCCGCCGACATCGAGTGTGCAACCCACGACGCACTTCCAATCAACAGAATACTGCGGTCCGTACCAAATCGGATTGAACCCGATGCCTCCGCTTGTGTAACTGTCGCTCCCTCCGCCGTCGAACAGGTGGCTCGGCAACTTGCCACTCGGGTCGATCCGGTTCGCCGGGTTGTTGCCGACGTACGCGTAGCGGTTGTAGCCGCCGCAGAGCCCTGCCGAATCGGACGACGTGAACCGGCCCGCCGACGGATCGTAGTACCGGGTGCGGTAATACATGAGAGCCGCTTCGTTCTCCCGCGAAGTGAAGCCGTACGTGTTCGAGGCGCCAGTCTGCGATCGGATTCCCCCGAACCCGTTGTACCGGTACGTCGAGAGCGTGCCGCCCGCGCCGTCCGTGAGCCGCGTGACGCTCCCGAGGCCGTCCCGCTGATAGAAGGACCACGTCCCCGTCTTCATCCCGAGCGGCTCGTCGACCCGAGGTCCGTGGACGTACGTCGCGTTGACGGAACCGGTTGACGTGAACTCCGTCACGACATCGTCGACGCCCGACACCCCGGCGTAGTCGTACCCGAAGAACGTCGTCGTGCCGCCGGAGACCCGCTTCATCCGTTTGCCTTCGGCGCTGTACTCAAACGAGGCCGTCGGCCCGCCACCCGCGATCGAGGTGATTCGGTTCTCGACGTCGTAGCCGTACGACGTGGCGTTCCCCCCGAGGGTCTTCGATCGGAGGTTCCCGTTCTTGTCGTAGGCGTACGTCGTCCCGCCGCCTGACACGACGGACCGGAGGAGTTGGTCCTCCTTCCCATACGAGAACGTTGTCGTGGCCGTCGAATTGATTGCATGTCGGCGGTTTCCGTCCTTGTCGTAGTCGTACGAGGTGTACCGACCGTCCGAGGCGGATTCCCTGATGAGACGATATAGGTTGTCGTAATCGTACTTTACCCACGACCCGTCCATCTCGACGACCCGCACGCGGTTGCCCGCCTTCTCGTACCAATACGTGAACGATTCGAGAGTCGTCGCGCCCTTCTTCGAACTCGTCGTGTTGAGACGGCTCGCGGCGTCGTAGGCCCATGTCGTCACGACGTTGTTCGGCTCGGTAAGCTTCGTCCGTCGGTCATCTTGGTCATACGCGTACCACCACGCAGAGCCATCGCTGAACGCGGTCTTGTTCAGTCGACCGATCGGATCCCACACATACGTGACGTACGTCCCGTCGGAGTAATTCATCCGGGTCCGATGGGAATCGACGTCGTATTGGTAGGAGACCGTCTTCGAAAACACGCCATTGTAGTTGTACGTCGTCGAGGCGCGCCGGTCGAGGGCATCCCACGTCTCGTCCCGAGTGTAACCGAGGCCCGTCGCGTGAAGCGTGTTCCCGTTCGCGTCGTACGTGGCCGTCCCGACGACCGACCCGGGATAGGTGATTTTCATGAGGCGGTTCTCCTTGTCCCACGCGTACCTGGTGAGGTTCCCGTTCGCATCCGTCCGCGTGGCCATGTTGCCGCCCGCGTCGTACGTGTATGAGGAATAGTTCCCGCCGGCGCTCATCTCTCGCGTCTGGCGGTCGTACGCGTCGAAATCGTATGAGGTCGCGTTCCCGCTCGGGTTCGTGAACCGCACGAGGCTGCCTCGGAGATCATAGTCGGACAAGCTGAAGTTGCCGCCCGCCTCCGTGGTCTTCGCGATCTTCCGCGAGGTGACGTTGATCGCGAAGGAAGTCACCTGGTTGTTCGGATCCGTGCTCCGGGTCCTGTCGCCCCTCGCGTTGTAGCCGAAGGAGGTGATATTGCCCGATGGGTCCGTCACGCTCGTCAGGCGATCGAGGCTGTCGAACTGATTCTTCGTCTTGAACCCGAGAGGGGTGGTGACGTTGAGTCGGCGGCCGACGCCATCGTATTCGTACGTTGTCGAATACCCGTTTGGATTCTGGACTTGTTTAAGCCATCCGTGGCCGTCGTAGGTGTAGTTCGTCTGGTATCCTCGGAAGTCCTTGGAGGTCGCGAGGAAGCCTTGGGAGGTGTACGTCCGGTGCGCGACGGAACTCAGGGCGTTCGTGGTCGTCAGAAGGTTGCCGTTCGCATCGTAGGTGAAGCTCGTCTTGTATCCGCGGTAGTTCGTCTGGTCGAGCAAGAGGCTGACGTACTGCGTGGCCGTGTTGACCTCGGTCCAAGTCTGGGAGGACACGTTGCCACCGGGGTCGGTGCGGCTCACGGGCCGGGACCGATAGTCGATGTCTTGGAGCCACGCATTGACGCGGCCGTCCGTGATTCGGATCTTGTTCATCTCGCCGTCCCATCGGTAGGCGCTCCAATTGCCCTTGGAGTCACAGGCGGCGCAGCCCATCGACGGCCCGGACATGTTCGTCGGGTTGCCGAACGAATTGAGGGTGATCATCGTCGTGAAACCGCGGGCGTTCGTGATCGTCCGGGTAGAGGAACCGTACGCGATTGCGTACTGACGGTATTGCCAGACGACGCTGCCCGCCTGGTAGAATCCGAGCCAGATCTCCGTCGCCCGGCTCGAACCGTCGTAGACGAAGGATGTCCGCTTCCCAACGGAATCCACGATGGACGCGAGCTTGCTCGAACTGTACGTGTAGTTTTCCAGGAAACCCATCGGGTCGATGCGCTGAATCAGATTCGAGCTCCCGTCGTAACTGTAATTGACGTATCGGCCGATCGGGTCCCGAATCGACGTAATGCGGCCGCTCCCGTCGTACGTGAACGTCAGGGCCTGGCCGGAGTCGTCGGTGACGGTTGATAGACGGCCGGACGTGTACGTCATCGTGACCTTGTTGCCGTTCTTATCCACGTTGGACGTCAGCTTTCCGGACGAATCAAATGTCTCACGCGTTCCGTCGAGGCGCCAGAGGGCGAACGAGCCATCGCCGTTCTTCACGAGGCGCGCGGGGATGCCCCGAGGCGCGGCGTAGCCGCCCGTTGTGCCTTTGGGCGTGAAGGTGTGCTGCGAACCGTCCGCGTCGTTCCAGGTGACGGTCGTGTCGGCGTTAACGACGAGTTTCTCGTTGTAGGTGAACGTCCAGCCGTTCCCAAACGGGCCCGCCTCGCTCCCCCGGAGGCTGTTGTACGAACGCTGGATGAACAGGTCGAACGCCCGCGCCCGGATCGAGATGTCCCGGGTCGAGTACCAGACGTTCCCCGTGACGGCGTTCACTTGGCCGCCGACATAGGCGTACCACGGTTCGAATCCCGTGTTCGACGTCGGGGAGATTGCCTGCGGGAGGTTGTCTTCGGTGGTTGTGAGTTCCGAGAGGGACGGAGTGCCCTCGTTGCCGGTGGTGAGCGTGACTTGCAGTTTGTAGTACCGTTGTGAGTCTTGGTCCGACACCTTGTAGAAGACGCCGCTCGCGGTATCGGCCTTGAGGTTCGTCCAAGGCCCCCAGGGATCGCTGGTGGTCGCCCGGCTCTGAATCCGCACGTGGGTCTGGTTGAACGCGTCCACGACGCCGACCGTCTTCGTCTGCATCGGGTGGTATCCCCCGGTCGCGTCGCGGATCGCCGTCGTCATCGTCCCAATCGCGGTATTCCACACCCGGACGTCGTCGATGTTCGTCTTGGCCACGCTATTCGTCGCGAACTTGATGTAGCCGGTTGCAAGAGCCCCGGTTCCCGTGTTGTCCATGCCAGACCACCTGAGAGCACCTTGCCACCACACCTCGAGCGAGGGGGCGGCGACCCAGCCGCCACCGGTGACCCGAAGCTTCGCCGTGTAGTCGGTGTTCGCGAGGATTTGCACGCCCGGAATCGTCGCGACGGTGTAGAGGATGCCAAGGGACTTCTTCTTGAGCGTCAGCGTGTCGCCGACTTCGGACATGTCGAGGTAGTAGTGGTTGTTCGCGTCCGCGTACCGGAAGTACGCCTGGGCTGTCCCTCCGGCCTGGGTGAATCGGATCTTGTATGCGAATCGATAGTCCGCCCAGAGGTTCGACCCGGCGAGGTTCAGCTTCACCGTCGTGCTCGTCGAGAGCTTCATGACGCCGGTCGTGAACGTCACAGATCCGGATTCGACGACCCATTGGCCCTCGTTGGTGTTGTCGTTGAAGTTGTCCGCGAACCAGCCGATCTTGACGTTGTGGTCGCCCTTGTCCTCGGTCGCGTCCTGGAACGTGCTCGCGCCCCATCCGAGCGAGGCGCTGAGCGTCCACGTCGGATCCACGTACAAAGGATACACTGCCGTCGCGAGCATCGTCGGGTCGAGCAGAATCAGGATCTGCCCGTCGGCGTAGCTCAGCGAGCCGATCGGGTTCTCCCAAACCTGCGGCGTCAGGGACGAATCCCAAGCGTGGAAAGGCTCCGTCTGCCACACCGCTGACCCGGTTTGATCGCTGAGCGTAACCACGCTGTTCGAGACGTCGACCTTGTACTTCGTTTCGAACGGAATCAGGATGCGATCGCTACTCGGAACGACGGAGAACACCAGAGTCTCCTTGATTCGGTTGGGAAGGAATTCATGGACCGAATCCGGTAGGATGCCTTGACTGAAACTCTCATTCAGACGGCTGGCCGTGAAGCTCTTCCCCGAGTCGGAAACCATGTAGGGCCAGTCGCCTTTCGAACTATTGAGAGAACTCTCGGGGAGTACGACGCCGTCCCACCGTTGGAACGTCGCGACGTCTCGCACGGACAGGAGGCCGTCGACTTTTTCGAGAACAACCCCACCCGCAGTCCCGGAATCAACGCTCGCGCCCTGAGCGAGCGGAACGTTGACGGAGTCCGCTCGAACTGGTCGCGACAGCCCCGCGAACGATCCGAGCAGGAAGAGCACAACACAGACGAGAGTGAGAATCACTCGAGGCTTCGACGTGGGCGTCCCTCCTTGGAGTCACGTCGAAACGTTTCCCACGCCAGCACGGGGGTGTTTCCGCGCGGCTCAACGCTATGAGGGTGAACATCCTCTACGGACTTAGTTCCTTCGGCTCGCCACTCATTTTGGGCCTGCCGCAAGTGGCGTCTCATCCCGAGGCATGGACCTGGAGTCTGGCATCCCGACACCACCGGCCCTCGAGACAGTGTCTATCTAATCTCGATGCGAATCTCTGCAGGTTCGGAACCTATTTGAGTCCGAGGCGGGGTTCGCGCGAATCGATGGGGCTCCTCACCCGCTTCGCCAGCCAGTGGGTGGCGGGGGAGACCCTCGAGGACGCGCTTCGAGTCGCGAAGGACGCGAACCGCCGAGGGATCGACGCGCTCGTCAACCACCTCGGGGAGCACTACCGTGAGAAGGGCCCGGTCGAGGCGACGAGCCGCGAGTACCTCCGGCTGGTCTCCGCGATGCGCGACCAGGGCATCCGCGGGCATGTGAGCCTCAAACCGACGCAGTTCGGCGTGCTGATCGAACGGTCGTACGCCCTCGCCCAGATGCTCCCCGTCCTCGACGCGACGAAGGCCGACGGCCGCGTGCTGTGGCTCGACATGGAAGGTTCGAACACGACGGACGACACGATCGGGATCGGCGAGGATCTGCGAGCACGGTACGAGCGCGTGGGGGTCTGCGTCCAAGCGAACCTGCGGCGGACCGCGGACGACCTGAGCCGGCTCCTCGACCACGACATCCGCGTGCGCCTCGTGAAAGGCGCGTACAAGGAGAGCCCAGACATCGCCTTCCCGACGCGGGCGGAGATCGACCGCGCGTACCTCGCCCACCTTGAGACGTTGTTCGAGCGAGGCCACGACTTCCAGGTCGCGAGCCACGACGGGCGCCTGATCGAGCGGGCCCTCGAACTCGCGCGGGAGCATCCCACGCCGTTCGAGTTCGCGATGCTCCAGGGGGTTCGGGACCCGCTGAAGGACGAGCTGGTCAAGGGGGGCCACCGGGTGGCGGAGTACATCCCGTACGGCCCGAACTGGCTGCCGTACTTCACCCGCCGGCTCCGGGAACGGCCTCGGAACATCGTGACGATGGTCCGTTCCTTCGTGAGCGGCTGAAAGCTTTTCCCGCCCCGGAGCGTTGCAATCCCGTGGACGCGCGCGCCTTCCGGCGGACGATGGCGGTCCTCGAGAGGACCTATCCGATGAAGGATTGGTCGAAACGCATGACCGCATTTGAGGTCCTCGTATCGACGGTCCTGTCGCAGAGCACCACCGTCGCGAACGAGCGACGTGGCCTGGAGGGATTGCGCACGACGTTCGGCGAGATCACGCCGGAACGCCTCGCGGCCGCGCGGGACGACGCAATCGCTGCCGCGATTTGGCACGCCGGCCTCGCACGGCAAAAGGCACCGCGGATCCAACGAATCGCGAGGTCAATCTTGGAGAGATGGGACGGTCGCGTCGAGCGGATCCTCGAGCTTCCCACCGAGGCGGCGCGGGCCGCGCTCATGTCGTTGCCCGGCGTCGGCCCGAAGACCGCCGATGTCGTCTTGGCGATGGCGGGCGGCCATCCGACGTTCCCGGTGGACACGCACGTCGCCCGGATTGCAAAGCGATGGAATGTCGTACGATCGGCGGACTACGAATCGATCCGGGCCGCCCTCGAGCGCCGCACGCCGCCGGAGAAGCGGAAGTCGTGGCACCTCGCGATGATCACCCACGGCCGGGCCCTCTGCCGGGCGCGCAATCCGCTCTGCGACGAGTGCCCGGTGCGACGGGACTGCGACTGGTACCGGCGCGTCCGGAGCCATCGTCGGTCGCGGGCCGTCGCGCAACAAAGAGTTAAGAGCGCCCAGTAAATAGCGCGGGGAGCGGTGGGTCGTGGGCGTCGCCGATTATATTCAGCTGATGAAACTGCGGATTGATGCGCTTCTGTTGCTGGTGGCTGCCGCCGGATACGTCGCGACGAGCGGCCCGCACGTGGACCCGACCCGGTTCGGCCTGCTCATGGTGTCCGGCCTCCTCGCCGCCGCCGGCGCGAGCGCGACGAACCACTACCTGGACCGAGACTTGGACTCGCTGATGCGGCGCACCCGGGCCCGGCCCCTGCCGCAGCACCGGATCGATCCGCCCGCGCACGCCCTGGAATTCGGCGTCGCATTCCTGGCCCTCGGACTCGGGATCGCGGGGTTGGGAATCAACGTCCTCACGGCCGCGATGATCGGCCTCGGCTATGCGGTCTACATCGGCGTGTATACGCTCGGCCTGAAGCGATCCCATGTCAGCAATATCGTGATCGGGGGATTCGCGGGGTCGTGCCCCGCGCTCGCGGGCTCTGCCGCCGCCGCGAACGCGATCAGCTTGCCGGCGGCGCTCATCGCGCTCCTCGTGTTCCTCTGGACCCCGGGCCACTTCTGGGCGCTCGCATACCGGAGCCGAGACGATTACCGCCGCGCGGGCCTGCCGATGTTGCCCGCGGTCCGCGACGAGCGCACGTCCGTTTGGGCGATCACCGGGTCGACCGCGATCCTGGCGGTCGCGAGCATCACCTTCGTCTTCACGAGCGCTTTCGACGTCGTGTACCTCGTCGTGGCCGGCGTCGCGGGCGCCATCCTCCTCGGGCTGATGGTGAGGTTCCTCTGGACGCCGAACGCCGAGACGGCCTGGGCGGGATACAAGTTCTCCGGCGTGTACCTGGCCCTCGTGCTGGTCGGCATCATGCTGGATGCCGTCGTGCGAATCCCGGTGTGACGCCCCGCGGGCCCGTCGCAACCCTGCCTTTTAATACGAGCCTCACCTTAGTATCCTCGAACCCACGAGTCGGTGGACGGCATGCCGGGGTTGGCGCTTGTTGATGGCAATCGGTCCCGCGCCCCGCGCCGTGTCGTGATCGCTTCCGACTGAGGCGACGGCGATGGTCAACCCCGTGAAGACGGACCTTGCGGGCCCGCGGATCGACAAGGGCCTCGACGACGTCTACGTGAAGGAGAGCTCGATCTGTTTCGTCGACGGGCAGCGCGGACGCCTCCTGTACCGCGGGTACGACATCCGCGATCTGGCGACGCACTCGACGTTCGAGGAGACCGCGTTCCTCCTGCTGCAGGGGCACCTACCGAACCGGGAAGAGCTGGAGAAGGCGAAGGGGGACCTGGCGGCCAGCCGCACCTTGTCGCCGTCCGTCTTGCGGCTCCTCCGATCGATGCCGGAGCACGCGCCGCCGATGGACGTCCTGCGGACGGCCGTCTCCTACCTGTACAATTTCGATCCGGAACGGGACGACACGACGCGCGCGGCAAACCTGCGCAAGGCGTGGCGGCTCGTCGGGCGCTTCGCGACGATCGTCGCGACGTACGAGCGGATGCGGAAGGGGCAGCGCGTCGTGCGGCCGGACCCGAAGCTCGGCCACGCCGAGGACTTCCTCCGGATGCTGAAGGGCAAGAAGGCCGACCCAGTCTTGGCGAGGATGATGGACGTCGCGCTCATCCTGTACGCGGACCACGCGATGAACGCGTCGACCTTCGCCGCGACCGTCGCGGCCTCGACCCTCTCGGACTTGTACAGTACAATCATCGCCGCCATCTCGACCCTGAAAGGCCCTCTGCACGGAGGCGCAATCGAAGCGGCGTTCGAGGCGATCGAACGGATCGGCCGCCCGGAAGGCGCGGAGGAATTCGTCGTGAACACGTTGCGGAACAAGGAGAAGGTGTTCGGCTTCGGCCACCGCGTCTACAAGACGTACGACCCGCGGGCTCTGATCCTAAAGGAATTCGCCCGCCGCCTCGGAGAGATGAACGGCGACGACACGTATTACCGCATCGCGACGGCGGTCGAGGATACGGTCGTCCGGGAACTCGCCTCGAGGCACATCTACCCGAACGTCGACTTCTATTCCGGGCTCGTGTTCCACGGCCTCGGGATCCCGAAGGACCTCTTCACCCCTCTCTTCGCGGTCTCGCGGATCTCCGGTTGGACCGCGCAGGTGATCGAGTACTGGGAAGACAACCGGCTCCTGCGGCCCCTCGACTGGTACGTCGGACCGAAGGACCTCGTCTACATCCCGATCGACGAGCGATCGTGAGGCGAGACGCATGCCCGCCGAGCGTCTCGTCCTGCGGCCTCCGGATGGCGGCCACAAGATCCTGATCACGGAGGCGGGGATCCGCGTCCCGGACGATCCGATCGTCCCGCTGATCGAGGGGGACGGAGTCGGCCCCGACGTCGTGCGCGCCGCGCGGAAGGCCGTCGACGCGGTCGTCGAGGACGCATTCGGCGGCCGCCGGCGGATCTCTTGGTACGCCGTGCCCGCTGGCGAGAAGGCGATGTTCCAGTACGGCGAGATGCTCCCGGAGGCCACCCTCGGCGCGATCAAGGAGTACGTCGTCGCGCTGAAGGGACCTCTCACGACGCCCGTCGGCGGCGGCTTCCGCTCGCTGAACGTCACCCTCCGCAAGGCGCTCGACCTCTACGCCAACGTCCGCCCGGTGTACTGGATCCCCGGGGTCCCGAGCCCCGTGACGCATCCGGAGCGACTCGACATCGTCATCTTCCGCGAGGGGACCGAGGACGTCTACGCGGGGATCGAGTGGGAGAAAGGGTCCGCCGAGGC
>WNFU01007651.1_pt1 | contig 20263 bp, 21 predicted proteins | sample 5400121 | NCBI WGS metagenome assembly WNFU01 (sample SAMN13153360, study PRJNA577476) | soil metagenome | isolation source: 100 cm soil or saprolite under grassland replicate 1 | place: USA:California | collected 2016-06-15 | reverse complement strand
CCGCCCGGTCGCCAAACGCGGCGTCGCCTCCGACGGGGTAGCCCTCACCGTCGAGACCCTGCTCCCAGAGGTCACCGTCACCGCCGACGGCGTCTACTGGCACCCCGTCGCCGCCGACCACCCCGACCAACTCGTCTCCACCACCCTGTTCCCGCTCGCCGACGCGATCACCGAGGTACAGCGCCGCTTCACCGAGTACCGGCTCACCGCCGCGGCCGCCGCCCAACGCTTCCCCTGCGCTTGACCACACATCGTCCACTGTGGAAGCTCGACCGAGCCTCGTACCACGGCCCCTGCCGCACGCCCGTCCGCATCCGCCGGCAACGGCCGGGTGACTCAGTCCGGCCGTCCACAGCGGACACTGCTGACGAAACGCTTACGGGGCATGGCGAACGCTATCCCCTGCCTGATCGAACGCGGCCATCTGGGTGGGTGCGGTTGCGGGTAGGTCGGTGAGGTCGAGTATGCGGGCGCGGCGTAGGTCGCTGCGGTGCGGGCCACCGCGTTGGGCGTCGGGGCGCCGCCAGATCCGGGGCAGGCCGGCTTCGGTGATCACCTCGCTGATCCCGGTGCGGTTGAGCGGGGTGCGCTCGGTGCGCAGGGTGGCGGCGATCTCGTCGATGGAGTAGCCCTCAGCCCGCAGCGCCAGGATCCGTTGCCGGGCGGCGTCCTTGGTCGGCGCGTGTTTGGGTCCTGGTCGGGTGTCGGCGAAGAAGTCGTTCGCGCCGGCTCGGAAGTCGCGTACCGCCGACAGGAGCCCGGCACGTCGCGGGTGGTCCTGCCGCCTCGGGTGTGGTTGAACTACAACGGTGTGACTTGGCCGTTGCGCCAGTGAAGAGGGCGGGTGAAGGGACCTCATCCAAGGCTCATCAATCTGAGTCCTGGTGACCAGTCACCTAAACTGCCCCCAGCACCTCGTGACAGCGGCGCGCGACTCCTCATCGCAACGCCAACCCGGCCAACACATCCCCGCCATCGTCACCGACCCGGCGGCCCGCCCAGGCACTCAAACTGGGGGTCGACCCCTGCCCGCGAAAATCGGCGCTAAGGCTTGCGCGCGAGGCCGACGCGTCCCGCTGGTTCGGTGGTGACCTCGGCCGCGCCGGGGTCGGGCCGCCACCGCGGCATCGAAACCACGCCGGGCTCCAGGAGCTCCAGTCCGTCGAAGAAGTGGGCCAGCTGCTCCGGGGTGCGGTAGGTGTAGTCGAGGCCGCCCTCCTGCGCGGTGCGCTCCACGTCGGCATGCACGTCGCTGGTCTTGGTACCGTCACCGATCGCCAGGTAGCTGCCGGACGGCACGGCGTCCAGCAACCGCTTCAGGATCGAATGCGCCTCGTCGTCGTCTCGGATGTAGCCCAGGATGCCCTGCATGATGATGGCGACCGGCTTGGTGAAGTCCAGCGTCCGGGCCGCCTCGTGCAGGATCCGTTCGGTGTCGCGCACATCGGCGTCGATGTAGGCCGTGGCGCCCTCGGGAGAGCTGGTCAGCAAAGCACGCGCATGCACCAGCACCAACGGGTCGTTGTCCACGTAGACGATGCGCGACTCCGGCGCGACCAACTGAGCCACCTCGTGGGTGTTGTTGGCGGTGGGCAGGCCGGTGCCGATGTCGAGGAACTGCCGGATGCCCGCCTCACCGGTCAGATACCGGACGGCCCGGACGAGAAAGGCCCGCGCGGTGCGAGCGACCTCGACGATCTCCGGGTACACCTGACGAATTTCGTCGCCGACCTTACGATCCACGGCGAAGTTGTCCTTTCCGCCCAACCAGTAGTTCCACACCCGGGCGCTGTGCGGAACGCTGGTGTCGAGTTTGGGCGCTTGCTGCTGGCCGCCGGTGGCGGTCGAACTGTCGGTCACGGGGGATCCTTCGCATCCGGGCGGGGACTGTGCCTCGACGGTGGGGAAGCAGCGACGATGTGCGGAGCAGCATAGTAAGTCTACGAACCCCACGGCCCTACGGGGAACCGTGCGCCAAGGCCCCTGGGCCTCCACCAAGTCGCCGGGTCACCGCTCCCGGCACAGCGGCCCGGGTTCGGGCGCACCGAGATCTCCACCAGGTGCCCGGAAGGGGGCCCGGCGGTTCAGGTTTCCAGTTCCCGAAGGATTCCGCGGAGAATCGCCGGCGTCTCGGTCACCGGTTCGGCGTCGATGAACAGCTGCCCGACGGCCGCGAGGTACCGGTCGACCTCCTCACGCTTGTCGACGTACAGGGCGCTGGTGAGATGTTCGATGTAGACCACGTCGGGAAGGTCCTGGTCGGGGAAGCGCAGGATGGTGAACGCCCCGCCCGCGGCCGCGCGCCCACCGGCGCGAACGGCATCACCTGCAGCCGGACGTTGGGCAGGTCGCTGGCTTTGATGAGGGCTTCGATCTGGTCGCGCATCACCTCGGCGCCGCCCATCGGCCGCCGCAGTACCGCCTCGTCGATCACCGCCCACAGTTGTGGGGCTTCCGGCCGGGTCAGCAGCCGCTTACGGGCCATCCGCAAGCCGACCCGGCGGTCGATCTCCTCCGGGTCCTCGGCCTCGTGGCTGAGCAGGATGACGGCGCGGGCGTACGCGTCGTTCTGCAACAGTCCCGGAACGAACTGCACCTCGTAGGTGCGGATCAGCGTCGCCGCGGCCCCAGGTCGAGATAGGTCTGTAACCAGGTAGGCAGCAGCTGCCCGTATGGCTGCCACCAGCCGGGCTTGTTCGCCTCGCTGGCCAGCGTCAACAACGCCGCCCGCTCGCTCTCCTCGACCACCCCGTAGAGCGTCAGCAGATCGGCGACGTCACGCTCCTTGAAACCGACCCGACCCAACTCGATCCGGCTGATCTTCGACTCCGAGCCACGGATCAGGTAGCCGGCCTCCTCCCGGGTGACCCCCTTGGCCTCCCGCAACCGGCGCAGCCGGGCACCCAACAACATACGACGTACGGTCGGCCCGCCCCCGGACCCACCATCATTCTCGGCGTTCGCCACCTGCGGACCCCCGGATACCAGTCAGTCCGACACCGCCGTCCCGCGTACATATGTGAGCATGTCAGGATCTTGCGGCGAACCGAGTCCACCGAACCGGTCACCCGACATACCAATCGCTCGATCGGCATGCCGTGCCCCGGGTCAACCGGGATCCGGCAGCCGCCCCCGAGGGTGTCAAGGCTTACGCGGGACGTCGCAGAGCACGTCCGCGGCGAAGTTGTCCTTCCGCCCAACCAGTAGTTCCATACCCAGGCGCCGTGCGCAACGCTGGTGTCGAGCTTGAGTGCTTGCTGCTGGCCGCCGGTGGCGGTCGAACTGTCGGTCACGGGGGATCCTTCGCGTCCGGGGCCTCGAGGATGGGGAAGCAGCGACGATGTGTAAGCAGCGTAGCGAGTCTACGTATCCATGGCCCGTGGGAAACCGTCCGCCAAGGCCGCCGGGCCTCCACCGAATTACCGGTCACCCGGGGTCGGCAAGCCACGGGCGGCGGGCGGCCCGGTCGTCAACGGGGAGCGATGACCACGTCGCCGGAGAGCCGGCCCCGCTCCGGGTCCCGGGTCACCGCACCCTGGCTGAGCAGCGCGGTCAGCACTCGTACCGTGTCCGAGGCCCGGAAGATGGTCTCGGTGAGGGTGAAGTGGCGCAGGCCGGCTACGGAGGTCGGGCCGACCGTGCCGAGGTGCGCCAGCAGCTCCCGGCGCAGCGGTCCGGGGTTCGGCGCAGCGAGATGTCCATGGTGCCCGTCGGGGTCGGTCGGGTCGCGGTAGCGCACCCCGGCGTACTCGTCGACCGCCCACAGGCAGTTCTTGAACGCCTCCAGGCTCTTCGCCGACAACGTGGCGAACGCGACCAGCCGGACCGCCCCGGCACCGCACCGTCTGGCCGCCACCCGACCCGCCGGCCTCGGCACCGATCGCAGCATCCGGCTTCTGGGCCGCGTCCACGTGCGCCTGGCCGGTGCACGGCCGACGGTGGATGCATTCCGCCGCGCCCATATCGCAGGGACCCCACGGCCACAGGGGCCCACACTTGCCGCACGTCAGCGCGCGGGTACGTTGCCCCCGTTCGTGATCGCGACGCCTGGGGGCAATCGTCGGAAGAAGTCCCCGGAGGCGACGACGCTGCCAGCGAACGACGGTGGCCGAAGGAACGTATTGGTGACGAAGGCGACGCGGCCGTCGAACTTGGCTCCGTCGAAGGTGGCGACGTGCCGGAATTGGGCGCCCTTCCGCCTGATTGACTCCAGCCAGAAGGCGGCGGTGCCGAACTCGGCGGACTGTTCGAACCGCGCGCCTTTGAACGAGACCTTGTTGTGGAAGGTGACGCCGTCGAAGTGGGCGTTTCCACCGAACGACGCCTCGGTCATGTGGCAGATGCCGCCGAAGCTGGCGTCGACAAAGTCGGCGTCGCGGTCGAAGCGGCAGCCTTCGAAGCTGACATAGCCCTTGAACCGGGTCTTGTAGAAGAAGGCGTGCCCGCCGAAGCGGCAACCGCCGAAGTAGGCCGGTCCGTAGAACCGGGCCCGAACGAAGGAGGCTTCACGGGTGGTGGCGAATCCGTCGAAGTCGGCGCGTCCGTGGAAGTTCGCCTCGCTGAGGTCGGCGCTTGCCACCCGCGCGCCGCGCAGCTCCAGGTTGACGAGGCTGGCGAACCGCAGGTCCAGGTGCATGCCGTCCCAGAACTCGCCCTCCCGGTCTACGTCGGCAGCCAGGACGCCGTCGCCGAACTCGCCGAGGATGCGTCGGCGGATCCCTTCCATCTCAAAGCCCCGGTGCCGCCGAGAGCGCACGTCTGTCCCTGGGGGCACCAGGTGACGGCGCAGGACCTGCTGCACCGACATCCGTACGTGGGTCTCTTCGACGACCGGGAGCAGTTCGCTGGGAGAGCGCCGCTCCGCCCGTCCTGGTCGGGTCTCCTTGGGGGTGAACGGCAGCCGCAGGTAGGCGCACAGCACATCGACGACCGGCTGCCGCGAGGCTGGGTTGCTCTGCGCGATGCGTTCGAGGGAGTAGAGCGCGGCCAACCGCACGACCGCCCGCTCGCTGCCCAGTTGCTCGACCGCCGACGTGTACAGCGACGTGATCAGCTTCTCGGAGGCGTCCTGCCGGTTCTCCAGCGCGATGCGTTCCTGCAACACGCGGCTCGATTGCTTGATCTCGTGGTCGAACTGCTGGGCTTGCTTGGTCAGGTCGAAGGTCGCTTCGGCGATCCGCTGTCGGCGGTAGGTGATCAGCAGCCCGAGCACGCCGCCGATCCCGGCGGTGCCGATTAGGGCCAGTTTGATCAGATCGATCAGGTCGGCCCGCGCGATCGGCCCACCGGTCTGGACCCGGGGATTGCCGAACGCGAGCAGAAGCACGCCGATGAACCCGGCGGTCGCCGCTGCTCCGACGGTGAACACGGCAATCATCGACAGCCAGAACGGCCGTAGTCCCGCCCGTGTGCGGGCCTCGGTCCGAGATACCACTGAGCTGGGCGCCGACTGCGCCGGTGGTTCAGTCACTGCGGCCTCGGTTCGTCGTCCACACGCATCCGCTTCACGGTAGGGCCCGAGGTCCAGCCCCCACGTCGCCTGACGCCCTGGCATCCAGGCAACGCCCGCCGGCGAAATGTTGGTCAGTACGGGCCGGGCAGGCCGAGAGTGGCCAAGGCGGTGGTCCAGTCAGTGGCGATCGCGGTCTACGCCCTGGTGGCGAGCGACGGTGTGGGAGCAAACGGCCTTGTTGAGCGCGTTCTCGGATACCCGAACCGGCTCGGGTCCGGTCGCAGGCGGCGGGCGTTTCCGTGCCCGTGACCGGGCTGGGCGCAGAGTGGCCGGCCAGACCCCGTTGGGTCGCCTCCCGGGCCGGACCGCGGGTGCCGGCCAGAGCCCGCCCGGAGGCGTCGCCGCAGTCGGGGATGGTCGCGGGCTGCGACGTCACGGCCCAGCGGGAGAGCGCCGCTGAGGGTGACCGACTGTGCGCGGCGGTGCCGTCGCGGCCATGCCGGATGAGTCATGCCGGCACGCTCCCGGCACAGCCGCGAACATTGACCGAGGTCGCAATCGAGCAATGGCCGGACCTGGTCTGCCGCCGGTGTCGGAGGCTACCGGTGGGGTCCGCTGTTGTGGCGGGCGGCTCGGTTGCCGACCGGTCATGCGGCTCGCCGCGGCGGACCACAAGCTCGACGTGTCGACCGCCAACCGGTCGCCGTACCGTTTCGTCGGGCCCTCCGTCTCGACCACAAGATCGGCCACGTCTTCATCGTGCCCGCTCAGTCGAGCCGTGGAATCCGCCCGGAAGCGGCCCGACGGGGACGCGGATTTGCGTACGTCACCGGTTCGCGTTGACCGATCGAACGGGGCGGTCAGCGGCTGTGTGGTGGTCCCCGGCGTGCTCTCGTCCGGGGCTCCTGGTTGGCCACCGATCGGCATCCGTCACCATCTCCCCGGCCGGGTGATATCACCTTAGTCTGGCCGGAGTCGGCTGGCGTGACAGTGGCGGGAAAGACCATGATGGGTTACTTTCGGCCAGTGCCAGCGCATCGCGTGGTGACCGTGGTGCAGGACGGTGGGCTGCTGCTGGACCTGGCGATGCCGGTGCATGTGTTCGACTACCACGGCGGCGGCCGTTATCGGCACACCCTGGTGGGCGCTGGTGGCCGGACGGTGCGTACCTGCACCGGTGTGCGGCTGGCTACCCAGGGCGGCCTGCGGCTGCTGGAGCAGGCGGACACGATCGTGATCCTCGGGTATGAGGACGTGTACCGGCGCCCCGGCGATGCCCTGCTGCGGGCTTTGCGCGCCGCGGCGGGCCGTGGGGTGCGCCTGGTGTCGATCTGTACCGGTGCGTTCACTCTGGCCTGGGCTGCGGTCGGACGGCCGGGTACGGCCACCGCGGTGGCCACCTGGCCGCCGCGTGGCCGCCGACGGGCCGTCCACCATAGACCGACGCCGACAACGACGATGCCCAGCGCGGCGAGGGACGCACCGGCCGCCGCTGCGGCCAGGGCGCCGACTCCGGCGGTGAGCAGGATCAGGTGCAGGGGTGTAGCACGCCGTGAGGAGCCCGGCCGCGGCGGCGGGGAGGCGACGGTGGTCGATGTGGCTCATCGGCTACTCAGGGCTGATGCGGTGGCAGGCGCACAGGGCGGTGTGGTTGTCCGCGGCGAGGGCGTGCGCGAGCAGGACGAGTTGTGCGACCCGGGGGTCGGCGACCTTGTAGTAGGCGTGCCGGCCGGCGCGGCGGACCTGGATGTAGCCGCAGTCGGCCAGGCAGGACAGGTGGGTGGAGACCCGGCTCTGGGCCAGGCCGGCGTGGGCCACACATTCGGTGACGGTGTGCTCCTCGTGCAGCAGGAACTCCAGCAGCCGCAGCCGCGTCGGGTCACCCAGCGCCCGGAAGAACTTCGCCACCACCGCGACGGCGTCGCCGTTGGTAGGCAGCAACGCCACCGGCGTGGCCGCGGTCGCGCGCCGAGCCATCGGGCCACCTTCCCGCGTTGACGTATCCGCTCAGCCGGATACTATGACGGCGAGGATGTATCCGGCAAGGCGGATGCGACGGGGTGGTGTTCGTGGACCTCAACCCGGCGACCAAGCCCTGCTCCGCGGCGGAGGGCGCTGGCCGTCGTTGCCTCGAAGGGCCGGGCGATCGGCGTCTGGGGCACGGCCGCGCGGATCCTCGTGGGCTTGGTGTTGGTGGGCAGTGTGCTGTACGGGCATGCGACGCGCGGTTGGCGTCCGGTGGCGTGGCTGCTCGGCCTGGTCGTCTTTCCGGCGGTGGTGCTGGCATCGGTGTGGTGGCGGGCCCGCCGCATCCCGGGGCCGCTGCGGGCAACCGGACCTCTCGGCCACGCGGTCAACGTCGCTGTCTTCCTAGCCCTGTACCTGACCTGGTGGTACGCCCCGGCCGTGGCCGTCCTCAGCGACGCCGCGCTGATCTTCTACGGCGCCTCGATGCTGCTCGCCGCCTTGCGCGGCTATGCCGGATGTGAGGTCCTCGCGGTGTCGAACGCCCTGCTGCGCCGCGACGACCAGATCGGCTGCGCACCGTTCTGGCCCATCGACGCGGCCGAAACGCGGCTCACCCGGCGCCGCGCCAGCACGTTGACCGATGGGGGCGGCGATGAACGTTGAGCTGTTGCTGGCAGCGGACTGCCCACACGCGAGGGCGGCCCGCGCGGTCCTGACCAACTGCCTCGACCAGCTCGGCCTGGACATCCCGGTCCGCGAACGCGTGGGCGACTACCCGTCACCCACCCTCCTGGTCGACGGCGTCGACGTGATGACCGGCACGGCCGGTACGCCACGCATGCAAGCCTGCCGTTTGGACGTGCCCACCGCCTCGCGCGTCCTGGCCGCCCTGCGCGGCCGATCCGCCACGCCGTCCGATTCGCCGGAGCCGTCATGACAACGGACTCCGATGCATATCCGCCGCAGCTGGCCGTCGGACTCACCGGCAGCCGCATCGCCGACGTCTCGCCGGCGGCACGCGCCGCGCATCGGGTGATCCTGCGCGCGTTTGCCGCCACCGGCGACGCGCCCGATCCGGCGATCCTCGCCGACACGACGCCGGCCGGTGAAGGGCTCGGCGGGCTGCTGCGCGAGTTACACCACCGCGATGTGATCCGGCTCGACGAGCACGGCCACATCCGTGCCGCATACCCGTTCTCCGGCATTCCCACCGCGCACACGGTCGCGATCGACGCCGGGGCGACGGTGTACGCGATGTGTGCGATCGACGCCCTCGGTATCGCCGACATGCTCGGCCGCAACACCACCATCACCTCCGCCGACCCGGTCTCCAGCCAGGAGATAAGGGTGAGTGTCGTGAATGGACGGGCGACGTGGGAGCCGCCGACCGTGGTCGTGTTCGTCGGCGCGGACAGCGCAGCGGAACTCCCGCGCGGTGACTGCTGCCCGCCCTCGGCCGATGGCAGGGGCACCGGCGCCGCAGCGGATCGCTGTTGCGGGGTGATGAACTTCTTCACCAGCCCGGCAAGCGCCCAGGACTGGCTTGCCAGCCATCCGACGGTGTCCGGTGTCGTGCTGAATCAGGGGCAGGCGTTGCGGCTGGGCGTCGACATGTTCGGCCACCTGCTCGACGATTGACCCGGCCACCCGAGCCCTTGGAGACCGATCGTGGAGGAGCCGGAACCACGCGCGGACACCGAGCCCGCAGCGCAGCCGGGTTCTCGTACCGCCGATGTCGTCGTGCACCCACCGCTGGCCGATCCCGACGGTCCGGTCGACCCAACCGTGTCCCCGATCCCGGTCGAGGAGATGCCTCGACCCGGCCGGTTCACGCTGATGGCGCTGGGCTGGAGGCCCCCCGCCCATCTGGTCACCCAGGCGCTGGGTTTGTGCTTCACCGCCGACGGCTTGGTAGTCATGGTCACTTGGGACGGCCGGCGCTGGACCTTCCCGGGCAGCACCGTCGAGGACGGCGAGTCGATCCGCCAGGCGCTGATCCGTGAGGTCGCCGAGGAAGCCTGCGCCCGGGTCGTGCGCTGCCAGTACCTGGCCTGCCAGCACGTCGCCGATCCGCTGAACCCCGACGGTGTGCCCAGCTACTACCAGACCCGCTGGTGGGCCCGGGTCGAACTCGACCCGTGGCAGCCACACCACGAAATGACCGACCGGCGGCTGGTCCCACCCGACTAGGTCCTGGCCACGCTGTCTTGGTCACGCAAGGAGTTCGCCGACCGGTTACGCCACCTCGCGCTGGACGCCGACCGACACGACCGAGCCAGGTGAGTGGGGATCGCCGCTGCCCCTTTCGGCGTTGGCGCGGCGAAGGTTCGGTTCGACGTGGCGCCCCTGGTGGCGGCGTTCGGATCTCGTTAGCGGGTCGTGCGGTCACCATGGTCGGTCGTCAAACCTCCTTGACGACCACCGAATCGTCAAGCTAGTTTGACGACATGGGCGTCGAGTTGGGGGAGGCGAGACGGTTGGTCGAGGACGCCACCGACGCCGACCCCGAGGTCGGATTCGCCGCGGTGGTGGCGCTGCGCGGGCTGGTTGAGGTGCTGGAGGCGCTGCAGGTGGACAACGCCCGTGCCCGGGGCTGGTCGTGGCGGGACATCGCCCGGCGGCTGGGCGTGACCAAGCAGGCCGTTCACTACAAGCACGCGCTGCGGTCACGGGGGCGGTGAGCGGCATGTTTGAACGACTAACCCCGCCGGCGCGGCGGGTGATGAGCCTGGCCTCGGAGGAGTCCGAACAGTTTGGCCACGGGTACATCGGCGACGAACACGTCCTGCTGGGCCTGCTGCGGGAGCAAGCGAGCCAGGCGTCGTCGCTGCTGCGGGGACACGGCCTGGATCTTTCCGGCGCCCGCGCCGAGCTGCAGCGGATGGTCGCGGCCGGGCTGACGCCCCGCTCGCGCACCGATGACGTTCGGGCGCTGCGGGCCGTCGGGATCGACGTGGCGAGCGTGCGCCAGCGACTGGTCACGGCGTTCGGCGCCGAGGCGGTTGGGGAAGCCGTCTGGCGGACCAGCCGACGGCCGTGGTGGCGCGGTGGCGGCCGGCGCCGCACACCGCTGTGCGGACCGCCGTTTTTCGCCAAGCGTGCCGTGCAACTGGCCGCCTCCTACGCCGAGAGCCGGGGCGAGGCCGGCGTGACGCCCGAGCACCTGCTCTACGGGGTGCTGCAAGATCTCGACGAGCCGTACGGTGCCCAGCTTGGCCGGCGTGGGCGCAAGCACCTCAGCCAGCTCGGTTGGACCATCGGCGCGGTCAATCCCGCTGCCGCGCTGCTGCAAACGCATGGCGTCGATCCGGTCCGGCTGCGCGCCGAGCTGGATCGCACGCCCTGATCGGCCCCCGCTTGCAGTCCCGGGTCAGGCATCCAGGCTGGTAACTGGGAACAACCCGCGGCCGAGTTGTTCGAACCAACCCGGCCAGCCGCAGTTCAGCCCCCGGACGTTGGCCACCTTCACCGGGACGGGACAGCCACTTCCTGCCCCTGCGAAGGACCCATGCGTCAACGCGCTGGCACATCACGGCCCGACCGCGCCGGCAGCAAGGGCGGCCTCGGCGAAGATCCGACGGTACATCGGCCCGTGCCCGTCTGGGATCCACATGCTGTCGAACGCCTCGGCGGCCGGCACGAGATGGCGCCGGCGCATCTCAAACCGCGGCACCCACGGGTCCAGCCGGACCTCTGCCCGCCACAGTGCCCGGACCAGCACAAGACCCGCCTCACGACCGCGCACACATACTCCGCGGCCGAACCCGAGCAGCCTGCAGCCGGTCACCGTGGCGCACGCCTCCTCGCCGACCTCCCGCCGCAAGGTGTCCGCCCAGTCCTCGCCCCGGCTCCGGCCGGCCGCCGGGCAGACCCCATAGGTCATCATCGCCACTGACCAGACGCCCCGCGGCGGCTTTCGCCAACGCCGATACGCGCCCACACGTCCTTCCGGACATCGGCCACGGCGTCATCCGCGAAGCTCCGGCGGTGCCCCTCGCCCTGATGCGTGCATTCCTGGTGCAACGCTGGTACCCGCCGGTCTTCCAGGTTGAATGTCACCGGCGAGCAGGGCGATGCGAGCAGCCCGGTCTTCGCCCATTGACGAGCACGCCGACCATCCCTGACGTCAAGCCGGGCGTCCGCGAGCGGTCGGTGGATGCCATCAGTTCGCGATGGACCCCGTTCTCGTTGCGTACAAGTCGCTGAAGTCGGGGCTGTCGAGCGCCAGGGACATGTCGAACAGGGGCGCGTGCAGGCGCACCAGCGAGGACAGCGCAGCCCTGCCCGATCGCCGGCTCCCCTCCGCCTGGCCCGGTAGCGCCACCGCGACCACGGTGACCCCGACCACGTTGACGACCTCGGTGACCTCGTCAGATCGCCGCACGTCGGCCGAGAAGGTCGCGGCGAGCCTCGGTCATCGCTGCCTCGAAGCCGAGATCGCCGACATCGACGTAGGGCAGCCCCAGGCGGGTGCACTCACGACGGTAGCGGTCGCTTTCCTGGCGTATCCACGCTGCGGTGGCATCAAGCTCGGCGTGCGGGGCGCCCTCGTGCTGCGGCTTCGGCCCACGGTAGGAGGCGAGATCGTCGGCGGAGAAGCCGACGCTGCCCAGAAAGCATGACCGGATGGTGATCCCGGGCAGCGCGGCCGACAAGCGTGGGACCATCGACGGCACGATGTCCGGTCCTTCAACCAAGAACTGCTCGGCTTCCTCGCCGCACACCTCCACAGCCTGCTCGATGTGCGGGTACATCAGTTCGCCCACCGCCGCGGCCGACACGTTGCCCTGATCGAGCTCGGGAAGGACCCTGCGCGACACCCGCCTCGGCTGGATCCGGGCCGGTGTCGCCGTCGGGTTGTCCGAAGTGGACCGCAACCCCGACCCGAACGGCAAACAGCCGCCCGGCCGCTGCCTGCTGGAAGCACTGCGCGACCGGCTCGACGACGTCACCCGCTTCGCCCACGACCTGCGCGTGCCGCCCACCAACAACCAGGCCGAACGCGACGTACGCCCGGCCAAGACCCAGCAGGGGGGGAGCCAGCCGCCTGCGAGGCTTGCGGCCCGGTGGCACAGGTCGTGGGTTGGGCATGATCGAGAACCTCCTGAAGAGTGATCAACTTACCCTCCAGGTGGTTGGGTATTAAACCCCGATCATGGTTCACGAACTCAGACACGGGGGGAGGGTGACGCGCTTGGCCGGGTGACACCGCTGCGGTGATGGTGTTAGCTGTGGCCACTAAGCCACGGGTGCTGCCGGAAGGACGCACGGTCATGGGTGGTGGCCTAAACCGTCGGGCGGTGGGGCTGGTTGTTGCCGCGCCGCTGCTGGCCGCGTTGAGTGCGGTGACGGCCAACGCGGCCTCCAGCCAGCCGCGTTGGCCGGGCGGTCTGGATGTCGTACAGCGCCACCCATGGATCAGTTTGGGCATCGTCAGTCTGGTATGCGTGGCGGTGGAGGTGGTCCTGTGGTGGCCGCGCCCCGGGCCACCATCCGTTGACCGGTGGGACGGCCGTGCGCTTGATCGAGCTGCCGATCGGTTGGCGGACGCCGTGAAGGGGCAATGGGACAGGGCCGCGGCGGAACGGCGGTTGCGTTATCCCGCAGCCGTTGCCGTGTCGTGGAAGTGGTCGGACAGACCGGTTGCCGGGCGGGTTGTGGACGCGACGGGTAGCGATGTTGGGCATCGCCGATTCGGTACGTTGCCCGGGACGGCCCCCACCAGAGCCGACCAGCTGAGCGGTGGTGGGCGGCTGGGGGATCTGGATGCCATCTTCGGTGGGCTCGAGTCCGGGCGGATGGTCATCATCGGCGAACCGGGCGCGGGCAAGACCGCCGCGGCGATCATCCTGCTGCACCGCCTGCTGGATCGCCGCGCGGAAAGCGGCGACGACCGGCGGTCGGTGTTTCCGGTTCCCGTCCTGCTGACCCTCAGCGACTGGAATATCGACCGTCACGAGCGGCTGATCGACTGGCTCGGCCGCCGGTTGACGACGGAGTACCCGTTCCTGAAGTCGGCCGGGGAGAACGCGAACGCGGTCGCCGCCGCGCTCGTCGACTCCGGTCGGGTGGCGGTCATGCTGGATGGGCTCGACGACCTGCCTGAGCCGTCGCGGCCCGTCGCCCTGCGGATCCTCGACGAGCAGGCCACGTTCCGGTTGGTGCTGCTGGCGCGGAGTCACGAAATGGTCCGGGCAGCCGGGTCCGCCCACCTGTCCGGTGCGGCCGCGGTCGAGCTGCTACCGGTCGCACCGGCCGACGCGGCCGACTACCTGGCCCGGTGTGCGGTTCATCCGCCGCCGCGAGCCTGGCAACGGCTGGTCACTCACGTCCGCGACAATCCACATAGCCCGGTAACGCAGGCGGTGACTACCCCGCTGATGCTGAGCCTGGTCCGAGACACCTACCGGGGCAGCGGCGAGGACCAGATCGGGGCGCTGCTGGACCCGGCGAGGTACCCCACCAGGGAGAGGGTCGAGGGGCATCTGCTGGACCGGATCGTGCCGACGGCCTACGCCGCGCGGCCCGGCAGTCCCGCACCCAGATACAGCGTTCAGGAAGCCCAACGGTGCCTTTCCGGTCTGGCGTATCTGATGAATCTGGCCCATACCCGCGATCTCGCGTGGTGGCGGCTGACCCGGTGGACCAGCGCGCCGTTTCGGGTATGGATGACCTTGTTGCTGGTGGCTGCGGTAATCGAGATCCCGCTGGGCGTCCCCGGAGCGCTCCTGCTCAGCTATTACTTGTCAGCGGGGCCCGGGCTCTGGTGGCTCGCGGTCGGTGCCTTCGCGGCCCTGCCGGTCGGCGTGGCGGCGACCGAGATCATCCTGCGCGACCGGGAGCCTCAGCAGGTCGGACGCCCTCGGTGGCGCTCGGTGCTGTCACCTACGCGGATAGCGGTGGCCCTGTCGACCGGGCTCCTTGTCTGGGTGGGCTTCGGTCCGGTCGCCGGGGTGGCCTGCCTGGTGATGCTCATCGCGGTCGGCGTCATCGTGGCGTTCGGCAGTTCGTCGGTAGAGCCGACCAGCCCCCTCGACCCGCTGACCTGCTGGCGGCGCGATCGACGTTATGGCCTTCTCTCCGGCGGTGTAGCCGGCGCTTCATTGGGGGTCGTCGTCGGTCTCCTGCTGGCCAGCCGTGGTCGGGTGCAGCTGCCCGCCATCATGTTGGCGCCGGTCCTCGGTCTTGGTTTCGGTGCTCTGCTGGGGTTTGCGTACTCGCGGACCTGGCCCACGATGCTGGCATTCGTCCAACTCCAACGCGCCGGCTTCACCCTGCGACACCTCATGCGTTTCCTTGAAGACGCCCGTGCCCGTGACATCGTGCGAGTAGCCGGACCGGTGTACCAGTTCCGCCACGCCAGGCTGCAGGACCGCCTGGCCGGCTCCGTTCGGGTCGCGCCGGTCGCCGCGCTGAGCCTGTCGCCCGGGGTGGTGCCCGCCCCGCCGGGCGCCGCGATGCCACTACTCGACACCCGGGTGGTCGGCCGGCGGGTGCTCCAGATCCTTCTCGACGGTTGGCTGTTTCTGCCCGCGGTACTCGTCCTTCTCATCGCCCTGACAGGGCTCTCGGACGAGCCCGAAGGCCCGACAGGTTCGGCCGCGTCGGTCGCGCTGAGCCTGCTGCTGCTGGCCGGGCCGTTGTGGAACTGGGTCGTCCGCCCGTTGCACAACGGCCAGACCTGGGGCATGCAGACATGCGGGTTGCGGGTGCTGCTGGTGAACGGGCAGCCGGTGCGTCTGGGCCGCCTGCTCGGCAGGTTCGCCATGATGTTCATAACCTACTCGTGCTGCGGCGGCTGGCTCGATCTGATCGTCATACTCAGTACGCCGCGGCACCAATCCATCGCCGACTTCGTCACGGGCACCGTGATCGTCCGTGACCACCAGTCCCTACCGATCTGGCGCCGACCTCCAGGCATGCCGGAGTCGCCCGTCGTCGCGCAGGAAGCGACCACCGGGGCCGCCAACCGGCCGGCACCCCGGATCCCCAACCCGTGGGGTCGCTTCTCGGTCGCCGCCGCGGTCATCATCGTGTTCCTCTGCGCTTACGGTGGCGCTGCCCTGGTGGCCCACATCGACCAGGAGACCCGGATCGTGGATACCTGGCGCCGCGCGGACGACCCCAACGATCTGCGGGACGTCGAAGAGGTCGATGGCGGCGGCTTTGTTGGGCGGGCAACCGCGGACTTCACCGCGGGCAACGGCTGCACATTCCCGCGCGGCACCGTTGTGTGGCGGTTCACCGGGAGCTGGCCCAAATACACCGGAACAGAATTGTTGTCACGCCCGCGCAGTGGGGAAGACTGTGACTCCCGTTTCAGTAGATCGACGACCTTCGAACTGACCGACGCCGATGAGCTCAAAGTGTGTTCCCTGGACCCGTGGACGGACGCACCAAACCCGACCTGTGCCACATTCCGCCGATCCGGTACAAACCAGCGGCCCTCCCCGGGACGCTCGTAATCGCATGCGGACCAGTCGGGCCAGCGGCTCGGCGTCCAGCCGGTCCAGCGAAGCCGTCCCGGGACCCGGGCCGGCTGACCTGTGAGTACGAGATCAGAACCGCGTGATTATGCCGATGACCTCGGCTCCGGTTTCCGCAGATAGTCGGCGCTGCGCTTGCTCCAGCGGCATATCAACCGGGTCGGCATAAGAGACAGAACTGCACCTGCTCAAGGGCCGGCTGCGTGGCGGGGTGCTGTCCAAGGCCCGCCGCGGCGAGCTGATCCAACCGCTGCCGGTCGGGCTGGTCTACACCCCGGCCGGCAAGGTCGTCCTCGACCCCGACGCCGGCGTGCAGCAGGCCGCGGCGCATCTGTTCACCACGTTCACCGCCACCGGTTCGGCGTTGGCCACCGTGAAAGCCTTCAAATCCCAGGACCTACGCTTCCCCCGCCGTATCGGCTCGGGCGAGCGCCGGAAGCAGACATACGGCGAGGACACGTACGGCAACGGGTCGGCGGTGACCCAGTCCAGCCGCAGGGACCGCAGCTCGGCGACGGCCATGTGATCCTCGAGCTGCTGCAGCAACGCGTCGTCGTCGAGGTCGTGTGGCAGGTCAGTCAGCGGGCGGTCGCGCTGCTGGATCTGCGTGTAGATCCGGTGACGGACCGGCTCGGGGGTGTCCCGGCGACCGAAGACCCCCACCCCCACGTCGGCACTGGGATCCTCGGCGAGCAGTTCCCGCACCGGTGGGGGAAGCTGTGGGTGCTCGGCGGCCTGGCGGCGGACCTGGTGGTTGGGGTCGCCGGCCAGCCGCGAAGCCAGTTGCGGGGTCAGGGTGGTGTGGCGGACGGCTCCGGCGCGGGTGACCGGATCGGTGATCAGCTCCGTTACGAGGTCGGGCGGCGGCACCGGGTGCGGCAGCCGCGCATAGTAGGTCGAGCAGGCGGCCGCACGGACCTGGTCGATGGGGTCGGTGAGCAGGATCCGCCGGACCGCCTCTGGGGCCTGTGTCCACCACCGCGCGAGTGTGGCCCGAACCTGCGGATCGGGGTCCGTGGCGAGCCGGGCCAGGAGGTCGGCCGGCACGTCGTCGCGTTCGGCAAGATACGTGCGCACCCGCGGGTCCGGGTCGTCGGTGAGTCGCTCGTACACCTCGCGGGATGCGTCCCGGGTGCGCGCGGCCAGGGCGGCTCGGATCGTGGGATCGGCGTGGGTGGCCAGCCGGATCCGGACGGCGTGCGGCAGCTTGGGGTTGAGCGCGAGCGAGTGCAGCAGCCAGTGATGGCCCGAGGCGAGGATTTCCTCGATCGCTTCGGCGGGCAGGTCTGCGCGCTTGGCGACGTGGCCGAAGCCATGCCGGTAGCGCACCAACCGGCGGACCAGGCCGGCCGGAAGCGCGGGGTTTTCGGCCAGGCCGTCAAGGATCTTCGTCAGGTGGATCGGCGTCGGCGCATCATCAGCCATCCACCGCCCCCTTCTTCGCCCTCCCGTGGCGAGTCTCGCACGTTCGACACCGGCCGGGCGCGGTGCCGGACCCGATCAGCACCACCGCACCCGCGTCGCGGGGTCGCACCCCGCGCCGATCATCGTGACCCACCAGGGTCCCTCGGGCGACCGGAGAGCAGGTACCTCACGCAGCGTTACCGGCCCGCAGAACGGCAGCCGCGTCATCGCGGCAGATCCGGGTGCCTGTACGGGTCCGTTCACGTCCGCATATCGTAGGCTGCTTCCTGGTCCAGAGCTCGTGCCGCGATCGTCGGGTGGGGGCTGTCGGCGAACGGCTGATAGTCGGGTTTACATATTTTATTGCTTTTGCGTGTGGCGACGCTGTGTCGTCCCGGAGCGCCGCACGAGCCGTCGGGCAGCCGTACCGGTACCGTCGGCGCATGCATGCGAGGCGCTGCGCGGGTTGGCTGTGACCGATACGCCTGCCGTGCGTCCCGTCGTGCTCGCAGGCTCAACTCACGGTCGCGGCCGTCGCTCGACTCGGGCGATGCTGGCTGCGGCGGCCGATGCGCAGGCCAGCGCGGAGGAGCTTGCCGCGATCGTCCGGTCAGCCCGCGCGGATGTGATCGAGGCGTTCGAGGCCGCGCGCGAGCCCCAGGTGTGGACCGCCATCGAGAAGAGGTCCATCGAGGCGGTCAAGACATTGTGGACGGTCGCAGTCGTCTCGACGAACTGCCGATGCATGGCATCTTCAGCATCGCCGATGTGCTGCGGGCTGGCCTCGACCGCCTGGTCCGTGTGCCCGGCATCGGCGAGGGTACGGCGCGGAAGGCGGTCGACGCCGCCGAGCAGCTGCGGCAGGCCGCGCGGGACTCGCTTCAGTTCCGCATCGAGTTCGATCCGAAGAACGCGGCGATGACCCGGCTGCTGCAGGTGTTGGCCGTGTGGGGCGCGGTACGGCACGCCGGCGAGGCACACGAGGCGGAGGCCGAACGGCTCGCCACCGAGCTGGCCGTCCAGCGGCCGATCGCCGCGCCGGCCGGCGCTGGGTGGTTTCCCCGGCTGTTCATGCGTGCGCGCGACAGGGCGACCGCCGACGAGGCGGCGCGGCGGGTACGGGCGCTGTTGGGCGTCGCCGAGTCGAGCGGCCTGCTGCGGGCTGTCGCTGACGTGCGTGCGGTACGGACGCCCAGCGCCGATGAGGTCTGGCGCGACTTCGAACGGCGGTCAGCCGCGTACTACGGGCTGCTGGGTGAGGTGGTCAACCTTGGTGGCGATGTCGCCGCGGCCGAGGGATACCTGCCGGCCGAGATCGTCGAGCGGGTCAGCGCCCAGCGGCTGGACACCTCCCGGCTCAAGCAGAGCCTGCGGTTGCGCGGCTACCAGTCGTTCGGCGCTCGGTTTGCGCTCGTACAGCGGCGGGTCGTTCTGGGCGATGAGATGGGGTTGGGCAAGACGATCCAGGCGATCGCGACGATGGCTCATCTCGCCGCCCGCGGCGCCACCCACTTTCTCGTCGTGTGCCCGGCCAGCGTGCTCATCAACTGGACGCGGGAGTTAGACCGGCATTCGACGCTGCCCGTGGTCGCCGTGCACGGCTATGACCGGGCACGAGCCGCGGCGCGGTGGCGAGACGAAGGCGGCGCCGCTGTGATCACCTTTGGCTCGCTGGGCGCCCTCGGCCGTACGCCGCCGAGGCCCGCGCTCCTCGTCGTCGACGAGGCCCACTACGTGAAGAACCCGGACGCCAAGCGATCGGGTGCGGTCAACCGCGTCGCGGCCGGTTCGGACCGGGTCCTGTTCCTGACCGGCACGCCGATGGAGAACCGCATCGACGAGTTCCGGGCGCTGGTGGGGCATCTGCGACCGGAAATCGCCGCTGGCATGGGGCCGCAGCACGCGGCCATCGGCGTTGAGGCGTTTCGGCGAGCGGCGGCGCCGGTCTATCTGCGCCGCAACGAACGAGACGTGCTCACCGAACTGCCCGAACTCGTGCAGGTCGACGAATGGGAGGAGTTCGGATCCGAAGACGGTGCGGCGTACCGCGCTGCGGTACGGGAGGGCAACTTCATGGCCATGCGGCGGGCCGCCTTCGCGGTGCGCCGGCCTCGCGACTCCGCCAAGCTCACCCGTCTGCTGGAGATTGCCCAGGAGGCAATGGCCAACGCCCGCAAGGTCGTGGTCTTCTCCTATTTCCGCGACGTGCTCGGGGTCGTGGCCGCGGCGCTCGGCGCCCGTGCCATGGGACCCGTCACCGGCTCGACGTCAACCGTCGAGCGCCAACGCGTCGTGGACGCCTTCACCGCGTCGCCGGCTCCGGCCGTACTCGTGTGCCAGATCGAGGCCGGCGGTGTTGGCCTGAACATCCAGGCAGCGTCGGTGGTGATCCTGTGCGAGCCACAGGTCAAACCGTCCACTGAGGCCCAAGCCGTGGCCCGCGCACATCGAATGGGCCAGGTGCATACCGTTCAGGTGCACCGTCTCCTGATCGCGGACTCGGTAGACCAGCGGATGCTCGAGCTGCTCAGCTCCAAGGCGCAGCTGTTCGACGCGTACGTTCGCCACAGCGCGATCGCACAGGCCGCTCCGGGCGCGGTGGACATCTCCGAGGTCCAGCTCGCGCGGACAATCGTGGCGCAGGAACAGCAGCGACTGGCGTCCGCCCCGGGCACCGACGAGCCAGACCGCGCTCGCGGTGCCTGGGCTACCGGCGCACCCGCACATCGGTTCTGAGGAGTCGACATTATCGACCGCCACGACCACAGCCCAGGTCTGTGCCGACCGTGACCGGCGCACCGGCAGGCACGCCATGTCAGCGGCTACTTCTTGAATGGACGTACGGCTCCAGCCCGGCCAGGCTGGGTCGAGGTGATCGGTGGGGTCGCTCTATCTAGCGGCTGCCCACCCGTAGGGCGAGGGTGTGGCTCTGATCTGGCGTGCGGCCCGCCGG
>WNFU01003622.1_pt1 | contig 20269 bp, 20 predicted proteins | sample 5400121 | NCBI WGS metagenome assembly WNFU01 (sample SAMN13153360, study PRJNA577476) | soil metagenome | isolation source: 100 cm soil or saprolite under grassland replicate 1 | place: USA:California | collected 2016-06-15 | reverse complement strand
TCATCGGGATCGTCGACGACGTGCGGGGGACGTCCGCCCCGGTGAAGCTCTCGGGCCAGATCCTGGCGGGCGGCCTGCTCGTGCTGTTCGGGGTCCAGCTCGTGTACTTCTGGTTCCCGGGGCAGGGCATCCTGTCGCTCGGGTCCGACGTCGCCGTGCCGCTCACCATCCTGTGGGTCATCGCCATGATGAATGCCGTCAACCTGATCGACGGTCTGGACGGCCTCGCCTCGGGGCTCACCGCGATCGCGGCGATCTCGTTCTTCGCCTACATGTACCTGACCCCCAGCCTGTACGGGCATGCCTCCCCGGCGGCGCTGCTCTCCGCCATCACCGCCGGCGGCGTCATCGGGTTCCTCCCCTGGAACTTCCACCCGGCGAAGATCTTCATGGGGGACTCGGGGTCGATGCTGCTCGGCCTGTTGCTGGCTACGGCGACCATCTCCGGGGTCGGCCGCAACCCCTACCCGCCGGTGGGCGGCGACCTGGCTGCCTTCTCCATCCCAGTGCTGGTCCCGCTGGTGGTCCTGATGCTGCCGTTCCTGGACGTGGTGCTGGCCATCGCACGGCGGATGCGGCGGGGGCGCCGCGTGATGGCGCCGGACAAGGAGCACATCCACCACCGCCTCCTCGATTTCGGCCACAGCCACCGCCAGGCGGTCCTGATCATGTACCTGTGGAGCGCACTGATCTCGGGGACGGCCCTCGCGGTGGCCCTGGTGAACGGACGCATGCTGGTGGGGGGGATCGCGCTCGGTGCCGCGGCGATCATCGCGGCGACCGCGATCCCTCGCCTGTGGGGCTCGGCCCGCCAGGCCCGCCGCCGCGCGCGGTTGGCAGGGACCACCCCCGCCCTCGAGCCGGCGCCGACGGTGCCGGCGCAGCTGGAGCCCAAGGACACCACGGCGTAGGCCCGCGGGGTCAGCCGCCGGGTGTGGCCTCCTCGTGGCCCTCGCCGGCCCATCGCTTCTGGAGCTCGACCACCTCCTCGTCCGGAACGCCAACCGACGCGTGCATGTGGACGAGCTTCCAGTTCCCGTCCTCCTTCAGGAACACGGCGGTGAGCCGGGTGTGCATCCTGGAACCGTCCGGGAAGACGAACGTGGGGTCGTCGGTGACCCAGCCCACGGTCCCTTCCTCGTAACCGGCGGTGTTCCCGGGCTCGAGGGCGAACCCCTCGGTCTCGAACCCGAATCGCAGCCGGTCCCGCTCGCGAACCCATTCGCCCGGCGCCGTGCCGATGACCAGCGTGGCGGGATGCCGCGAAACGATCTCGTCGAACACCGAGACGTCGCTCGCCGACAGCCGATCGTAGAAGCGGCGCATGGCATCGCGGACAGCCGTGGATTCCTCCATGTCCCCCTCCTGACGGCGATGCTCGGGATAGTGACCGATCCGGTGACCCGAGGTCCACCTCGTGCGCCTCCCAGCCTCGCCTATGGCGCGGGTGTCCCGTCCCGGCGGCGGGCTCGACCGTAGAGCATCGCACGGAGTGTGGCTCCCCCTGCCGTCGATCCGTGCGTCCGCGGGTGGGGACGACGGTGGCCTCTGGCCCCCCGGCCGCTCAGGCCTCGGGGCGCGTGTCCTTGCGCCGAGCCAGCCTGCGCTCCAGCTCCTCGACGCGCGTGGTGAGCTCCTCGACCTTCTCGCGGAGCTCCTTCGTCTCGCGGCCCGGGGTGTAGGCCTCGCCGTCCGGGAGGTCGCGCGCCAGCACGGCGTTCGCCCCGATGAAGCACCCCCGGCCCACGGTGATCGGTCCCAGGACCTTGGCCCCAGCCATGATCTCGGTGTCGTCGCCGACCTCGGGGAAGCCGTCGGCGAACACGCCGTCGAACCATCCCTTCGCGGACCCGCCGAGTGTGACGCCGTGGAGCAGGGTCACGTTCGAGCCGATCTTCACGCCCTTTCCGATCACGACGCCGGCGGTGTGGGTGAGGCGCAGGCCCCCGCCGATCTCGGCGCCGGGGTGGATGTCCGCGCCGGTCAGGAAGTAGTTGATGCGCCACAGCAGCTCGGCGGGGAACTCGAGGCCGCGGAGCCACAGGCGGCGGGAGAGCCGGTACAGCACCACGGCCTGGGGGCCCGGGCGCGTCGCCACCCGCTCGAGCGCCTTCAGGACCGACGGCCGCCCTTCCGTCGTGCCGCGTTCGGAGAACAGCCGGGCGACGTCGCCCCGCAGCCCGTTCGGTCGGTCGTGTCCGGTCACCGGCACATCCTAAGATGCGGCCATGCCGATGAACGTGAACCGGGCGAGCGAGCCGAGCTACGCCGGCATCCAGACGTTCTCGAAAGTGTCCATCGACCGGCGGGAGCGCTACGAGCCGCTCGAGCGGTCCCGCACGTTGAAGCGGATCGACGACCGGCCGGTGTGGTCGATCGTGTGCTTCTACATCGGCAAGGGCCACCGCCGGCGAGGCCTCCAGCGCGCGCTGATCGAGGCGGCGGTGGACCATGCCCGCAACCGGGGCGCCACGATCGTGGAGGCCTATCCGGGCCGGTGGAAGGACCCCGCTTCGAGCTACATGGGGCTCGAGTCGGAGTTCGCGAAGTCCGGGTTCCGCCGGGTCCGGGATGCCCCCAGGCCGGTCGTGCGGCGCGCCGTGCGACCCCGGCGCTCGTCCTCGTGATGCTCCGCGTCGCCGACCCCGACGAGGCCATTCCGGAGCTGGAGCCGCTCGCGTTCCCTCCGGAGGTCGAGGAGGGCGTCCGGGACATCTGCCGCCGTGTCCGGGAAGAGGGGGACGCCGCGCTCGTCGAGCTGACCCGGCGCTTCGACGGCGCCGACGTCTCGGGACGGCTCCGGGTGACCGACCAGGAGATCGCCCGGGCCGAGCGCGACCTGGACCCGGAGCTGCGCGAGGCCCTGGCCCGCCTGGCCGGCCGCCTGCGCGACCTGCACGGGCGGCAGCTCCCCACGTCCTGGTCGGCGGAGGCCGGCGGGGTCCGGTTCGCCGAGTCCGTGCGGCCCATCCCGGCGGCGGGGGCGTACGCGCCCGGCGGGCGGGCCTCGTACCCCTCGACCGTCCTCATGACGACGATCCCCGCGCGCGTGGCCGGCGTGGAGCGGGTGATCCTGTGCACGCCGCCGTCCCCGAATGGCTCCGTGGCGGCGCCCATCCTGGCCGCCGCCCGGCTGGCCGGGGTGGACGCGGTCTACCGCGTGGGAGGGGCACAGGCCGTCGCGGCCATGGCCTATGGGACGGAATCGATCGGGCGCGTGGACAAGATCGTCGGTCCGGGCAACCTGTGGGTCACGGCCGCAAAGCGGGAAGTGGCCGGCACGGTGGGGATCGACGGGTTGGCCGGACCGACCGAGCTGGTCATCGTGGCGGACGGCACGGCGGATCCCGGCGTGCTGGCGGTGGACCTGGTGGCCCAGGCGGAGCACGACCCGCTGGCACGGGTGACCCTGGTCTGCCTGGACGGCGCGCTGCCTCCCGCGGTGGGCGACGCGCTGGAGCGTGAAGTCGCTTCCTCGCCCCGGCGGGAGATCGTCGAGGCCTCGCTCCACCACGCCGTGGCGGTCGTGGTGGGTTCGCCGGAGGAGGCGGGGGCCATCGTGGACCGCGTCGCGCCCGAGCACCTCCAGGTGGTGACGCGAGACCCGAGGCGCGTGCTCGACGCCGCCCGATCGTACGGCGCCGCGTTCCTCGGCCCCCTCACCCCGGTCGCGTTCGGTGACTACGGTGTGGGATCGAACCACGTCCTGCCGACCATGCGGACGGCCCGGTTCTCCTCGGGCCTTCGGGCCTCCGACTTCGTCACCGTCTCGAGCGTCGTCGAGGCGTCCGCGGAAGGCCTGGAGTCGTTCGGTCCGGAGGTGGAGGCGGTGGCCCGGGCGGAGGGCCTCCCCGGCCACGCCCGAGCCGTCGAGGTCCGCCGCCCGGGGGAGGCCCCACCCGACCCCTCGACTTCGTGAAAGTTTTCACAAGCGGAGGAAAAAGGGCCATCTACCTGCGGAAATACAGCACGCTCGTTTTGACGCGGTCCGATGGCTCCACGTAGAATTGGCTTTGCCCATGGCCGGAGAACGCGACCGACAGGACGCGTGGGAGGGCTATGGGAGGGCGTGGTCCATGATCGGCACCATGCTCGCCGGCCTCCTGGTGTGGGGCGGCATCGGGTTCCTCGTCGACCGGCTCACGGGTTTCCACGCCCTGTTCCTGGCCATCGGCCTGGTCGTGGGGGCCGTCGGCGGCGTCTACCTGGTCGTGAGGCGGTATGGGACAGAGCGGAAGCGATAACCGGGCCCCCGAGCGCGCCATGGCGCGCGCCGCCCTCGCCGTCGGAGGGATCCTGGCCGTCGTGGCCTTCGGCCTCGGGTCCATCTTCGGCCTCGGCGTGGGCGTCTCGGCGGCCGCCGGCGTGGTCGTGGCCGTGGGAGGGTTCGCGGGCCACGTGCTCGCGCTGGGCTGGGCGAGGAGTGTGTCGCTCACGGCCATCTCGGCCGTGGCGTTCTCCGGGTTCCTGCTGCTGATCGGGCTCGTGGCCGGCTCGTTCGTCGCGCTCAACACGGCGTCGTGGTTCTCGCCGAAGGCGTTCGGCGGGGGCATCCTCGCGCTGGTCCCGGTGGCCTTCTACGAGGCCTGGCTGGCCCGGAGGGGGAAGGTGGCCGAGCTCATCGTCGACGCGGACCGGGCCACCGCCGCGCGATCCAAGGAGACCGCGTGAGCTTGCCGCTCCTGGCCCCCGGGGCCTCCAGCCTCGCGGTGGTTCTGGCCGAGCAGAAGGGGTTCTCGTTCCCGCCGACGGAGGAGATCTTCCACGGCGACTGCCTGGTGGGCTCGGGGACGTTCTGCCTGAACCGGACCTCGATCCTGTTTCTCCTGGTCTCTGCCCTGCTCACGGTCCTCCTGATCGCGGCGTCCTCTCGCCCGCGCCTGATCCCCGGCGCCATGCAGAGCGCCGCCGAGGCCATCTACGGCTTCGTCCGGCGCGACATCGTGCACGGCGTGATCGGTCCCGAGGGCGACCGGTACACGCCGTACCTCACGAGCCTGTTCCTGTTCGCGTTCCTCGCGAGCCTCATCGAGGTGATCCCGGGGATCCAGTTCCCGGTCACGTCGCGGATGGCGCTCCCGGCCGCGCTGGCGCTGATCTCGTGGGGCATCTACAACTACGCCGGCATCAGGGCGAAGGGGCTCGGCGGGTACCTCAAGGGCATCATGTTCCCGCCCGGCGTCCCCAAGCCGCTCTACGTCATCGTCACGCCGATCGAGTTCGCCGCCGCCCTCATCCTGCGGCCGTTCACGCTCGCCATCCGGCTGTTCGCCAACTTCTTCGCGGGCCACCTGCTCCTCGTCGTCGCGTTCGTGGGGGCGGCGTACCTCGTGGGGAACCCCCTGACCATCCCGTGGGCGCTGGTCGCGCTCCTGGGCGGGGTCATCGGGATCGGCCTGGAGATCTTCATCGCCGCCGTGCAGGCATACGTGTTCGCGCTGCTCACGGCGGCCTACATCAGACTTTCGACCGTGGAGGAGCACTAAGTGCTCCGCGGGGCGGGGCACTAAGCCACCGAGAAGGGAGAGGGAAGATGCACGAACCGAGCGTGGTGGGCGCCGTCCTGAGCGTCCTCGCGGCGATCAAGGGAAGCGTCAGCATGATCGGGTACGGCCTCTCCGCCATCGGTCCCGGCATCGGGATCGGCATCATGGTCGGCAAGACCGTGGAGGGCCAGGCCCGCCAGCCGGAGATGGCCGCCCGACTCCAGACCACCATGATCCTGGGCATCGCGTTCACGGACGTGCTCGCCCTGATCGGGTTCGTGGGCCTCTTCATCGCCGGCTAGGGGGAGCACGTGCTCGGTGCGACAGACGTGATCGCGGACAGCAGCACGAAGCTGGTCCTGCCCGCAACGAACGAGCTCATCTGGGGAACCATCGCGTTCGTCCTGTTCATCGCGGTCCTGTGGCGCGCGGGCGTGTGGCGGCGGCTGGGCCAGGCCATGGACGAGCGGACCCACCGCATCAAGACCGACCTGGAGAAGGCGGAGGCGGCGCGGAAGGAAGCCGAGGAGCTGGTCGAGCAGCGTCGCCGGCAGCTGGCCCAGGCCCGGTCGGAGGGGGCCGGCATCCTGGACGAGGCCCGCCAGCGGGCGGAGGAGATTCGCCGGGACCTCGTGGCCAGGGCCGAGGCGGAAGCGCAGCGGATCGTCGAGAGCGCCCGCCAGGAGATCGAGGCGGAGCGGGCCCGGGCGGCCCAGCAGCTGCGCCGCGAGGTCGGGGCGCTGGCCGTGGAGGTCGCGGAGCGCATCGTGGGCGGCTCGCTCGACGGGGACCGGCAGATGCAGCTGGTGGACCGATACATCGAGGAGCTTTCCGCGCAGGGGTCGAACGGCAACGGCAGCACCGGGGGGGGTGAGCGTGGCGCGGGCTGAGCGCCGGTACCTCCGGGAGGCCCGGGAACGGGCGGAGGAGGCCTTCGCCCGGGCCGCCGAGGCCGATGGGCTGGCCGGGGTCCGCGACGAGCTGTTCGCGCTGGCCGACCTCCTGCGCTCGCACGCAACCCTGCGCAAGGCCCTCGCCGACGTCGGCGTTCCGGCCCAGGCCCGGGAGGACATCCTGGGAGACCTGCTCTCCAGCCGCGTCGACCGGCACACCCTCGAGCTGCTGGTTGCGCTGGCGCGCGAGGACGCGCTGGCGTGGCGCCTCCCGACGGTCCTCGAAGACCTGGCGGTCCAGGCCACGCTGGCCCAGGCGCAGCACGACGGATCGCTCCCCGAGGTGGAGGACGAGCTGTTCAGGTTCGCCCGGCTCCTCGAGACCGAGCCTCGACTGCGGAGCGCGCTGAGCGACCCGGTCCTCCCGGACCAGAACAAGCATGCGCTGGTCGACGACCTCCTGGCCGGCCGCGCTTCCGACGCCACGCTCCTTCTGATGCACGACGCGCTTCGCAAGGTGGGTGACCCGGTGGAGCGGATCGATGAGCTCGCGGACCGGGCCGCGGCGAGGAGGAACCGGGTGGTGGTGGAGGCCCGCACCGCGGTCCCCATCGACGACGAGCGGCGCGACCGGCTGGCCGAGGCCCTGGCCAGGACCTTGGAGCGCAACGTTGACCTCGAGGTCATGGTGGACCCCTCGGTCCTGGGCGGGGTGCTGGCCCGGGTGGGTGACGAGGTCATCGACGGAAGTGTGCGACGCAAGCTGGAGCTTGCGATGGAGCAGCTTGCGGGTTGAGCACGGGAGGGGAGTGAGATGGCGGCGGAACTGCCGATCGATCCAGAAGAGATAGCGGCGGCCCTTCGAAAGCACGTCCAATCGTTCGAGCCCGGCGTGACGCGCGAGGAGATCGGCCACGTGACCGAGACCGGCGACGGCGTCGCGCGGGTGGAGGGGCTTCCGGGCACGCTCGCGAACGAGCTGCTCGAGTTCCCCGGCGGCATCCTGGGAATCGCGTTCAACCTGGACGTCCGCGAGATCGGGTGCGTGATCCTGGGGGACGCGTCGAAGATCGAGGAAGGCGACGAGGTCCGCCACACCGGGCGCATCCTCTCGGTGCCGGTGGGCGACGGGTTCCTGGGGCGGGTGGTCGACGCGCTGGGCCGGCCCATCGACGGCAAGGGCGACATCGAGGCTGAGGAGACCCGCGCGCTCGAGATCCAGGCGCCGTCGGTCGTGCAGCGCCAGCCGGTGAAGGAACCCCTCCAGACGGGCATCAAGGCCATCGACGCGATGACGGCGATCGGTCGCGGGCAGCGTGAGCTCATCATCGGCGACCGCCAGACCGGGAAGACGGCGATCGCGATCGACACGATCATCAACCAGCGGGCCAACTGGGAGTCCGGGGACCCCCAGAAGCAGGTGAAGTGCATCTACGTGGCGATCGGGCAGAAGGCCTCGACCGTCGCGGAGGTGGTCGCGGCGCTGGAGGAGAACGGTGCGCTCGAGTACACGGTCGTGATCAACGCGCCGGCCTCCGACCCCGCCCCGTTCAAGTACGTCGCGCCGTACGCCGGCGCGGCCCTCGGCGCGCACTGGATGTACAAGGGCCAGCACGCGCTGGTCGTCTACGACGACCTGTCGAAGCAGGCCGAGGCGTACCGGAACGTCTCGCTCCTGCTGCGGAGGCCGCCGGGACGGGAGGCCTATCCGGGCGACGTGTTCTACCTGCACTCCCGGCTGCTGGAGCGTGCCGCGAAGCTGTCCGACGAGCTCGGCGGCGGCTCCCTCACCGCGCTGCCGTTCATCGAGACGAAGGGCGGCGACGTCTCGGCGTACATCCCGACCAACGTCATCTCCATCACGGACGGGCAGATCTACCTGGACAAGGACCTGTTCAACGCGGGCATCAGGCCGGCCATCAACGTGGGCATCTCGGTGTCCCGGGTGGGCGGCAACGCCCAGGTGAAGGCCATGAAGCAGGTGGCAGGCCGGCTTCGCCTCGACCTCGCGCAGTTCCGGGAGCTGGAGGCCTTCGCGGAGTTCGGCTCCGACCTCGACAAGGCCTCGCAGGCGCAGCTGGCTCGGGGGGCACGGCTGGTCGAGCTGCTCAAGCAGCCGCAGTACCGGCCCCTGCCGGTCGAGGAGCAGGTCGTCTCGATCTGGGCCGCGGCCAACGGGTTCCTGGACGACGTCCCGGTGTCCGACGTCCGCCGGTTCGAGCGCGAGCTGCTCGACTACATGCGCACGAGCGCGAAGGAGATCCTCCACAAGCTCGAGGACACGGGGAAGCTGGAGGAGGAGCTCGAGGGACAGCTGAAGGAGGCCGTCGAGCACTTCAAGCAGGGCTTCGGCGTGTCGGAGGAGCACACCGCTCCCCTCAGCGAGGAGCCCGTCGATGCGCAGGATGAGGACCAGCAGGAGCGCCTCCAGCGCCGCAGGCCGAAGCCCCCGGAGCAGAGAGGCATCTAGTGCACCGTCCCGGAGGTTCCCTCGGCATTCGGGCGCCCCTGCATCCCCGATTGCATCGTCGCTCGTCGCTTGCGTACCTCGCGGTACGCGGCGCTCCTCGCTCCTCCCACTCGGGGCGCAGTGACGCCCTCGGTGCTCGAGTGAACTCCGGGACGGAGCACTGACGTGGGTGCCCAGCTCCGCGCCATCCGCCGCCGGATCCGCTCGGTCCAGTCGACCAAGAAGATCACGAGCGCCATGGAGCTGATCGCGGCGTCCCAGATCCGCCGGGCCCAGGCGCGCGTCCAGGAGGCCCGGCCCTACGCCGACCTCATCACCCGGGCCATCGGCGACCTCACGGGGCAGTCCGAGACCCTGGAGCACTCGCTCCTCGAGGTCCGGGAGAACCCCCAGGCCGCCGCCGTGATCGTGGTGACCTCGGACCGGGGACTGGCCGGCGCCTACAACGCGAACGTCCTGCGGCGGACCGAGGAGCTGATCGCGGCCCTTCGCGACGAGGGCAAGGAACCCAAGCTGTACGTGACGGGCAAGAAGGGCCTCTCCTACTTCCGGTTCCGGGAGCGGCCGGTGGAGCGGTCGTGGTCCGGGTTCGCGGAACGGCCGGGCTACGACGACGCGAAGGAGATCGCGGACACGGTGATCGACGCGTTCCTGTCGCGGGAGGTGGACGAGATCTACGGCGTGTACATGGACTTCGTCTCCCCGCTGATCCAGCGGCCGGAGGCCCGGCAGTTCATCCCGCTGGTGGTGGAGGAGGTCGAGATCGAGGAGGAGGGGCCCTATCCCCTGTACACCTTCGAGCCGAGTCCCGGGGAGATCCTCCAGGCGCTCCTCCCCCGGTACATCGAGACCCGGGTGTTCGCGGCGCTCCTGGAGTCGGCCGCGTCCGAGCACGCGGCCCGGCAGCGGGCCATGAAGGCGGCGACCGACAACGCGGAGGACATCATCAAGTCCCTGACCCGGGTGGCGAACCAGGCCCGGCAGGCGGAGATCACCACGGAGCTGATGGAGATCGTGGGCGGGGCGGAAGCCCTGGTCCAGGCGGCGGCAGCGGCGGAGAGCGTAGGGGTGAGCTGATGGCGGACGACGGGAAGGGCAACGGGAAGGGCAAGGGGCACGGCACCACGACGGGCCGGGTGGTCCGGGTGATCGGGCCGGTGGTGGACGTGGAGTTCCCGCCGGACGACCTCCCGGAGATCGACACCGCGCTGACGGTGGAGCGGACGCTCGACGGCGAGACCACCTCCATCACCTGCGAGGTGGCCCAGCAGATCGGGGACTTCACGGTCCGCACGATCGCCATGAAGCCCACCGACGGGCTGGTCCGCGGCGCGCCCGTCCACAACACCGGGCAACCCATCATGGTGCCCGTCGGGCCCTCGGTGCTGGGGCACGTGTTCAACGTGCTCGGCGAGCCGCTGGACACCGACGAGGTCGACGCCGAGGACCGCTGGCCCATCCACCGCGACCCGCCGAGGTTCGAGGACCTCGAGGCCAGGACCGAGATGTTCGAGACCGGCATCAAGGTCATCGACCTGCTCGAGCCGTACGTCCAGGGCGGCAAGATCGGGATGTTCGGCGGCGCCGGCGTGGGCAAGACGGTGATCATCCAGGAGATGATCTACCGGGTCGCCGAGCAGCACGGCGGCGTGTCGGTGTTCGCCGGCGTGGGGGAGCGGACCCGCGAGGGGAACGACCTGTTCCTGGAGATGAAGGAATCCGGGGTCATCGCCAAGACCGCGCTGGTGTTCGGGCAGATGGACGAGCCGCCGGGCGTGCGCCTCCGGGTGGGCCTTGCCGCGCTCACGGTCGCCGAGTACTTCCGCGACGAGCAGCGCCAGGACGTGCTGCTGTTCATCGACAACATCTTCCGATTCGTGCAGGCGGGGTCCGAGGTGTCCACGCTGCTGGGCCGGATGCCGTCCGCGGTGGGCTACCAGCCCACGCTTGCGGACGAGATGGGAGAGCTCCAGGAACGGATCACGTCGACCCGAGGACGGTCCATCACCTCGCTCCAGGCCATCTACGTGCCGGCCGACGACATCACCGACCCGGCGCCGCACACGACGTTCGCCCACCTCGACGCGACCACGGTGCTGTCGCGCGCTATCTCGGAGCTGGGCATCTACCCGGCCGTCGACCCGCTCGACTCCACGTCGCGGATCCTCGACGCTCGCTACGTGGGCCAGGAGCACTACGACGTGGCCCAGCGGGTCAAGCAGATCCTCCAGCGGTACAACGACCTCCAGGACATCATCGCCATCCTGGGCATCGACGAGCTGTCCGAGGAGGACAAGGTCACCGTCCAGCGGGCCCGGAAGATCCAGCGGTTCCTGTCGCAGCCGTTCTTCGTGGCGGAGCAGTTCACCGGGATCCAGGGCAAGTACGTGAAGGTGGAGGACACCATCGCCTCGTTCAAGGCCCTGGCCGAAGGAGAGTTCGACCACCTCCCGGAGCAGGCCTTCTACATGGTCGGCGGCATCGAGGAAGCCGAGGAGCAGGGCGCCAAGCTGGGGAAGGCGGGCGAGGGCTAGATGGGCGTTCTGGAGGCCCAGAACGGTAGGAGCCGCCCGAAGGCGGCTCCCAGCGCGGGTAGCTCGAGCACCTCTCCCGCAGGGCCCATCACGAAGTGGTACCTCATCGTAAGCGAGGATGAGCGGCCCAGCCCTCGTTCGGCCGCTCCGAGTCGGACCTCCGCTTGCACGGAGGGCGCCCGGGCCGGGACTCACTTCGTGAGGGCGGTGCTCTCTCCTCTCGAGCTACGCGGGCGCCTCGCGGCGGACGTCAACAGGGGGGTGTGACAGGCCATGGCCGAGAACAGGCTCGAGGTCCACGTGGTCACGCCGGAGCGCGAGGTGTGGACGGGCGAGGCGGACATGGTCGTGGCCCGGGCGGCGGACGGCGAGGTCGGCATCCTGCCCGGCCACGCGCCCTATCTGGCCCTTCTGGCTCCGGGGCCGCTTCGGATCAAGGACGGCGGCAGCGAGGAGCGCGCCGCGGTGGACGGCGGCTTCCTGCACGTGAACGACGACCGGGTGGACGTCCTGGCCGAGCACGCCCTGCTCGCGTCCGAGATCGACGTGGGTCGGGAGCGCGGCCGGATCGAGGAGCTCGAGCGGCGGGTGCAGGAGGAGGGGACCGACGAGGCCCGGACCGAGCTGGCCATCGCCGTCGCCCGGGTCCGCGTCGCCGAGCCCGGTTCCTAGTCCTCCCAGGCGGAGCACGTAGGCCCCGAGGGCTACACTCCCCGTCCGTGGCACAGAGCAAGGTCGTCTCCCGGCGAAACCTCCCCGCGAACTGGCTGACCGTTCTTCGGACATGCAACGCGCCGCCGGGACGGGTAGACGCCGTGTCCCGATGGCTCGTGTTGACCCGGGCCTGCGTGCAGCCCATGACCCTCACCGCCGCCGCCATCGCCGGCCTGCTGGCGGCGCGGGTCCCGGGCTTCGACCCCTGGCTGTTCGCGCTGGCCTCCGTGGGGATCTTGCTGGCCCACGCCGCGAACAACCTCATGAACGACCTGTTCGACCTGGAGTCCGGGAACGACACGGCGGACTATCCGCGAGCGCTGTACGCCCCGCACCCGGTGCTGTCGGGGTGGATCACGCGCGGCGGGCTGGTCCGGGCCGCGGCGGTCGTGAACGTGGTGGACCTCGGCATCCTGGTCGCGCTCACCGTGGCCCGGGGGTGGCCGATCGTGGGCTTCGCGCTCGGCGGGTTCGTCATCAGCGCGGGGTACGCCGCGCCGCCGCTTCGCCTGAAGCAGCATGGGCTCGGCGAGCCGGGCGTGTTCGTCGTGTGGGGGCCGCTCATGGTCGGCGGGACGTACTTCGCAGCCACCGGGAAGCTCCCGTGGCACGTGGTCGCCGCCACGATCCCGTACGCGCTGCTGACCACGTCCGTCCTCATGGGCAAGCACATCGACAAGCTGCCGTGGGACGCCGGCCGCCACGTCGGGACGCTTCCGGCGATCCTGGGCGAGGAGCGGGCCCGGCGGCTGAACCTGGCCCTCATGGCGGGCTTCTACGTGGCGCTGGCGGCGCTGGTGGGCACGGGCGTCCTCCCCCTTCCGGCCCTGGTGGCGTTCGGCGGGCTGCCCCTGCTGGCAAAGGTGTGGAAGGCCTACCGGGAACCGCGGCCGGCCGAGCCGCCGCCCGACTACCCGGTGTGGCCCCTGTGGTACACGGCCGCGGCGTTCATCCACACACGGCGTGCCGGCGCGCTGTTCGTGCTGGGGTTGGCCGTCGCGGCGGCGCTGCCGCATTCGGTGGGCAGCGCCTGGACCCTCCCGTGAAGATCACTGGGATCCGGGTCCACCTGTGCCACTTTCCCCTCCCCGCGCCGTTCCAGCCGTCGTGGCTGGCCGGGTTCCCTTCAACGACGAACGGCTGCGCCATCTACCGGGTCCAGACCGACCAGGGGATCGAGGGCGTCTCGGCGTCCCCGCTCATCGCGGACGAGGCCCGGGGGCTGGTGAACCTGCTCCGCCTCACGCTCACCGGCCGCGATCCGACGCAGGTGGAGGAGATCTTCAAGATCCTGCGGACGGCGACCCGTTCGCTGGGGCTGCGGGCCTGGCACCTGGAGCCGGCGCTGTGGGACATCATCGGCAAGGCGGCGGGCCTCCCGGTGTGGCGGCTCCTCGGCGGCGCGCGCTCCCGGGTGCGCGCGTACGCGTCCACGGGCGAGCTCCGGGAGCCCGCCCGGCGCGTGGACGACGTGGCGGCCCTCCGGGAGCAGGGGTTCACCGCGGTGAAGCTCCGCATCCGGTGGATGACCGTGGAGGAGGACGTGGCCGTCGTGCGCGCCGTCCGGGAAGCCGCGCCCGACCTCACGCTGATGGTCGACGCGAACCAGGGCTGGCGCGTGCACGGGTTCGGCCCGTACCCGGAGTGGGACCTGGCCCGGGCCGTGCACACGGCGAGGGCGCTGGAGGAGTTCGGCGTGGCCTGGCTGGAGGAGCCCCTCGACCAGTTCGACTACCGGGGATACGCCGCGCTGCGGCGGAAGACGTCGATCCCGCTCGCCGCCGGCGAGATGCTGTCGGACCTCCACGGGTTCCGGGACATGGTGGAGCGGCGGGCCGTGGACATCCTCCAGCCCGACGCCACGCTGACCGGCGGCATCCTGATGGCGCGCAAGGTCGCCGCGATGGCCGAAGCGGCCGGCATGGGGTTCTCGCCCCACACGTGGACGAACGGGATCGGGCTGCGGGTGAACCTGCAGGTCATGGGCGCCGTGGCCCAGGAACCGTGGTGCGAGTACCCCATCGACCCGCCGGGGTGGGTGCCGGAGGCCCGCGACGCCATGCTCACGGAGCCGGTCCCGGTGGACCCCGACGGGTTCGTGGCCCTCCCCGAAGCGCCGGGCCTGGGGATCGAGCTGGACGAGGAGCGGATCTCCGCCCACGGCCAGGAAATCTGAGCACCGGATTCGGCCCACCGGGGGCCGGAGAAACCTAGAATCGCGGGTCTATGGACAAGCTGCTTGTGACCGGAGGGCGTCCGCTGGAGGGCGTGGTGCCCGTCGGCGGGGCCAAGAACTCCGCGCTGAAGCTCATGGCGGCGTCGCTGCTGGCCGACGGGCGGACGGTCATCGAGAACGTCCCGCGCATCGTGGACTGCGCCACCATGGTCGAGGTGCTCGAGCACCTGGGGGCCATCGTTCGGTGGGACGACGGCACCGTGGAGATCGACACGTCCACGGTGGCTTCCCAGGAGACTCCCTACGAGCTGGTCAGTCGGATGCGGGCCTCGATCATCGTGCTCGGCCCGCTGCTGGCCCGGTACGGGCGGGCGACGGTGGCCATGCCGGGCGGTTGCAACATCGGGTCGCGCAAGATCGACCTCCACACCCGGGGCCTGGAGCGGCTGGGCGTTCGATTCGAGCACGAGCACGGGTACCTGAAGGCGTCGGGCGAGCTCCGCGGCGCCGTCGTGTCGCTCGACTTCCCGAGCGTCGGCGCGACCGAGAACCTCATGATGGCCGCCGTCGGCGCGACCGGCACCACCGTCATCGAGAACGCCGCCCGCGAGCCCGAGATCGCCGACCTCGCCGACTTCCTCTCGGAGATGGGCGCGAAGATCGGCGGAGCCGGAACGACCACGCTGGAAGTCGAGGGCGTGAGCGGATTCTCGCCGGCCCGGCATCGGGTCATCCCGGACCGGGTCGAGGCGGGGACGTTCGCCATCGCCGTGTCCGCCACCCAGGGCGAGGTGGTGCTTCGCGGCGCTCGGAGCGATCACCTGGACCTTCCGCTGTCGAAGCTGGCGGAAGCGGGCGCCGAGGTCCGGGACGAGCCGCACGGGTTCCGGGTGCGCATGGAGGGCCGGCCGATGGCGGTGGACTTCGTCACGTTGCCGTACCCGGGATTCCCCACCGACCTCCAGCCGCAGATGATGGCCATGCTCTCCAGCGCTCGCGGGACCAGCATCGCAACGGAGAACGTCTTCGAGAGCAGGTTCATGTTCGTGGACGAGCTGAACCGCATGGGGGCGGACGTCCGCACGGAGGGGCACCACGCCGTGATCCGGGGCGTCGAGCGGCTGTCCGGGGCGCCGGTGAGGTCGCTCGACATCCGCGCGGGGGCCGCGATGGTGATCGCCGCGCTGTCGGCCGACGGCGTGACCGAGATCGCCGACGTCTACCACGTGGACCGGGGCTACCAGGACCTCGAGGGCAAGCTCTGCGCGCTGGGCGCGGAGATCAGGCGGGAGCAGGAACGCTCGCCCGCCTACACGTGATCCGCAAGCTCGCCGTCCTCCCGCTCGCCGCCGCAGCGCTCCTGGCCGCACCGCACCGCGTATCCGCAGCCGAGGCGCCTCAGATTGTCGTGTTCCTCGTGCACGGCGCCTCTTTCGAGCAACTCCTGGACGTCCCCGAGGTCCGCGCGCTGGCCCGAGGCGGTGGCGCCGCCCTGATGAGCGCGCGCACGGTCGCCGGCGACCGCGGCCCCGGTGCATACCTCACGCTGGGCACCGGCGTGCGGAGCGCCGCTCCGGAAGCGCGTGTGGTCGAGGCTCCCGTTGACGGCGTGCCGCACCTCGTCCACCTGCGAGCCTACGCCGAGGAGAACCGCGGGCGGTCAACCCCGGGTCTCCTCGGGACGGTCCTGGATGCAAATGAGGTTCGCCCATGCCTCACCGGCACCTTGACCGGTCCCGGCCTCCTGATGGCGATGAACCGTGACGGCCTCGCGCGGATCGCCCAGCCGCATCCACGCATTCCCTGTGACCTAACGATCGTCGACCACCACGGCTCGGCAGGGTTCCGAGAATCGGGCGTTCCCATGCTGCTCGGTCAGCTCATCCAGACGTTGACGCAACGGCTTCCCGGCCATCCGTCGCACGTCCTCGTCATGGTGATCGAGGCGAAACCGTCGGTGGCGATGGATCGGGACAAGGACGAGCTCACACCGATCGTGATGGCCGAGGGCGATCCGGCCACGCTGTTCGATGCGACCGGGGCGACGCACACGCTGACCTCCGACACGACTCGGCGGGACGGGGTTGTGTCGAACGAGGATGTGGCGCCGACCATCCTGCGGTTCTTCGGGATTCCGGTTCCATCCGACATGAACGGGTCGCCGATTCGCCTCGTTGACGCTCCCGCGCCGTTTGCCTTGCACGCCAAGCATCTCGAGAACCGGCGGGCGACCGTGCCGATCCAGATCGGGGCCGGCATCGCCGTGACGATGTTCGGTCTGGTCTCGCTCGGCCTGGTCCTCCTGCGCGACCGGGTTCCCGAGCGTCTGCGGCGAGTGGCTCCGATCCTTCCGCTGCTGATCATTCCCCTGGCGGTCGCGCTGGTCGCGGCGGGCCGATTGCCGCACGAGACCTACCCGTGGGTCGTCCCGTTCCTGGTCGCCGTGACGGTGGCGGGCGGGGTGGCGGCATGGGCGTTCCTTCGGCGGGGGGTTCTGGTCCCGGTGGCCGTGCTCGGCGCGGCCGCCATCGCCTTCTTCGTGGTCGAGGCGCTCCAGGGGTGGCCGGACACCCGGTTCACGCTGCTCGGCGGGACGGCCCTGGACGGCGCGCGCTTCTACGGCCTGCCGAACAACATGATCGGTCTGCTGGCCGCGGCCGGGCTGTGGGTCGCCGCCGTCCTCCCGCCGTTCGGCGGATTTGCGCTGCTGGCCGGCCTGGCCCTGTTCGCCGGCTTCCCCGACCTCGGCGCGGACCTCGGGGGGGCCCTGACGCTCCTCGTCGCTGCGGGGCTGTGGCTGGTGCTGAGCTCCCAAAAGCCCACACTGTGGCGCGGCCTCGCCACGGTGGCGGCCGTCGCCGTCGTCGGCATGGCCGTCGTGCTGGCGGCGCAGGTGGTGTTCGGGAGCACGCCCACGCACGGCACCCGGTTCGTCGAGAACGCCGGCAGCAACGGCATCGGGCACCTCTTCGACACGTTCAAGGACCGGCTGCTGATCGGGTGGCGGCTGCTGCTCCGAGATCCGTTCGCGTTCGTCCCGGTCCTCGGGCTGCCGGTGGCGCTGGTGGTCGTCCTGCGGCCACCGCCGGTGGTCCGGGCCGGCTTCGGACGCCATCCCGAGTGGCGAACCGCCCTGGCCGTGCTGGTCCTCGCGAGTATGGTGGCCTACGTCGTGAACGACACGGGGGCGGCCGCGGTGGGCCTCGGGTTCGGCCTCGCGGCGGCGGGCATCCTCTATCTGCCCCTTGCAGAGATGAGCCGCGGCACGCGCACATCGCCGGGTCCGCTCCCGCCATGAGCGAGGCCATCCCGCCTCGACCCGATCGGCACCTCGCCGGCCGCGAGCCCTCCGGCATCCCCCGCGCGACGTGGAAGTGGTACGAGGCCATCGCCGTCGGCCTCCTGGGGTTCGTGGCCGGCAGCCTGGTCGGCGGGCTCCTCGCGGCGCCGTTCCACGCCCGGCAGATCCAGCTCGCCATCCTGGGACTGGCCACCGACGTGGGGCTCGCCGGGGCCGTCGCGCTATGGCTGTACGCGGGCCACCGGAACGCCATCGGCGCCCTCCGCCTGGACCTCCACAGGCCCATCGACCTCCTGTACGGCCTCGGCGGCGGGCTGGCCATCTACGCGATCGCGGTGCTCGGCATCGGCCCGCTGATCGTGGAAGCGCTGAAGGCGGTCTCGGGACGCTCCCACGTCCGCACGCCGCGGCAGATCCCCGCGCACCTGCACGGCGCGGGCCTCGTCCTGACCGGGCTGTTCACGATCGTCACGGCGCCCGTGGCAGAGGAGCTGTTCTTCCGTGGGTTCCTGTTCCGGTCCCTGCGCGACCGGCACGGCTTCCTGTTCTCGGCGACCATCTCCGCCCTCGCCTTCGGGGCAGTGCACTATCGGCCCAGCCCGTGGCAGGACTCCATCCTGCTCATCGTCGTGATCTGCTTCGTGGGCTTCGGCCTCGCGTATGTTTACGAGCGCCGAGGGAACCTGCTGGCGAACATGGCGGCGCACGCCATGTTCAACTCGATTGGGTTCGCCCTCATCCTGTCCAAGCTGGCATGACGGCGGGGGGCGGGTCGCCGGTCGAACGGGCCGCCGCAGCGGTGGCCCGCGGCGACGTGGTGGCGTTCACGGGTGCGGGCATCTCGGCGGAATCGGGGATCCCCACGTTTCGCGATCCCGGCGGGCTGTGGGACCGGTTCGACCCGGAGCGGTTTGGGACCTGGGAGGGGATGGCCCGGGAGGCCATGATCCGGCCGGACGCGCTGGCCGACTTCATGGCCGCGCTGCGCCGGGCGATCGGGACGGCCCGCCCGAACCCGGCGCACCGCGCGGTGGCGGACCTGGAGCGCGCCGGACTGGTGACGGGCGTCATCACGCAGAACGTGGACGGGTTGCACCAGGAGGCCGGCAGCGGGACCGTCGTGGAGATCCACGGGTCCCTGCTCGAGCGGCTGTGCCTCGGATGCGGCCTGGTGGATCGAGTCGACAGGAACGAGCTCCTGGAAGGGCTGGACCACGCCATCCGGGCCCTGCGGACCGCGTTCGTCCCCAGCTTCGTGTCGTTGCTCCCGCGGTGCCGGCGGTGCGGCTCGCCCACGCGTCCGGGAACGGTGGCGTTCGGCGAGATGGTCCGGAGCTTCCCCGAAGCGGAGCGGCTGGCCGGGCGGTGCGCGACCATGCTCGTCGTGGGCACGTCGGGCGAGGTGGAGCCGGCCGCGTCGCTTCCCCGCCTGGCCCGGGAGGCGGGAGCGCTCGTCGTGCGCGTGGGGCTCGGACCCACGTGGATCACCGCCGACCTGGAGCTGACCGGCCCGGCGGGGGCGATCCTGCCCGACCTCGCCACCCGGGCGACCGGGTCCAGGGATACCGCACGTCCCGGGCGCGAGTAGGATTCGAGCGGGAATCACCGAGGGAGGAGGCCCCGACATGCCGGTCTTTCCGGGCGAGGAGTGGCTGGACGAGTACGTCGAGCGCATCAACCAGTCCAAGGAATACAAGGAGGCGGCGGCGACCTGGGAGGGCGACGTCGCGTACGTGTTCGAGCCCGAGCCTGACAAGGGCGTCCCCGACGAGGTGTGGGCATGGCTCGACCTGTGGCACGGCGAGTGCCGCTCCGGGAAGCTGGTGACGGCCGAGGAAGGCGAGAAGGCCAAGTTCATCATCCGGGCGCCCTACTCGAGGTGGAAGGAAGTCATCAAGAAGGAGCTCGACCCGGTCAAGGGCATGATGCAGGGCAAGCTGAAGCTGAAGGGCGACCTGCCCACCATCGTGCGCTACGTGAAGGCCGCCAACGAGCTGGTGAACCTGGCGCAGACCGTCCCCACGGAGTTCGTCGACGAGACCGTCTGAAGGTCTCCACGCCGTGCCGCGGAAGGAGCCGAGGTGAGGGCCGTCGTCTACGAGGACGTCCGGAAGGTCGCGGTCACCGACGTCCCCGACCCCCGCGTCGAGGACCCGCACGACGCGGTGGTGCGGGTCACCACCGCGGCCATCTGTGGCTCCGACCTGCACTTCTACAACGCGAAGGCGCCCATGTCGCCGGGCGACGGGATCGGGCACGAGGGCGTGGGCGTGGTGGAGGAGGTGGGCCAGGACGTCGAACGGTTCAAGCCGGGTGATCGGGTCGTCCTCGCCTTCGACATCGTGTGCGGCCACTGCTGGTTCTGCCGCCGGGGGCAGACGTCGCTGTGCGAGGAGTTCCGCAACCTCGGAGCGGGACCGTTCGGCGGGGGCCTGGGCGGCGCGCAGGCGGAGAAGGTCCGCATCCCCTACGCGGACTGGAACCTCCTGGCCATCCCGGACGGCATGGAGGACGAGCGGGCCCTGTTCGTCGGCGACATCCTGACCACGGGGTACTACGGGACCGCCATCGCCGGGATTCGTCCCGAGGACACCGTGGCGGTGGTTGGGGCGGGCCCCGTCGGTTTCTTCACCGTCCAGGCGGCGCTGGTCCACGGGGCGGCGAGGGTCGTGGCGCTCGACATGGAGCCCGACCG
>WNFU01005688.1_pt1 | contig 20275 bp, 19 predicted proteins | sample 5400121 | NCBI WGS metagenome assembly WNFU01 (sample SAMN13153360, study PRJNA577476) | soil metagenome | isolation source: 100 cm soil or saprolite under grassland replicate 1 | place: USA:California | collected 2016-06-15 | reverse complement strand
CGAGCGATCCGCTGCCGACATCAGGCGCGACATGGAGTCCGCGCGCTCCGACCTGTCGCAGTCGCTCGACGCCCTGCGCGGGCGGGTCGGCGAGCTGACCGACTGGAGGCGCCAGCTTCGCGAGCACCGCCGCGAGCTCGTCATCGGCGCCGCCGTCGCCGGGTTCGTCGTTGGCGGCCTGATTGCGCTGCGGCGCCGCGGCTAGGCCGCGCCCGGCAGGCTCGACCCGGCGAACAGGAAGAACCACACCACCAGCGCCGCCAGGGCGGCGACCGCGGTGCCGGCGAGGATGATGTCGAGCGCGCTCGTCGGAGCGTGCAGGTCGCGCTCGTCGCTGAGGCTGCGCCGCCACGCCGGCGCCAATCGCTTCGAACGCACGGACGACCCCGTGATCCGCTGGTGGGTCTCGTCGAGCCGGCGCAGGAGCAAGAACATGACGAGCATCGTCGCCGGGACGCCGATCGCGATCGCGCCGTAGGCCTTGAGGCTCGCGTCGAGCGAGCCGTCGATGCGCGACGCGACCCACAGCCACGCGACCGGCACCGCCAGCCACAGCGCCAGGCTGCCCAGCACCATCAGCAGCAGAAGACTTCCCGCAGCTACTCCGTTGACGCGACCCACCGGCATCTCGAGTCCATCGTAGCGGGGCGCGTCCAGCGCTCCGAGCTGCATCCGCAGCTCCGGCGCGCGGACCGAGCCGCGTCCGGGGGGGTGCCTAAGGTGGCCGGGGATGCAGCACCCCAACGTCCCGGCGAGCCTGATCGTCAAGATCGTCCTCGTGACGGCGGCCGTCATCGGCGCGCTGTATTTCCTCCTGTTCCTCGCCTTCCAGGTGATCGGGATGCTGTTCATCGCGGTCTTCTTCGCACTCGCGATCGCGCCGCCCGTCAACTGGCTCGACAACCACCATGTGCCGCGCTGGCTCGCGATTCTGGTCGTCTACCTGACGATCGCGGCCGGAATCTTCGGGATCGGGCTGCTGATCGTCCCGCCGCTCGTCGACGGCGTCGACGACCTCTCCCAGGACCTGCCCGGCTACGTCGAGGACCTGCGCGAGAACGAGACCTTCCGCGACTACGACGATCGCTACGACATCACCGAGCGGCTCACCGAGCAGGCCGAGGACCTGCCCAACCGGCTCGGCGACGCCGCGGGCACGCTGCGCGACGTCACCGTCGGGGTCTTCTCGCGCTTCATCCAGCTGTTCTCGATCCTCGTGCTCACGTTCTTCCTGCTGATGGACGGACAGCGCATCCTCAACTTCATCTATGGACAGTTATCGGAGCACCGCCGCGAGAGGGTGCAGCGCGTCGCCGACGACGTGTCGGCGGCGATCACGGGCTACGTGTTCGGCAACTTCGTGATCAGCGTGCTCGCGAGCCTGGTCACGTACGTCACCCTGACGATCCTCGACGTCCCGTTCGCTGTCCCGCTCGCGATCCTGTTCGGATTCTTCGACCTGGTGCCGCTCGTCGGAGCCACGGTGGGGGGCATACTCGTCGGAATCGTCGTCGCGTTCGTCGACTTTCCGGCCGGGTTGATCGTCTGGGCGGTCGTCCTGGTCGTCTACCAGCAGATCGAGAACAACCTCATCCAGCCCTACGTCTACGGGCGCACGGTTGAGCTCCACCCGCTGGTCGTTCTCGTCGCGATCCTGATCGGCGGCTCGCTGCTCGGAATTCTCGGCGCGCTGCTTGCGATCCCCGTCGCCGCGACCGTGCAGAGCGTCGTGCGCGACCTGTGGCGGTTCCGAAGCGGCGAGCTGCTCACCCCGCCCGAGGAGGCTCCGGCGCAGGCCGGTCCCTAGGCCGCCCCGGACGACCGACCTCGGTCAGTTCGGTCCCTCGTCCGTGAAGCGCTTAGGGATCGCGCCGACCCCGAGCAGGCCCGGCCCGGCGTGAGCGCCGAGCACCGGGCCGATCTCCGACACGAACAGCGGCTCGCACTCGAAGATCTGGCGACACTCCTCGACCATGTGGCGTGCCGCGTCGGGGTCCTGGATGTGCTGGACGACCCAGCCGTCGGCTCCGTCGGCGTGGCGCTCGCGCGCGTACTCCACCAAGCGCTCGAACGCCCGCCGGCGCGTTCGAACCCGCTCCACCGGCGCCACCTCCTCCTCGAACGTCAGGATCGGCTTGACCTTCAGCGTCGACCCGAGGAGCGCTCGCGCGGCGCCGATCCGCCCCCCGCGCCGCAGGTACTCGAGCGTGTCGACGGCGAACCAGATCCGCAGCGCCTCGCGCGCCTCGTGCATGTGCCGCACCACGGCGTCCGCGTCGGCGCCCAGGGCGGCGGCCCGTGCTCCCGCCAGCGCGACCATTCCCAACCCCCCGGCAGCCGAGCGGCCGTCGACGACCCGGATCCGCTCCCCGCCCTTGCCGTCGCTGGCGAGGCGCTCCCTGGCCTGCATCGCCGCCTCGCAGGTACCCGAGATGTTCGCCGAGAGGTGCAGCGAGACGATCTCCCTTCCGGCGTCGAGCAACGGCTCGTAGACGGAGATGAAATCGCCCACCGACGGCTGCGACGTCGTGACCCCCTCCTGGCTCGACCGCAGGCGGTCGTAGAAGTCGCCGTAGTCGGTGATCTCGGACTCGCGCTCCTGGTGGCCCTCCAGGGAGACGTAGAGGCTCACCTCGGTGATCTCGTTCGCGGCGACGAGGTCGGCCGGGAGGTAGGGGGTCGTGTCGCAGACGACCGCTATGCGGGGCTCGCCCACCCCGCGGTTCTATCAACTGGCGCCGGACCGACGCCGCGAGCGCCCGGCCGTCACCATTGGCCCATGGGGAAAATCCTGGTCACGGGTGGAACCGGGTTCGTCGGCTCGCACGTGGTCAGGGCGCTGGCCGAGCGCGACGACGAGCTGCGCTTGCTGGTCCGCGAGCGCTCGCGGCTCGACCATCTAGACGGGATCGAGTTCGAGCGCCGCACCGGCGACGTCACCGAGCGGGCCACCGTCCGACGCGCGCTCAAGAACGTCGACAAGGTCTTTCACATCGCCGGGGCAACCTCGATGCGCCCCGCCGACCGCGAGCGGGTGTTCGCGGTCAACGTCGGGGGTACGCGAACCGTCTGCGAGGAGGCCCTGCGCGCCGAGGTGGAGCGCCTGATCCTGACCTCCTCGGTGGGCGCGATCGGCCCGGCGAGCCCGGGTGGGACCGCCGACGAGAACCAGACGTTCACGGCCGGTGGGCTCGGGGTCGCCTACATCAACTCCAAGCACGAGGCCGAGTGCGAGGCGTGGCGCGTCGCCGCCCACGGGTTGGCGGTAGTCGCCGTGAACCCGAGCTTCGTGCTCGGTCCCGACGATCCGCAGGGAACCTCGAACCGGCTGGTCAGCAGGTTCCTGCTGCGGCGCCTCCCGTTCTACATCGAGGGCGGCCTCAACATCGTCGACGTTCGCGACGTCGCCGCCGGCCACGTCCTCGCCGACGAGAAGGGTGAGCCCGGCGAGCGCTACATCCTCGGGGGGCGCAACTTCACGCTGACTCGCCTGTTCGCCGACCTGGCGCGGATATCGGGCGTCGAGCCGCCCGGGGTACGGGTCCCGGGCCCGCTCGCCGTCGCCGGGGCCGAGGCGGCGGTGCGCGCCGGGATCCCGATACCGGTCACCCCGGATGAGCTTCGATCCGTGCAGCAGTGGTGGACCTACCGGACCAAGAAGGCGCAGAAGGCACTCGGGTTTCGGGCGCGGCCCCACGAGGAGACCCTCGAGGACACGGTTCGCTGGCAGCTCGAGCGCCTCGGTGACAGGGTCGAGCGGGCGAGGCGGCTCGACCTGCCGCTCGCGGCGCTGGGCCGCAGTGCGCGCCTCGCGGATCGGCTGCTCGGCCGATGAGCGGCGGTCGCGAGGGTGCTGGCGCGCCGGGGGTTGTGCTCTACCGCTGCCGCACGCCGACCAACGTGCTGTGCCCGTGCGGCGCCGTCGAGCGCCGCCTGCGCAAGCTCGGCATCGAGCACCGCACCGAGCGCGTGCCCTACAACCGTCGCAACCGTCCCGAGATCGTCGAGCTGACCGGCCAGGGGCGCGTCCCCGTCCTCGTCGACGGCGACGAGGTCGTCCACGACTCGCGTCGAATCCTTCAGTACCTCGACCACGCGCATGGCGGAGGCTGATCCGCTCGGCCCCCGGCGCGGCCTCTACAATCTGTGCTGATGGATACCCCCGACGCAGCGATCACGCTGACCGACAAGGCGGCGGGCAAGATCAAGGAGCTGCTCGCCGGCCAGGAGGACGGCTCCGAGCAGGTGCTGCGCGTCGCCGTGCGCGGCGGCGGCTGTTCCGGCTTTCAGTACGCGCTCGCCTTCGACAAGGCGCGCGAGGACGACAACGTCTTCGAGCACAAGGGCGTCTCCGTGGTCGTCGACAAGGTCAGCATGCAGTTCGTGTTCGGCTCCGAGGTCGACTTCGTCGACGGCCTCCAGGGGGCGGGCTTCGCGGTCAACAACCCGAACGTCGTCGCAGCGTGCGGCTGCGGCTCCTCGTTCCAGGTCCGCGAGGACGCGGCCGAGCAGGCCGCGGTCTAGGCCGCTCCGGCTAACGCTCGATCTGAAGCGGCGGGCTCTGGCCCGGCGGGCGCTGCTCGTCGGCTGCCGGCGGAGACGCCGCCGACTCCGGTTGCTCGGCCCCGACGAGCTCGGCGAGCTCGCCGGTCTCAAACATCTCCTCGACGATGTCGCAGCCGCCGACCAGCTCGCCGTTGACGTAGAGCTGCGGGAAGGTCTGCCAGTCGGAGATCTCGGCCGTCACCTCGCGCAGCGGCGCAAGCGCGGGCAGGACATCGACCGCGCCGTACTCGACTCCCAGCTCGTTGAGCACCCCGACCACGCGCATCGAGAACCCGCAGCGCGGGGCGTCGGGCGTGCCCTTCATGAACAGGAGCACGTCGTTGTCGCGGATCGCGCGCTCGACCTGGTCGCGCAGTGCGTCTGCCATCTCCTCGACCCTCCTTCGTCGCTAGTCGTCGGCGTCCTGGTCAGAGGTTACGGACTCGCCCTCCCGGGATGAAGCATCGGCGACCGTCGTCTTCACCGAGAGAGCGTGGATCGAGCCGTCGTCCATGCGCTCCTGAACGGCCGACTTGACGAGACGGTGCTGATCGAGACGGCTCAATCCCTGGAACTGGGAAGCCCGTACGGTGGCCCGCAGGTGGTCCGCGGTCCCCGTTTCGTCCACGACCTCCACGTCGGCGCCCGGCAGGGCGCGCTCGATCATCCGCGTGATCTCGTCGAGATCCGCCATCTCGCAGGTCCTAGCTCGGGACGCGCGCGGCGCTCGAGGCGACCTCGACCATCTCGTCGATGCGACAGAACTTGACGCGGGGACGGCCATGGGGCTTGCCGCGCTCCCGCTCGGCGATGTCGATCGCCTGCCAGCCGTCGAAGCTGACGAAGTCGGGCCGGCGCTCGCGCAGCAGCTCCTCGATCGCCGCGCCATCGGCTCCGGGGGGTTCCGGCATGCGACCCGCCTCGAGGTCCTCGAACAGGTGCTCGACGGTCTCCTGGGCGTCCTTCTTGTTCGTCCCGATCACGCCGCTCGGACCGCGCTTGATCCACCCCACCGCGTACTGGCCCGCCAGCGGCCGACCCGTCTCGGGGTCGATTACCCGGCCGCCCTCGTTGGGGATCACGCCGCGGCGCTCGTCGTAGGGAACGCCCTCGGTCGCGATGCCCTTGTAGCCGATCGAGCGCAGCACCAGTCCTGCCTCGATCACCTCACGCTCCCCGGTGTCGCGGGGGCGGATCGCTCCAGCGTCGTCCTTGTGCAGCTCGTTGCGCCCCACGACGATCCGCTCGACGCGGCCGTCGCCCTGGATCTCGATCGGCGAGGTCAGGAAGCGCAGCACGATCCGCTTCGGCTTGCCCTCGGGCTCCTTGGCGGCGAACTTCTCGAGGATCTCGACGTTCTTGCGCGCCGTGATGTCGGCCTCCGACTCGAGGAACTCGCGACTCAGGGCGTCAAGCTCGAGCTCGGCGGGGTCGACGTGGATGTCGGCCTCGGCCATCTCGCCGAGCTCGCGCAGCTCCGGGTTTGTGAATGCCGCCTGCACCGGGCCGCGCCGGCCGAGCACGACGATCTCGCGGATCCGGTTCCCGGCAAGGCCCTCGATCGCGTGGTCGGCGGTGTCGGTGCTGCGCAGCTCGTCGCCGCTCAACGCCAGCATCCGGGTCACGTCGGCGGCGACGTTGCCGTTGCCGATCACGACCGCGCGCTCGCACGACAGGTCGAACGAGAGGTCCGCGTAGTCGGGATGGGCGTTGTACCAGCCGACGAAGGCGGTGGCCGGGCCGCTGCCGGGAAGGTCCTCGCCGGGGATTCCCAGCTGGCGGTCGGTCTCGGACCCGTAGGCGTACATCACGGCGTGGTAGCGCTCGGCCAGCTCGGCGGCCGAGAGGTCGCGGCCGAGCTCGACGTTGCCATAGAACCGGTAGCCGCTACGGGCCGCGGTCTTCTCGTAGACGCGGATCACGGACTTGATCTTGGGATGGTCGGGCGCGACGCCGCCGCGCACGAGCCCGAACGGCGTCGGCAGGCGGTCGAGCATGTCTACCTCGACCGCTGCGTCGCCACGCAGCAGCGCCTCGGCGGCATAGAAGCCGGCCGGGCCGGAGCCGACGATGGCGACGCGTAGCGGGCTTTCGGGCGTTCCGGGATTCACGTGCGGTGCCTGGTCGCGAGTGGCGAACGCGAGAGGTTAGCGCCGCTGCTCTAGGCGATCGCTGGCGCGCCGGCCGCCGTGGCGGCGCCGTCCAGCGCGTCGAGAGCGTGGGCCACGGACATCGCGACGCACGTGAATATCGGGGTGTCGCGAAGCGTGTAGGCGCTCGACTCCGAGCCGCGCAGCTCCTGGACGAGATCGAGGAAGCGCCCGGGCTCGTCGGCCTCGAACGAGACCACGAACTCCTGGTCGTCGAGCCCGAACGAGTACGCGGTGTTGATCGTGATCTCGGGGTAGCGCTGCCCGATCGCGATGTGGTCGCTCATGATCCGCTGCCTGTCCTCGGCGCTCTTGCGATACCACTCGCGGCGCTTCCAGAATGGGTAGACGAACAGGTAGCGGCGCTCGGACGTGCAGATCTCGGCGCGGGCCTCGGACTCCGAGTAGGGGGACGGCTTGGTCATCGCCAGGTAGGAGTGGGGGATCGTCGCCCAGCGCGCCAGGCCGCTCTGCGCGAGCACGACGTGGAAGGTGTGGATGTCGTCGAGGCTCGGGCTCTGGGCGAGCAGCATCAGGTCGGTGTCGCCCCGCATCCCGACCGTGGAGTAGGCGCGCAGCGAGCGGTCGCCGGCGAAGTCCTCGCAGGCGGCGAGGAACTCCCGTTTATCCTCAGCGCGCTGTCCGGGGTCCCGGCGATGCCAGGCGGGGTCGATCTTGAAGAAGCTGAACTTTGCGAAGGTGCGCTCGGCCACGTCTGCCAAATCGTATAGGCGTGCGACCGCGCTCCTGGCGCTGGCCGTGGCACTTTGGACGGCGGGGCCCGCCCAGGCGCAGGGCCCCACGGTGACGGTCGCCGTGCTGCCCGGCGACACCACGCACCGCGCCCTGGGTGCAGTCGACGGGATCTCGCCAGGGGCGCTCAGCGCCGGCCTCGGCACCGTCCCCGCGGCCCAGACCTACCTCGACATCAGCCAGGGAAACCGGCTCTTCGGCTCGCTGTATGACCGACCGCTCCCGGCGCTTCTCACCGTCGACGGCGAGGTCCCGCCGGAGCTCTGGCACGCCGTCACCGGGCGGGCGCGCGACGCCCCGGCGGACCTCGAGCCGGGCCTGCTCGCGTCGACGATCCGTGGGGCATCCTCCGGGGATGGGACGCGGCTCGACGCCGTCGCCGATCCGCTCGCCGGCATCGCCGGCCTGATCGCGGTCGACGAGGGCGGCGCGGTGCGAAGCGACGCCGGCTGCCCGGCCCGCGGCTGCCCCGGGCTCGACGTCGTCGCCACCCGGCTCGGCGGGCTGTCTGCGCTGATCGACCGGCTGCGCGGCGACGACCTGCTGATCGCGCTCGAGCGCCCCCCGCCCGAGCCGGGGCACCTGCTGTCGGTGGGGATCGCCGGAACGGGGTTCGAGGGGATGCTGACCTCCGACAGCACACGCCTGCCGGGGCTGGTGCTGTCGACCGACATCGCTCCGACGATCCTGATGCGGCTCGGGATCGAGGTCCCGCACGCGATGAGCGGCAGCCCGATCACGATCGAGGGCGAGCCCGACCCGGCGCGCGTCGGCGAGCTCGAGGACCGCCTCGGCGAGGTCGGGCCGCGCCGCGGGCCGGTGATCGGCACCAACGTCCTGATCTGGGTGGCGCTCGCGCTGCTCGCCGCCGGGCTCTTCGGCTATCGCGGCGCGCGCGCCGCCGTCGCCCTGCTCGCGCTTTCGGCGATCTACCTGCCCGCCACGCTGCTCGTCACGGCCGCGCTCGAGCCGGCCGAGTGGGTCGAGCGGCTGATCGTCGGCCTCGGCTCGCCGCTCGCAGCCGCCGCGACGCTGGCCGTGTTTCGCGGCTACGCGGCGGCGGCCGTCGCCTGCACAGTCACGGTCGTGGCCTACGCGGTCGACGTCGTCGCGGGATCCGCCCTGGTCCCGCTGTCGTTGATGGGTCCCAACCCGCTGCTCGGGGTGCGCTTCTACGGGATCGGCAACGAGCTCGAGGCCACCCTCGCCCCGCTGGTCCTGCTCGGCACGGGAGCGGGGATCGCCGCCTGGATAGCGGTCCGGGGCGGGCGCGCCGACGGCGCGGGCGGGGCTTCGGCCGCCGGCCCGCGGGCGGCGCTCGCCTTCGGGGTCGTCTGCGTGCTCGCGATCGTCGCCTTCGCGCCGGGACGCTTCGGCGCCGACGTCGGCGCCGCGATCGTGCTGGCGGTCGGCGGCGGGGTCGCGGCGGCGGTGGCGCTCGGCACCGCGCGCCGTCGCGCCGTCGTGCTCGTTCTCGTCGCGCCGCTGGCCGCGCTCGCCGCGCTCGCCGCGGCTGACCTCGTCTTGGGGGGCAATGCGCACCTCAGCCGCTCCGTGCTCGAGGCTGGCGGATTCGACGACCTGGCGGACGTCGCGGAGCGCCGTCTGCGTCTGTCGGCGGCGAGCTTCTCGTCGACCTTCGGGTCGCCGTTCCTGTTCGCGGCGATCGCCGCGATCGTGGTGGGGATCATCTTCAGGCGCCGGATCGTGGCCTGGTTCGCCGATGCCCGCCCCGCGCTCGCCGGCTTTTTGGGCGCCCTGGCGGCGGTCGTCGTCGGCACGCTCGCCAACGACTCCGGGGCGCTGCTGTTGATGGTCGGCACCGCCTACCTGGCGTCGTTCGCGGGCTTCGCCTGGACCATCCGCTCGGGAGCCGCGAGCGATCCCGGGCCGGCCCTCCCCCGCCGGGGGGATGGCGGCTGAAACCAGCGCCGCCGCCGGGTTTAGGTGCCGCAGGCCCGGGCAACCGCGTACAGACGACTTCGAGGCGCATTTCGCGCCTTGCGGGGGTTTTGGCGGCCCGTGGAGAGCCCGGGGCCGCTGTTACGATCGCTCGATGCGTATCGCGTTGGTGACACCCTATTCGTGGACCTATCGCGGAGGCGTGAACCGCCACGTGGAGGCGCTTGCCGAGCAGTTTTCGGGCCGCGGTCATCACGTCCGAGTGCTCGCGCCCTGGGACCCGCCCGACCGCCTGAGCCGGCTGCTTCACCGTGCGCCCGCCGAGCAGCGTCCCCAGCCCGACTACCTGGTGCCGCTGGCACGCACGATCGGCTTCTCGGCCAACGGCTCGATCTCGCCGCTGTGCGGGTTCCCGGAGGGCGTCGCCCGCATGCGACGCGAGCTTCGGGGCGGCGATTACGACGTCGTGCACGTGCACGAGCCGATCGCGCCGCTGATCGGCTGGGACGCCTGCGCCTACCCCGGCGCCCCCGTGGTCGGGACCTTTCACGCCTACTCGACGAAGGCGATCCCGAACGGGATCGGCAACCTCCTGGGCGCGCGCCGACGGTTCAACCACCTGACCGCGCGCGTCGCCGTCTCCGAGGCCGCCGCGTGGACGGGGCGCCGCTTCTTCGGCGGCGACTACCGGATCATTCCCAACGGCGTCGACCTCGACGGGCCTCCGGCCGGGCCGAAGCCTCCGGATGAGCGCCTCCGCATCCTGTTCGTCGGCCGGCCCGAGGAGCGCAAGGGGCTTCCCGTCCTTCTGAGCGCGTTCTCGGCGCTCGTCCATCACATCCCCGCGCAGCTGACGGTCGTTGGCGCGAGCCGCGACGAGATCGAGCCCTACCTCGCCGATCCGGAGGTCGCCGAGTCGGTCGACGCGCTCGGCCGTGTGCGGCGCTCCGAGCTGTGGCGCAACCTCCACGAGGCCGACGTGCTGTGCGCTCCCTCGCTCAGCGGGGAGAGCTTCGGAATGGTCCTGAGCGAGGCGTTCGCCGCCGGGACGCCGGTCATCGCTTCGGAGATAGCCGGCTATCGCGATGTCGTCACCGACGGCGTCGACGGGGTCCTCGTTCCTCCCGCCGACGCGCAGCGGCTCGCCGAGGAGCTTGCGCGCATGCATGTCGAGCCCTCGCGCCGCGAGGCGATGGGCGCGCAGGCCCGCAGGTCGGCGCGCCGCTACGCCTGGCCGCGCGTGGCCGACGAGCTCGAGGAGGTCTACGAGCGCGCCGTCGAGGCGCCGGCGCCCAGCGGTGCCGCGGAGCGCCTCGTCAAGCGCGCCGGCCTCGCGCCGGCCGCGGGCGGTCCGCGCCGACCCCCCGAGCGCCTTCCGTCCCTCGATCCCGTCCCTGCCGGCGGCGCGGGCGCGCTGGCGCGCCGCCTGGCGCTTTGGGCGGCGGGGCTGCTCGCGATCGCGCTCACGGCGCTCGCCGCGAACAGGATCGGCCTCGAAAGCGTCGCCGGGAGCTTCGTACGCTCGAAGCCGGGCTGGGTCCTGATCGCACTGGGGCTGATGATGGCCTCGATGTTCGTCCGCGCGGCCGCTTGGTATGCGATCGCGCGCGCGGCGCTTCCGGACCGCATCATCCGCCGCCGTGACATCACCTCGGGGACGATGATCGGGGTGCTGATGTCGGCGACGCTACCGGCGCGGCTCGGCGAGCCGGCCCGCGCGATGGTCGTCGCACGCCGCATCGGCCGGATGCGGGAGACCTTCCCGGTCCTCGTCGGAACGCTGGTCTCGCAGACGATCCTCAACGTCGCGGCGCTGGTGATCCTCGGCGTGATCATCGTCTCGACGACCGACCTCTTCCACCAGAACCAGAAGGCGTTCTTCCTCGTCAGCCTGGTGCCCGTCGTGCTGCTCGCCGGCGTCGCCGCGGCGCCGACACTGGTGCGGGAGAACGGCAGCGGGCGCCTGGCGCGCATCGCGGCCACCCTGCGCCGCGCGCTGCTGCGGGTGCGCTCCGGGCTCGCCGTCTTCCGCGACCTGCGGCGCGGGTCGTTCGCCGCCGGGGCGCAGCTTCTCGCGTGGGGGATCCAGGCGCTCGCCTGCTACGCGCTGTTCGAGGCGCTCGGGCTCGACATCCACGGGGCGGCCGCCGCCGCGGCGGCGGTCCTGTTCGCGGTCAACGTCACGGCGGTCGTGCCAGCCACGCCGTCGAACATCGGCGTCTTCCAGCTCGCCGTGATCAGCGTGCTCGTCGGTGGCTTCGACGTCGGAGCCGCCGACGCGCTGGCCTACGGGATCATCCTCCAGGCGGTCGAGATCGCCACCGCGGTGGCACTCGGCGTCCCAGCGCTGGTGCGCGAGGGCGTGACGTGGCGCGATCTGCGCCTGCGCGCCATGCAGACGGCGCCCGTCCGGCTCTCCGGCGTCGGGGACCAGCGAGCGCACGAGCACGCCGCCTCATAGAGGGCTTCAGCTCGCGACCCCCCCGATGGAGAGTCGCTCGGCGCTGATCGTGCTCGCCGACGGCGCGCGGCCGAGCGTCTTCGAGGCGCTCGTCGAGGCCGGCGAGCTGCCGAGCATTCGCGAGCACATCCTCGAACGCGGGTCCTACCGGCGCGCGACGTCCACGTTTACGAGCACCACGGGCCCTGCCCATGTCCCGATCCTCACCGGGTGCTTCGCCGGCACGGCCGGAGTCCCGGGGTACCGCTGGTTCGACCGCGGCGCATACCGGCCGGCGGCGTGGCCAGGTCAGTGGTGCATGCGCAGCTACAACGGCCCCGAGGCGCTGCTGCTGAACCGCGACCTCTCCGCAGGCGCGCGAACGCTGTTCGAGCTGACGCGCAGCCCGGTCAACGTATTCGGCGTCCTGACGCGGGGGGTACCGCGCGCCAACAACCTGCTCGCGCGGCGCAAGCAGTGGCTGTGGCCCTACATCCACTACTCGCGCCGCTGGGGGGCGGCCGAGCCATGGGCGGCGCGCGCTCTCGCGGCGAGCATCTCAATCCCCAGCGAGCTGCGCTTCGTGGCCTTTCCGGGGATCGACTGGTTCAGCCACTACGTGGACCCCGTGGGGAAGGGAACGCTCGAGTGCTACCGGCTGATCGACCGCGCGCTCGGCGACGTCGCCCGCGAGCTGCGCCGCACCCGGGCCTACGACGACACCCTGATCGTGCTGTGCAGCGACCACGGCCACACCCCCGTCCACACCCACTACGACCTTCCGGTCCGTATCGAGCAGGACTTCGGCCTTCGGGCCGCCTACCACAGCCGCGCCGTCTTCAAGCGCGATCCCGACGCCGTCGCCTGCGTGTCCGGCAACGGGATGGCGAACGTCTACCTGCGCGGCGACGGTTGGCGGGGTCCGCCCCCGACGCGCTCCCAAATCGATCGCCACCATCCCGGCCTGCGCGAGGGGCTGCTCGCCGAGCCGGGCATCGACCTCGTTGTCACGAGGGCGGAGGACGGGGGCGCCTGGATCGAGAGCCGCGGAGGGCTCGCCCACCTCCTCGAGCTTCCCGGGGGGCTGGCCTACAGCGCGCCGGCCGGCGACCCGTTCGGCTGGGGCCGGCTCCCGGCGCGGATGTCGCACCAGGAGGCGCTGGCGCTCACGTTCGACAGCGGCCATCCCGACGCGCTGGCGCAGATCGCGCAGCTGTTCCGCTCGCGGCGCAGCGGCGACCTCGTCGTCTCGGCGACACCGGGGTGGGATCTGCGCGAGCGCTACGAGCATCCCGAGCACCTGTCCTCGCACGGTGCGCTTCACGCCGGCCACATGGTCGTCCCGGTCGCCGCCAGCGCGCCGCTGGCCGAGGGGCCGATGCGGACCGCCGACATCTTCGCGACGGCGCTGGACTGGCTGGGCCGCGAGGTCCCGGCGGGGATCGACGGCGTGTCGCGGCTGGCCTGACGCTTCGGGGGGAGTGCGCTCAGGCGGCCTTCAAGGGCGATCTCGCTACCCTAGTCGCCCGCCGGCCGCACCCCGATCGCGGCGGCGGCACGAGCCCATGGCTGTCTCGAACGTCTCAGGATTCCCCCGCATCGGCCCCGCTCGCGAGCTCAAGTTCGCGACCGAGGCCGCATGGAAGGGGGAGCTCGCCACCGACGAGCTGCTCGCGACCGCGAAGCAGATCCGGCTCGACAACTGGCGCTTCATGCGGGACGCCGGGATCGACCTCATCCCCTCGAACGACTTCTCGCTCTACGACCAGGTGCTCGACCTGATCGCGCTCGTCGGCGCCGTCCCGGAGCGCTATGGCCACGGCGGCGGGGCGGTTGACCTCGACACCTACTTCGCCATGGCGCGCGGCCGCCAGGAGGGCGGGGTGGACGTGACCGCGATGGAGATGACGAAGTGGTTCGACACCAACTACCACTACATCGTCCCCGAGCTCGGGCCCGATACGAAGTTCTCGCTGTCGAGCGACAAGCCGTTCGCCGAGCACGCCGAGGCCATGGAGGAGCTGGGCATCGACACAGTTCCGGTGCTCGTCGGCCCGGTCTCCTTTCTGCTGCTCGGCAAGTCGGCCGACGGCGTGCCCGAGGACTTCGACCGCCTGACCTTGCTCGAGGACCTGCTCGAGGTCTACGGGGAGGTGCTCGAGCGGCTCGCCGAGCAGGGCGCCACGTGGGTGCAGCTCGACGAGCCGTGCTTCGTCATGGATCGCTCCGACCACGAGCTCGGCACGCTGCGGGTCGCCTACGAGGAGCTGGCGCGCGTGCACGAGCGGACGCGGATCTGCGTCAAGACGTATTTCGACCACGCCGGTGACGCCTACGGGGTGCTGCGCGACCTCCCGGTCGAGGGCATCGGCCTCGACCTGCATCGCGGGCCCAAGAACGTCGAGCTGATCGCGAACGAGGGCGGGCTCGAGGACCAGACGCTGTTCGCCGGCGTCGTGGACGGGCGCAACGTGTGGATCAACCAGCTCGAGCACAGCCTCGATCTGCTCCGCGGGCTCGAGGACCGTTGCGACGAGCTTGTGGTCTCGACGTCGTGCTCGCTGCTCCACACGCCGATCGATCTCGACGCCGAGCCCGAGGACGGCGACGAGGACCTCGACGACGAGCTGCGCTCCTGGATGGCGTTCGCGAAGCAGAAGGTCGGCGAGGTCGCGACGCTGACGCGCGGGCTCAACGAGGGCCGCGAGGCGATCGCCGCCGAGCTCGACGCCAACGACCGCGCGCTGGAGGACAGGCGCAACTCCCACCGGACGCAGAACCCCGAAGTTCGCGAGCGCGTCGAGGCGCTCAGCGACCCGGACGCGCAGCGCGACAGCGACTTCGAGGCGCGCCGCGAAGCGCAGCGTCCCAATCTCGACCTGCCGCTGTTCCCGACCACCACGATCGGCTCCTACCCCCAGACGCCCGAGATCCGCAAGGCCCGCGCCGAGCTGCGCGAGGGCAAGCTCGACCAGGAGGGCTACGAGGAGAGGATGCGCTCCGAGATCGAGCGCGTGATCCGCTTCCAGGAGGAGGTCGGCCTCGACGTCCTCGTCCACGGCGAGCCGGAGCGCAACGACATGGTCCAGTACTTCGCCGAGCAGCTGGAGGGCTACGTCTTCACCCAGAACGCCTGGGTGCAGTCCTACGGCTCGCGCTACGTGCGCCCGCCGATCATCTTCGGCGACGTGCGCCGCCCGGCGCCGATGACCGTCGCCTGGATCCTCTACGCGCAGTCGCTGACCGACAAGCCCGTCAAGGGCATGCTCACCGGGCCGGTGACGATGCTCCAGTGGTCGTTCGTGCGCGACGACCAGCCGCGCGCCGAGACGTGCGAGCAGCTCGCGCTCGCGATCCGCGACGAGGTCTCCGACCTCGAGCAGGCCGGGATCAAGGTGATCCAGGTCGACGAGCCCGCGATCCGCGAGGGCCTGCCCCTGGCGAGTACCTCGAGTCGGCCGTCTACTGCTTCCGCGTCGCCACCGCGGTGGTCGGCGACGAGACCCAGGTCCACACCCACATGTGCTACTCGAACTTCGGCGACATCATGGAGCAGATCCAGCAGATGGACGCCGACGTCCTGCTCATCGAGGCGGCCCGCAGCCGCATGGAGCTCCTGCACGACTGGGAGCGAACCGGCTACCGCCAGGAGATCGGCCCCGGCGTCTACGACATCCACTCACCGCGCGTCCCGTCCACGGAGGAGATGGCGGAGTTGCTCGAGGCCGCCGCCGACGTCCTCGATCCGGCCCAGATCTGGGTCAACCCTGACTGCGGGCTCAAGACCCGTGCCTGGCCCGAGACCGAGGCCGCGCTGCGCAACATGGTCGAGGCCGCAAGGCAGCTGCGCGAGCAGCTAGTGCCGGCTGAGTAGCGCGCCCGGGGGGGTCGCCGCCGGGAACTCGACGGTGAGGCGAGCATGGAAACCGCCGCCCTCGTCGCGGAACTGATGACGGATGCCACCGATTGGCACGCCGCTGCCGTTGCGCCCCACGCCCACCCACTGAACTGGGAACGCGGGGTCCGCCGACGTTGTGAGGGTGCGAAGGTCGGACTGGTCGAGGAAGATCCGCATAGCCAGCGGTGCGCCACCTGTGGTCTCGACGACCTCCTGGGCGCCGTCGGCGCGAGTGCGCAGGATGTAGTTATCGGGGCAGCTGCCCGCGATCAGCGGAGCCTCGTCGTTGGTGGTCATGGCGTCCTCGTACCACTCGGGGATGACCTCCCCTGATCCCGTGTTGCAGGTCAGCTCGATGCTGCACACGCGCCGACGTCCTCGCGACAAGGCCGTGGCCGCCTGACCGACTCGGTCGGACCAGCGCAGCTCCCGGGCGAGGAGCCGCTCGATGCCGCCATGACCGAGTTCGAGCTTCTTGGTCACAAGGGCCTGCCGCTGCTTCACCACATCCGTAGACGGAGCGGTGATACCGAGCTTCTTGAGCACCTTTGCCGCACGGCGCGCCTCCCACGCAAGCACATCGACGCGCGATACCCGTCTGCCATCGATGTGCGCCGTGATGGGCAAGATCCTTGCGCGCATGAGCGTCGACATTCTCGCCGCTTACGGGGGCGCCGCGGCCGCGGCGCCCCCTGCAAAGCGAGCAGAAGCCACGCTGGCGAACCCAGACCTGGCACCTCCTACCGCGTGACGGTGTCGCACGGACCCGGGGGGACGAGTCGGTGGGTGCACCGAACGCCCGTCGGCTTGGGTGCGATGATCGCTGGACGTGGAGCTCGCGGGCTTGTCTGTCATTCGGAGGGGGTCGGGCCCGCCGTTGGTGTTACTTCACGGGATCGGCGGCAGCGGGCGGCAGTGGTCGCCGGTGCTGGGGGTGCTGGAGCGCGAGTTCGACGTCCTCGCAGTGGACCTGCCCGGCTTCGGCGACTCGCCGGCGATGCCCGACGTGCCGACGACGATCGGCGGACAGGCGGAGGCCGTTGCCCGGGCGCTCGATGCCGGCGGGGTCGAGCGCCCACACCTGGTGGGCAACTCGTCGGGAGGGTGGCTGGCGCTTGAGCTGGCGCGGCGCGGGCGCGCCCGCAGCGTGGTTGGGTTGGCGCCGGCGGGATGTGGTCTCCGTTGGAGGATCGCTACCGGTTCTCCCTCTTGCGCAGTGCCCACTACTCGGCGAAGGTCATTCGGCACTTCCCTGGGCTTACCCGGACCGCGGCACGCCGCTGGATGCTTGGCTGGTGGGCGTTCATGGCCCGGCCGGGACGCTGGAGCCCGGCCGAGGCGCATGCCCAGATGCAGGCTTTGGGCGGGGCGGAGAGCTTCATGGACTTCCTGCGCTGGACGCGCGGGCGCACAGTCGAGGGGCTGAGCGACGTTCGCTGCCCCGTCCTCATTGCCTGGGGATCTCGCGACCTTCTGCTTCCGCGCCGACAGGCCGATCGCTTCGTGCGTGCGATTCCGGGCGCGGAGTTCCGGCTCCTGCGCGGCGTCGGCCACGTCCCGATGGCCGATGATCCCGAGCTGATCGGCTCCACCGTCCGCGACTTCGCATGGCGCGCCGAGGCCGTCGTCGCCTAAGGTCGAAGCGACTGGACGCGGGGCGACGTGCGGGAGTGAACCGCTCGACGGTTGAGGACGTAGCCGTCACTGTCGCCTTTGCTTGGCTGCGAACGCACCAGCCGGCCTGTCGGACACGCCCGCTCGGGACGACGACCGGGTCTGTCCAAGGGATGAGGCGAACGAGCGCGCGAGGCGCCCGGTCGTCGTCCGTTGCGGGCGTCTGGCGTGGCCGTCCGGAAACGACCGCTCTTCACGCTTTGCGCAACGTTACCCGGTGGCTGCGGGGCGACGTCTCATGCAAAGAGTGACCGCAGAAGCGCAATGCGTCTCGGACGCGCTACGGCGCCGCGTCGAGGTCAATGCGGATGGTCAGCAGGTCGCGGTTCCTACCGAAGAACCGCACGGCAGCTGCGTTGAACCGGTTCATATGGCGTTGGCGATCGTGGGCGTCGTCGTCCGGCATGACGTGAGCCCTGCCCTGGTACCAGCGGCGGCCGATCTTCAAGCGGACGCGCGGGTTGGCAAGGATGTTGCGCACGTAGCCAGCGCGCGTGCCGTACTCGGAGACGAGCCAGAAGGTCTTGGTTCCCTTTACGAGACCACTTCCCACTGGCGTTCGCCGCGGCTTGCCCGTCTTGCGTCCGGTTGTCTCGAGCAGCGCGTAGATCGGCGGCGCTATACCGACGGTGAGGAGCGCGCGTCCGATGCGGTTGCCGACCTGCTTCTGCCAGGCGTGCCTGATTCGCTTTTCCGGTGATGAGCTCATGAGTTGCGGCGCTTGGGGACTCAACTCGTCGAGGTCGTCGAGCGAACGCCGTCGGACTGCTCGGCGCTCTCCTCCGCGTGTTTTCGCGGCACGCCGCCAGCGAAGGTTCGTTGCGCGAGAAGGTCGGCGTCGCTAAGGACGGTGCGGCGGATCCAGTCGAAGATCTCCTCGTGGGCAAGGTGGATCGCGCCGTTGCGGCAGTGAAGATGGCCGCCTTCCTCGCGTCGGAACTCGCGCAGGCGCGTGGATCGGGCGGACGTGAGCCGCTCAAGGAAGCCGTGCGCGAGCCGCCTGTCGAAGAAGTGCTCGTCCTCTCCGACGAGCACGAGCACGTGAGCGTCGATGCGCTCAGCCCAAGCTGTGTCATCGAACTCTCCTGCCCGCTTGATTAACTCGGCGAGGCTCTTGGTGCCGAAGGTCCACCTCGCGTTGGCGATCATCCAGGCAAGCTCGCGGTCACGCCTGGCGTAGAGGTTCACGACCCGATCCATACCTGGTGGCAGCCGCTTGACTACACGGCGGAGAAACGGCGGTGCGCTGTGCTCAACCGCGGCGAGGAAGGGCGGGAAGTAGTCGAATAGGACGATCCCGTGGTAGCGGTCGAGGTGGGCGGCGGCGCGGGCCAAGAGATGCCCGCCGAGACTGATGCCGACACCGACGACCGCGCGCGGGTGGCAGTGCTCTGAGAGGGAGTCGAGCGCGACCGAAGCGGGCCGCTCCCAGTCGGGAACGAACGTGCGCTGGTGCGCGCGGAGCAACTGACCTTGGCCAGGGCCTTCCCAAATCAGGACGTGGAATCCGCGCGCGATCGCGCCCGCTCCGATCGTGAAGTAGAGCTCCTCGGGCGTCGAGTCGAATCCTCCGTGAACGACCAGCACATCGTCGTGTGATGCCGACGGGGATCGCAGGAACAAGGTTTCCATCTCGACCCCCTCGTATGGAACCTTGGAGCGCGTTAGGTCCACTCCGAGCGCCCGAAGGCCCCGGCAGAACTGTTCCCGACAGAACGCCGCCGCAGACGGTCGGCGACTGTCGCTGGGAGACAGGAAGAACTCGGCGCTGCGCATGTAGCAGCTCGCCCGAAGCTGGGCATTGCCGCGCGAGACCGGATCGATGAGGCCTCCGCCGCGCTCGGCGACGATCCTCGCGAGGCCCGACCAGGCCCGATGCCACGAACTGAAGCCGCCCTCCCTGATCGCGGGGACGACGGTCATGACCTCCTCGAAGTCGGCGCCGCCATACGGGGTCGCCCACAACGCTCGGATCATTTCGAACTCGAAGACCTGCGTCCGGAAGAACCGCCTCCGAGGGCCATGCAGGCCAGGTACATAACACGTCATCGACCCCGATACTACGTGACACGTCACCAGAGTTCAATGACGCGTCACCTGTCCGACGTTACGCTGATGGCGTGGATCGCTCTGAGGAGCTTCGCTACCTGATCCTCGCCGCCCAACGCGAGGGCAACCGCGCCCTCTCTGTTGCCCTACGGCCATACGGGCTCACCACCGCCCAAGCCGAGGCGGTCGACGTCCTTCGCAAGGCGAGGCGTCCGCTAACGGTCAAGGAGATCGGCGAGCGGCTCATCTACGAACACGGCAGCCCAAGCCGGTTGATGCGCACCCTGGTCGAGAAGGGACTCGTCGAGCGCCTGGCCGCCAAGGACGACCGACGCCTCACGATGCTGCGGCTGAACGCGAGAGGCCGAGCCGCCGCGGGCCGCATGACCGAAGCCAAGCGGCAAATCGACGAGGCGATCGCACCAATCCTTGAGCAGCACGACGTCGACGCTACCTTGGCGCTGCTTCGCTCTCTGATTGGCGACCTGCCCGCCGGGCGAGCGCTTGCCCGTCGCATCGCTGACGAAGAGGCGACGAGCTGAGCCGCAGGCGATCCTACCGGGATCCGACAGCGGAAACCGCCTCAGCGGGCAGCGTCTGCAACCGTCGAGGCGACGCGTCCCACGACGAGGCGCTATCCGCCGAGCCGGCCGCGACGGTGTCGCCTCGGCCTGTGAGGAGGCGTCTTTGCCGAGGCGGCGCTGGTTACTGCTCCGGACGGAGGTTGTCGCACAAACCCCTGGCGGCCTCCTGAGAGCCCGTCTCGACCCCCGTTAACAATCGGGTCGAAGTCGGTCCTGACCACTCGGCGCTCGTCCTGCCAGGCGGCCCGTGACTCGGCGCAGTCGTCGTCTGAATATCCGC
>WNFU01008191.1_pt1 | contig 20290 bp, 17 predicted proteins | sample 5400121 | NCBI WGS metagenome assembly WNFU01 (sample SAMN13153360, study PRJNA577476) | soil metagenome | isolation source: 100 cm soil or saprolite under grassland replicate 1 | place: USA:California | collected 2016-06-15 | reverse complement strand
CGCCGGTCGGGATCGCGCCGACCGCCCACGCAACGGGCAGCAGCGCGAAGGCCACGACGACCAGGACCGAGTAGAGGACGCGGGTGGCCGTCGCGCCCATGCGCGTGGCGGCGGTGGAGCGGCCCGCGGCGCGGTCGGCGTCGAACGTACGCAGCTGGGCGATGAGCGGCACGCTGAGGGCGAGGAGCCCGAGGGTGACCGCGAGGACGATCACATCGTGTCGGGCGCGGAGATACCGAGGAGCCCGAGGACCTGCCTCAGCGTCACCTGGACCGCCTCGATGAGACGCAGGCGCGCGCGCGACAGCGCGGCGTCGTCGCCGACGACGCGGTGGTCGCGGTAGTAGCCGTGGAACGCGGCGGCGAGCTGCACGGCGTAGACGGTGAAGAGGTGCGGTGCGCGACGCTCGGCGACGTCGTCGGCCACCTCCGGGAAGCGCAGCAGCAGCTTGATCAGCTCGATCTCTCCTGGCGCGGTCAGGAGGCGCACGTCCGCGCCGGCGCTCGAGAGCCCGCGCTCCGCGGCCGTGCGGCAGATGCTCGCGATCCGCGCGTGCGCGTACTGGACGTAGTACGCGGGATTCTCGTTCGACTGCTCGACGGCGAGCTCGAAATCGAAGTCGAGCTGACGATCGGCGCCCGCCTGCAGGAAGAAGAAGCGCGCGACGTCCTTGCCGACGGCGTCGATGACGTCCTCGAGCAGGAGGTATCGCCCCGTCCGCTTCCCCATCCGCGTCAGCACACCTTCGTGCAGGAAGCGCACGTACTGATAGATCAGGACCTCGAACCGGGAGGGATCCAGGCCCACGAACGGCAGGGCGATCCGCATCTGCGAGACGTGGTACTCGGTGTTCGCTCCCCACACGTCGAGCTTGAGGTCGAACCCGCGCTCCTCGAGGCAGAGACGGTGATACGCAATGTCGGTCCCGAGGTACTTCGGATCCCCCTGGGCGTCGACGAGCACCCAGCCCTCGTCACCCTGTCGACGGAGCGCGACGGCCTCAGGGGTCTCGAAGAAGATGACGCCCTCACGAACGACGATCACGCCGCGCTTCCGCAGCTCGTCGATCGTCTCCTTGAGATACCCCGACTCGATGAACGAGGACTGCTTGAACCAGGTGTCGAAATGGATGCCGAGCTTCGCAGTGACGTGCTGCGCGTTCGCGACCACCCAGTCGATCGCCATCGGCGCGAAGATCTCGGCCTGCTCCTCGACCCGCGTGTCGCGGTACTGGTCGCCGTGACGCTCCTTGATCTGTGCGGCGATCTCCTTCACGTAGTCGCCCGGGTACGCGTCCGGCGGGATCTCCACGTGCTCACCGAAGAGCTCGCGATAGCGGAGCGCCACCGAGAGGCCGAAGCGCTTCACCTGCGTCCCGCCGTCCTCGACGTAGTACTCGCGATGGACGTCCGCTCCCGCGAAGGCGAGCACGTTCGCGAGCACGTCCCCGATCGGGCCGCCGCGAGCGTTCGCGACCGTCATCGGGCCCGTCGGGTTCGCCGAGATGAACTCGACCTGGACCCGCTTGCCGGCGAGGCGCGTCGAGCGCCCGTAGTCCGCGCCCGCGGCCGCGATCGCGTCGGCCTGGCGCACGACCCAGGCGTCGGTGAGGCGGACGTTCACGAACCCCGGCTTCGCCACCTCGACGGCGGCGACCATCTCGGACGGCGGGAACCGGTCGCGGATCGCCTCGGCGATCGCCATCGGGGGCTTCTTCAGCGGCTTCGCGAGCCGCATCGCGGCGCTCGTCGCGAAGTCCCCGTGCGTCGGCTCCGCGGGCCGCTCGACCGAGATGGGCACGGCCTTCACGTCGTCGGGCCAGCCGAGATCGGCGGCGGCCCGGTCGATCGCCGTGCGGAACGCGGATGCGATCGCCTCGCGCGCGCCCGTCGTCATGCGGCGGAGTGTGGCCCAGCGACCGCTTCGACGTCCGCGACGATGTCGCCGCTCGGCTCGTGCGCGGCGAAGTACCAGAAGCTGAGCGTCGCCGCGACGACGTAGGCCGCGGCGAGCGTCACGATGTTCACGGTCCATCCGGGGTCGCCGAGCGCGCCACGCACGGCGCCGGACGTCACCGATCCGAGAGCGGCGGGTGCGCTCCACGCGATCGCGAGGAGGGCGGACACGCCGGCCCGCTCGGCGGGCGCGAACGACGAGAGCTCGAACGCGCGATACGTCGAGGACGATCCGTACATGAGGCCCGCGCGGACCGTGAGCGCTCCCGTCGTGATCGCGGCGAACGGGATGACCGCGGCCGCGAGCGCGAATGGGATCGAGAGCAGCTGCACGAGCACGACGGCCCGCAGCTGGCCGAAGCGGGGCGCGACGTGGATGCCGTGGAGCAGCGCGCCGAGGCTCCCGCCGACGGCGATCGCGCCCATCGCGAGCCCGATCTGCCCGAACGTGAGGCCGAAGCGGTCGGCGAAGAAGAGGTTGACGAACGGGAGGAAGCTGCCCGCGCCGAACCCGAAGATCGCCTCGACGAGCCCGAAGCGCAGCAGGAGCGCACGGCGCGTCGGCGCGAGCAGCGAGCCGCGCGGCACGGGGACGGCCCGCACGAGCAGGATCGGCAGTGCGGACAGCGCGGCGACGATCCCACCGAGCGCGACGAGCACGCGCACGACGATGAGCGCGGTCGGCGGCGCGCCGATCGCCGCCGCGATCGGATCGGCGAGCTGTCCGGCGATGTACGCCGAGAGGAAGCCCGCGATCGTCCCGAGCGCGATCTGCTGGCCGAAGCGACGCGGCCGGTCCCCGCTCACGGTCGCGTCCGCGAGCAGTGCGGACCCTGACGCATAGACGACGATCCCGCCGCCGCCGAGGAGGAGCGCGGAGACGAGCTGCAGGAGGAGCGGCTCGAAGGCGACGATCCCGACGATGCCCGCCGCCGTGACGACGCCGCCGATGAGGATCGCGGCGCGCCGCGAGTAGGAGCGGGCGAGACGAGCCGCGGGCCACGCCGCCGCGACGCCGCCGACCGCCTGCGCGCCGTTCAGCGCGCCGATCGCGAGCTCGTCGAAGCCGAGCGCCCGGTAGAGGAAGTTCAGGTAGAAGGCCGCGACGCCGAGCCCGAAGCTGCCGACGCCGCTCGCGACGACGAAGAGGATCGCGTCGCGGTGGCCGAGGCTATGTCGGTCGGCCGAGGGTGATCTCCACGGTCTGTTCGCGGCCATCCCGGAAGATGGTGAGCCGCACGCGGTCGCCGGGGCGGTACTTGAGCATGATCGTCGCGAGCGGATGCTCGAGGTCGATCTGCTGCTCGTTCACTTTCAGCACGACGTCGCCGGCCCGCACGCCCCCCGACGCCGCGGCGGACCCGGGCACGACGTCGCTCACCTGGATCCCCGATGCGCCGGTGGGCAGGCCGAGCGTCGCGGCCTGGCGCGTCGAGAGAGCCTGGTACGCGATGCCGATCCGGCCGCGCTCGACGCGGCCGTTCTTGATGAGCTCGTCCGCGATCTGCCGCACGGTGTTGCTCGACACCGCGAAGCCGAGGCCCTCGGAGCCCGTCTCGCGGATGACGAGGGTATTCATGCCGATGACCTGCTTCGCGCTCGCCCAGATGAGCGGACCGCCCGAGTTCCCGGGGCTGATGGGTGCGTCGGTCTGGACGAGGTCCTCGAGGAAGAGGTCCTGCCGCAGCTCGCTCGGGAGCCGCCGGCCCTTCCCCGAGAGGACGCCGACGGTGACGCTGTTCCGGAACTCGCCGAGCGCGCTGCCGATCGCGATGACCGTCGCGCCGATCGGGACCTGATCGCTGTTCCCGAGGGCGAGCGGCTTCACGGTCTGGCGGCCGATATCGAGGATGGCCACGTCGGTCTCTTCGTCGCGGCCGACCAGACGGCCCGTGACCTTGCGGCCGTCCTCGAAGATCACGTCGAAGCTCGCGCCCGTCCCGGTGCCCGAGACGTTCGCGACGACGTGGTTATTCGTCAGGACGTAGCCGTGATCCGCGTCGACGACGAACCCGGATCCGCGTCCCTGCTCGCGACCGCTCCCGAGCCGGTTGACGACGGTCACGACGCTCGGGGACAGCTCCTGGACGACCTGGACGACGACCTCACCGGGCGCGACCGGATTCGGCACCACACTTCCGCTGGCTGCGGGCGGCGCCGGCGCGAGCGTGGCGGGTGCCGGCGTCCCGAGCGGCGTCGCGAGCGGGCCGCGCTCCGCTCCGCCGACGAGGACCGCGGCGCCGCCACCGGCGATCCCGCCGACGATCGCGCCGGCGAGGAAGACCGCGAGGGCGTTCGAGCGACGCGGCGGCGGTGGCGGGGGCGCCTGGTAGGGCTCGCCGACCATGGCTAGCGGCGGCGCGCGGGCTCGGGCGGTGCTCCAGCGGGCGCCGGCGGCGCCGCGACCTTGCGCGGCCGGCGTGTCGGCCGGGTGATCTCGGGCTCGACCATCTGGCCGATCGCGCTCGCGCGGACCTCGAGGTCGACATGCGAGCCGGGCTCGATCGTGACGTCCCACGAGCACGCGAGCTCGGTCTGCTCGTACACGCGCTCGAACCCCTGCTCCGAGTTCGCGACCGCATAGATCGGCTTCACCGCGACCGCGGCGCCCGGCTCGATCGCGAGGGTGATGTCGAAGTGACGGGTCTCCGAGTGGATCTGCACCTCGGTGACGTTCCGGTGCTCGAGCGGCTTGCCCGGCGTCGTCTTGCGCGTCCCGAGCGAGATGACGTCGCCGGTCCCGGTCTCGCTGAGCAGCCCGAAGTTCATCGCGGTCGTGAACGTGAGCGCGATCTCCTCGTCGCCCTCGTTGCGCAGGCGGTAGCGCACGCCGACCGACAGCGCCTCGTCGGCGATCCGCAGGTCCTTGCGGATACCGAGGCCGGGGATCGCGGCGAGCGACCGCGCCGGCGGCTCGAGGATGAGGCTCACCGTGCGCGCCTCGCGCTGCGGCGTGATCGTGTACGGCACGCCGTGCAGGACGATGGGCTCCTCGCGGCCGACCCTCACCGTGTCCTGGAACACCGCGCGGCGCGCCGGGTCGTACTCGAGGAGCTTCGTGAGTCCGCGCTCCTTCGCGCGCACCGCCTCGTGGATCGAACGCGAGCTCTTCTCACCGGCCTTGCCGACGAGGAGCTTCCCGCCCTTCTCGGCGCGGCGCAGCGTCTCGTGCGCCGCCTCGGGACGGCGTGCGAGCGTGTCGATGAGGTTCGTCGCCGACGCGTAGAGGTCCCACTCGATGACGGCGCCGCCCTCGATGTGCACGAACACCGCGCCCGCGTTGCCGCGGAAGAGGTATTCGTCGTTGCCGTCGAGGTCGTAGTCGCGCAGCTCGCCCGCCGCGACGCGCCGCTCCGCAAGGAGGCGCTCGGCCTTGAGCAGCGACGCGTACGCGTCGGCGCGGAGGTGCGGCAGGTACAGCCCGCCGAACACGCCGTGCCAGTAGACGTCGTTGCCCTGCGCGCGCCAGAGGTTCTGCTGCGCCTGGCGCACCTCGATCGACGAGTCGAGGATGCTGCGCCGCGCGAGCTCGTCGGACACGATGAGCATCCGCTTGTGCAGCGCGTTCGCCTCGGGGTACTTCGCGAGGAAGTTGCGCCACGGCGGCGTGACGACGAGTGACGCCTGATCGTCCTTGAGAGCGTTGCGCGCCGCTGTGAACCGCCGCGCGGCCGAGGGATCGACGGACCACTCCGCCATCTCGGGGTACGTGCCGCCCGGCAGGTACACCCGGCGCGTCGGCCGCTGGAAGATCCACGCGTTCTCGAGCGTCACCGTCTCGAGCCAGTCCTGCTGCGCGAGCTGGCTGAAGAACTCCTCGAGCCAGCCGTCCTTGTGCACGCGGTCGTACGTGCCGGGCCACGCGCCGAACTTCTCGCCGTCGTCCGCGTACACCTGCAGGCGCGCACCCGCGGCGTGCCGCTCCTTCAGCTCCTTCAGCGACGCGCTGACGTCGCGGAACGGGATGAGGTAGCGCAGCCGCACGCTGCCGGGGAACACGACGACGGGGAACCCCTGGTCCTCGGTGATGAAGGACCCGCCGAGCTCGTCGCGGCGGAGCCCCGCCTGGAGGAAGTGCTCCTCGTCGAGGACCGTGTACGCGACCCCCGCCTCCGCGAGCAGCGACGGCACGTGCGGCTCCCAGACGCGCTCGGTGAGCCACGCGCCGAGCGGACGGTGCCCGAAGACGGCGACGATGCGGTCCGTGAGCGAGCGGATCTGCCCGACCGCGTCGCGGCGGGGCACGCCGACGAGGATCGGCTCGTAGTACCCGCCCGTGAGGAGCTCGATCTGGCCGCGCCGGATCAGGTCGGAGAGGTCGCCGATGACGTCGGGACGGTTCAGCTCGAGCCAGTCGAGGAGCGGCCCCGAGAAGTGGAGCGTCGCCTTCACTTCGGGATGCCGATAGAGAGCGGTGACGAGCGGCGCATAGGCGCGCTCGGTCACCTCTTGGAAGACATGAGGGAAATTCCCTGCGGGCTGGTGCTGGTGGAAGACCAGCGCCAGGCGCAGACGGTCGGCCACTCGAGGGCATTTTACCGCGAAATGGGTCACGCTGAGCCAATGATCACTCGGCTCGCGCTCCTGATCGTCCTGATCGCGGCCATCGTGGCCGCCGCTGTCGTCTTCGCCCGGCCGCTGCTCGGTCTGCCCGAGGCGACGCCGAGCCCGAGCCGAGCGAGCCCGACCCTCGCCGCCGCCAGCCCGCCCGCCTCGCTCGGCCCGTCGGCGACCGCGACCCCCTCCGCCACGGCGTCCCCGAGCCCGACGCCCACACGGACCCCGACCTCGACGTGCCCGCCCGTCCCCGCCGGTGGCCGCGACGCCTTCCGCGCCCTCACCGACGTCCGGGTCGCGCATCAGCCCGGCTTCGACCGCGTCGTCTTCGAGTTCGGGACGGAAGCGGGCGCGCAGGACGACGTCCCGGCCTTCCGCATCGAGCGAGCTGCCTCCTTCACGGCCATCTCCGGGCAGCCAGTGCCGGTCCAGGGGAGCGCGCTCTGGAGCGTGCGCTTCGAGCCGTCGTCGATCGCCGACCAGAGCCGGAACCTCGTCTACAAGGGCCCCCGCGACCTCGACCCGACCACCACGCTCGTCCGGGACGTGAAGCTGGTCGAGGATTTCGAGGCGGTCATGGTCTGGGGCATCGGGCTGGCGCAGCTCGAGTGCCCCCGCGTAACGACGCTGCGGTCGCCGCTGCGGCTGGTCCTGGACTTCCCGAGCCCGCCGTAGTTCCGACCCTCGGTCGGGCGAAACCCTCCCTCGGGCCCGGGTGCCCGACCTCGTCTTCGCCTCGGTCTGCGCGCCCGGGGGACGGATAGACTGGGAACACCACAGCGAGGGGAGCTTTCATTCCACATGGCTGATGCAGTGAAGGTGGCCGTTCGTCAGCGGACGGTCCTTGGCAAGAAGAGCGAGTCGCTCCGCCGGCAGGGGATCCTGCCCGGTGTGATCTACGGCGGACGCTCCGAGTCCCAGCCGGTCGAGACCGACGCTCGCGCGTTCGAGGTCGGCTACCGCCGCTGGGGCAGCACGACCCTCCTCTCGCTCGAGGGGATCGGCGGGGACGGCATGCCGGCCCTCATCACCGGCGTCTCGCGCCACCCCGTGACCGGCAAGATCCTCCACGTCGATTTCGAGCGGGTCAGCCTCACGGAGCGCACGCACGCGGAGGTGCCGCTGCACTTCACCGGTAGCGCGCCTGCGCTCAAGGTCGGCGGTGTGCTCGTCCACGCGATGGAACACGTGCGCGTCGAAGCGCTGCCGCAGGACATCCCGCACCGCGTCGACGTCGACCTCACGAAGCTCGAGGACATCGACGACGCGCTGTACATCCGCGACCTCATCGTCGACACGACGACCGTGCAGCTCCTCGATCGTCCCGACGCGCTCGTCGTGAAGGCCGTCCACCAGCGCGTGGAAGAGGTCGCGCCGACGCCGGCGGCCGCCACCGCGGTCGAGGGTGCCGTGCCCGCCGAGGGCGAGGCCGCCGCGGAAGGCGCCGCGCCCGCTGCCGGCGGTCCCCCGGGCGCGAAGGGTGCCGCACCGGCCGCGCCCGCGAAGGGTGCACCCGTCGCGGCCGCGACGAAGCCCGCTCCCGCCGCGAAGGCCGAGAAGAAGTAGCGACCTCGCGGGCTTGACCCGCGAAGGCTCTTCTCTAAGAGCTGAAGGCTCCCACGTCCACGTCCGGGAACGGGTCGTCCGCGTGCTCGAGGCTGCGTAGCTCCACCTCGTCGTCGGCCGTCCCGCGCCGCGCGAGCTCGCATGCGCGGTGGAAGCGCAGCGAATGGCTGCGGAATCGCTCGACCGCGTAGTCCGCGGCCTGCCCTGTCGTCACGAGGAACGGCCAGTCGCTCGCGGACGCGAGCAGCAGCTCGCGCGCGGCCTGCCGCAGCGCGCGCTGGCGGAACGCATCGGATGACGTCGTGCGCTTCGCATCGGCGAAGCGCCGCTGCATGCGGTCGAGCTCGTCCCAGATCCATCCGGTGCCCTCGTTCACCCACGTCGAGTGGTCGTTGTCCTTCCCCCACGATCCCTCGCGCAGCGCGATCCGTTCCTGCGGCGGTGACGCCGCGAGACGCTCCGCGATCGTCGTCACCTTCGGACCGCCCGCGGCCATACGGCGGAGGACCTCGGCGAGCCAGTCGACGCCCTCGAACCACCAGTGGCCGAAGAGCTCGCTGTCGAACGTGACCGTGAGCAGCCCGTCGCGGCCGGTGCGCTCGCGGTGCGCCTCGAGCTCGCGGCGGACGACCGTGACGAAGTGGTCCGCGTGCGCGTGCACACGCTCGGACGCCGCGTGCGGCATGTACTCGGCCTTCTCGCCGAGCCCCGTCGCCTGATCGGTCACGCGCCAGTAGCGCAGGCCCGATCGCTCGTCCTTTCGGTGGAACTCCCGATAGAACGGGTCGCCCGGGTACCCGATCGACGCGGACCACACCTGGCCGCTCACCTCGGGATGACGCGCGACCGCGACGACGTCGGACGCGGCCACGAGATACGGACGGAACACGTCCGTCGCGCCGCCGGGCGGCGACACCGGCGGACGCTCCAGCTCGGCGATCGCCGCGAGCGCCGCGCCCGACCGCTCGCGCTCGCGCGGTGAGCGGCGCATGCGCCCGCGCGTCGTCGGGACCCCCGCGAGCAGGTTCGCATCGGTGAAGAAGTGCGTGAACCCGTGGTCCTCGAGCAGCGTCTCGAGCCCCGGCCGGTACGCGCACTCCGGGAGCCAGATCCCGGTCGGCTCGATGCCGAGCAGCTGACGTGACGTGCGCCGGCCGGTCGCGAGCTGCAGGTGGACCGTCTCGTCGTCGAGGAGCGGCAGGTACCCGTGCGTCGCCGCGCTCGTGAGGATCTCGACGTGCCCCGTGCGCGCGAGGTCGGCGAACGCGCCGGGGATGTCGCGGTCGAAGCGCGCGACGTACGCCGTCCCGAGCGAGCGGTAGATGTGCGCGTAGAACGACGCGAGCTCGCGTCGGTGCGCGTGGCCCTCCGCCTGGAAGCGCTGGCGGTCGGTGTCAGCCCGGCGGATCTGGTCGTCGATGTACTGGACCGTCCGGTGGATGACGTCGCGGTCGGCGAGCTGATCGAGGAGGATCGGCGTCAGGCCGATCGTCATCCGGAACGGCACGTCCGAGGCGCGGAGGTCGTGCAGCGTGGTGAGGATCGGGAGGTACGTGCCGAGCACGGCCTCGTGGATCCACTCCTCGCCGTGCGGCCACCGCCCGGCGCCGCGCGCGTACGGCAGGTGGGAATGCAGCACGAACGCGAAGGTGTCCGGCACCGTCCCATTCTGTCGGCGCCGCTCCGCGCCTGCTCCCGGGCGAGCGAGCCAGCGACCCGCGCCGGCCACGACGAACGACACCCCGCACCGGTGCCATTCCGTTCCGGGGTGGGGCCGAACGGCATATAGGGCCGAACGGCCCGCGGGTGCATCACTTCCGGCATGGGCCCTCTCAGCGAGCGGATCGGGGGCCTGCCGCTCCGCTGGCAGATCGGCAGCCTGGTCCTCACCGGCCTCATCGCGATCTTCGTGCTCTTCGGGTGGCTCGGCCACGCGATCACGGAGGACGCGAAGGCCCGGACGCTGAGCGAGTGGTCGAGCGTCACGCGATCGACGGCGGGATTCATCGACTCGGAGATCGATCTGCAGTACGCGGGCCTCGAGCGCGTCGCGGCGGCGGTCGCGGCGGCCGGCGACGATCGGACGAGGCAGCGCCAGCTGCTCGACGACGCGCTCGGTCCGAGCCCCCTCGCTGGCACCCCGCTCCTGATCGACCGGGAGGGCGCGATCGTATGGCCGGCGCGCCCGGCCGTGCCGGACGACTACGTGCGATCCCACCCGGCGGTGCTCGAGCCGCTCACGACCGGACGGCGATACGCCTCCGGCATCCACGCCGCCGGCGGGGAGGCCGCCGCGGTCCTCGCCGTGCCGGTGCAACGACCCGGCGAACGCGCGAGCGGCGTCCTCGCGCTCGTCATCCGGCCGGATCGCGGGCTCCTCAGTGACCTCGTCGCCAGCGCGCGCGGTCTCGCGCACACCGGCCACGCGGAGCTCGTCGACCGCGACGACCGCGTCATCGCGTCGAGCGAAGCCGCGCGTGTCCTCCACCCCGGCGAGCACCCAGATTTCTACGAGCCGCTCCTGTCGACGCGGACGAGCGCGGTCGGGCTCACGGAGCCGGTCGGCGCGGTCGACCCCGCGGACGAGGGGCAGCGCCACGACATGGCGTTCGTCCCGCTGCGGAACGCGCCGTGGGCGCTCGCGATCGGCGGCTCCGATGCCGAGCTGTCCGCCGATGCCGCGCGCTGGCAGCTGCAGATCGTCGTCTTCGGCGCGGTCACGCTCGGTCTGGCCCTCATCCTCGTGCTGCTCACGACGCGCAGCGTGGCGCGCCCGATCCTGGCGCTCGCCGCGGCGAGCCGGAAGATCGCGGCGGGTGACCTCGCGACGCCGGTGCCCCACGGTGGCGAGGGCGAGATCCGGATCCTCGCGCAGGCCTTCGACGACATGCGTCGCGAGCTCCAGTCAGCGCTCTCGGAGCTGGCGGTGGAGAAGAGCCGCTACGAGGGGATCGTCACCTCGATGGCGGACGCCGTCGTGACGACGGATGCGGACGACCGGATCACGGCCTTCAACCCGGCGGCGTCCGCCCTCACCGGATGGACGGAGGACGCGATCGGCCGATCGCGGCGCGACGTCATCGGTCCCACCGAGGACGCACCGGCCGTCGTGTCACAACGCGCCGGCGCCACGGGCGTGAGCAGAGGCACGCTGCGTCGGCTCGACGGGAGCACCGTGAGCATCGCCGTCACGCGTTCGACGATCAGCGACCGTTCCGGACGGACCGCCGGGACCGTGCACGTGCTGCGCGACATCTCGGCCGAGACGGAGGTCGAGCGGCTGAAGGAAGAGTTCCTCTCGACGGTGTCACACGAGCTGCGCACTCCGCTCGGTTTCATCATGGGCTACGCGACGAGCCTGCTCCTGCCGGACGCGCCCGACGATCGAGCGACGACGCGGCGGTGCGTCGAGGTGATCGCCGAAGCGAGCAAGGAGCTCGAGGGTCTGGTCGACGACCTCCTCGACATGGCGAAGATCGGATCGGGCACCCTCAGCGTGTCCCCGGATGCGACGGCGCTGGGGCCGCTCGTCAGCGCGGCGGTCGAACGGATCCGCGTGCGCGGGCCCGTGCACGAGTTCGTGACCGCGGTCCCGGTCTCACTGCCGTGGGTCCTCGCCGACACGCACCGCATCGAGCAGGTCCTCTACAACCTCATCGACAACGCGATCAAGTACTCGCCCGACGGCGGCGTGGTCCGGATCGGCGCGGTGGCCGAGGACGGCGGGCTCGGCCTGGCGATCTGCAAGGGGATCGTCGAGGCGCACGGCGGCAGGATCTGGGCGGAAAGCCCGGCGCGCGGCGACGCGAACGGCGCCCCGCGCGGGTCCGCGGTGCGATTCACGGTCCCGATCGCGGTCACGGCGAGGCTCGGGTGAGCCCGACCTCGGTCCTCGTCGTCGACGACGAGCGACGGTACCGCGAGCTCGTCGAGATGAACCTGTCACGGCGCGGGTACCGCGTGCTGCAGGCCGTCGACGGTCTCTCCGCGCTCGATGTGGTCGAGCGGGAGGCGCCGGATCTCGTGATCCTCGATCTCATGCTGCCGGACCTCGACGGGTACGAGGTTTGTCGGCGGATCCGCGAGTCCTCGAGCGTCCCGATCATCATGCTGACCGCCCGCGCGGAGGACACCGAGAAGGTCCGCGGGCTGCGGCTCGGCGCCGATGATTACGTCACCAAGCCGTTCAGCGCCGACGAGCTGCTCGCGAGGGTCGATGCGGTGCTGCGGCGATCCGACGCCGGCCGCGCCGTCGAGTCCCACCCATTCCATGATGGCGACCTGCGCATCGAGTTCGCCCAGCACCGGGTGACGCTGCGCGGCCACGACGTCGAGCTCACGCCGACCGAGTACAAGCTGCTCGCGCAGCTCGCGTCGAACGCCGGGCGCGTGATGGTCCAGGAGGAGCTGCTGCGGCGCGTCTGGGGACCCGGCTACGACCACGCGAGCGAGCTGCTCCACTCCGCCGTCCGCCGGCTGCGGGTGCGGATCGAGGACGACCCGGCATCGCCACGCCGGATCCTCACGCGGCGCGGCGTCGGCTACCTGCTCGCGAAGCCTTCCGTGATCTGACGCTCCCGCGGCGGCTGATCCGTCAGGCGATCGTCAGGATCGGGCTCGCCACCGTCAGCCGTTCGCGAGCGGCCCTGCGTACGGTCGACGCGGAGGTCCGCCATGTGGACGCATCCCGGTCCCCGATCCTTCCACGCATTCGCCGCGATCATGGCGATCGCGCTCGTCGCCGCCGCGTGCTCCGCATCGACGAAGGCCGCACCGAGCCGAACGGCGGCGACCGCCGCGCCGACCTCGGCCGCCGCGACCACGGCGATCGCGATCACCGCGGCCCCTGCGAGCGCGACCCCCACCACCGCCGTCGCGTCGACGCTCGCGCCGTCACCGACCCACGACCCGCTCGCGCACGCATCGGCGACCGCGCTCGTGACCGCCGCCCCAGCGCCCCCCACGGCGGCGACCGTCGCGCCGGTGGTCACGCAGGCGACCGTGGCGCCCACCGTCGCACCGGCACCGGCGACGCAGGCCGCGGCGACCGGACCGGTCGTGGTCACGCTGACCGACATCGCCATCAAGCTCGACCGTACGTCCGCGCCCACCGGCGCCGTGACGTTCGCGATCAAGAACGTGGGCACGGTCATCCATCAGCTCGTCGTGCTGAAGACGGACATCGCGCAGGACAAGATCCCGCCCGACAGCGTGCAGGCGGCGAAGGCCACCCAGCCTGGCTTCATCACCGAGACCAAGGACATCGCGCCCGGTTCGTCAGCGACGCTGTCGCTCTCCCTCGTCAGCGGGAAGTACGTCCTCATGTGCAACCAGCTGGCCCACTACCTCGTCGGCATGCACACCGCGTTCACGGTCAACTGAGAGGAGGCGTTGCCATGCAACGCGCGATCGGCTTCGCGATCGGAGCGGCCCTGGCCTTCGCAGCCATGACGAGCGGTGCACCCGCAGCGGCCGCGTCCGCCGCCCACGTCAGCGTCACGCTCAAGGAGATGGCCATCGTCCTCGGTTCCGCGGTCCCCGCCGGACCGGTCGTCTTCGACATCACCAATGCCGGCACGGTCATCCACGAGCTCGTCGTCCTGCGCACGGACATGTACGACGGGACCCTGCCCGCGCGCGCGAGCGACGCGAGCAAGGCGGAGGAGGTCGGCGACATCGCCGAGGTCGAGGACATCGACCCGGGCAAGACCGCGGCGCTCAGCCTGACGCTCGCGCCGGGGCGGTACATGCTCATCTGCAACGAGCCGGGGCACCACGCCGCCGGCATGCACGCGACGTTCGTCGTCGCAAGCCCCGCGGCGATCTCGCTGAAGGAGATGTCGATCCAGGCCGGTCCGACGGTCGCCGTCTCGGGGCCGGTCACGTTCAGCATCGCGAACATCGGCACGGTCGTGCACGAGCTCGTCGTGCTCAAGACCGACACCGCCGAGGGCTCGATCCCCGCGCGGGTGACCGACCCGAGCAAGGCGCAGGAACCGGGTGCGGCCGGTGAGGCCGAGGACATCGACCCGGGGAAGACCGCGACGCTCACGCTCGACCTCGCGCCCGGCAAGTACGTGCTCATCTGCAACGAGCCCGGGCACTACGCCGCCGGGATGCACACCAGCTTCACGATCCTGGCGACGGAGTCGCAGTCCACCGCGGCCGCGAACGACCTCGCGCTCTTCCGGCGCGGGATCGACGTCGCGAAGCAGTCGGCTCGGGTGAACATCGATGCGCTGCTGAAGGCTCCCGGCGTGGTCGTCAGCGACGCGGACCGCGCCGCGATCACCGCCGGATACGTCCCGCGCTCCGTCACGTCCGACGGATCCTTCCTCTACTAGCCCTGCGGTCGTGACGGGCCGCGCGTGGAGAGCCCTTCTCCACGCGCGGCCCGCTGGAAGGCGTAAGAGTTCGCGCCCGTCAACTCGGACGACGGCGCTGGCGCCGCCGCGCACGATCGGCGCGTGCATCGAGCCATCCGCGCCGCCGCGCGCGAGCTGCCGCCGAGCGCTGCCGGCGGGATCGTCCTTGTCGCCCTCTTCGCGATCATCACCGCGCTCTCGGCCGTCGCACCCCGCGCTCCGCGCGAGACAGCGCAGGTCGCCGCTGCGCCGAGCGCGACGCCCATTCCGACCGCGACACTGCCGACCACGACACCCGGACCCGCGTTCGTCGTGCCGCAGCCGGGCGATCCAGCCGTCGTCAGGGGGCCGCTCGTTCTGCCCCGTCCGACCCCCGCACCCGCCCCGACCGGTCTCGGGATCGCTCCCGAGGCGGGCGGGATCGTCTTCCGGGCCTGCTGCGAGAAGGGCCAGCTCAATGGGATCTGGCGGTACGACGGGGAGACCGGGACGGTGCGGCGCGTCGGCGCATCGGGCAAGCCGACCGCGGACGGGCGCGGTTACGTCGTGCGGCAGGACGACGCGCGGTACATGCGAGTCGACGCCGCGAGCGGATCGATCGTCCCGATCGCGCCGCTCGGTGCGATCTCGGCCGACGCCTTCCCGGCCGGGTCGGATCCGATCGGGGCGTATGTCGACGGCGCGACGTGGCTCATGGGTCGTGATGGCAAGCCGCGGCGCTTGCCGACCGAGCTGCAGGTCAGCACGGTCCACGTATCTCCCGACGGTCGGCGCGTCGCGCTCCTGGCCGTGCCGCCGGACCCACCACCGCCGGAGCGGAGGATCCCGACGGAGCTCTGGATCGTCGATCTGCCCGATGGCACCCCGCGCCTCCTCGCTCGCGTGCAGCTTGGCGGCATGGGTCCGACGCTCCAGCTCGGTCCGTGGTCGCCGGATGGCACCCTGCTCATGTACTGGGAGATCTCGCTGAGCAACTCCATGAACGCCGACGGGGCACCGCTTCGAGCCGTCGACGTCCGCACGGGGACCAGGTACGACCTCGGCGTCACGCTGTACGGCGCGTCACGGCTCTCGTGGAAAGCGCCGCACACGCTCGCCTACGTCTCGGGCGGCAGCCGCATGACGTGGGAGCACAAGACGGTACGCATCTGGTCGCCCGAAGCGGGCGCGACCGACGTGACGATGTCCGGCGTCGGGCTGAACCCGAGCTGGAGCGCGGACGGCACGAAGCTCTACCTCGTCCTCGCCGACGCGCACGACTACGACCCGATGCCGTACTTCGCCGGACGTGACAGCGGCGACCGCCGTCTCAGCGTGTACGACGTCGCCACGCGCCGGCTCACACGTGGGGACCGCGTCGAGGGACGCGTCTATGAGGGCGTCCGCGCCGCGCAGAGCGGGACGTCCCTGCTGACGATGTGGCGCACGACGCAGGTCGCGACATCGCTGAACACGCTGCCGCCGATCGCGATGACGCTCGGCCTGCTCGATCCCGCGACGGGTCGCACGAAGCCGCTGGTGCGGACCGCCGGCGACGTCGGCTTCGGCTACTACGGCAGCTACGAGGGTCCTGAGGGAATGGCCTGGTCAGCAGGCCGCTAGCAGACTTCTGACCTTGCGCCTCATCGCGCTCTGCCTGACCGCCGCGATCGTGGCGTGCACGCCTGCCTCGACGCAGGCACCCTCGCCGCCGGCGACGGCGCCCGTCGCGACCACACTCCCGGCGACGCAGGAGCCGGCGCCGACGAGCGTCGCGACACCGCTGCCCGTGGATCCGGGCGCGGCGAGCCCGACACCGTCGCCCGAGCCGGCGCATGCGTTCCCGAAGGTCACGCTGAAGCAGACCGCGTTCCCGATGGCGGCCCCGAGCGGCACGCTGACCCCGGTCGCTTGGGACCGGGATCTCGAGCTTCGCGTCCGCAACTCGATCGAGCAGGAGTACCTCCCGCGCCTGGACGAGTTCCGGAAGACCGGTAACGCCGGGAACCTCTGGGGGATGCTGCCCGCCTTCAAGGACGTCGTCGTGCAGGCGCTCCGCGAGACCGCTCGCCCGGGCGTCGTCCGGAAGTTCCAGGTCGACTCGCTCCGCGTCGACGCCGTCTACCAGAAGCCATGGGGCTCGAACGCGATCGTCGAGGTCACCGCGACGATCCGCGACAAGGTCGTCTCCGGGAGCGCGCAGGACGAGATCGAGACCGGGCGCCTGCGACTTGGAGGCGACAACCGCTTCAGCGTCATCGACGGCTGGGACGGCGCGACGGGCCGCTGGTTCAGCGGGTTCCCGCCGCTAGCCCGCTCGAACGTGGAGCCGGGACTCACGGACGTCCTAAGCTGGTATCTGGCCAGCGAGACCTGGGTGCCGTCGACGCCGACGGACGCCCTGCGCTACTCCGGACCGGCCGGCGTCGAGACGACCTTCGCGAAGGCACGCAACGCGTGGCTCGCGACCTTCGACCGCGGGAAGATCGTGAGCCGGCTGATCCAGGACGCCACCGCGGAGATCGAGCGCTTCGAGCCCGGCACCGAGCTCGGTGACGGCATCGCGACGATCCGCCTCGACGGCACCGTCGTCACGACCGACGCGTCCGGGACGACGCAGCGGACCCGGTTCGAGGGGCGCGTGCGCGCGTTCGTGCTGTCCTGGGGCATGCCGTGCTGTCCCGTCGTCATCGACGAGGAGGCGTCTCCCGGCGTCTGGCGCTCCGGCGGCGACATCTCGCTGAAGCAGATCGATCGCCAATTCGGCTGATGAGCCGATCGCCGGCGGTCGCCGGCGCCAGGATCCACTCGACCGCTGCGAGCTCGACCTGCCGCTAACGGCGACCCGCCCGGCCCTGATCGCGGCGCTACTTGGCCGTCGCGGAGGCGACGTTGCTCGGCGCGCTCGTGTGCCCGGCGACGTCCTCGGCCTCGGCGTACAAGCAATACTTCTGGTGCCGGACGAGCCCGTCGACCTCGGTCGCCGTGACCGGCCCGACGCGCACGACGCTCGGGTACGCCGACGCCGACGCCGCGGGGCACGTCGCCGCCTGCGCGTAGTGGATCACATATCCGGCGATGCCGGAGCCCGCGTCGCTCGAGGCCGTCCACGTGAGGTCGATGCTCCCGACGGCGGTCTTGCCGGTCGCCGCGCTGAGCGTCACCGCGGTCGGCGCGGTCACGTCGACGACCACCGTCGCGACCGGTCCCGCGGCGCTGGTGAAGCTACTCACCGCGGCGAGGACGGCGTAGTCGTACGTGCCGTCGCCGGCGGGCACGTCGTCGTAGGTGAGCCACTCGATCGGCGACGCGCTCACCTGGGCGTACGCGCCCGCGCCACCCGGTGACCGCAGCACCCGATACGTGACGCTCTCGGCGGCGGCGGTGGGCGACGCGTCCCACGCGACGTGCACCCCGCCACCGGGCCCCACGCTCGCGCTCGTGGTCGGCGGCGGCTGGACGACGAGGGTCGCGATCGTGTTCGGCCCGTTCACCGCGCTCGCGGCGAAGGACGCGGCCGTCAGGGCGCGCCCCGATGACACGGCCGCGATGACGAGCAGGCCCGCCATCGTTCCGCCCCGCCAACCGAGCGTCATCGCCTAGGCGGCGGCCCGCTCCTCGGCGCGCTCGTCATCGGGCTCCTCCGTGGAGCGCGCACGGACGAGCCGCGCCGCGCCGACGACGCAGAGGGCCGCGAGAGGGACGAGCACGAAGGCGGCGCGCGCGACGGGCGAGCGGAGTCCCACGAGGACGTATCCGAGCGCGGGGATGACGCCGGCGACGCGCCACCCCGTGCCGGCGCCCGGCACGCGCCACTCGTCGACGACGCCATTCGCATCGCCCTTCGTGATCAAGAGCGGCGTGCCGTCGCCGCTCTCGACGCCGACGATGCGGTGCGTCAGGAACTCGTCGCGCCGGGACGGATGCTGGAAGGTGATCACGTCACCGACGGCGAGCGCGCCGGCCGGCACCGGCTCGAAGATCGCGACCGAGCCCACCGGGAGCGCGGGCTCCATGCTGCCCGAGAGCACGACGAGGTACTGATACGGGAGCACGTGCGGGCCGAGCGCGAACGCGACGAGCGCGAGCCCCCCGGCGAGCACGAGCAGCGTGATGGACCGGACCGCGGTCGTCATGCGCGCTACTGAGCGGCGTACCAGACGAGCGTGACGGTCGACTGGCATCCCTGGTACGAGTTGTCCGCGGCCGCGTCGAGGTTGACCGCGACTGTGAACGTCGACGCGTCACCGCTCGCCCACACGCCGGCCGCACCCGCCCCGCCCGCGCCGCCCTTCAGCTGGAGGCCCGCGGTCGCGCTCGTATACGCCGCCGCGAACGCCGCGAGCGTGCCGTATCCGCTCCCGGCCGTCGGGAAGATCACCGTCGCGCCCTGCTTGATCTGCAGGTTCACCTTCGCCGCCGGATCGGCGGCGGTGCAGAACGCGGACGATGCCGCGGCTCGCGAGACGTACGCGCTCGTGTAGATCCGGAAGTCGCCGGTCGGGACGCTGCCGGTGTACGTCAGCGTCACGGTGTTCGTCTTGTCCGCCGCGCCGGGCTTGAAGGCCGTCGTGCCGGCGCTGAAGAGGACCGCGCACGTGCCGGCGTTCGTGTCCGCGGAGCAGTTCGTCCCGCTCACCGCGGCGCCCGCGACGTTCGTGACCGTCATCGTGCCCGCGGCGAACGTCGCCGAGTTGGTCGTCTGAGCCGAGAAGTTCGCGAATGTGCCGAGCCCTGTGGTCGCGGACACCGATGCGCCCACGGCGACGAGCGCGGCGAGCGCCCAGCGAAGCTCAGCGAGGATGGAGTGCGGACGAGCACGTCCGCGGACGATCGCTGCCATGACCGACCCCCCATGCCCCTGCTCGCCCACCCTCTGACCCGCCGTGGGCTCGGGCGACGGTTGGGTCTGCATACGTGGGGCCGGTCGATACCGTATTGCGACCGTCATCGATGACAGTTCGATGAAGGCGACCGCTCGCTCTCAGGCTCGGCCGATGGGCTCACGTCACTGGTTCGCCTGGCCCGCCGCCGTCATCGCCCTTGAGCGTGCATAGAGCTCACGTCCCGAGCAGCTCCCGGGTGAGGAACTCGACCACCATCGTCCACGCGCGATCCGCGTTGGCCCGCTTCGACGAACATCGGGCAGCGGATCCGGTCGACGTACGTGACGGGAGAGCGCTCGATGAGCTTCTCCCGGTCATGCTCGAGGTCGCCGATCCAGCGCGCCAGGAACCGGCGCCAATTGGGCTGCGCGTTCTCGATCATCGTCACGAGGTTCGACACCCCGAACATGTCGACCGCGCACTTCCACACATCGGGCATCTGTGTCGCGCACAGCAGCGTCGCGAAACCGCCGTACGAGCCGCCGAAGACGCCGAGCCGCGCCGCATCGAAGCCGGGATCCGCCGCCATCCACTCGGAGACCGCGCGCAGGTCGCGCGTGTCGATCCCGCCCCAGTCCCCGGTGGATCGCCTCTTGCCACGCGCGCCCGTAGCCGGTCGAGCCGTTGATGTTCGGCGCCACGACCGCGATGCCGCGATGCGCGAGGCACTGGAGCATCCTTGCGCTAGCCCAGCGCGGTGATGACCTCGCCGTAGGCGCGGATCCGCGCCCTCGCGCGCTAGACCGCTTCGGCGTCGACGAGGGCGAGGACGCGGTCGAGGCCGCGGATCCCGTGGCCCTCGTGCGGCGGGAGCAGCAGGAACCGGAGACCTGCCGCCGTCGCGCCGCCGTCCGCGATCGCGTGGTCGCCGACCATGAGCGTCACGGACGGCGCCGTGCCGATCCGCTCGCACGCCGCGAGGAAGATGCGCGGGTCCGGCTTCTCCGCGCCGACCTGGAACGAGTGCACGAACGCGTCGACG
>WNFU01003619.1_pt1 | contig 20294 bp, 16 predicted proteins | sample 5400121 | NCBI WGS metagenome assembly WNFU01 (sample SAMN13153360, study PRJNA577476) | soil metagenome | isolation source: 100 cm soil or saprolite under grassland replicate 1 | place: USA:California | collected 2016-06-15 | reverse complement strand
CGACATGCTCGCCTCCCTCCGCCGTGCCCTCCTGCACGCCCAATATCCGCACGGTCACCCCCACCAGCACACCCTCGACCTATTCCCAGACGCCCTGCTCACCCAGCTCCACCCCGCCGCATAACCCCGAAACACGAGGCAGTTATTCAAGCAACTAGAAATGAGATGCTGAGCATGGACCAGTAGCCAGCTATGCCGGCGGCCGTTGCAACGGTCTCACTCCTCACCGTCCTGGCCCTCCCGTGGCTTGGGCATGTCGGAGTCCTGGTCGCGTGGATCGTCGGCGGGGTTGACGGGCCGGTCGGCCCACTCGACCTTCAGCGCCTTGTCCGGGTTGAACGGATGCCGGCCCCGGCCCTGGGGGAACAGGGTGATCCTGCGGGTGACGCCACGGATGACCGCGCGTTGCCAGGCGAGATCGCGGCGGTTCCATTCGCGGCGAATATCGGCCGCGGTGATCGCCTCCTCCGGCAGCACCGTCACCGCCCGCGCCAACGCCAGCCGGCGAAGCTCGCTTCGGGCCTGCGCGATCATGGCGTCGAGCTGTGCAGCGGTGTCCAGGTAGGTTTCTTCGCTGATGCGGTCGTGAACGTAGCAGGCGTCGGCGGCGCGCTGGATGCGCGCCTCGTAGGTCTTGATGTCGGCCACCAGCTCCTTGACGCGGCCATGGTCGGAGGAGTCCACGCGCAGGCCCTCAGCCAGCTCCGGCGACTCAAGCGCCCACAGCACCGCCTCGGTAACGAACTCGTCCACCAGACGGATGTCACGCTGCACGCCGCCGCAGCCGCCGCGCTTGCCGCCCATGATCCGGCAGGCGTACACCACCCGTTCTCTGGCCGTGTTCTTGGCGAACAGCAGCCGCCCGCACTTGCCGCAGGTGAGCAGCCCCGACAGCAGGTACTTCCTGCCAGCCGCCTTGGGCTTGGTCCGCCGCGCGGGATCGGTCAGCAGCGTCACCAGCAACTCGTGCTGCTCTGGGCTGATGATCGCCTCCCACGCGGCCGGGTAGGTCTTGCCCTTGTGCTCGCGCAGCCCCGCGATCCGGGGGGAGACGAGAATGCGCTTGAGGTTGCCCTGGCTCCACAGCTCCCCGCCGTTGGGGGTCGGCACCTCCTGCTCGTTCCACTCCTTGGCGACCGAGCGTACCGACTCGCCCGCCAACACCCGCTCGGCCGCCTGCCTGATCCGCGTGGCCTCGGCGGGCACGACCGCCTTGTAAGCACGATCCCGGTTGATAATGTGGCCGTGCGCGTCGTGGACGGTGCCCTCGTAGCCGTAGGGCCGACGGCCACCGTTGGGCTTGCCGTCCTGAGCGAGCGCCAGGTGCTTGCGGCGCAGCCGGCGGGAGGCGGCGTCGGACTGGTTCTTGGCGACCGCGCCCTTGATCCGCAGCGTCAGCATGTCGTCGGAGTTGCTGAGGTCGGTGTCGCCGTAGCAGGACACCAGCCGATGCACGCCGGCCTTCAGGCAGGCGTCGGCGAACTCCTCCAGCTCCCTGGGCAGCCGCGTCAGGCGGTCCTCGTGCCAGACGATGACCGCGTCGACCTTGCCCGCGCGGATGTCGGCGAGCATCTGCTGGTAGTCGGGGCGGCGCTTGCCCGTCCACGCCGACAGATCGTTGTCCACGTAGGTCTTGGCGACCTGCCAGCCCAGCCGCTCGGCCAGGGCTTCGCAGTCGTGGCGTTGGCGTTCCACGCCGGCTTCGATGCCTCGGGGGTCGTTGGAGATGCGGTTGTAGATGGCGACTCGGGTGAAGATCGCGGCGCGTGGTGCCGGCATCGGCGGTACCCTCCTGTTCGGCGCGCTGGTCTGATTGTACCGAGTTGGAGGGTCGTTCAGAATCCTTCCCGGAAGGCAACGAGTTCTGCATCAACTGACACTCCACCGGAGCGCGCGCCGTCGCCGCGTAGTCAGCCGAGCTGCTCGCCGCAGCCATCCGGGATGCGGCGACCACCATCACAGTGAAGCTGCCGGCCACCTCGCGGGCGCCGGTCCGGTCCGTAGGATGAGGCGAGCAACTCGACATCCGATGTATCGGCGCGGATCCGGACGACCTGAGGCATCGCCGCGCACTCCGGGTCTCAGGGCTGTTACCCACAGTCTCAGCCCTGGTTGGCGTGCTCCCGGAGCCAGTCCATGGCCGTCGCGCCGGAGTTGAGGACCGAGATGTGCCCGTCGTCTGGGCGCAGCCGCAATTCCGCCGAGCGGGTATGGCGCGCGAGCCACTTGCCATGCGAACTGGGCACGATCCGATCCTGGCCACCGTGCAGGAACAGGACTGGCGGGCTGACCTGCCCAGGGTCAAACCCCCATGGGGCGACGTATGCCAGGTCGTCATCCACCATCCCGCCCGCGCCCCCTTCTATTGCCTGCCCGGCGACGGCGGCCAGCCAGGACCATGCACCCGCGAAGTCCCTCGGCGTGGAATGGGGCCAGTCCGGCCACGCAGACCACGCCAAGGACCCCTCTTTACCCTCGGCAAGAGAACTTGGGCTGACGCACGCGCCGGCAGCGCGGATGACGCGGATGACGCAGATGACGCAGATGACGCAGATGACGCGGTACGCTGCTTGGCTTCGCCGAGCCAGCAAGCGGACCGAGCGGGCGGGCATGGGCTGTGAGACGCTCGGTGTGGACTGCGACCCACGCCGTGTCTGCTCCGGCGACAGAGGACTGCATGCGAGCGATCTGGATCACCAGGTACGGCGGGCCAGAGGTGCTGGAGGTGCGGGAGACGGCCGACCCCGAGCCGGGCCCGGGGCAGGTCAGGGTCCGTGTCCATGCCGCCGGGCTGAACTTCGCCGAGGTGATGGCCCACCAAGGCCTGTATCCGGACGCGCCCAAGCCGCCGTGCGTCGTCGGCTACGAGGCGGCCGGGGTGGTGGATGCCCTCGGGCCGGGGGTGGCCGGTCCGGTCATCGGCCAGCGCGTGGCGGTGCTGGTGCGCTTCGGCGCGCACGCCGACGTGGTCTGCGTCCCCGCCGAGCAGGCGGTGGAACTGCCCGACGGGGCCACCTTCGAGGAGGCGGCGGCGCTGCCTGTCAACTACCTCACCGCCTACCACATGCTGTTCCGTGTCGCGGGCATCCGCCCGGGTGAACGGGTGCTGATCCACATGGCAGCCGGCGGAGTCGGGATCGCTGTGCTGCAGTTGTGCCGCACACTCGATGGCGTGGTGACGTTCGGGACCGCGTCGGCCGCAAAGCACGACGTGCTGCGCGCCGAAGGTTGCACCTATCCGATCGACTACCGGCGGGTCGATTACGCGACCGAGGTCCGCCGGCTCACCGACGGCGAGGGCGTCGATGTCGTGCTGGATGCGCTCGGCGGACACGACTGGAGGCAGGGCTTGGCGCTGCTGCGTCCCGTCGGTCGGCTGGTGGCGTTCGGGTTCGCGAACCTCGTCAGCGGCGAGCGGCGGCGCCCGTTGCGGGTCGTGTCGCAGGCGCTGCGTGTGCCGCTGGTCACCCCACTTGGGCTGATGGCGCGCAACCGCACGATCAGCGGCGTCAACATCGGGCACCTGTGGGACCAACGCGCGTTGCTGCGTGAGGAACTGGAGGCGCTGATGGCCTTGTGGCGGGCGGGTCGCGTCCAGCCGCGGGTCGACGCCGTCTTTCCGTTCGCGGATGCGGCGGGCGCGCACCAGCGCATCGCCGAACGCCAGAACATCGGTAAGGTCATTCTGGTGCCGTGAGTGCACGGTGGCGACGGTGGGCTCGAGATGTCAGCGGTCTGGCAGTGATTCTGCGGCTGTGAGAATCCGCTCCCAGCTCGCCATCCAGATGGGCGGCGGGGCGGAGCGCTCGCAGAGGACGCGGACGCCCAGGCGCGCAGGTCGGCGATGCTGCGCTGGAAGGTAGGGTGGTGGCCCAGGGCGGGGTCGCCTGGCTTGCGGAACTCGGTCTGACCGGGTAGCCGGTCAGCTTCTCCAGCTCGGCGACGTCGACGAACTCTCGGCCGGCGGGCGTGGTGGCGACACAGACCACCCAGCCGCGCTGCTGCGCCGCCACGACCAGGGTTGCGATGTCCGCAGCCGGCCCGGCGCCGCAGACGACGACCTACAGGATGCGCCCTGACTGCCGGCCTTCGGTGCTCACGTGATCGGTCTATGCTGCCCGCAGGGCCTCGGCGAGGTCGCGCATGCGGGCGCTGGACCCGATGGGCGTCCTGCTCAGACGGTGGTACGTGCGCTGCACCCTGGAGACATGGCGCGGTGCGTCGTCGCGCCGTGCGAATGCCAGCCTTCGATGGCGAGCCGCACGCCGACATCGACGTTGCCGGCGTAGGCGTGCGCCTGGGCCTTGAGGATGGTGAGGTTGCCGACGTCCCTGAGCGAGGCAGTCCTGAAGGCCGGCAGGTGCTCCTCCCCGCATCGCGGTCCAGGCCCTCAGCGCGCACCACGAGCGGCAGGACCAGGAGCGCCGGCTGGCGGGTACGGCGTGGGAGGACAACGGGCTGGTGTTCCCCAACCAGGTCGGACGGCCGATCAACCCCTCCAACTTCCTCCCGCGCGACCTCTACCCGCTGCTCAAGCGGGCGGGGTTGCCGCGGATGCGCTTCCACGACCTGCGCCGCAGCGCCGCGACCTTGCTGCTGGAGCTGGGCATCCATCCGAAAGTGGTCAGCGAGATGCTCGGGCACAGCCAGATCGGCATACGCTGGACTTGTACTCCCACGTAACCGCTACGATGCAGCAGCAAGCGGTGGCGGCCCTCGACGGCCTCTTCGGCGACCAGCTCAGCCGCGAACATGGTGGTCAAGATGGTGGTCAGCTCGAGATCGGAGGACCTTAAACCGCAGGCCAGCGCCCGTAGCTCAGTGGAGAGCGCGGCGGACTTCTAACTTGGCCAGAGCTGTCCACCGAGGTCTATCTGAGTCCATCGCCGCAGGTCGAAGCGGGTCACCATGTCCATAGACGTCGATCTGGATCCGTAGAAGTCGGCCCTGTAGGCGGTCAACTTGGCGGTCAGGCAGCGATTTCAGCTGCCCGCAGCGTTCTTGAGCCAAGTACTTCGTTCCACTCGTGAACAGCCCTCGAGCGGTCTGGCTCTTCCAGAACCACGCCACTGACGACCTGGTAGGCACCAACCTGGAGGACCTGGCCGATCTCCTGTTTGGCCGGGTTGCCGCCCGTTTCGGCTCAATTGGGCGGCCTTGGCGACCCGCGGGAATGTGATCTGGGCGATAATCGATCGCATGTGTCCGCGCACTCTTTGTCTGGATTGAGATGAACTGGCAGGATACAACTGGGCTGCTCAAGTTGGACCGACTGGGGTATACGGTGCTGGAGGCTCTGACGACGGCCTCCTTGACGCCATCCGCTACGTACTCGAAACCTAACGCCTTTGTATGCATTGACGGAAAGACCTATTGGGTGAAGGGCACCGTTCAGCAGGGCCTCGTGGCGGAGTTGATCGCAGGGCGCTTGGCTTCCAGCATCGGAGCTGGTCCGGCAGCGCGGATCATTCGCGTGACCCCGGAAGCGGCCCCAAAGGACGGCAGCGCTGACCACCTGCTCGGGGTTGTAGTCGGGAGTGAGGACCAGCCTGGCATGGTCAACGCTCGGGATCTGTCGCCCTTGGCTAGCAGTGGCAACTTCCAGCCGGGCCTTGTCGAGCCGGAGTCTCGGGCGCGAGTCATCGTCTTCCAAAGCTGGCTCGGCGTGGGAGACTCACAGGTGCTAGTCAGCCTTGCGGATGGCAAGGTACTGAGCATCGATCACGGGGATTGCTTCGGGGCGTTGACTAGCCCGGCCGCGCCACCTGTGTCGGTAGTTACTGATATACCTGGGGTGTCGCCTGATGTCGGACGGGAGGCGGTTCACGTGCTGGCTGCCGTAGCCCGTGTGGAGGCAGTGACCGACACCGATCTCTTGAAGGCCATCGCGCACGTGCCCATTGGGGACGCCTGGCAGAGTCCCACCAATCGTCGGCTGTTGATTGGGCGTTGGCTCGCCGAGAGACGGGACATGCTGCGAGGGGTGATGCAGTCATGGATACAGCCTTGACCCGCACAGGGCATTTCTCCATCCTCCGATGGAGGCTCGACGCGACTCGGGATGAAGCGCGCAATGTTGCCGTTATCTTGGTGGCCGGAGATGAAACTCACGCCTCTGTCAAGGCTGCTCCCATTAGTGGTATCAGCGCTAGGCTCCACGAGCAAGGAATCCTAGATAGGCTCATAGTCCACCTTGACGAGCAATTCCGCAATATCGAAGGCTCGGGCCTCACGAAACTCCAGGAGTTGCATCACTCACTACAGCACTCAATCTACTTGACGGAGCCAAAGCCCACTGCAATACCCGACATGGATTCGGCATTAGCCGCCCTCTATCGTGCATATGTCGCACCTCGACCCGCGGGGCGCTCACGGATACTCACCAAGGGCAAGGTTCTTGACAGCGTCATCTCTCGCATTCGGAGCAAGGGCTATAGCGTGCATCGAGGAGATTACATCTCCGATTACCTCTTTGATGCCGTACTCGAAGGTCGTAATACAACAGTGTTACAGGTGCTATCCTTCGCCACCAGTGCAAAGAATTGGGTACCTGTCGAACATGACGCTGGGTATTTCCTCTATGCTTTAGGGCAGACTCAGTCCAATGGATTAGCGGTCATACAAGAACCAACCGATTCGAGCCATTCAAACGCTATGCGCGCTCACAGGCGCATCCTCCGGTGGTTTGACGAGGCAAGTGTTCCGACAGTAGCTCCTGAAAAGGTTACTGAAGCATTAGTTGACGCAAGGCTATGAATCAATGCTCGAGTTAGCATGGTATCGACAAGGTGCTGACACCCCACCGCGCAGTGCGCCAAGCGGGGCGACTTTATGCCCGACCCGTGACAGCAGGGTGTTTGATCGAGATACTTCCTTCTCTCGCTATTATCCAAATGAGGAAGCCGTGTTCCATCGGTCCGGTGATCGAACCGGGTCAAGGCTGAAGCGCCTGCTACGCGAGCCGCAAATGAACGATCTTATGGCGAATTATCTCCTAATACGGTACTTCGGCTCAATCTCAAGAGATAGGAATATGCAATGTCTTACCCCCAGCAATTAGCACTTCCTGTGCCACAGTCCTAATTAGTGCAATGTCCGGTCCAAGCAGATCTGCCTCACGGGAGTAAGGGAGCAGCAATGCGAAATTGTCTTGCTCGTCAGTATCTTTTGTATGAACAATACGACATCGTAAATCGTAGATTCGCTGAGCAAGCTGATCTCGGAGATCAGCTTGCTTGTTTCGTGGATCTAATCTAGACACCCCTCGAATCTGCTGTTTACCCGTAAAGTACTCTTCGCTTTCTGTATCTCCGCTTACTAGACTACGAATCCATGGCTCGTCCAGACATGCGCGGATTGTAGCTCTCAGTTGGTCTCGTTCCCCACCAAAACCCTTCCCTTGTTTCGCAGCGAGCTCGATTACTCGTCCTATGTGACCATCATCATCCAAGTTGAATCGAGGATCGCGCAATTCTTGACGCACACGCCGAAGCGTCTCTGATCGAGAATACGAAGGGAAATAATACTCAAGGACCTGATAATAAGCGAGGTATTGAAGCAGCGGCATGCCGGAAGCTGACCGCGCATACCAGTAGAGGGCGAGCGGTTCAGGAGCATACCTCGTTCTGGGAAGCTCGGGGGCACCCTGGGAACTAGGCATACGACGATCAAGGTAAGGTCCGTATCGCCGTAGACGAAACTTGCTTAGCATGAGTGGCGCGCGGTACCGAAGATCCAGGTCGAAGAATAGCGAATTCGCTATTGATTCAAGAGTCCGATGAGCATCATCGTGATTTCCGATACGAACGCCGCTTATCTTGAGCGTGAAGACGCGAGGCCTCCGAAATCTCCTTGGATCTACCCTCCTACTCGCACTAGTGAGAGCAAAGAAAACATCACTCATCGCCGATATCCCAAGAGACCAACCATTGTCGTGAGAACCAAACTCTATTGAGGGCATAAAGTCCAGATCGCGGATACCGTCACCTGGTGGAATTTCTTGGCCGAGCACCCGAGCAAGGTTTACCAAGGTTCGTTGGACCGGAGCGAACACTGGTGACATCTCGAGTCCGGAGATCTGCGCTTCAATATAGCTATCCGCATAAGAAGCTATTGCCTCGTAGTCCCCTAGGTAGAGGTACTTGCCTAGGTCCAACTTTTCGAGCAGCGAAAGGTGGAAATCATTGTCCCCGACAATTAACTCTCGTCGAACTCGTCCATTTGGAATAGAAATTACCAGCTCTTTGTCAAGCAACGTTCGATCACGCCATTCGATAGGTATGCTGGCGCTTAGGCAGCGGTGAGCCACGGCTGCGAGTTCTGTTGACACATTCGCTGGAGGGTTATTCTCGGGTGAGCCTTCCGGCCCTTTCTCCGTTAAATTGTCTTCTGACATCTCCAATTATCCCCGCTTCTTCCGCGACATCTGCTTAGATGAAAATGTTATGATGTTGACCAGAATATCTATAGCCCCTATCCCGAGCGGGTGCAAGCTCATTCTGTGAGTGATCGCCAAAACTACTGTAGATGAACGCTGCCCCTCGGGCGAAGTGGAGCTCGCAAGTTGTCTTGTGAACCCAATGGTGCGGAAGGATGCGGCCGTCATGTTCGGTGACGATGGCGGAGGTTGTGGGGACAAGGCTGTTGGCCCTGGTTACGGTATGTGGCGATCGTTGTAGTAGTCGATGCGGTTCATGGTGTGGTCTCCGGACGGTGGACGCCGGTCACGGGTCGGCATGGGTGATGTCCAGGTCGTATGCGAAGGGAACACCGGAGAGCGGTCTTGCCGCTGGCCGAAGTGGGATCGGTTGGACGCCGGGCGGCGGGATCGGGTGTCGCGGCGCCTCGACATCGGACGTCGTGCCGAATAGATGCGCAGAGGCAGCCGGCTGATCGCGACGCTCGTGCTCGGCAGGGTCGAGGTAGCTGGAGGCGGTGAGCTTTCTGGCGTCGGTGGTCCAGCGATCGGCGAGGGCTTGGACTGGATGCAAGTCGTGGTAGGGGCCGGTGCATTGGGTCTGGGTGTCGAGGAAGACGCGGACCTGGTGGATGCAGCGGGTGAGCATCGAGTAGGCGGATTGGCGGGAGGTTTGCCAGCTTCCTGGCAGGACTAGGACGATGGCTGCTTGGCTGCCTTGGAGTTTGAGGGCGTGGCTGGCGTAGCCGAGGCGGATGGGCTGGGCGCTGGTGAGGGTGGCGGGGTTGAGGGTGAGGATGGGGCCGTCGTCGCAGGCGATGGTGAGCTGGCCGTGCGCGGGGTTGACGTGGAGGATCTGGGCGGCGGCGCCATTGGCGATGTAGCGGCCATCGGCGCGGTGGGGGCGGATGAAGCGGATGCGGTCGCCAGCGTGGAGGTGCTCGCGGCGGCCGGTGGGCTGGTCAACGACCTCGACCGCGGGGCCGTGTAGTTCGCCTGCGGTGAGGCGTTTGGCTTGGCAGAGGGTGTTGAGGGTGTCGATGGTGGGGTTGTCGGTGTCGGTGACGATCCTCACGCCGTCCAGCCCGTGCTGGCAGCGGTAGTGCTCCCAGGCGTGGACGACTTCCTTGATCGCGGCTTGTGGGTTGGGGCTGAGGTGGACACGGCCGCGCCGGTGGAGGTTGTCCAGCGCCCAGGCGGCGTGGCCGTCGCGGATGGCGCGGCACACGGCGCGGTCGTCGGGATCGCGTTGGCGGATGACGTGGGTGAGTTCGGCGTGGCCGCCGATGGCCTGGTCGACCAGGTGGTGCCAGCCGCCCGGGCCGACGGCTTGGGCTTGTTCGGGGTCGCCCAGGGTGCGGATGATTGCCGGGCCGGCGGCCTTGAGCAGGCGGTGCATGCGTGGGGTGTCGACCATGACGGCCTCCTCGACGAGGACGACGGTCCGGTCGGTGGGGCGCAGGGTGCCGGTGTGGACGGCGTGGTAGAACGCCTCGATGGTGTAGCCGCGCGCCAGGCCCAAGTCGCGGGCGGTGCGGTAGGCGGTGTCGGCGGCGGTGGAGATGACAACGGCGGGCTGCTGGTTGAACTCATAGGCGCGCACGACGGCGCGGACGGCGGTGGTCTTGCCGGTGCCGGCGTGGCCTTGCAGGGAGGCCCAGCCCACTGGCGCGCACAGGTGCTCGAGGGCGGCGCGCTGCTCAGCGGATAGCGGGTGGCCGAGGTCGGCTTGAACCTGAAGGGCGGTACGCTGGACCTGGGCTGGGATGGGCGCTGCCATCTTGGTCTGGGCCTTGGCGAGGGCCGTCGTGAGAATCGTGCGTTCCTGGTGGAGCAGGGCGGTGGTGGTGACCCTGGGCCCGGCCGGGGTGGCCACAGGCACCAAGTCTGAGCCTCCGAGGAACCGCTCGAGGAATCCTCGCGCCTCGCTTCCGTTCAGCAGACCGGCGGCGGCCTCGAAGACAGCGCGGGTCACACTTGAGGCCTCGAAGGTGGCGTCTTGGCGGGTGAGCCCGTCCGGGCCGAGTAGTCGGGCACGCACGGCGGCTTCCCGCTGGGCCAGCGGCGCGGACTGTGCAGGGAGCCGCTGGCGCTGCGGGGTCGGCTCTGGGATCCGGTGGTGACGGAGGATGCGCTGGTAGGCGGGCCAGTGCGGCGCGTGGCAGGCGGGGGTCTTGGCGTTGCGGTTTCGGGCGGCCAGCCGGCGACGCTCCAGCGGGGTCGGCGGACGGCCCCGAGCGAGCTGGAACTGGCGGGCGAGTTGGTCGATGTGGCGGTGGCGGCTGGAGAACAGCTCGAGCACCCTCTGGTCGACGCCGGCCAGCTCGAACGTGCGGCCCCGGCGGGTTTGGTGCCAGTCGAGGCGGTAGCCGAGCTGGTGGAGCTGGGCGGCCAGCTCGCAGGTGTAGATCGCCTCGGCGGTGGTGGCGAACCGCAGCAGGGGCTTGGAGTCCACTGCCAGGAAGCGGCCTCGACACCACGCCAGGTTGAACACGAACGCGTGGGTGTGCAGCTGCGGGTCGGGTGGTCGCTCGGGCTCGCTGGCGACCTCGGCGCTGGGCCGGCTGGTGTGATGCGTGAACGCCGCGATCCCAAGCTCTCCGGTGGCGTGGATCTGCTCGCCGGCCACGGTCGGCCGGCACATGGCCACGCGCTGTTCGAGCTCGGCCAGCGTCACTCGCACCGCCGCTAGGTGCGCCTGCTCCAGCCTGGCGCGGCCCTCGGGCGGCAAGAATGGCAGCAGGGCGGAGACTGACTTGGGCGGGCTGAGGTTGCAGTCGATGCCGGGGACGTGGAACCCGCCACGCACCTGCGGCTTGCCGGTCGCCGGGTCCAACCTCGTCGTGGGGATGTGGGAGGTCTGCACCAGCCGCACGCCCGTGACGGGATGGCGGCCGGCGATCAACCGCTCGAAACTCGCCCGGTCCAGGGCTGTCATGCCGAGGCGCTGGAACAGGCGGCCGTGCAGCTCGAGGTGGCTGGTGGTCGGCGTGCCGTCGGTGCCGAGGTAGTAGTCGGCCTGCTGCTGGCCGCCTTCCAGGTAGTTCCACAGGTCGCCGCCGATGGTGGCGATCACCGCCGCGCCGAACTTCCTGGGCGAGAACATGCCGCCCCACACTCCCTCAGCCACTCACCTCCGTCACACGCAGCCAACGCCGAGGCCCTCACAGCAACCTCACAGCCCGACGAGCCGACCACGACCTCAGCGACGAGGACCGAGCCAGAGCCGAAGACCGTCAATGGCAGACGCGGTACGCTGCTTGGCTCCGCCAAGGCAGCTGACGGGAGCGCATGAGCGTTGCCGTTCGGCCTCGGCGGGTGTAGGAAGGGCACTCGACCTTCCGTATCGGCCGGAGTGTGGGAGTTCGCGGGGCTCGACATGGCACGACCGTTGCAGGACGACTTACCGCTCGGTGAGCGCATCGCTTACTGGCGGCGACGGCGTGGCATGTCGCAGCGGGTCTGCGCGGAGCTGGTCGGGCGGACCGAGGGATGGCTGTCGCAGATCGAGCGTGGCATCCGCCCGCTCGACCGGCTGTCAGTCCTCGTCGAGCTTGCCCGCGTCCTGCGGGTCGACCCAGGCGAGCTGACTGGCGCGGCCATCCGCCAGCTCACGCCAAACGGCCACGACCATCCAGCAGTCGCGGCGATCCGGGCACAACTGATGCGCTACGACACCGTCGCCGGTGTCGCGTCACCGCCTGGGACTGAGGAGCCGCAGCTACGGGACCTGGCCAGTCTGCGACGGGACGCAGAGCACACCTGGGAGATCCGCCAAGCGGCGCGCTATGACGAGCTTGGGACGATGCTCCCGCGACTGCTCGCGGAGGTACAGCTCGCCGTGCAGCAAGCCAGCGACCAGGACCTCCAGGCCGCCCTGACCATCCAGGTCCATGTGCTCAACGGCGCCGCTGCCCTGCTGCGCAAGTTCGGAGACGCCGAGTCGGCGTGGGTCGCCGCCGACCGTGCGATGGCCGCCGCCGCGCGAGCCGAGGATCCGCTGCTGGTGGCTGCGGCTGCGCGCCGAGCCGCCAACGTGTTCCTCGCCGCTGGCCGGCTGGGGGAGGCCAGGGATCTGGCGCTCGGCGCGGCGGCGCCGCTGGAGGAGGGTCTGGGCGCCGCGACGCCCCAGCACCTGGCCATGTGGGGCGGGCTGCTGCTGACCGCCGTGCTCGCGGTATCCAGGCAGAGCGACCACTCGGCGACCTACGAGCTGCTCGGTGAGGCGCGCATCGCCGGCGAACGGCTCGGCCGCGACGTGGACAACCTGTACGCCGTGTTCGGCCCGACTGACGTTGCCATCTATGACGTTCAAGCATCGGTTGAGCTTGGCAACCCCGCCCGGGCGATCCGGCGAGCGGAGACAGTTGACACCTCTGGGCTCGCGGTCGGGCTGCTGGAGCGTCGCTGTCATCATCTGATCGACGTAGCGCGCGGCCACAGTCAGCTCCGCGATGACGAGAGCGCAGTGGCGACTCTGCTGGAGGCCGAGCAGGTCGCGCCGCAAGAGCTGAAGTACAACGGGCTGGTCCGCGGGACGATCCGCGAGATGCTGCGCCGGGAGCGGCGGACCATCAGGCCGGCGCTTCGTGGCCTGGCCAGTCGGACCGGCGTCCTCGACTGACCCTCAGCCCATCGGCTCGTAGCTCACCCGAACAGTTTGTGTGGGTTGCTCGCATCGCGCTGCTCTAACTTCACCAGCGAGTCAGCCGCTGCGGGTGACGCAGCCACCTCGAGCGGCTTGCCGGCACCTGGAGCGTGACCGGCACCACCGCTGGGACGCAGGCTCTTCTCCACGGTCGAAGAACTGCGCCTTGGCCAGGGGAGTCTCGGAGGCGTGCGGGCACCCCCAGGGCCACGCCTCCGAAGCCCCTGCCAAACGAAAGGAAGGCAATGTGGGCCACCGTTCTCGTCATGATCATGCAGCTTGGAACGCTGATCCTGGTCGCCTGGGCGACACGCGAATTCGGCACCGACCACACGTTCGTGGTGATGGTCCGTGAGCCACCATGCCGTTGGGCGGGACCGCCCGAGGGCCACCTGGCTCCCGTGAGGCCACAAGGCTGGGCTGGCCCGCCGAGTGCGCTGTCAGTCCGCCTTGTCACCAAAGTCGCCAGGCCTCGATCGGTCGGCAGTCGGCGAGGCAGGCTTCGCTGCCGTTCCCGATCCCCACGCCCTGGGAGCCGGCCCAGGCCTGGACCGTTGAAGCGGCAGGTCCCCATGGCCACGACGCGACCGTCGGCGAAGCCAGGAATCCGGATCGCGAAGCTGGTCGCCTCGGCCGATGCTGAGCTGGTCGCCGAACTGCCCACGACCACCGCGCTGATCGAGGTGGAGGCCGCGGCGCTGATCATGAGCCTACGGCGCTTCGCCGCGCTTGAGGCACGCCTGGAACGGGTGGCGAAGCGCGTTGAGGACCAGATCGGCCATCAGGTCGACGAGGACGAGTGGTTCGCGCTCGTGGAGCAGATGGGCGTGAGCCTGGTCCGCCCGCTGCTGGAGCGCCTCGCGCAAGCCCACCCCGACGAGCTGTCGAGCAGCGCGTAACCCTCCACCGAGGCTTCTCCAACGCTTCTCGAGGCTTCCCGGCGGGTCGTCGATGTGACCCTCAACGACCCCTCTGACCTGCGGTAGTGAGTTCGCTGTAAGTGGCAGCGAGCACCCTCGACGGCGCTACCGCGGTAGTGCGCCCCCGATCGGCCCGCGCCGCCAATCCCGGCGGCGCGGGCCGAGCCGCCTCCCGCGGTCCTTGACCGCACAGGCAGTCCACAGGGGGCGCCATGTCCCACCTAAACTCGGCCCACACTGCGCACGACGGCCACGCCCAGGCGCAGCCCAGCCACCCTCTCAGCAACCCGACGCAGCCGGCGTGCTGCCACGGGTCCTGCTGACACCAGAGGAAGCCGCCCAGGCACTCGGCATCAGCCGCTCCAAGCTGTACGAGCTACTGCGTGCCAGCACGCTCGAGTCCATCCGGATCGACCGGCTCCGCCGCATCCCCGTCCAGGCCCTACACGAGTTCGTCGAACGGCTCCGCGAGGCGTGACGTGGCCGGACGTAGACGGGCCTACGGCGAGGGCTCCATATCCAAGCGCAAGGACGGCCGCTGGATCGGCATCGCCGAGCTCGGCTGGCAGGACGGCAAACGCCGGCGCAAGTACGTCTACGGCGCAACCCGCGCGGAAGTTGCCGCCAAGCTCGCCAAGGTGCGCAGCGACCATCGCGCCGGCCAGCTCATCGCCGACGAGCGCATCACTGTCCAGCAGTTCGTTGACACCTGGCTCGAGACCGTCAAGCCGTCTGTCACCGACTCCACCTGGACCCGCTACGAAGCACTGCTCCGGCTCCACGCCCTGCCGTTCATCGGCCGGCTCAGGCTTGGCCGGCTCGGACCGTTCCACCTGGAACAGCTCTACGCGGGACGCATCAAGGCTGGGCTGTCGCCAACCACGGTGCTGCAACTGCACCGGATACTGCACCACGCGCTCCGCGACGCGGTTCGATGGAGCCTGGTCCCGCGGAACGTCTCCGAGCTGGTCACCGCGCCGCGGCGAGCCAGCCACGAGTTCCGGGTCCTCTCCCCCGACCAGGCGCAGGCCTTCCTCCAAGCAGTGAAAGGCAATCGGCTGGAGGCGCTCTACGTCCTGGCGATCACCACCGGGATGCGTCAGGGCGAGCTGTTCGGGCTGCGCTGGACCGACGTCAACCTCCGCGCCGGCTCGCTGCACCTGACCCGGCAGCTCAAGACCAGGTCCTCCCGCCGGCAGGTGCTCCTCCCCCGCGTCGCGGTCGAGGCCCTCACGACCCACTATGAGCGGCAGGACCAAGAGCGCCGGCTGGTGGGCACGGCATGGGAGGACAACGGGCTCGCGTTCCCGAACCAGGTTGGGCGGCCGATCAACCCGTCCAACTTCCTGCCGCGCGACTTCTATCCGCTGTTGCAGCGGGCGGGCTTGCCCCGCATGCGGTTCCACGACCTGCGCCACAGCGCCGCGACGTTGCTGCTGGAGTTGGGCATCCATCCCAAAGTGGTCAGCGAGATGCTCGGGCACAGCCAGATCGGCATTACGTTGGACTTGTACTCCCACGTAACCGCTACGATGCAGCAGCAGGCGGTGGCGGCCCTCGACGGCCTCTTCGGCGACCAGCTCGGCCGCGAACATGGTGGTCAAGATGGTGGTCAGATCGAGATCGAAGGACCCTAAACCGCAGGCCAGCGCCCGTAGCTCAGTGGAAAGAGCGGCGGACTTCTAACTTGGGCGGGCCCATCCACCGAGGTCCACGGTTGTGCATCGCCGCAGGTAGAGTGGAGTGTCTCGTCCATCGACGTGCGGCCGGATCTCTAGAAATCCAGCCCGTTGGTGGTCAACTTGGCGGTCAACGTGACCGAACAGCATCGTCTGGCTCCGCTTCTTCAGATGCTCCTCGTGCGGGAAAGTGGTTCCCATGCCGGCAGCCGAGTTCGCCAGTCCTATGAGGCCAACGCCCTCGCCGTGTGGGTTCTCGGCCTCGAGGTCCCACACATGGAAGCTTGACTCGCAGTACTACAAGCTTCATATTCCTGGCCATCGTTACGTAAAGGCAATACCAGGACTGTCAGCCATCCAAGACTGGACCTTACGGCCATGGCGAGACTTCTAGCAAGCGGCACGAGGTTCGATGCCCTAGCTCCGACGGCTATTCTCAAGCCAGACTATCTCCAGCTCCTTGTAGCCCATGAGAAAGATCTCTTTCCTGGGTTCCAACTCGTAGCTTTTGACAGGCCACATATCTATGAGCAGGACGAAGCGGTTCCGGACTTTGTCCTTATAGATGAACAGTACAAGAGCTGGTGGATCGCCGTAGTACAGATGGCATATAAGTCAATGGAAGAAGACATTCTCCCTGATATCTCGATACTCCATCGGACCACGTATGGCATCTTGGATGCCGAGCACCTTCTAGCCACCAAGGCAGACCTGGATGCAAAAGCTTTAACGTGGCTGACCATTCAAGAGCAACCTAATGTGGTCGTAATAACGAATGCGCCCCGCCCTGGTTGGCGTGAACCCATTGAGCGCGAAGGGGCGATTCTATGTATCGTCGAGGTGTTTCAATCGGCCGATGGCCAACGCGTTCTCCGGATCAATGGAGACCAGCCGACGTTCGCGAGCCGTGTTGTGACGACCTGCCAAGTTGACCCTACGCATCCTCGCATGGTCACTGTCGACTCGCCGGAGGTGCTCGTGGCGGAGGTCGAAGAAGACCCCTTCCCGATCGAGTATAACGGCGCGACGTCGGGATGGGTTAGAATCACGATGTCAGACACGGTCCTATTGTCTGCTGAGACGGCCACTCCCCTTCCCAAGACGGGCCGCTTTGAGCTCATTCGGATTGGTGACGGCAGGCTCCTGTTTCGGCATCTCCCTGCCCCCACCGGAGGTGTTTGATGCCACAACTCATACTTGGCTTTGAGGCGATTCGGTCCTATAAGCGACTTTCGTATGATCCTTGGAGCGCCCTTGCCGAATTTGTTGACAATTCGACTCAGTCCTACTTCAACAATCGCAAAGCCTTAGACCAAGCATTCGCTCGGGAGCAAAGCGGCCTTAGGGTCGCTATCCGATACGACCGCGAAGGTGACTTTATCAGAATTGAGGACAATGCAATGGGGATGGGGGAAGAGGAGCTCGACCGAGCACTCATCGTCGGCGCACCCCCTCCTGATACCAGTGGCAGATCCCGGTATGGCATGGGCATGAAGACGGCGGCATGCTGGCTGGGTGATCTATGGACTGTTCGGACGAAGCTTCTTGGCAGTAAGACAGAACTTACTGTAACCATCGATGTTGAAAGCGTTGCGTCTGGCGACAATGAACTTCCAATGGAGAAGCGAGATGACGCTGACCTTGAGGATCACTATACAGTTATTGAGATCAGGCGTCTGAATCGAGTCCTGCACGGCAGGACGCTAGGGAAGATCAGTGACTTCCTTTCGTCAATGTATAGGCAAGACATCCGGGACGGTATCCTAACGTTAGTATGGCAGGACACAGAGCTAAGCTGGCATGAACCTGCTGGCGGACTCCAGCGAGATCGGGCGGGGAATGAGTACCGCCGCGACTTCGCCTTCGACGTGGACGGCAACCATGTCCATGGTTGGGCAGGTGTCCTAAACAGGGGCAGTAGAGCAAAGGCAGGATTCTCGATCCTCCACGCTAACCGCGTGGTTACAGGATGGCCCAAGCCATGGCGACCGGAGACAATATATGGTCAGCTCGAGGGGTCCAACAACTTAGTCAACCAGCGTCTTGTCGGCGAGATTCACCTCGATGACTTTGAGGTAACCCATACAAAGGACGACATTCTTTGGGTCGGAACAGAACAAGAGGAAACTGAAGCGGCGCTCCGCCAACAGATCAGCGATCTCATCGAGGTGGCTTCGACTCCTCGTAGAGGACGCGACCTTCGTAGACCCGCTCCAAGTGCGGTTCGTGAGGCGCTTGCTCGCTTCACACGTGAAGTCGGATCCCCTGAGCTAGAAGAGCTAATCCATGCTGCGCCTTCTGAGGAAGCTACCGAGTCGACCACACTACCTTTCATTGACGCCTTGTCGAGAAGTCTGCGACCGGCCTTCACCGCAAACCTTCGACAGCTGAGCGTCAGCGGATACCTTACGGACGAGCTAAGAGATGCTGATCCTTATGTTCTTGAGCATTCAGTGGCCGAGGGCAAGTTGATAATTGTCATCAATATGTCTCATCCATACCTACTTCAGGTGCCCGACAGCCAGGCAATGCTGAACTACCTACGCTATTCCACGTTTGATGTCTTGGCGGCGCGCGAAGCTGCCACCGGCAACGGTAGCGCACATACATTTCTAGGGATCAAAGACCAGCTGCTCCGCGCATGGCTTAATGTAGACTTCTCGCAGACACCTCAAGGTACGGCGTAGCAGTAGTCGACACCAGGTCAAAAGATGCGGTCAGAATTCTGGGCATGGTATCCGCCAGCTGAAGAAGAACAACGCTTGTTCGCGGAACAGGCGCTCATAGCGGTGGACACCAATGTCTTGCTAGGCCTCTACCGTAGCTCGCCATCCACTGCTGATGCGCTTCTTGAACTACTCCGACGACTCGATGACCGAATTTGGATACCTCACCATGTGGCGTTCGAGTATCAACGAGGCCGGTTGCGAGTAATTGCTCAACAGTCCGGTCTTCTAGATACACTTTTGCATAAGGTGAATGAGTCAAACGCCGCACTCCGTCAACAGCTTGAGACCCATAGGAATGATATTGAGCGCCATCCGGGACTCAATGTGGATGAAACGCTGCTATCGGTGAATGAGGCATATTCGTTACTAGTCAATCACATTGAGTCCAAGAGAAATAGTGTGGTCTCATCGACGGAAGCGGTAAGTGCAACGGATCACATCCATTCGACTATCACTCAGCTATTTCATGACCATATAGGTACGCCATTCACCGACGACGAACTAAAGGAGCTCAAGGCCGAGGGCAAACGGCGGTTCGCTCAGAAAAGACCTCCAGGCTATAGAGATCACGAGAAGGATGAGAACCAGTACGGAGATCTCATCATCTGGAAGGAGATGATTAGACAAAGCAAGACGGCCAACAAGCCGCTCGTATTCGTCACCGAAGAGCAGAAGATAGATTGGTGGCGAAAGGACGGCGGACTCGTTGCTGGACCTCTTCCCGCTCTCAGAGAGGAGTTCCGAGCCGAGGCAGGCCAATTATTCTACATGTATCGCGTAAGTCAGTTCATGTCTCTCTCCGGGACGTTTACCTCAAAGGCCATTGATGATACGGCCGTGGAGGAAATAGAGGAACGCCTGCTGTTGGATCAAAGAGCGGAGCGGGAGCAGCAGCTAAGGAGCGAGCTGCTTGATCGGGAAGCACTAGTAGCTGCACTACATACCTCTCTGGAAAAAATTACTACGAGTGATGCGGACCAGAGCCTCAGTGCTGATGCACTACATCAACTTCGGGATCGGCTCGATCATGAGCTGGACAGGATCGCTGCACTGAAGGCCCTACTAAGGAGCCAAGGTAGTGGGTGACATTCGGCTGAGAGCGGGAATATGTATCAGGCGTATTGAATGGCGTATCCGCCTGATCCCCTTGAGTGGACCCGCTGCTTGGTTCATCCGCTATGGCCCGGCTGAGCTGGCGGAGTTGCTCACCCAGCGCCCGTCTCAGTGGGACTCGACAATCCGATCTGGCTGGGCGGAGCGGTGCTGACCGGCGATCAGGCAGGTCAGGCCTTGGGGAGGCCCAGCACGCGCGGCAGATGATTCGCGACTCGGCGGCGACGTGCCGGACTCAGAGGTTTCCCTCGGCCAGCAACTGCTTCAGCCGGGTGTTCTCGGCCGCCAGATCCTTCAGCGCTTGGCGTCGTCGGCCCTTCAGCCCGCCGCCAGAAGTGGCGGGGTCGCCCGCTGACGTCCAGATGCTTGGCGACCTCGGGGACCTTGCTGCCTTAGGCCATCAGCCGGTCAGCTCCCTGCAGCTCGCGGATGATCCGCTCAGGGGTATGGGCGGCATCGCTTCATCGAAGCCCTCCTGCCTATCGGGCGGTCGGACTCATATCAGCTGGACCAACCTAGGGTCAGACCACGCCCTCCGGCACACGGCAACAACCATCGCCCGGGTGTCGCACGCACTCCACTCACGAAGAGGGCACGAGGCCGAGTAGGCGTCTCCCCTTCGTCGGAATCCTCAGTGGCTAGCCTAGCCCCAATGCCGGTCAGTTAGGTCCTGTTTGGTGTGGTATCGTCCGCATCCTTTCTTTGGTCGAGGGGTGCGAGGAGGCGCGGTGCCACGGGCAGGTCAGATCAAGCCGCCGGTCCCGGAGCGGCTCGGGGATCGGGTCGCGA
>WNFU01005739.1_pt1 | contig 20302 bp, 10 predicted proteins | sample 5400121 | NCBI WGS metagenome assembly WNFU01 (sample SAMN13153360, study PRJNA577476) | soil metagenome | isolation source: 100 cm soil or saprolite under grassland replicate 1 | place: USA:California | collected 2016-06-15 | reverse complement strand
CGGTCACGATCCTGTTCAGCGACATCGAGAACTCGACGCTGATGACCGAGCGGCTCGGCGACGAGCGCTGGATCGAGGTGCTGAGGGCGCACAACGCCGTCTTCCGCGAGCACCTTCGCACCCACGACGGCCACGAGGTAAAGAGCCAGGGAGACGGCTTCATGCTCGTCTTCCCGCAGCCCCGCCGCGCGATCGAGTGCGCGATCGCGATCCAGCGCGAGCTGGCCGAGCGTGACGTCGCCGGCGGCGAGCGGATCCGCGTGCGGATGGGCCTGCACGCCGGCGAGGCGATCCGCGAGGAGGGCGACTTCTTCGGCCGCAGCGTGATCCTCGCGGCGCGGATCGCCGCCCAGGCCGGCGGCGGCGAGATCCTCGTCTCGGACTCGCTGCGCGAGCTGGTCGAGGACTCGAGCGGCGGCGGCAACGGCGCCGCGGGTCGCGGTGACGGCGAGGTCGAGCTGCGATTCGACGACGGTCGCGAGCTCGAGCTCAAGGGGCTCTCGGGGACCCACCGCGTGTTTCGCGCCGACTGGGAGCCCCAGGCGAGCCCCGCCTGATCCCAGGCCGCTTCAGTCACACACGTGACAAGCGTTACGCGAGCGCCCGCGAGGCGCTAGGCTCGCTTGAGCAATGGGTTGCTCCGAGAGGGCGCGGGGTTCGGCGCGGTGGCCGGCCATCGTCACGGCGATCGTCGTCGCGCTCTTTCTCCCGGCGATCGCGCTCGCCGTGTTCCCCGGGTCCAACCCCGACGAGAGCGTCCGGCTGAACACCCCGAACGATCCCGACTTCGACCATTGCGAGTCGGACGATCCGCAGGGTCAGACCTGCAGCAACGTCTTCGATGAGCAATTCGAGCGCTTCGGCTTCGCGCCCGAGGGCTCCGAGAACACCGCGCTCTACAACCCGGCGGCGGCACCGGCGCGCCAGGTGGCTCAAAACACGGCCGCGTTGCGCAATCCGTTGGGCCAGGTCTCCGGCGTTTCGGCCGATCGCGCCTGGAAGTACTTCGGGCAGCTCGGCCCGGGCACGCCCGTCGGGGATCCGGACGTCGAGGTGGCGATCCTCGACACCGGGATCCGCTGGAACAGGTCGGAGCTGCGCACCAAGGTCGCGCTCAACGAGGACGAGCTGCCGACTCCGCTGGTCGATCGTGCGACGCGCCTCGACACCGGCGGGTCGTGCGCGGGCTTCTCGGCCGCCGACGACGCCAACGGCGACGGGGCCTTCAACGTCACGGACTTCGCCTGCGACTCGCGGGTCACGACCGCCGCGGGCAACGACGAAGCCGACGGGTCGCTCGACCCCTCGGACCTGATCGCGGTCTTCAGCGACACCGTCGACGACGACGCCAACGGCTACGTCGACGACATCGCCGGATGGGACTTCTTCGACGACGACAACGACCCCTACGACGCCTCGAGCTACTCGAGCGCCTCCAACCACGGCAGCGGCCGCGCCACCGAGGCCGGGGGGGAGACCAACAACGCCGACGGCGGCACCGGGGTCTGCCCCGCCTGCCAGATCGTCCCGCTGCGAGTCTGGGACACCTTCGTCGTCGACACCAACAACTACGCGCAGGGCGTGCTCTACGCGGCCGACAACGGCGTGGAGATAGTCGAGGGGGCGGTGGGGGGCCTCAGCGACACGAGCTTCGCCCGCCGGGCGTTGAGCTACGCCTACGCCCACGGCACCCTGCCGGTGCTGGTCTCGTCGGACCTCAACACCGCGGACCACAACTTCCCGACCGACTACCCCGAGGCGATGATGGTCCAGGGCATCGTCGCCGACGTGAACGGGCTTGGCGAGAACCCTCCCCAGGACTTCATCGACTTCTTCAACGCCCTCGGCGTCCCGCTCGTCACCAACGCCCCGATCGGGACGTGGTTCCGCAACTCGGGCACGACCCAGTACGGGGGCCACGCCCACATCGTGATGCCGGCTACTACGGGATCGGCGGCGACCGGGCAGGCCTCGGGGGCGGCGGGCCTCGTCGCCAGCTACGGGCTGCTGCGCGCCAACGACATCGGCGGCCCTCTGGAGCCGAACGAGATCAAGCAGCTGATCACGATGACCGCCGAGGACGTGAATCCGCTGAACACGATCGGGCTGGGGACTCCCGACCCCGCCCAGGTCGGGTGGGACCAGCACTTCGGCTACGGGCGGCCGGATCTCGGTCTCGCCATAGAACGGATCCGCAACGAGGCCACCGACACCGAGCCCGGCCAGCAGATCCCGCCCCAGGTCCTGATATCCGCGCCCGACTGGTTCGCCCCGTTGAACCTCGAGGACCAGACGCAGGTCGAGGTGCGCGCGCGCCTGTCGGCCGACCGCGCGCCGCTTCAGGGCGGGGAGCGCTACGACTGGGAGCTTCAGTGGGCGCCCGGGATCGAGCCCTGCGACTCGGACTTTCAGACCGTCGCCTCGGGGAGCGGCGCGAGCGAGCTCGACGGCGCGCTCGGCACGATCGACCTGACCCAGGTCCGGACGGCATTGGACAACCGCGTTGCGAGCTCCTCTTGCCCGAACGCCCCGCAGCCGGTCGAGGGCGGCTCGACGCCGGACGCGACCGCTCCGGCAAAGGGGCCAGGGGATCTCGATCCCAACGAGCCCGCCTTCACGGTGCGGGTCGTGGTCACCGATACCCAGGGAAATCGCGGCGAGGACCGGCGCACCCTGTTCGCCTACCGCGACACGACCCTCCATCCCGGCTGGTCGCGGCCGATCGCCGGCCAGCCCAACTCGACCGGGGTCGCGACGACCGGCGGGGAGGCGTCGCAGCGCATGTTCGACCTCGACGGCGACAACGAGCTCGACGTGATCGAGGCGACCTCGTCCGGCGAGCTCTGGGTGCTGCGCGCCGACGGGACGCCGCTGCCGAGCTTCAACGGCGGAGCGCCGGTCACGACGCAGCTCTACCCGAACGTGCATCCCGGCGCTCAGGCCTACGGGCAGGTGAGCCCGCCTCGCGAATCGCTGCGCACCCCGGCGATCGGGGACATCGACGGCGACATGGAGCCCGAGATCGTCGACTCGGCGGGCGAGCACGTCTATGCCTGGAACGCTGACGGCACCGTCGTGCCGGGGTTCCCGGTGCGGCTCGATCCGGCGTTGTCGGCGATCCCCCTGCGCACGCACGAGAACCACATCAAGCGCGGGTTCATCGCCTCGCCGACGCTCGGCGACCTGGTCGGCGACGGCGCGCTGGAGATCGTCGTCCCCGCGCTCGACGAGCACGTCTACGCGTGGAGCGGCGACGGAAGCACCCTGCCCGGGTTCCCCTCTCGCCTGCGCGAGGAGGACGGCGGCGGCCCGATCCCGTGCTCGGGAGACTTCCAGTGCGCCGAGATCATCAACACGGCGGCGGTGGGGAACATAGACGCCGATCCGCGGCCCGAGATCGTCGTCCCGACGGCCGAGTTCGACGACAACCCCGCCGCGCCGCAGACCTCCCCGAGTGCGGGCGGCTTCGCCAACATCCTCACGAACGTGCTCGCCAACGTGCTCGGGGGCAGCGGTCGCGTCTACGCGCTCGACCCCGACGGCTCCGTCCTGCCGGGGTGGCCGACGAAGCCGAGCGGCATCGTCCCTGACGCCCTGCCGCTCGTCGGCCCGGGCGTCGACCACGTGCTCGGAAACGTCGACGGCGACCCGGAGCTCGAGGCGATCGGCGGCGTCGCGACGGGCGACGTCACGGCGACCAACGGCGACGGCTCGACCGCGGTGAACTACGACCCCGAACCCAACGGCGGCGAGCACGTCGACAAGTCGAGGGTCCTCAACCTGTTCGAGAACCCGATCGTCGCCAATCTCGACGGCGTCCCCGGCGTCGAGGTGCTGAAGGGGGGCATCACCCTCAACGGGCTGGTGAACGTGGGGGTGGCCACGGGCCAGAACCTCCCCTACAACCACGTCGTCCAAGCGTGGAACGGGCAGTCCGGCGCCTCGCTGCCCTCCTACCCGCAGGCGGTGGAGGACTACCAGCTTCTGTCCAGCCCGGCGGTCGCGGACCTCTCGAACGCGCCGGGGGTAGAGGCCACTGTTGGCACCGGGCTCTACCTGATCCGCAACATGAACGCGGCCGGCGTCGAGGGCGCGGGGTGGCCGAAGTTCACCGGCGGCTGGAACTTCGCCGTGCCGGCGATCGGGGACGTCGACCGCGACGGGATGCTCGAGGTCTCGACCCTCACCCGGGAGGGCTTCTCGTTCCTGTGGGACACCGACAGCCCGGCGTGCGGCACCAACGACGAGTGGTGGACCTCGCGTCATGACGAGTGGTCGACCGGCGCCTACGGGACCGACACACGCCCGCCGGGCACGCCGGAGGACCTCACCGCCTCCCGCGACGGCTCGGCGGTGACCCTGAGCTGGACGGCGCCCGGCGACGACTGGCTGTGCGGCACGGCCGAGAAGCTGCGCGTGATCGGGTCGCCGAACGCGATCCAGCATCCCTCCGACGGCACCCAGATCCGCGAGGAGGACGTGACGGTCGGCCCGGGGCAGGGGGCGACGCTCGATCTCTCGGACGCCGAGCTGGCGGGCTTGGGCCACGTCGCGATCCTCTACCGCGACGCCGCGGGCAACTGGGGCCACCTCGCGGACGTCGAGGTCCCGGCGCAGGCCGGGGGCGGCGGAGGCGGCGGCGAGCCGACTCCCCAGAACCCGGCGGCCGGTCCATGCTCGAACGTGATCTCGGGGACGTCCGGCCCCGACCACCTCGACGGCACGGACGGCCCGGACAAGATCAGCGGCAAGGGCGGCCCGGACAAGATCAAGGGCGGACCTGGCGACGACTGCCTGCGTGGCGGGCGCGGGCCCGACAAGATAAGCGGCGGCGACGGCGACGACACGATCCACGTGCGCGGCGGGCGCACCGACAAGGTCAACTGCGGCCCCGGCGACGACACGGTGACCGCCAGCGCCAGCGACCATGTCAGTCACAGCTGCGAGACGGTCAAGGCCTAGGTTGCGCCGCCGGGTCGTCATCGCGCTCTGCGCCCCCGACGACTTGTCCGGCGACGGAAACGATTGGAAGTTCGCGGCGACCAACGATCCCGCGAACGTGACCGTCAACTCGAACCCCGTCGAGCTGGATGGAGTGCGCGGCGCCCACGTCGCCGACGAGGTCGACGCGCCGTCGACGGCGTGGGAGACGACCACCGGCCGCCCGGACGTGACGATCGCCGTGCTCGACTCCGGGATCAAGTGGAACGAGGCCGACACGATGGCGGACCTGGCGGAGAAGGTCCGGCTCAACAAGGGAGAGCTGCCGCTGCCCAAGCACTCCAACGGGACCGATTGCGCCGCATACGACTGCAACGCCGACGGGGTCTTCAACCTCACCGACTACCAGGACGACCCGCGCGTCCTCGACGTGCTGAACAACGACCCGCGGCGCGCCGGCCCGCCGGGGGTGCTCACTCCCGAGGACGTGATCATCGCGTTCTCGGACCCGGGCTTCACGTCGCCGGGGCGCGCCGGCGGTCAGGACGACGACGGCAACGGCTACGTCGACGACGTCGCCGGCTGGGACTTCCTCGACGACGACAACGACGCCTACGACGACGTCCAGTACGGGCACGGGACCGGGGAGGCCAAGGACTCATCCGCGGAGGCCAATAACGACGCCGAGGGCGATCAGGCCGGGGCGTGCCCGAACTGCACCTTCATCCCGCTCCGCGTCGGCGACAGTTTCATCGCCGACGTCAACCGCTTCGCCGCCGCCGTCCTCTACGCGACCGACAACGGCGTCAGCGTCGTGCAGGAGGCGCTCGGGACGCTCAACAACTCGAGCCTCGCCCGTCAGGCCGTCGACTACGCCTACCGCCACGGCGTCACCGTGATCGCGTCGGCCGCCGACGAGGCGGCCCAGCACAACAACTGGCCGTCGAGCCTGCCGCACGTGATTCTCGTCAACTCGGTCCGGGACGAGGATCTCGCGGCCCCCGCGAACTCATATCTGGCGATCAACGGCTGCACCAACTTCAACTCGAAGATCACCCTCGCGATCCCGAGCTCGAGTTGCTCCTCGAACGCCACCGGGCTCGGCGCGGGGATGGCCGGGCTCGTCTACTCCGCGGCGCTCAACGCGCTCGACAACGGTGCTCTCTCCGGCTATCCGGATGACTCCGCCTGCGAGTTGACCAATGGCGATCCGTGCCCGATCACCCCGAACGAGGTCCGCCAGATCATGGCCTCGGGGACGATCGACGGGACGCTTCAAGCCGACGACGTCAACTTCGCCGGGACGCCGCCGGGGTCGGGCGACGAGCCTGCGTGCAGTCCACTGCCGCTGCCGGGGTGTACGAGCCCGTACGGGCCCGGCGATCTGCTCAAGGCCCAGGTCGATTCCAACCGGCCCTCACATCTCGCCGGTCCCGTGGCGACGACGAGCTACCCCGCGCGCCAGGGCCACGATCAGTTCTACGGCTGGGGCAGGGTGAACATGGACAGGGCGGTGGACGCGCTCGTCGCCGACCCGGCGAATCCGGGCGCCACCCCCTCGGAGATCCCGCCCGAGGCCGAGATCACCTCACCCCAGTGGTACGAGCAGGTCGATCCCTCGAACCTGACGCTGGCCGTCGGGGGCGAGGTGTTCGCGCGCGGCGCCCCGTACGTATGCGACGTGCTCGTCGCCCCGGGGCAGTACCCGAATCAGAGCGAAACGACCGACACCCCGCCAGGCGACTTCGAGTCCGTCGGAAGCGGCTACTGCGACGGCACGACCGCCCACAGCGGGCAGGACGCTGCCCTGCTGCACTCGGGGGCGCTCGCCGAGATCTCGCTCAGCGATCTGGAGTCCCGCTTCCCGCCCGGAACCGATTTCAACGGCGCAGAGCCCGAGGCGGGCCCGACAACGGGCAATGGCCGCCCCAACTTCGCGCCGCATTCGTTCACCGTCAAGCTCGTCGTCTCGACGACGCAGGGCACGCCGATGACCGGCGAGGACCAGCGATCGGCCTACCTGCACCGCGATCAGGACATGCTCGACGGCTTCCCGCGGGCGATCCGCAGCGGGCAGGTAGTCGGCCCACCGGGAACTCCGACCGGCGACGGCGCGTCCTCGCCCGTCTTCGCCGACCTCGACGGAGACAACCGCAACGAGCTGATCCTCGGCGGCAGCGACGGATTCGTCCACGCCCTGCGCCCCGATGGATCAGAGCTGCCCGGCTGGCCGGTTCGCGCCGACGCCCAGGGATTCGTCGCGAGCCACTCCGGAGCGCTCGCATACCAGAGCGGCGGTGTGTCGACCGACATCGGCGGGGCGATCCTGGCATCGATCGCCGTGGGCGACGCCAATCGCGACGGCCTGCCGGAGGTCTACGCCGCGGACCTGGAGGGCAAGGTCTACGGCTGGGGGCCGACCGGTGAGCGGGTCTTCACCGAGGAGGCGAATCCCGCCTACTCCGGCAAACCGCTGCAGCCGTTCGTCAACATCCGCAAGGGCAAAACCAACCGCACCCAGCACGGGTTCATCGGCTCACCGGTTCTGGCGGACCTCGACGGGGACGGAAGGCAGGAGCTGGTCGCTGCCGGGATGGACCGACACCTCTATGCCTGGAGCGCGAACGACGGAAACCCGGATGCGCCCGGTGGTGCAGCCGATGTCTCGGGGTTCCCGGTGCTCGTTGTCGATCCGGAAAAGGTGGCAGCCGTCAACAGCCAGACCCACCGCGTCGCCTTCGTCCCGGGCTCCTTCCAGCAGGGGGCGATCGTCGACACCCCTGCGGTCGCCGACATCACAGGCGGCGCCGACCCGGAGATCATCGTCGGCACCAACGAGGAGTACGACGAGACGCCGAACGCCGGGAACTTCACCACGGCGACGTTCGACCCGATCTCGGGCACGGGGGTCGTGGACCCTGGCAACGGGCGCCTCTTCGCGATCGACGCGACCGGCGATCACGACGGCGATCCGAAGCCCACCGACGCCCTCGTCAACGGCTGGCCGGTGAGGATAGGGATCCTGCTGACCGAGCTTCTCCCCGTCGTCGGCGAGGGCATCACCGGATCCCCCGTGGTCGCGCCGGTCGCCTGCCCGAGCGGAGGATCGGGGCCCAAGGTCGGGGTGATCCCTGACGCCGGTCCGGGCTACATCCTCAACTCGAACGGGACCTCGTGCTACGGCAACGCCCCGGACGGCCGCTACAACGCGCTCGAGTCGGACGCCTTCGCGAGCGCGGAGGCCGATCATCCGGCGATACCCGCCGTCGGGCATCCCGCGTTCGGTCAGGTCGTACCCGGCGGCGATCCCACTTTCCTCGCCCCCGCCGCGGGGCTCGTGCGGTCGCTCGACGTCGGCCTGCCTGACTATCAGGGAGGGCAGGACTTCATCGGCGCCTGGACCGCGTCCAGCGGTCAGTTCCAGCCCAGCTTCCCGCAGGCGGTCAACGATCTCCAATTCCTCACCGGTCCCTCGATTGCCGACATCGACGACGTTCCCGGCGAGGAGGTGATCGAGGGCACCGCGAGCATGGACCTCGCGGCGTTCGATGCGGCGGGGGCGCCGCCGAACCCGCGCTGGCCGAAGCTCTCGTCCGACTGGACGGTCGCAAATCCGCTGATCGGGTCGTTCGGAACCCTCGACACGGATACGGACGCCAGCAAGGTGGTCGTCAACCTGACGCGCTCGGGCTACATCAACGTCTATGAGACCGACGCTTCCGCCTGCTCACCTTCGTCGTGGCCCCGCTTCCACCACGACAACGCCAACTCGGGTGACTTCGAGCGCGACGCCGGGCTGCCGGGCAAGCCGCAGGACGCCCAGCTCGCCTCGGGTTCGGTCACCTTCACCGCGCCGGGAGACGACCTGATGTGCGGAGAGGTCGACCACTACGAGGTGGCGACCTCCGACCAGCCGATCGCCGACGCCGGCTTCAACCAGGCCGAGCTGCTGCCTGACTTCGACGAGGACTCCGCCGCGACCGCGGACCCCGGCGATGCCGAGACCTATACGCCGCCGCCGGAGGCGCGGCGCTACGTCGCAATCCGCGCCGTCGACGAGCAGGGCAACGTAGGCCGCTCGATTCAGGTCGACGTGGGTGGCCCCGGTCCCGGCCCGGGCCCGGGTCCCGAGCCCACGCCTGAGCCGACGCCATCACCGGAGCCCAACCCGCCGGCGGCCGGGCCGTGCTCGAACGTGATCGCCGGGACCTCCGGCGCCGACAACCTCAACGGCACCGACGGCTCGGACAAGATCAGCGGCAAGGGCGGGCCCGACCACATAAAGGGCGGCCCCGGCGACGACTGCCTGCGCGGCGGCCGCGGGCACGACCGGATCAGCGGCGGCGCCGGCGACGACAAGATCCACGTTCGAGGGGGAGGACGCGACCACGTAACGTGCGGCGATGGTCAGGACGAGGTGATCTTGGGTCCGAACGATCGGGTGCGAGAAGACTGCGAGTCGGGCTTTATGTAGGCCTTATCCGGCCAGCCAGCGCTTCGGGTTCTCGACCATCATCGTGTCGAACTGCTCCTCGGTCATCCCGCCCTCGCGCAGCGCCGGGATGACCTTCGAGGGAACCATCCGGATATCCCAGTCGACGACCAGCCCGGCCTCCGCGAGCTGTTGGGCGGCCGCCGCGGGGAACCAATCGATCGTCGCGCACGAGTCCGCCGACAGGAACATGCGGTCGGCGTAGCCGCGGTCGAGCAGCTCCAGGACGGTCGGTATCCGCTTCTCCCAAGGCAGGAAGAGGTTGAGGCCGAAGCGGTCCATCCCGATGAAGACGCCTTTGTCGAGGACGCGCTCGATGTAGTCGAGGTCGTCGGTGTCGCCGGTGTGAGCGATCTGCACCCGCGACAGATCGGCCCCCTCCTCCTCGAAGATCTCGATCTGGCGCGGCGCGGTCTCGCTGGCCGGGCGCGAGTGGGCCATGATGGGCGCGCCGGTGCGCACGCTCGCCTTGGCCGCGGCCCGGTGCACCTTCTCGATGTTCTCGGTCACCCCGGGCTCGTCGGCGGCGCACTTGATGAACGCGGCCTTTATGTCGGTCCCCTGGACGCCGCGCTCGATGTCGTCGACGAAGAGGTCGGCGATGGTGTCGGGATCGCGGTTGGCAAAGAAGGGCGGCAGGTGGTCGTAGGTGTATATGCCCGTGCACGGGACGATCTGGAGGCCCGATTGCTCTGATACCTGGCGCATGAGACCGACGTCGCGACCGAGGAACATCGGTGCCGGGTCGGCCATCGTTCGCACCTCCAGCTCGACCGCCGCCCGTGCGGCCTCGAGCGCCACGTCGGGCACCTCGTTCCAGCTCACCGCCACCTCCCGCATCGGCGCGAACGTCTCGGCACCCGGCCACTGCGTGTGAACCGCCTCGTCGTTGCTGGTCAGGTGCTCGTGGATCAGCGTCCTGCCTAGCTCGTCCGCCTCGATCGGTCCGGTGACGGTCTCCACCCTCGCCATCTGTGCCTCCTCCGGTTCGCTTGTCCGTCGAATCTATCCGCCCGGCGGCGCGGAGGGCCGTCGCCTAGTGTGTGTCGCCATGCCCCGGATCTGGATCGCGACGATGGCGATCCTCGTCGCGTGCCTGATCGCCTCGATGGTGATAGCGATCGTCAAGCTCGCGTAGCGGCGTGACTGGCCGGCGGCGGGCGGTTAGTATGCCCCCGCACCAGACCTAGGAGGGCAGCATGTTCGGTCGCATCGTGGTTGGCACTGACGGGTCGGAGACGGCGAGCGAGGCCGTCCGCCAGGCGATCGAGCTCGCGAAGCTCTCCGGGGCGCAGCTCGACATCGTCAGCGCCTACGAGCCGATCCCCCAGCAGCGGCTCAAGGAGGAGGCGCAGGAGGTCCCCGGCGACGTCGCCCACGGCGTCGGCCCGCGCGAGGACGTCAACCTGGCGCTCGAAAGCGCCTCGGGGACCGCGAGGCAGGAGGGGCTCGACCCCCAGACTCACCCGCGCGAGGGCGATCCGGCCGACGCGATCCTCGACGTCGCGGAGGAGACCGGCGCCGACCTGATCATCGTCGGCAACAAGGGCATGACGGGTGCAAAGCGCTTCCTGCTCGGCAGCGTCCCGAACAAGGTCTCCCATCACGCCCCGTGCGGCGTGATGATCGTCCGCACGACCTAGCTCGCTACTCAGAGCCGCCCGAGCCGCCCGAGCCGCCGCCTGCGCCCCCCTCGGCGACGCCGTTGAGCCGCGCCGCGGCCTCGACGATGTCGCTCGTGTCGTAGAAGTCGACCGGGAAGAGGTTCGGGACGCGCCCCAGCTGCTTGCGGCACGTGTGCGCGCGCTCGAGCAGGTCGTGGAGTGAGGTCACCTCCTCGTTCGCCTCGACGGGGGGCGGGAAGCCGTCGACCCAGTGGTTGACCATCAGCAGCGGGCTCGCGGCGGAGCCGTTTCGTGCCTCGCACTCGTCGAGCTCGGCGCCGACCTCGGTGTCCTGCGTGAAAGAGAAGCCCTCGTGGTACCAGGGCGGGTCGCCGCCGCCGCGCTCCGTGAACACGACGAGCCTGCGATTCGAGGCGATCAGGTCGCGCAGGGTGGGCAGCGGCTCGTAGCGCTGTAGCGTGGCGAGATACGGGCTGAGGCCGGCGTCGTGGAACGCCGCCGCGATCTCGTCGTTTTCGATGCTCGGCTCGATGAAGATGATCACGACCTCGAAGCGGTTGTCCTCGAGGAACGAACGCACGTCCTCGAGCGCCGTGACCATCGGCGTCGCCCCCAGCTCGCACACCGAATGGCACAGGTAGGGCTCGCGCGGGCCCTCGATCGAGCCGCGCCCGAGGTCGCCGAACAGGCGCTCCGCCGCGGATAGCCCCTGTTCTCCGATCTGCTTCGCGATCCTGTTGCGACTCGTCCCCTCGCGCACGAGGTCCGTGCGCACCTTGTTGCCGTCGCGGACCCCGTAGTGGGGGTCGATCAGCAGCACCCGGATGCCGTCCTCGAGCTGGGTGGCGATGTCGTGGCGCTGGTTGGTGAACAGCCATCCGCGGTCGTCGGCCGCCGACATCGAGTTGTGGGTGCCCGGGAAGGTGATCTCGTTGAGGCGGCGGTCGCAGAGCTTCGGCGACCCGTTGCAGGACGTGATCTCGTCGGGGTCGATCGGCCCCTGGGCCTTCCCGCCGCCGCCGCCGATCACCGCGATCAGAACGACCGCGACGACGATCGCCCCCGCGGCCGCGGCGCCCCCGACCGCGAGGCCGCGGCGGCTGGGGCCGCGCAGCTCCACGCGCCGCTCCGGCGCCTGGACAGTCTCCAACAGCTCGCTGGTCCCGAAGAAGAGCAGCAGCGCTCCGGCGGCGATCGCGACGATCTGGACCGCGAGCGTGGGATTGAGGACGACCACGATGCCGAGCGCCACGGCCCCGACGCCGCGTGCCACCCGCCCCGCGGTCGTCTCGGGGGTCACCGTCAGGCGGCGTCCGAGGCGCTCGGCGCGCCCCGACACCTCCACTGGTCGCAGCAGCGACGCCGATGCCGCCGCGACGATCAGCCCGGCCGCCGCGACGCCGATCGCCCAGGCGCGCAGGTCGCCGAGGAAGCCGTCCCAGATCGCCTCGCCGGCGGCGCGCGCCTCGTCGGGCTCGAGCACGTCCCCCTCGAGCCCGTCGACGACCAGGGTCCGCACGACGGTCAGCCCGATGACCGTCGCCACGCCCGCGATGCCGACCGCGATTCCCGCCCTGGTGATCGCCGAGCGCCGATCGGGCGCGACGATGACCGAGCCCACGAACGCGACCAGGGCGAGCAGCGGCAAGACGATGCCCAGCGTGCGCGCGTTGTCGGCCGCCTCGATCGTGGAGGTGCCGAAGTCCCTGTTCTCGAGCTTGGCCAGCTCGGGTTGGACGTTCTTCGGGATCTTCTCTGCGAGCTTGGGATTCGCGCCCTCGAGCGCCGAGCGCAGCACGGTGACCGCGTCCTGGAGCTTCAACACGACCGTCTTCTCGCGCGTGAACAGCAGCCGGTTCGCCTGCCGCGCGGCCTGGTCGAATACGCGCTGAAACGGCGTGGTGTCGATCAGCGCCTCGAACACAGACTCGAGGATCGGCCGCGCGGAGACCAGCTGCGGGGGGCCCGCGTTCGAGACCTCGGCGGCGAGCTCGCGCGCGATCGCGTGCCCGACGGCGTCGTCGTCGAGCGTCTGCGTCGCTCGTTGCGCGAACGCGTCCTGGTCGACGATCTCCTCGCGCGCGTAGAGGGCGAGGCCGCCAACGACCAGCAGCACCGCGCCGATGACGGCCAGCGCGATGCTGGCCGCGAGCCTGGTTCGCACGCCGGGTAGGTTAAGGCTGGTGCCGCTAGGGCGCCGGCGAGCTGGGCGCCGTGGCGGCGGCCGCGTCGAGCAGCCCCGCCCCGTACAGCGACTGGTCCGCCAGGATCCCGTCCTTGCGCGCGGTCGACTCGAGGCGCGCCTCGACCTGGGCCGGGGTGGGGTCGTGACCCAGCTTCGCGGCGAGCTGCGCCCAGACGAGCGCGGCGGCGGCGCTGACGTGCGCGGAGGCCATCGAGCAGCCCTCATAAGAGGGGTACCCGAATCTGCGGTAGCTGCCGTGCTTGCCCGGCTTGACGAGCGTTAGCTGGTAGATCGTCCGCCCGCCGATGTAGGGGGTGCACTGCGCGCCCGGGACCGGGCCGTCGGCGCCGCCCCCGGGTGCCACCAGGTCGAGGCCCTCGCCGTGGTTTGCGTATTCGGCGAGGCATCCGTGCTCGGTGGTGGCGCCGACGGCGATTGCGTGGCGCCCCGGGAATGCGACCTCCGTGGCCCCCTCGTTGCCCGCCGAGGCGATCACGATCGCGCCGCGCGCCTGGGCGGCGTCGATCGCCTCGCACACGCCGGGAACGTCCTCGCAACCGAGCACCTGGGCACTCGGCTTGCAGGCGTAGAGGCAGAACTCGAGGCTCAGGTTGATCACCTGGGCTCCGTGGTCGGAGGCCCAGCGGATCCCCCGGGCGACGTTGCGCGCCGTTCCCTCCCCGCGGGCGTTGAGCACCCGCACCGGCATGATCCGCGCCCCGTAGGCGAGCCCGGAAAGGGCGCGTTCGTTGTGGGTCTGCTCCGCGATCGTCCCCGCGACATGGGTGCCGTGGCCGTTCTCGTCGAGCGCGACGTCGTCGTGCTCGACGAAGTCTCGGCCCGTGACGAATTGGTTCGCATCGAAGTCGGGACTGCGCTTGTAGCTCTGGCCGAGGTCTCGATAGGCGATCCCCGTGTCCACGACCGCGACGGTCACTCCCTTGCCTCCCGGGCGTCCCGCCGCGATCAGGTTCTGCCACGCGCCGGGAGCGTTGATGCCGCCGGGTGACTCGAGGTTGGGTGCGGCGGGCGGTTCCCCGCACGTGCTGCCGCAGGGCAGGAAGTTCCACTGCATCTGCTGCCAGCCGCCGCTGGCGCCTGCGGTCCCGGGATCGTTCGGTATGAACGGGGCAGAGGAGCCCGGTCCGGGCGGCTTCGCCGAGACGTGGGCGATCTGGTTCGGCGCCGCGTAAGCGACCTCCGGGTTGCGCTCCAGCGCCCGGACCGCCTCGCCAACCCCGACTCCGGCCGGAAGCTCGACGCTGTGCTCGGCGCTTCGGCCCTCGAAGCGCACCAGAGCTTCGTGGCGGACGAATCCCGGTCCCGACGCCGGCGCCGGACCCGCGAGCACGGCAACGCTCGCGCATGTCAGCGCGAGGGAGGTCGGAATCGTCGTGATCACCTTGGGGAGGCCGAGCATGCCGTGTGAGCGGGAACACCCGTATCTCAGCGAAGTTGCCGCAAGACTTCGTGGTCGGATCGTCATGAGTCCCCCATCAGAATCCCGCTTCTTCGGCCGCGACGAGCACTTCATGCGCCTGGCGCTGCGCGAGGCCGAGCGCGCCGCCGAGCACGACGACGTGCCGATCGGAGCGGTGGTAGTGCGCGAGGGCGAGGTGATCGGGGCGGCCGGCAACGAGCGCGAGCTGCGCGGCGATCCCACCGCGCACGCCGAGATGCTCGCCCTGCGCCAGGCGTCCGGCGCGCTCGGCGGCTGGCGCGTGCCCGACTCGGTCCTCTACGTCACGCTCGAGCCGTGCGCGATGTGCGCCGGCGCGATCGTCCTGGCGCGCGTGCCGCGGGTCGTGTACGGCGCAACGGACCCCAAGGCCGGGGCCGCGGGAAGCGTGATGGACGTCCTCGGCGAGCCGCAGCTCAACCACCGCCCCCAGGTCGACGCCGGACTGCTCGCCGCCGAGTCCGCGGCGCTGCTCGAGGCGTTCTTCGCTCGGCGGCGCTAGGCGGGAGCCCCGGTCGGCGGCAACGCCCCGACCTGGCCGACATTGACCCTGTATATGGGGGCGAATATCGCCCAGGTCGCCGCAGGTCCGCCCGATCAGTCGCTCGCGTCGCGCAATCGTGCCGAGAGCCGCACGGGATAGGGCTCCGGCGCGTCAGTCGCGAGCCTCAGCGCCTCGGGCAGGAGCGCGAGCTGCGCCTGGGCCCGCGCGCGGATCTCGTCGAGCGACTCGTCGAGGACGCGCTCGCCGTCGCGCATCACAGCGACCAGCAGCGGCTCGCCGTCGAGCTGCTCGTCGGCGCTACCGATCACGTCGCCGGCCATCCTCCCGTGCTCGAGGCTGCGAAAGACCTGCTTCGGTCCAGGCACCGTCTGCTTGGCGGGCGAGCGCTTGAAGACTCCGCGCCATCCCCCCTCGCCGAGGTCGGCGACGAGCTTGTAGACGCCGTTGACGACCGGCGAGTCGCGGCTGGTGCCCAGATCGGTGCCGACTCCCCAGAGGTCGATCGGGGCCTCCGCGCGGACCAGCTCGGCGATCCTGCCCTCCTCGAGGTCGCCGCTCGCCGCGATTCGGGCATCGGTCATGCCGGCATCGTCGAGCATCCGCCGCGCGGCGCGCGACAGCTCGAGCAGGTCGCCGGAGTCGAGACGCACGCCCATCAGCGGGATGCCGGTCGCGCGGGAGGCGGAGATCGCGCGGTCGATGCCCTCGAGGCTGTCGTATGTATCGACGAGCAGGATCGTGTTGTCGGGGAAGTCCTCGATGAAGGCGCGAAACGCCTGCTCCTCGGAAGCGAACGACATCACGTAGGAGTGCGCCATCGTCCCGACCGGGCGCAGGCCGTAGCGCATCGCCGCCGCCACGTTCGAGGTCCCCCCGCAACCCGCAAGCGCGGCACCTCGCGCGACCTTCATCGCGGCGTCGATGCCGTGGTCGCGGCGGGGCGAGAAGTCGATGACGCTGTCGCCGGAGCCGGGCTCGCCGCCTCCGGCCGCGAGGACGACCCGGGCCGCCTTGGTGGCGACCATCGTCTGGAAGTTGACCTGGTTGAGCAGCAGGGTCTCGAGCAGCTGGGCCTCGATCCGCGGCGCGGTGACGCGCAGCAACGGCTCGTTCGCGAAGCACACCGTGCCCTCGGGAATCGCCTCGACGTCGCCCGAGAACCGCAAACCGGCGAGGTAGTCGAGGAATTCCGATTCGAACCCGAGCGAGCCGAGGTAGGCCAGCTCGCGCTCACCGAATCGGAGCTCGGCGATCAGCGAGAGCGTCGGTCCCAGCCCGCAGGCCAGCAGCCATTCGCGGTTCGGCGGCAGGCGGCGCGCGGAGAGCTCGAACGCCGCCGGCTCGTTCATGCCCCGACGGTGATAGCTCGCCGCCATCGCGAGCTGGTACTGGTCGGTGAGCAGGCTCGCCTCGGCGGCGCTCAGCAGGCCCGGATCGTTCGGATCTGGCCGTTCGGACCGCGTCATCGTGCCCCCATTCTGGCCCTCGAAGATTCTGGGGATACGTTCGGTACCTAACCGGTACCGCGGCGGGAACGGGCGATCACGGGGTACCCGAGCGGGTGGGCCGCCCAGCTACTCGTGCCGGTAGATCACGGTCGGCTCCCAGATCACTGGGAGCGCGTTCCTGAAAGGCGCTCGAGGCCGCTCAGCTGGCGGCGGCGAGGATGATCTTCCCGCGGGTGTGTCTGGACTCGCTGAGCTCATGCGCCCGCTGGACCTCGGTGAGGGGAACCACCTCAGCGACCTCCACCCTCACGTCGCCGGCCGCTATCAGCTCGGCGATCTGGGCCATCTGATCCGAGCTCGGGCTCGTCACGAGCAGCTCCGCGCCCACACCCCGTTCTCGCGCTGCCTCCTCGGGCGGAGCGCCCGCGATGGTGACGAGGATGCCTCCTTTTCGCACGGTCGGCAATAACCCCTCCGTGGTCTCCCCGCCCACGGTGTCGAATGCGACGTCCACGCCGCTCACGGCGTCGGCGACGTTCTCCTGCGTGTAGTCGATGTACTCCTCGGCGCCGAGGCCGAGCACGAAGTCGCGATTGCGCGATGACCCGGTGCCGATCACCCGCGCTCCCGAGTGCCGCGCGAACTGAACTGCGAAGTGACCGACGCCGCCGGCAGCGCCGGCAACCAGCGCCGTCTGCCCTCGTTCGAGCGCTCCGCGATCGAACAGCGCCTGCCACGCCGTGAGCCCGGCCACGGGTATTGCCGCGGCCTGCTCGTGACTTATGCCGGTGGGCTTCTTGGCGATCACCGCCGCGGGGGCGGTTGCGAACTCGGCGTAGCCGCCGCTCGCGGCGAACCCGAACACCTCGTCTCCCTCTGCATAGGCTCCGGCGCGCGACAGCTCAACGATTCCCGACACGTCGTTGCCGAGCACGGCCGGCAGCTGCTTCTCGACGAACCCGCGCCGATACTTCCAGTCGATCGGGTTCACCGACGCGGCGCGGACCCGGATCAACACCTCGCCGTCGCCGGGCTCGGGGCGCGCGGCCTCCTCGTAGCGCAGAACCTCTGGACCTCCGGTCTCGTGCATCACCACGGCGTGCATCGCTTCTCCTCTCGGCACCTGCGGCGTGTGGACCACAAGCTAGCTCACGGCCGAAGCGTCGCCGGCGCCTACGCACGCTCCGGGCATCGGTGGGAGAATGCGGACACTGAGGAGCGACTCCATGGAAGGAGACGACGGCACGAGGAGCCTGACGCCTAGCCGGCCCGTTGCCACCCTGGCTGGTTGCCTCATCGCGGCCGCGGTCTTTCTCGCCAGCCCCGCGGCGGGCACAGCGTCGCCGCCCAACAAGCCGAGCGTCGACCTGAGCGCTGCCGACCGCTGCGACTTCATCGGCCAGCAGCAGGGATCGCTGTGCCTCCTGCCGTTCCCGGACGACTACTACACCGTTGCCGATCCGAGCACTCCGACGGGGCGGCGGCTGAACCTCATGACGGCCGCGATGCCCGCCAACTCGAGCGGCCTCCACATCGACGCGGCGCCCTATAACGCCAGCGACGGGTTCAGCCCGGGCCAGCCGATCGTCCTCAAGGTCCCCGGCCTCGAAAGCACGGCTGCGCTGCAGCGCACCGGCGCGGTGCCGATCAACCACATCGGTCGCTACCGCGATCCCGACCAGCCGATCGTCGTGATCGACGCCGAGACCGGCGAGCGGTGGCCGATCTGGGCGGAGATCGACTCCAATGCGACCACGCCCGAAGCGACCGCGCTGGTGATCCACCCGGCGGTGAACTTCGCCTCCGGGCACCGCTACATCGTCGCGCTTCGCAATCTGAAGACGGCCGACGGCGGCACGATCAAGGCGCCGCCGGGCTTCCGCTACTACCGCGACCGCCTGCCCTCGAACAAGCCGGTCATCAACCGGCAACGGGGGCACTTCCAGCACATCTTCCACAAGCTGCGCAAGGCGTCGATCCGGCGTCAGGATCTCTATCTGGCCTGGGACTTCACGGTCGCCAGCGACCGCACGATCGCGGCGCGCGCGCTGCACATGCGCGACGACGCGTTTGCGTCGCTGGGCGACACCGACCTCGGCGACCTGACCGTCGCGGGCGACGCGCCGCAGTTCCAGGTCACGCAGGTCCAGAGCTTCACTCCGGCCGAGAACGCCGAGATCGCGCGCCGGGTCAAGGGGACGGTGACGGTCCCGTGCTACCTCTCGCCGAGCTGCGCGCCCGGCGGCACGTTCGACCTCGACGCCAACGGGCTACCGACGCGCAACGGCACCTGGAACGCCAACTTCGATTGCGTCATCCCAAGGTCGGCGGTCGAGGGCTCGCCGCTGCCTGCGCGTCCGTCGCTCTACGGACATGGGCTGTTCGGCAGCGCGTCGGAGGTGGGGTCGTCCGGCCAGCGGGACCTGGCTAACACCTACAACTTCGTGCTCTGCGCGACCGACGAGATCGGGATGTCGCAGAGCGACCTCGGGACGGCGGTCTCGATCACGACCGACGTCAGCAACTTCCCGAAGCTGGCCGACCGGCTCCAGCAGGGCCTGCTGGACGAGCTCTTCCTGGGGCGAGCGATGATCCATCCCGGCGGCTTCAGCAGCGACCCTGCTTTCCACGTCGACGGCACCCTCGCAACGCCATCCGTGATCGACACTGGCCGGCTGTATTACGACGGCAACAGCCAGGGCGGGATCATGGGCGGCGCCCTAACCGCGCTGGCGCCCGATTTCACGCGGGCGGCGCTGGGGGTCGCGGCCATGAGGTATTCGCTGCTGCTTCCGCGCTCGGTCGACTTCGACCCGTTCGACGCGTTGCTGGCGCCGAATTACCCCGATGAGCTCGCGCGACCCCTGATCCTGTCGCTGATGCAGATCCTCTGGGATCGCGGGGAGCCGAACGGCTACGCGCACCGAATGACAAGGAACCCGCTCCCCGACACCCCGCCGCACCAGGTGCTGATCAACGTCGCGTTCGGGGACCACCAGGTCACGAACTTCGGTTCCGATGTTGAGGCGCGGACGATCGGGGCGTACGCGCACGTCCCGGTCCTGGACCCGGGGCGATGGCCCGACGTCGACGTGCTGTGGAACGTGCCGTCGATCGGGAGCTACCCGTTCAACGGCTCGGCGATCTTCTACTGGGACATCGGCCCGGTGCGACCCGATCCCGCCAATCCCGGCCAGACGATCGGGGTGCCGCCTCCGCCGCTCGAGAACGTGCCCAACTACGGGGGCGAGGACCCGCATGGGGCGCCGCGTGGTGCACCCCTGGCGGAGGCGCTGGTCTCGCAGTTCCTCACACCCGGTGAGTCGATCACCGACGTCTGCGGCGGCATGGCGTGCCACGCCGGAGGCTGGACCGGGCCGTAGAGTCGGGGCGATAGGACGCTCTTTCGACTCAGGGGCCGGGTAATCGAGACGGACGCCGTCGAGCCCCCGCGAGCCCGCATCCACGAAGCAAGCAACTATTCAGCGGCCACTATGCGACGGTATTTGAACTCCGCAACCCGGGAGAGGATCCGACAGCTACATCGCCAGTTGCCTCTTCGGGGCTGATCGTCAGCCCACGCGCTTCTGCTTTCACGCGCGAAAGCGGCACTAAGTCGGCATAGACGGCGAAGGGCTGCTTTGCAT
>WNFU01010390.1_pt1 | contig 20306 bp, 29 predicted proteins | sample 5400121 | NCBI WGS metagenome assembly WNFU01 (sample SAMN13153360, study PRJNA577476) | soil metagenome | isolation source: 100 cm soil or saprolite under grassland replicate 1 | place: USA:California | collected 2016-06-15 | reverse complement strand
CGGCCGATCCCCCGGCGGCGGGCACCGGCGGCTACGTACAGGCTGATGTCGGCCACGCCCCGGTACACGGCGCGAGGCGATACCGGGGTCAGGGCCGCCCACCCGAGGACCCGACCGCCCTCACGGGCCACCAGCCGGCATTCGCGGAGGTGCGCGCCGTCCCAGGCCGCCCAGTCGGGGGCGGCCGTCTCGAAGGTGCCGTTTCCGCTGGCGATGCCCTGCTCGTAGATCTCGCGGACCGCGGGCCAGTCCTCGGCCCGCATGCGGGCCACCTCGACGCGCTCGGAGGTCACGCCGGCTTCGATGCCTTCAGCGAGAAGAACAGCGGGAGGCGGCCGTCGAGCTCGGGCGGCAGCCGGAACGTGCCGTCGTCGGCCTCGGCGAGCCCCGGTGAGGGCCAGTCGAGGAAGGGGAACTCGTGCAGGAACTCGACGTGCAGGCCGGCCCGAACCAGCGACGTGACGACCTCACCGAGGGAGTGGTTCCACCAGTACTCCTTCTTCGAAAGGATCTCGGCCGCCCGGTCCGCGTACGACCCCCGCACCTCCGAGGCGATCGGCTCGGCGTGCGACCAGTACGGGTATCGCAGCTGCGGGCTGAAGAAGTCGACGTCGCCCTCGTCCTCGAACACCTGCAGGAAGGGATGGACCTCCGTGACAAAGAAGAAGCCGCCCGGCTTCACGAAGTGTGCGGCCACCAGGGCCCACCGCTCCACGTCTGGCAGCCACCCGAGCACGCCGCGCGACGTGTAGACGACGTCGAACTCGCCGTCCAGCCGCTCGGGCAGCTCGTGCAGGTCTGACTCCACGAACGTGGCGGGGATGCCGAGCTCGTCCGCCAGCGACCGCGCGAGCGCCAGGGCCCGCGGCGAGAAGTCGGCCCCGGTGACGATGGCCCCCTCGCGGGCCCAGGACAGCGTGTCCAGCCCGAAGTGACACTGGAGGTGGAGCAGCGTCCTGCCCTCGACCGGCCCGACCTCCGCCAGCTCGTAGTCCCGGAGCTTGGAGACGCCATGCTTGAACTGCTCGACGCGGTAGAACTCCGAGCGGGCGTTGACGTCGGCCCACTCGTCCCACAGCGCGCGGTTGGCGGACAGGTAGCGGTCCACGGGCCCCAGCTTCGCAGAACGCGCGGCGGTCGCGTCAGTCCGCGGCCGAGCCCGGCGTCACGGCGTCGAGGAGCTTCCGGGACGTCTCGGTGACCTCCCGGACCGCCGCGTCGAAGGCCTCTGCGTTCCTGCGCGACGGCGCTCGGTATCCGCTCACCTTGCGGACGTACTGCAGCGCGGCCTCGTGCAGCTCCTGCTCCGTCGGCGGGCCCTCGGGCCGTCGCAGGACCTTGATGCTCCGGCACATCAGGAATCGTCCCCGCCGCCGACGGGAGCCCGTTTCCGGGCCGACCTCGCGCTCTCGGCCAGCACGTCGAGCCCCTCCTCCAGCTGCTCCTCGGTGATCACCAGCGGGACCAGATGCCGCAGCACGTTGTGCTGCGGACCGCACGAGACGGTGACCACGCCTCGTCCCAGGGCCTCCTGCATGAGCACACCGACGAACCCGCCGTTCGGCTCCCGGGTCCCCCGGTCCTTCACGAACTCCACGCCGATCATCGCCCCGACGCCCCGGACCTCGCCGACCTCGTGCACGTCCTCCGCGATGTGCTCCCATCGCGACCGGATGGTCTTGCCGACGATCTCGGCCCGTTCGAGCAGGCCCTCCTCCTCGATCACGTCGAGGACCGCCACCGCGGCCGCGCAGGCCACCGGGTTGCCGACGTAGGTGCCGCCGATCGCGCTCGGGCCGGGCGCGTCCATGATCCCCGACCGGGCCACCACCGCCGACAGCGGATACCCGCTCGCCAAGGACTTCGCGAGGCACACGATGTCGGGCTCGAACCCGAACTGTTCGCTCGCCAGGAAGGTTCCGGTGCGGCCGGTGCCCGACTGGATCTCGTCGGCGATCACCAGGATGCCGTGCTGCGCACACAGGTCCTTGAGGCCGTTCAGGAACTCCGGGGTCGGGACGACGAACCCGCCCTCGCCCTGGATGGGCTCGACCACCGCGGCGGCCACCGTGGAGGGATCCACCATCGTCGTGAACCCCCGGTCGAGCGCCTCCAGGGCCTCCCGGCCGGCCTCGTCCGGGTGCGAGCTGCGATACGGATAGGGGAACGGGAACCGGTACACCTCCGGCGCGAACGGCCCGAAGCCCGTCTTGTACGGCCGGTGCCGGCTGGTCAGCGACATCGTCAGCAGGGTCCGCCCGTGGAACCCGCCCTCGAAGCAGATCAGCGCCTGCCTTCCGGTGGCGGCCTTGGCGAACTTCACGGCGTTCTCGACCGCCTCGGCGCCGGAATTGAACAGCGCGACCTTGCGGTCGCCCCCGCCGCAGAGCCGCACCAGGCGCTCGGCCAGCTCCACGTAGACCTCGTACGGGATCACCGAGAAGTCGGTGTGGGAGAACTTCGCGGCCTGCCGCTGGACCGCCTCCACGACCCTGGGATGGGAGTAGCCCACCAGATGGCACCCCAGTCCGGCGGAGAAGTCGAGCAGCGTGTTGCCGTCGGCGTCGGTGAACGCCGCGCCGAGCCCCTCGACGATAATGGTGGGCGCGTGGATGTCGAGCGGGTCGCACACGACCCGCTCCTTGCGCTCGAGGATTGCCCGCGAGCGCGGCCCGGGGATCTCCGTGACGAGGTTGATGGTGCCCATCGATCGACCTCCCTGACGCTGGTGCGACGCCGGAAACCGTTTCCGTTCAGACGGCCGGGCGTGCAACCGCCCGGACGGGTCCCCGCCCGGGCAGGCTACACGTCACCTCCGCCCCCCGGCACCCGCCCAAGGGGACAGCGCCGGGCGCCGGATCACAACAGATGGGAGGACGCGGACGCGGGCTCCTCGTCGGCCACCCGCCCATCGCCCGCGTGCTCGTACCCGGACTCGGCGAGCCCTTCCGCCGCCTCCGGTCCCACCGGGAGCGTGGCCACATCGGTCGCGACCTCCGCGGCGCTCGCCTGCACGAACGCCTCCGTGCGCAGCGGCTTCTCCTTCAGCAGGACCGCCAGGACGAGCGCGATCGCCGCGAGCGGCACCGCCGCCACGAAGACCAGGTGCAGCGAGTGTGCGAGCGCGAGCCGCGGGGCGCCCGGGTGCAACGCGCGCTCGGTGGTGAAGCGCTGCAACAGGATCGTGCCGAACGCGGCGACCCCGAAGGTCCCCCCGATTGACCGGGAGAACTGGGTGGTCGCCGTCGCCACGCCCATCTCCTCCCGCCGGGCGTCGTTCTGCACGGCCAGCGTGTAGGTCTGCATCATCTGGCCGATCCCCAGGCCGATGACCACCATGGCGATCGTCGCCTGGCCGGAGGTCGCGTCCACCGTCAGCCGGGTGAGCAGCCAGAAGCCCACCAGCGACACCGCGGAGCCCACGACCGGGAAGACCTTGTAGCGACCGGTCCTGGTGACGATCTGTCCGCTCGCGACGACCGCGAACACGACCGACAGCATCAGCGGGATCAGCACGACGCCGGAGTTGGTCGCCGACGCGCCGATGACCTTCTGGACGAACAGTGGAATGTAGATGATCGTTCCGAACATCACCGCGCCGACCACGAGGCTCGCGACGTTCGACACGGTGAAGACGGCGCTCCGGAACAGGCGGAGCGGCAGCACGGGCTCCGCGGCCCGCCGCTCCACGAGGACGAAGACGAAGAACAGCGCCAGCGAGGCCGTGCCGAGTCCGAGGACCTGGGCCGAGCCCCACGCGTAGGTGGTGCCGCCCCACGTGGCCACGAGCAGCAGGCTCACGACCGCGGCCGTCAGGACCGTCGCGCCGAGGTAGTCGACGCGGTGCTCCTTCCGCACGTGCGGCAGGTGCATGGTGGTCACGATCACGAACAGGGCGACGGCCCCGATCGGGATGTTCACGTAGAAGATCCAGCGCCAGGACACCTGGTCGGTGAGGAACCCACCGAGCAACGGCCCGACGATCGAGGACAGCCCGAACACGGCGCCGGTGAACCCCTGGTACCGCCCGCGCTCGCGGGGCGAGAACAGGTCGCCGATCACGATCAGCGCCAGCGGGAGGATGCCGCCCGCCCCCAGCCCCTGCAGCCCGCGGAACAGGATGAGCTGGGTCATGTTCTGGGCGAGCCCCGACATCGCCGAGCCCACCAGGAACACGGAGATCGCGAAGATGAACAGCGGGCGCCGACCGAACAGGTCCGACAGCTTCCCGTACAGCGGCACGGTGACGGTCGAGGTCAACAGGTAGGCCGTGACCACCCACGACAGGTGCTGCCCACCCTGCAGGTCGTCGACGATCTTCGGCAGGGCCGTGGCCACGATGGTCTGGTCGAGCGCGGCCAGGAACAGGCCCAGCATGACCCCCCCGAACACGACGAAGATCTGCCTCCGGGTCACGCCCGCACCTCCCCTCGTGCCTCGCGCAGCCGCAGCTCCTCGGCGACCCGGCCGAACAGCCTGACGAGCTCGACACGCTCGTCGGCCGGGAGCGGCGCCAGGATGTCCATGAGGAAGTCCCTCCGGCCGGCCCGGATGTTGTCGAGGGCCGTGCGCCCCTCGGCGGTCAGGGCCGCTGTGACGGTTCGCCGGTCCTCGGGCGACGCCTGCCGCTCGACCAGCCCCGCCGTGACGAGGCGATCGACCAGCCTGGTCGCGGAACTCTCGGAGAAGCCGATCCGGGACGCCAGGTCGCTCATCCGGAGGCCGTGTTCGTCCAGCGTTGTGATCGCCGCGATCTCGGCGTGGGAGAGCTCTCCCTCGGGGCCGTGGTACATCGTGGAACGGAGCTTCTTGTTGAGGACGAACCGGAACACCTCGGCCCAGTGGGCCTCGAAGATCTCCGCCTGCTCGAGCAGCCCGTCCTCAGGGGCCGCCAGGCCGGCGGGAATGGTTGCGTCTCGAGAAGATTGCATGCCGCAAGTACTGCAGACCGGAAGGTGTCGCGTCAAACGACCAGAACGCCCGGTGAGTCGGCGCCAGGTCGAGGCGGCGGGCCACGGGACCTGGTTGGCCCGATTTGACGAATGAGTGAGTGTTCACTCACCATGAGTGGGCGCTCACTCACAGCCCCGGCGACCCCGGTGTATGGAGGAGGTGGAAGGCATGGCGAAGACGCTCCAGCCCGCCCGGATGCGGGCGGCCCCGGAGACACCCGACCGGCGGCGGTGGTGGGTCCTCGTGGCCATGGTCTTCGGACTGTTCATGCCCATGCTCGACAACCTGGTGGTCAACGTGGCGCTCCCGACGATCCAGCGCGACCTCGGATCGGGCGTTTCCGGCCTCCAGTGGATCATCGACGCCTACACGCTCACGTTCGCCTCGTTCATGCTCACCGGCGGCGCGCTGGGCGACCTGTACGGGCGCAAGCGGTTCTTCCTCGCCGGGCTGGGCGTCTTCGTCCTCGGCTCGCTCGCGTGCGGCCTGTCGCAGGACCTGGGGCAGCTCATCGTGTTCCGGGCCGTGCAGGGCCTGGGCGCCGCGATGCTCCTGCCCGGCACCCTGTCGATCATCACCGCGACGTTCACCGGCAAGGAGCGTGGCGCCGCGATCGGCATCTGGGCGGCCATGTCCGGGCTGGCCGTCGCCGTCGGCCCGCTGATCGGCGGCTGGCTGGTCGAGCACGTCTCGTGGGAGAGCATCTTCTTCGTCAACGTGCCCATCGGGATCGTGGGCGCGACGCTCGCCTTCATCGTCGTCCTGGAGTCCCGTGATCAGTCGAAGTCGCGACGGCTCGACCCGCCGGGGCTCGTCACGGGCACCGCCGGCCTGTTCTTCCTGGTCTACGCCCTCATCGAGGGGAACGGCCGGGGATGGACGGACGGGCTCATCCTCGGGGCGTTCGGCCTGGCCGCGGCGCTGCTCGTGACGTTCTTCGTCATCGAGTCGCGCCGGGAGTATCCGATGCTCCCGCTGTCCTTCTTCAAGATCCCGACGTTCGCCGCGTCGAACGTGGTCGCCGCCTCGGTCTTCTTCGCGCTGTTCGGGTCCACGTTCTTCCTTTCGCTGTACCTGCAGAACGTCCGGGGCTACTCCCCCGTCGGCGCAGGCGTCCGGCTGTTCCCGTTCACCGTGATGATCCTGATCATCGCGCCGATCGCCGGGCGGCTGTCCGACCGCTTCGGCTCCCGGTGGTTCATGACGTTCGGGACGTTGATCCTGGGAGCCGGTTTGGCGCTCGTGCTCCGCGCGCAACCGGACTCCTCCTACCTGACGGTCATCCTCCCGTCCATGATCGTCATGGGGGCCGGCATGGCCACGACCATGCCAACGATGACCGCCGCGGTGATGGCGAGTGTGCCCGTGCAGCGTGCCGGCGTGGCCTCCGCCGCGACGAACACCAGCAGAGAGCTCGGCGGAGTGTTCGGCATCGCCCTTCTCGGGGCGGTGGTCACATCCGCGTTCAAGAGCTCGCTCGTCACGAACCTGGTCGGCGCCGGGTTCCCGTCCGGTGCGGCCCACCGCATCGTCGACCGGGCCGGGTCGGCGGCCGCCTCGGGGGCGATCGACCGGTCGACCGCGCCGCCCGGCACCTCGCCCCAGACGATCCACGCCGTCGTCGACGCGGTCCACCGCTCCTATGTCCACGCCATGCACGTCGGACTGTTGATCGCAGTCGGGTTCGCCCTGCTGGCCTCGGTGGTTTCGGCGGTCTTCGTTCGAAGCCACGTCGGCGAAGCACAGGAAGCCGCCGGTGGCCACTGAGACGGGTGCCCCGTCGATGTCCGCCGGCGTCGATGCGGACCCGGCCGGCGGCGGGGCGGGGGGTGACGTCCCGAGTGCCCGGCGGGTGACCCGCGACGACATCCTGCGGGCCACCGGGGAGCTGATCGCTGAGAGCGGGATCCTGTCGGCGACCACCCGGGCGATCGCGGACCGGGCCCGGTGCTCGGAGGGGAGCATCTACCGCAATTTCCCCGACAAGCACGCGTTGCTCCACGCAGTGATGTTCGATCAATTCGAGTCGTTCTTCGTGATGATCGAGCTGCTGCCGGAGCGCGCCGGGCACGGATCCATCCGGGAGAACCTGGAGCGGGTCGCGCTCGAAGCCCTGCGGTTCTACCGGGGCATCGCGACGCTGATCGGAGCCCAGCTGTCCGATCAGCAGCTGATGCAGGAGCAGCGAGCCGCGTGGGAGCGCTCCGGGGGAGGCCCCCTCCGCGCCCTGAACGCGGTGCGCCGGTACGTCGCCGCGGAGCAGCGCCTGGGGCGGATCGATCCGAACGCCGAGCCGGACATCGTGGGGCGGCAGCTGCTGGGCACGTGCTTCGCCAACGCCCTGTTGGTGGCGCTGGTCGGCTCCGCCGGACGAGCGGTCGACCGCAGGGGCCGGACCCTCGACGACGAACGCTACGTGCGGCTCCTGGTGGGATCCATCCTGCGCGGCGCGGGGCTGACCCCCTCGGGCCGCGCGCCGGGCTGACTCCCGCCCCCCCGGCGCGCGATCACCTCATGGGCCGACCGGACCTGATATATACCTGCGCGGTCGCCCGAGTCCTGGGAGCGTCGAATGAGGAACGCGCGCACCGTGCTGGTACACGGGGACGACATCTCGCTCGCCTACGGATCCGACGGCAGGGCCAACCTCGTCTGGACGGACATGCGTGAGCTCTTCCCGCCGCTCGGGAAGTACCTCCAGGTCATCGACTACGCGTGCCGGTAGCGACACGAGGGCGCGGCGCATCGAGCGCGGCCCCCTCGTGTTCACGATCGGCCACGGCGCCCGGCCGCTCGACGCCTTCCTCGACCTGCTCGCGTGGGCGGGCGTCCGCCGGCTGATCGACGTCCGGACGGCGCCCGGCTCCCGGCGGCATCCGCACTTCTCGCGCGACGCCCTCGCCGCGACGCTGCCGGAGCACGACGTCACATACGAGTGGTGGGGCCGCGACCTGGGCGGCTTCCGCCGGCCCCGACCGGACTCCCCGCACACGGCGCTCCGCGTGGAGGCCTTCCGGGGCTACGCCGACCACATGCAGACGCCGGAGTTCACGGACGCCCTCGAACGGTTGATGGCCGCCGCGGCTGAGGCGCCGACGGCGATCATGTGCGCCGAGTCGATGTGGTGGCGGTGCCATCGGCGGATGATCGCGGACGCGCTGGACGTGGCCGGGTGCGAGGTGGTTCACGTGATGGACGGTCCCCGGCTGGAGCCGCACCTCCGGTGGGACTCGCTGCGCGTGGTCGACGGCCGGCTGCGGTACGACGTCCCGACGGGCCAGGGATCGCTCGACGTCTGACCGGTCAGCGGCGCAGCCTGCGCCACCGCGCCGCCGCCACCTCGAAGGCCTCGAGCGGGACCATGAGGTCCTGCAGCGCGAACATCAGCGCATCGAACGGCAGCTCCGGCGTCTGCAGACGGAACCGCTCGGCCCCGCCCGTCGCCTCCTCGAGCGCCGACCGGCAGGACGTCCATTCCGCCTCGACCTCCGGCCGCCGCCACCCGGGCATGGCCTCGGCCGCGGAGGCCAACCCCTCCTCGTACTCGGCCAGCGCCTCGGCGAGGGGACGGCCGGGCATCCGGGCACTGGGCACGGCGGAGACGAGGTGCTCTTTCGCCCGTTCCACGTGAGCGAGCGCCTCGCCGAACGAGGCGTGCGCATCCTCGAGCTCGGGCGGGATCCGCCTCCTCCGAAGCACGAGGGTGGATGGTACCGGCGTGGCGTTTCGTTGCCCCGAAACCGGCGCGCCCGACCCTCAGTAGAATTCAGGACAATGTCCGAAACGGTCACGGTCCGCATCCCTGCCGACACCGCCCACGTCGCGCTCCTGCGGGCCGCCGCGTCGGCGCTGGCCGCCCGGCTGGACTTCCCCATCGACCGCATCACCGAGCTGCAGATCGTGGTGGACGAGGTCTGCTCGCGGCTCATGGCGGTGACCGAGGGACCGACGCGCATCACCATGGAGCTCCGCCCGGCGGAGGCCGGCATCGGCATCGTCGCCTCCGCAGAGGGACCCCCGCGGACCGGCAGGGAACTGCTGTCCGACTGGTCGCGGGTGATCCTGGAGGCGATCGCCAGCGACATCCGCCCCGCGATGGCGGACGGCCGGGCGTCCCTGGGGCTGATCGTCTCGCGGACGGGGGGCTGAACTTGACCGTTCGACGGGGGGTGCCGGACCGCGACCACGTCAAGGAGCTGTTCCGGAGGGTCCGGGAGACCGAGGAACCCGAGGTCCGCCAGGAGCTCATCGAGGCCCACCTCGGGCTGGTCGAGTACCTGGCCCGCCGGTTCGCCGGCCGGGGCGAGCCGCTGGAGGACCTGGTGCAGGTGGCGACGATCGGCCTGATCAAGGCCGTCGACCGGTTCGATCCCGACCGCGCCGTCGAGTTCTCCACCTATGCCACGCCCACGATCGTCGGGGAGCTCAAGCGGCACTTCCGAGACAAGGGGTGGGCGGTGCGCGTCCCCCGGCGGCTGCAGGAGCTCAACCTCCAGCTCGGCGAGATCACCGGGAAGCTCTCCCAGGAGCTCGGGCGGGCCCCCACCGTGACCGAGATGGCCCAGGCCGCGGGGACCACCGAGGACGAGGTCCTCGAGGGCCTCGAATCCGCGCACGCCTACACGCTCACGTCGCTCGACGCCCCATCCGGTGACGACGACCTGGCGCTGCGCGACCAGATCGGCTCGGAGGACGAGACGATCGAGCTGCTGGAGTACCGAACGAGCCTCACCCCGCTGCTCGACGAGCTGCCGCCTCGCGAGCGGACCATGCTCTACCTCCGGTTCTTCAAGGGCATGACCCAGAGCGAGATCGCCGAGAAGCTCGGGATCTCCCAGATGCACGTGTCGCGGCTCCTGGCGAAGACCCTGGCCTCCCTGCGCGAGGGCCTTCAGGGGTAGCGGGAGGCGGAGCGGACCCGCATTCCCAGGGCGGGATCGTTCGTCGCCACCGCGTCCACGCCCATCGCGAACAGCCGGGCGATGCGCTCGGCGTCGTCGACCACCCACGTCCCGGCGAGCAGGCCGGCTGCGTGGACCTCGCCCACGAACGCCTCCCCCGCCTCCAGCACGGCGTCCACATGGGGGAGAACCCACCGGTGGCCCGCGTCGCGGGCGTAGCCGAGCCCACCGCGGGGGTCCATCGCCGCGATGGTCAGGAACCCGGTGGGCACGTCGGGCGCGAGCTCCCGACACCGCTCCCCGACAGGAGGTCCAGCACCTCGCGCAGCGTCGGGATGCGAGCGCCGCGGACGTCCAGCCGGCGGAGCTCCGCGAGCGTCAGCTCGTGCACGAGGCCGGGCACCCCGGCCACCCTGGCCACGCTGGCGTCGTGCACCACCACCGGGACGCCGTCCGCCGACAGCCGGACGTCGAACTCCACCGCCGGCGCGCCGGCGGCCACGGCCGCATCGAACGCCTCGAGCGTGTTCTCCGGAGATGTCGCGGATGCACCACGATGCGCCACGACCAATGGGAGAAGTTCGGGTGGGAAATCCACTGCTGCCGTTGCGTCCGCGAAGGGGGCGTCAGTATACTCGCGCCCTGGCCGTGCCGGTGGAGAAGCCGGACTCGCCGCGGCGGACCGGGACGGGGGGAGCTGCATGGACTGGGTCCACCACGCGCGCTGCAGGGACGAGGATCCGGAGCTGTTCTTCCCCGTGGGCAACAGCGGGCCCGCCGCATTGCAGATCGATGCCGCGAAGTCCGTCTGCTTCTCGTGCGTCGTCCGCGAGCAGTGCCTGGAATGGGCCATGGCCACCGGCCAGGAGTCCGGGGTGTGGGGAGGGATGTCCGAGGACGAGCGGCGCGCGCTTCGCCGGGCCCGGCGCCGCAGCGCCGCCGCCCGGCTGGTCCGGACCGGGTGATCGGGCCGCGCCCGCGCGTCACCGCCGCTACACTTCCTGCCGCCGGGCATGGCGGCCGTTTCCCGACCCCCCGCGCCCCGATCCATCCCATGGCTTCATCCCCCGCCCAGGCCGACCAGGCTCTCGCCGAAGCCGAAGCCACGCGGCGACGGCTCGACTTCCTGCTGGAGGCGAGCACCGCGCTCGGGTCCTCGCTCGACTTCGAGGAGAGCCTGAACCGGCTGGCCCGGCTGACGGCTGGGAACATGGCCGACCTGTGCCTGGTGGACGTGGTCGAGCCGAACGGCGCGATGCGCCGGACCGCGGTCGCCCACGCAGAGGACGCGCGACAGCCCGAAGCCGACCAGTTGCTGGACGGGTGGATCCCGGATCCCGTCGGGGCGCACCCGGCGGTCCCGGTGCTCCAGTCGGGCGAGCCGTTCCTGGCGGACGAGCTGTCCGATGACCAGCTCCTGGCGGTGGCCGGCCCCGAGCACCGCGAGCTGGCCCGCCGGCTGGGGTTCCACTCCTGCCTGTGCGTCCCGCTGCCGGCCCGGGGCCGGATCATCGGGGTGATGACGCTGGTCTCCACCTCGCCGGACCAGCCGTTCGGACCGGCCGACGTGGAGCTGGCGGGGGACCTGGCCCGCCGTGCCGCGCTCGCCGCCGACAACGCCCGCCTGTACGGCGAGCGGACCCGCGTGGCCCAGGCCCTCCAGGCCAGCCTGCTCCCGCGGGAGCTACCGACGGTGCCGGGCTTCCAGGTGGCTGCGCGGTACCACGCCGCCGGCGAGGGCAACGAGGTCGGCGGGGACTTCTACGACCTGTTCGACACCGGCGACGGCGGCTGGGCCGTGGTGATCGGCGACGTGTGCGGCAAGGGCCCGGAGGCCGCGGCGGTGACCGGGCAGGCCCGGTACACGGTCCGAGCCGCGGCCATGCGCCAGCGCCGCCCCAGTCGGGTCCTCGACACACTGAACGAGGCCCTCCGGTTCCAGCGGGACGACGCCCGGTTCTGCACGGTCGCGTTCGTGCGGATGCGGCTCACCCCTTCCGGGGCCCGCCTCACGGTGGCCTGCGGCGGCCATCCCCCACCGGTCATCCTGCGCCGGAACGGCCTGGTGGAGTCCGTCGGGCGGCCGGGGACGCTGCTCGGCGTGTTCCCCGACCCGGAGCTCCGCGACGAGCTGTCCGACCTGACGCCGATTCCTCCGGCGCTTCGGCAAGAAGGGCGAGGGCAAAGCCATCTTCGCCGTGGCCCACACCATGCTCGTGATCGTCTGGCACCTGCTCGCCAACCACACCGACTACCAGGACCTCGGGGCCGACTACTTTGCACGCCGTGAGCACGCCAAGACCCGGGAGCATTACCTCGTTCGCCAGCTGGAGGCGTTGGGGCACAAGGTCACACTGGAGCCTGCCGCCTGAGCGCTCGCTCCTTCGGCTTTCGTGTCGGGTCCCGCACGACCGCTAACGCGTGCCCGAGGTCATCGTGTCCAGGGGGTATTTTCGTCTCAGGAGGCTTGGCAGGGGGTCAGGAGGGAACGGTCACCCTGGAAGGACGCCCCTATGGGAGGCCAGGTGACGGATCGCCCGATCGAGCTGGACCTCCAGCTGCCCGCCGGTGCCTTGGCGCCCTCGTACGCCCGGGCGCTGGTGGCAGGGCTGCGAGAGCGTCTGTCGGCCGAGTTGCTGGACGACCTGGTGCTGCTCGTCAGCGAGGTCGTGACGAACAGCGTCCGGCACGCGGAGCTCGAACCGGGCGACACGATCCGGCTGCTGGTCCGGGCGACGCCGAGCTCGGTTCGCCTGGACGTCGTGGACCGGGGGCGCGGATTCGACCGGCCCGACGTCGCCGAACACGACCCGGCGCAGCCGGACGGCTGGGGCCTGTACATCGTCGACCGGCTGGCCGACCGGTGGGGCGTGGCCCGCGAGGGGGGCAGCCGGGTGTGGTTCGAGATCGACGCCGGGCCCGACTGACAGCGGTCGGCCCGGGTCACCCGCGAACGGTCGGGGGCGAGACGGCCGCCTGAAGCAGGTTCTTCCCGAACCGAACCGCGCCGGCCCGCGGCGCTTGGAGGACGCGACATGCTCGGATCGATCCTGTCGGCCCTCGGGGCCGTCATCGTCATCGCGATCGTCATCGTGGCCCTGATCATCGGGCTCGTCGTTCGCGCCATCCGGGGCCCCCGGGTCTGACCGAGGGGAGCCGCCGGGCTCAGACGCGGCTCGACGGGCACAGGTCGCTTACCGGGCACTCCTCGCAGCGGGGGGTCGGCGCCTTGCACACCGCGCGGCCGTGGTCGATCAGCACGTAGGTGAAGTCGAACCACCGCTTTCTCGGGATCAGCCGCATGAGGTTCCGCTCGACCTTGTCGGGATCCTTCTGGTCGGTGAACCCGAGGCGCTGCGCGACCCTCCGGACGTGGGTGTCGACCGCGATCCCCTCGACGACGCCGTAGGCGTTCCCCAGCACGATGTTGCCCGTCTTCCGGGCCACGCCGGGGAGCTTCACGATCTCCTCCATGGAATCGGGGATCCGCCCGCCGAACTCCTCGACGAGCATCCTGGCCGCGCCCCGGATCGACTTCGTCTTGTTGTTGAAGAACCCGGTGGGGCGGATGTCGGCGGCGAGCTCGCTCTCGGGGACGGCCAGGTAGTCCTGGGGCGTGCGGTACTTGGCGAACAGGCCGTCCGGGCCCTGGGTGACCTTGTTCACCCCCACGTCGGTGGCCTGCGCGGAGAGGATCGTCGCCACCAGCATCTCGAGCGGGTTCGAGAACTTCAGCGCCACGTGCGCGTCCGGATAGGCCTCGGTGAGGCGCCGGACGATCTCCGGAGCGCGGTCCTCGGCGGGGCTGTCGCGCGTGAGCGGCTTGGGCTTCCCGGCCGGGCTCCGTCGGGCCGGCACGGTCAGCGTCCCTCGAACTCGGGCTTGCGGCGCTCCCGGAACGCCCGGATGCCCTCCTGCAGGTCCTCGCTGGCGAAGGCCTGCGCGGCCATCATGTCGAAGTCGGCCACGCGGTGGCCCTCCGTGAACCGGTCGACCGCGAGGTGCTCCAGCACCACCCCGATCCCCCGCTTCGACCCCTGGACCGACAGCGGCGCCGCCTCGGCGATCGTCGCGGCCAGTCGGTCGACCGCGGCGTCCAGCTCCGCCTCGGGGACGGCCAGGTTGACCAGCCCCCACTCGGCGGCCTGGGATCCCGTGATGTCACTGCCCGTGAACAGGATCTCCCCCGCCCGCTTCGGCCCCACCGCCAGCACCACCCGCTGGATGTTCTCGAAGTTGATCAGGACCCCGACGCGCGCCGAGGGGATGCCGATCCTGGCGTCCTCGGCCACCACCGCCAGGTCGCAGGCCACCGTGATCTGGCAGCCGGCGCCCAGCGCCGCGCCGTGCACCCGGACGATCACCGGCACGGGGTGGGTGACGATGGCCTGCAGCAGCTCCTCGAACCGGCGGCCGTAGTCGAACTCGCCGGGGCCGGAGCGCATGACCTCGAGCTCCGCGAAGTCCGCGCCGGCGCAGAAGTCCGGACCGTCGCCCGCCAGGACGACCACGCGGGTCTCGTGGTCGGCCGCCAGCCCGCCGAGCCCCTCGACCAGCTCCTCGATCATCTCCACGGAAACCGCGTTGCGCTGGTCGGGCCGGGACAGCGTGACCCGCGCCACCGGCCCGCCACGCTCCACCCGGATCAACGTCGTCACTCCACGACCGCGATCACGTCGCCCTCCTGGACGACGCCGCCCTCCTGGACCCGGACCTCCCGCACGGTCCCGGCGGCGGGCGACTCGACGGGGATCTCCATCTTCATGGACTCGAGGATCACCAGCGGGTCGCCCTCGGCGACGGGGTCCCCCGGCGCCACGAGCACCTGCCACACGTTGGCGACCATGTCGGCCAGCACGTCCACGCTCAACCCAGGACCGCGCCGCGGTCGGGCTCGGCGGGGAGCGACAGGAGCTCGCGGGCCCGGGCCGGCTCGGCCACCTCACGACCCTGCAGGCGCACGATCGTGGCGGCGACCTCGACCAGGTCGCCGTTCGAGGACGCCATCTGGCCCGACGGCAGGTAGAAGTTGTCCTCGAAGCCCACGCGGACGTTCCCGCCCAGCGCGGCCGAGGCGGCGACCATCGTCCACTGCTCGCGGCCGACGGCGATGACCCCCCACGTCGAGCCGTCGGGCACCACGCTCGACATGTGGGCGAGGTTCCTCGCCGTGGCCTGGATGCCGCCCAGCACGCCGTGGATCAGCGAGAACTGCACCGGCGGCGTGATCACGCCCATGTCGACGAGTGGCGCGACCGACTCGACGTGGCCCACGTCGAAGCACTCGCATTCCGGCTTCACCCCGGCCTCGCCCATCCGCCGGAGCAGGAACACGATGTCGTCGAAGTGGTTCTGGAACACGAAGTTGAACACGAACCCCTTGCGCTTCTCGGAGTACTTCGCGTAGTTCATCGAGCCCATGTTCAGCGCGCCGATCTCGGGGCGGAGGTCGGTGATGTGGGCGACGCGCTCGGCCATGGGGAGGCCGACCCATCCCGTCGAATAGTTGACGATGATGTCCGGCGTCTCGGCCAGGATCGCCCCGGTGATGGCGCGGTAGTGCTCGGGCTTCACGGTCGGGGTTCCGTTCGGCTCACGGGCGTGGATGTGCACCATCGAGGCGCCGGCGTCGCGGGCCCGGCGGACCTCCTTCGCGTACTCCTCGGGCGTGTACGGGATGCCCTCGCACTGCTGCTTGTTGGCGACCGCGCCGGAGACGGCGCAGGTGATGATGCACGCGTCGGTCATGTAGCGGCCCTCGCCTGTGCTGGTGTCCGGGAGGGTATCGCACGGGCAGACCGGACGGCCGGACGGCGTCAGCGCCGCCGCAGCTCGGTGAGTGCCTCGAGGACCTCCTCGTTCGGCGGGTTGTCGGCGACGTCGCGGTTGCGGTGGGCGTAGCGGATCACGCCGGACCGGTCGATCACGAACGTACCGGGCATCTGCCGGTAGTCGTCGCCGGACAGCTTCGCCGACTCGACGTCCCTCCGGAGGAGCGCCCGCGCGTACCGCACCAGCAGCTGTGGCCCGAACAGCTGGCGGTTCGTCCCCCGTTCCAGGCCGTAATCCCGGTAGGCGTCCTGGCCGGGGTCCGACAGGCACTCGAACGGGACATGGCGGTCGTCGCAGAAGAGCCGCGCGCGTGTGTGCGGCCCCAGGCCGATCAGCGTGATCGAGACGCCCGCTTCCTCGAACCGCTCCCGGCCACGCCAGGTCGCTTCGCCATCCCGTGCAGGATACGGGCAGCCGTCAGCGAGCCTCTTCGAGCACGGCTTCGGCCGGTGCCTCGACGCCCGCCCGGCGACGGGGCGACAGGCGGGTGAGCACCAGCCCCACCACGACCAGCAGCCCGCCGAGGATCTGCTCAGGGTGGATGGACTCGTCCAGGAACAGAACCGCCAGGATTGCGGCCGCGACCGGCACCGCGAAGCCGTACGGCGTCGTGCGGGCGATGCCACGGCGATGGATCGCCCAGTTCCACAGGGCGTACGCGAGGTACACGGGGCCGACGGCCGCGAACACCAGGATCAGCCAGGTGGTCGCCGGGACCGATCCCCAGTCCTGGTGGATCGCGGCCGGCAGGCCGACCAGCGCGGTCAGCCCGCCGCCGATCGCCAGCGAGTACGCCATCAGCTCCCGCGACGGGTAGCGCTTCGACAGTGGCTGGTTGATGACGCCGTAGGCGCCGAACGCGGCGGCGGCGCCCAGCGAGAGCACGTCGCCCCACGTCGCCGAGCCCAGGGCGTCCCACGCCCGGAGGAACACGGCGACGCCGAGGAACGCGACGCCGATCCCCACGAGCTGGCGGCGGGTCGGCCGTTCCCGGCCGAGCAGCCACGCGAAGAGCACCGAGAAGAGCGGGTGGGTCGACACCAGGATCGCCGACGCGACCGCGGTGGTCCGGTCCAGCCCGAGGACGAACAGCATCTGGTAGGCGAAGAATCCGCTCAGGCCGGACGCCGCGATCAGGGGCAGGTCGGTCCGCCGGAGCCGGACGCGCGACCGGAGAAACAGCAACGCGGCCCCGGAGATCAGCACCATGCCGGCGAATCGCACGGCCGTGAACGCGACGGGGTCGACGTGGCGCCAGGCCACCTTGAACGTCGAGAAGGTCAGCGCCCACAACAGGACGACCGTGACCAGCGCGGCGTCCACCATGCCCTGGGATTCGCTTCGAGTTTGCGGCATCTCCATCTCAATGTAGAAAGCGCCGCCGCCTATTCCCGTGAGATGTTCAGCGCCAGCCTGGTGCTACGGCGGTGGGAACCAGTCGGCCCGGCGGCCGAAGAACGCCAGGTAGCGGGTCTGGAGGTCGGCGTCCTCGGGGACGTCGACGTCGGGGCCGAGCGCGCCGACGGCCCGGAGCCGGCCCTCGAGCGGGCGGAACCCCTGGAGCGCGACCTCCATGCACTCGGGGTCCAGCGCGACCTCGACGCCGACCGCCCTCGCCAGGTCCCAGTTGTGCACCACCAGGTCGTTCATGCGCTCGAAGCAGTACTCGCTGGCGGGGGCCGGGCCCCGCGAGAGCTGCACGATCCGGTCTCGGCCCTTGGCGAATCCCTCGCTCGCTTCCTCGATCGACCGCAGCGTGGCGCCGACCGGGTCGTCGCCGAGCACGTCGCCCTCCAGCGTCGGCCCGACCTGTGCCAGGTCCTTCCCATCCACCAACGGCGCCACCCACAGGTTGCTCCACGCGATGTGATGCAGGAGGTCCCGGACGTCCCACTCGGCGCACGGCGTCGGCCGGTGCCAGTGGGCCTCGCCCACCCGCCGGGCGGTGCCGGCGAGCGACTCGCCGGCCCTCCGGTGCAGCTCGTGTATCTCGGTCAGCTCGGGTCCTCCTGTGTGGCTCGCGGGAAGGTACGCCGGTACCGGGGAGCCGGTCAACGCGCCGGCCTCCGGGGTCTGGAGTGCTTCTGGCGTCGTGGCGTAAACGGATCGCGGCGAGCAGGCTTGGTATGGGGTGAGAGCTCGTGGCTGACCGGTCCGCGTTCGAAGGGTTCTACCGGGAGCATGTGACCCGGGTGATCCGCGCGTGCCGGCTGGTCCTGGTGGACCGGGAGGAAGCCGAGGACGTCGCCGCCGAGGCCTTCGCGCGACTGTGGTCGAGGTGGGGCGCCATCAAGGACGACGAGCATGCCGGGGGATTCGTGTTCAAGACGGCGATGCGGCTGTGCGCCAGGCACGCGGCGCGACGACGGCGATCACGGGTCGGCGACCTCGACCCGCCGGTCCAGGACGACGTCGCGCGGTCGCTGCGCCGCGAGGAGATCGGGCGCGCCCTTGCGACGCTGTCGGTCCGCCAGCGCCAGTCGGTGGTGCTGCGGGATTGGGCGGGTTTCGAGACGGCGAAGGTGGCTCGCATGTTGGGCACTCGAGAGGCCACGGTCCGCGTGCACCTGTACCGGGCGCGAGCCCGGCTCCGGGAGACCCTCGGCGCGGACGAGGAGGAAGAGAGGAACCCGAGATGAACGAGGACGTTCGAGACCTGCGCGTTCGCGACGCGCTCGAGGCGGCCGCCGGTCGCGACGAGCCGCCCGACGATCGCCTGTTGGAACGGGTCCGCCGCCGCGGACGGGTACGGGCAACCGCGCGGTGGGTCGCCGTCGTGTCCGCCGTCGCCGTCTTCGCCGGTGCGGTGACGTGGGCCGGCCTGGCCATCACCGGGGATCACCGGGCACCGGTCCCCGCCGCGGAGGCCCTCACGGCCCGCACCTCCGACCCGGTCGTGGGGCTGTCGATGCGGTACCCGGCCTCGTGGCACGTCCAGCGATTCAGAAACGTGTGCCACATCGGCGCCGAAGGCACGATGGTCGCGAACGTCCCCGGCGCATACCGGAGCCCCGCGAGCCCCTCCGGATGCCGGTGGCCGCCCGATATGGGCCACCTGCCGGCGAACTCGGTGGTGGTCGAGTTCGATCGGTATGTCGGCGGGCCGCGCGTCGGCTCGGGCGATCGCGGGACCACCCCCGATACGACCTTCCCGCTCTCGCTGTCGAAGTTCGATCACGCGGCGCCCGGTCCCAAGCGGACGAGATACTTCCTCCAGCCCGTGACCCTGCATGGTGACCCTCGCTACCTGGTGAACGTGTGGATCGGGCGCCAGGCCTCGGCGGGGGACCGCGCGCTGGCCGGCCGGGTGGTGTCCTCGATCGCGCCGGCGCTGTGCCCGGAACCCTCGCCTGGCTTGTACGACCCCGAGATCGATCCGGCGTCCGGGCCGGCGGGTTCGACACGGTCTCCGGCGAGGTGCCGACGGTGAATGAGGAGGGTGTGTACACGGGGCCGAGCGGCTCGATCGCCGTGTGGTGGAACGCCGATCCGGCCCGCTGGGAGGACCTCCTCGCGGACGGCCGGCTCGACGACCTGCTGGCCGGCCGCGCGCCGGCTCCGGGGCCGGGCGACGCGGTGTTCCTCGGGATGCAAAACGTCGACGGGAGGTGCCGGCGCGGGCTCGACCTCGCGGTACCCGACGGCGCCCCGCCAGGCACATACGACCTCACGGTGATCGGCGTCGGAGGCGGGGGCGCGGCATCGTTGGGTGGGCTCCGGTTCACGGTCACCTCCTGAGCACGGCGCCGCCCTCGATGCTCGGACCCGTCCGCGGGGGTAGGTCCTTCGGCGGAACGGGTGGCGCCGGACCGGCCCCCGCGGTCGAGCCGCGGGGGACGCAACCGCCCCCGACCAGCCCATGCCGAAACCCCTGGTCGCCGGATTCCGCCACGGCCGCCCCGGACCCTACGGTTGCGCGCGAATCCGGTCGGGATCCTCGGCCGGCGAGGGGCCGCGGGGAGGTCGCTGCATGGGACGGATCCGGCAAGGTCTGGCCGCGAGGCGGACGGCGGGCTCGGGAGAGGGTGAGTCCGGGTTCACCCTGATCGAGCTCCTTGTGGTGATCGCGATCATCGCGGTGCTCATCGGACTGCTGCTGCCCGCTGTGCAGAAGGTCCGCGAGGCCGGAGCCCGGCAGAACCCGTGCGACTCACCCACCCGTGAGGCCACGGAGCTCGCCGGGATGCTCCACATCCGCCTGCACATGGATCCGGCCGAGCCGAGCATGTTCCACTTCCTGATCACGCCATCGGACATCCGGGGCGCGGCGCCGAGCGGCGGTTGGAAGCTCGTGGGCGCCGCCCGGGGCGAGGGGACGTTCGGTGAGCCGTTCGTCGTGCAGGGCATGCGCCTCGTCGCCATGGGCGACGGGAGCGTCCGCCTCCCGCTGGTCTTCTCGGAGACGGTGGTGGTGAGCCGCGACCAGGGAACCGTCGACACGAGGATCTCCAACGTCGTGGACCCGTGCCCGCCGCTGATCGGCTGACCTGATTCCCTATGGAGGATCGGTTGTCAAGTTGCCCTCGGGGCTGGTTGACGGCGAGGCCTCGGCGGCCGACGATTCGGAGCGGGGAAGGCCGCCTCGTATTGCGCCTTCGAGCGCGTCGATACCTGTCCCAC
>WNFU01014566.1_pt1 | contig 20311 bp, 16 predicted proteins | sample 5400121 | NCBI WGS metagenome assembly WNFU01 (sample SAMN13153360, study PRJNA577476) | soil metagenome | isolation source: 100 cm soil or saprolite under grassland replicate 1 | place: USA:California | collected 2016-06-15 | reverse complement strand
TTCTGTGTCGCAAAGGATTTGCTTGGCGCATTCCAGCTGATTGTCTCTGCCCTGAAGGGTTGCCTCAAATGAGAATGGTTCTTCAATCGAAGGAGCAAGCCTCCGCGTCCCTCGAGATTAGTGCCTTTCCAGGTGAAGTATTCGGCGACGGGCATCACAACCGGGTAGCCGAAAGATCGTCGGCGGGTCGTCGCCACTCTGGTCGTCAGTTGGCAGCACATGTGCCAGCTTCGGCTGGTTGACCTGATTCATCAACGCTCGAATTTCCTCTGGCCGCATCGGCACGCCGCTCAGCACGCCAAGCTCCAGAGCGGCGCACAAGAAGATCGTACGCAGTCTCTTCTTATGAGACATGACACTCCTCCCCGCGCGGGCTCAGTCGCGCAGACGTATCCACAATCCAACGTGGGAATTACGCGAGAGAGGAGCTAGTGGGCGGTCCGCGAGACTCGAGAATCGCGAGAAGCGCAACCGATCGCTCGTCGCACCGGGGCACCTCGCGTGGGACTGCGGGCGTGGTGAACGGAGGCAGGAGGGAAAAGACTGGCGTGATGACCAGCCACTCCAGAGACACCCTGCCGAGGGGCAGGAATGCCGCGAAAACGATCAGGGCAATGCAAGTGACGGCGACGGCCCTGCGGGTTCTTGGCATTGCACCTTTTATTGTATAACCCGGGTCGAGACGGGCCTGCGGACACGCCAGACGTTCGCAACATCAAGGCGCGATTCTGATGTGCGAGCACGCACCCTGAGATCAACGCGCTGCGCAGGACGATCATCTCGCGCCAGCAGTCTGAAATCGATCAAATGAAGGCCAAGCTGAGTGCACTCGAAAAATGCTTCAGCTCGTGTCAGCAGATGTATCAACTCCTGGGACAGTCAAGGTCGCGTGAGAAACCCGGCAAGATCGAAGATTTCCGGGTTCGGATTTTCGGGCGTGGCAGGCCTCTCCTGAAAATAGAGCGTGAGCTTCTGACCAGCGTACGGACCCTGGCCTTGTGCAACCGCTCGCCCGGTGAAGATGAGACCCTCGACGAAACCGTGGACGGTGCCGCTCCAAATTGTGGCGCCTCCTCCATTGACGTCAGATGTCACGGTGAAGCTTCCGGCCACTGGGCCACTCAGCGTCTGATCGACCACGCCGTTCAGCACTACGATTTGCGAGCCTGTGATCAGCACGCCGTCGCCGTGCAGCTCGAACCCGCCGAAAAATGCCGCCGCGTTGAGATGCGGATTGCCTCCGCCGTCCGGCACGATCTCGCCTCCCGCAAGTCCGCCCAGAGCGTCGCTCACGCCCGTCACTGCAATCTGCTGCGGAGGCGCCGCGCTCGTCGTCTGAATCAGGCTGACCACGAACGCGCCGATCAGAAATGTAATGGACCATGTTCTCCGCCGATCGGATGGGGCTGAGCCCGCATACGATCCACCAATACGTTAAAGCCATCTATCAGCGGATGGCCGTGACGAGCCGCGCCGGTCTGCTCGCGGCGGTTCTTCAGAAGCGCGGGCGCTCAATGTAATCGCCTCCGCTCGAGGCGACGTGCACGCGCCGTTCACGGCAATCACCTCGCCGAGCAGTGCTTCGCGGAGTGCGTGCTGTGCACGTTGGCGCTAAGAAACCGTCGATCTTGCGACAGCTCTCGCAGATCTCCACTGGGTTGTCTGTTGAACGATCTAGCGAAAATGAGAATCTCCTCCCGCCGGCGCGCCTGCGCACCGGCGGTCGAACAAAGCACGACGCGCGGCTACTTCTTCCGGCGCGCTCTCAGGATAAGCACACCGGCGCCCAGAAGGCCCGCGGCTGAGACAATCGCTGCCGGATCGATTTCCGGAACGGCTTGCGCGAAGTCGCCCGCGTACGAATTAGCCGCCGTTGAGACGACCATCAGCAGGAATCCCAAGCCGAACGAACACAGACGAGCGACGTTCACTGGCATATTTCCTCCTTGAAATACGACCATCGTTTCGGAAAACTACGCCCACACCCACCATCGGCCGGTCGCGCAGGCGTAGAGCGCGATCAGACCGTTCGTTGTCGCGTGAGCCCAGACGGCTTCGCCGAATATCCCTCGGCGATAGAGCGCCAGCGCGAACGACATTCCGGCAATCGTTCCCGGCAGCCAGAGGCTCCCGTGGAATGCGCCGAACACGACCGACGAGATCACGAATGACGACCAGGAGAAGATGCCAACGGGTAACTTCTCGAAGTCCGGCCGCACGATGCGGCGGGTGAGGAATCCGCGAAACGCGAGCTCCTCCGCCAATGGTGCCGTGACCACATAACCGACGACGCGAACGAATAGCCAGAGCGCGGCCCATTCCAGCGGGACGGCCTGCAGGGCCGCGGGCCATCCGGCATTGCGGCTTGACGCCTCCGGAATGAGCGCCAGCCAGAGCAGAAACGTCACCAGGCCGATCGTGAATGACCACCACGAGTACGACCATCGCAGGCTGGCATAGTGCTTCCGGCAGGCCCACAGCACCGCGCCCGCGGCAACGACGCGGACCGGATACAGCCAGTCGAAGCCGGCTGAAAAGGCCCCGGTGAGCATGGCGGTCGCACTGATGACCAGGAAGGGGCCGAGATACGCCGCAGTCGCATCGCTTTCCTGGCCGTGCGACGTGTCGGTCGCGACAGCGACTGACTCACTTGGCTTTCTGAAATACCCGAAGTGATTCGTGAGCGCGACGAAGCCGAGCGCGATGGCATTGAACGCGATCCATCCAGCCTGCGAATGAAATCCGCCGGCCGCGACCGCCTTCCAGCCGGCAGTCCCAATCGCGATCAGTGCGACGATGCGCACGGCGTTCGCGAGCCAGATGAGCACCGCACCAATGGGAAGGAGCACGAGCGCGGCGGGAAACCGGAGCTCCCGCCGATACAGCCACAAATACACTGAGAGGAAGACGAGGATCAGGCCGACCCCTTCATAGCCCGAACACTGCGGCGAAATGGTGACCTTGAATGCGGGCGTTCCGACGACAAGCCTTGCCGGGTTGTTGATGACCCGGGGATAGAGCAGTCCCAGCATCCACGCGACGAAACCAAATGTGTACCGAGCGATAGGGATCCAGAATCCTGCGGTGAGAAAACCGCACGTCCAGACTGCTCCGCCGATGGCGATTCCCCAGCCGATGCTTCGGCGTCCGACACTGATGGCGTCGAGCCAGGCGCGAAGTGGGAAGAGCGCCAGCAACCACGCCGCGAGCGTGGCAAACCCCGTGAGAAACCAAGCCATTGTCCAGAATGCGGGGCGTGCCTGATACGAAGCGCCGGTCGCGACGATCGTCGACGTGACAAACGCGAAGAGGGCGAGCGAGCAGACGTGCAGGCCAAAAGCCGGGATACGTGACCCGGCGGGTTTCGTCGTCACAAATCTTCGAAATTCGGCCGGGCGTTGCGCCGCTGCGAGCGCCAGAACGGCCACCATGACACTCGCTGCCAGGCGGAAGTATTGGGGTGCCCAGTCTATGAGTTGGGCCCACACCGTGCCGAGGCCGTGGAGGCCTTGTGTGTCGAACGAAACCATCAGGCCCAGAACCTCGATCAGCAGCAGAAGACTTAGTCCAACCTGAGGTAGATAGACGGACACCGCCGCGGGTTTCACGCAACGCTCATGCCTGAGCTTGGCGCTGCTTTCGTGCGGCCGGGGTGCTAGCCCAGGCGGAAAGGTCATCCATGGGCAGACCTTTTTCGCGATCTGTGACATTCGCCGCGACCTGGCTTCTTGAATCTCCGGTCTCGTCTCACTAAGAGCAGCCTGCCGGAACGTGTTTCAGAACGTGGAGTCAGAGGTGGCAACGGCACGAAGTTGGCGTAGGCCCAGCGCCGCAAGATGCAGACAACACGAAGCGTAATCATGATGCTGCTGGCCGTCGGCATCGCCGGGACGGCCTTCGAGTCGAGGTCGAACCTGACCCGGGGAATCCCAAGAGGCTACCCCGCCTTCACCGTGCCGGCCGACAATCCGATGTCGCAAGCGAAAGTCGACCTGGGCCGAATGCTCTTTTACGACCGGCGGTTGTCGTTCAACGGCGCAATCGCGTGCGCCAGCTGTCATCGCCAGGAATTCGCGTTTGCCGACCCCCGGCCGCAATCGGTTGGCGCAACCGGCGAGCTCACTCCGCGCAACGCGATGACGCTCACCAACGTCGCGTTCAACGCGCGCTACACCTGGGCGAACAGCACGCTCGAGACACTCGAACAGCAGGCCGTGATTCCGTTGACGCACGAGGATCCACTCGAAATGGGCGTGTCTGAGAACGAAGCCGGAATCCTGGATCGCTTCCGGAATGAACCGCGTTACGTCGAACTTTTCGCCGCGGCCTTCCCCGATGAGGGGGGCACTATCACGCTCGAGCACGTCGTCAAAGCGATTAGCACGTTCGAGCGCCTGCTCATTTCCTTCAATACGCCGTACGATCGCTTCCTCGCTGGCAGTCGATCGGCGCTCAGCGAGTCCGCGAAGCGGGGGATGAACCTGTTTCGCTCGGACAGCACGAAATGCGGCCGCTGTCACGATGGTGTCACCTTCCGCGAGACGACATGGCATCGCGTGAGCGAGGCCGACACCTCGGTCGCCTATCACAACATCGGCCTGTATAACCTGCAGCACAACGGCGCGTACCCATTTGAGGACCCTGGGCTGATCGCTGTGACCGGCGCCGCGGATGATATGGGACGATTCAAACCTCCGACACTTCGCAACATCGCCGTCACGGCCCCCTACTTCCATGACGGCTCCGCGTCGACGCTCGAGGAAGTGATCGATACGTTCGCGGCCGGCGGCCGCGTTATCGCGTCCGGGCCGAATGCCGGCGATGGCAGAGTCAATCCGCACAAGAGCCCGCTGATCACGGGTTTCACCATCACGCCGGACGAGAAACGAGATCTCATCGCCTTTCTCGAGAGCTTGACGGATCGCGCGTTCCTCACCAATCCGGCATTGGCGAGCCCATTTCCCGCAACTCGTTGATTCACCGAGCGAACGTGCGGCTGGTCCTCTTTGTCGTCGGCGCATTTCTCAGCGCGAGTCTCCTGTGGGTCATCCCCAGCCGCGGCAGTCGTCCGACGATCGTCCAACGCGCCATCGGTGATCGAGAGGTCTCCGTGGAGGAGTACGGACGCGGTCAAAGTGTCCTCCTCCTCGCCGAAGGAAAGGCCGTCTCAGCTCTCGCATCCCGCCTGTCGAAGCGAAGCCGGGTGATCGTTTTGCCTCCGTCATTTCTTCCGCAATCAGGACAGTCGACTTTGCGGACGGCCCTCGAGAGTTTGGAATTGACCGGTCGTGTGACGATTGTGGCGGACGCGCAGACGATGCTCCGCGTGATCGCCGATCAGCAATCGATTGCCGACCGCATGGTCCGATTTGTCGTTCTCGATATTGACCGCAGTGCGTACGACACAGCCGGCGTGTCGAAGCTGTTGAGCTCCCCTTCGATGTCGCGCATGTTCGTGCTTTCGAGCCCTTCGGGACCGATATGGACGCACCTCCGCCGCGTGCAAGCGAACGATCGGGTCAGCGTAACCCTCATCGAGGCGTGTGGTGATGGGCTCACGACACATTGTGCTCGAGAGCTATCGCCGCTTCTTGCATCGCTGAGCGACGGATCATGGCCAGGGACAGGCACCGTTCTTCAAGATCCAAGGCCTTCAGGTCCACCAGCCCCCCGGCTCGTCGTCGTGCCGAATGGCGAACTGCAGGAGAGCCCGAGTGACGATGCGTCCGGTCTTCGTAATGCGCTAGTCAGCTTTTCTGTCAGCCTGACGCAGCGCATCGCGGTGGCCAGCACCGAGACGACGGTTGCTGATTTCCGGCGCTTTGTCGAGGCGACGGGGTATCGGCCCGAACAAGGGTGCTGGTATCACACGATCCAGCAGGAATGGATATTCGACGCGAAAGCCAGTTGGTCGACGCCGGTTTTCAGTCAGACAGATCAGCATCCCGTCACCTGCGTGACCGAAGAGGACGCGCAGGCCTACGCTGCCTGGCTCAGCGGAGAGACGGGGCACACATATCGTCTGCCAACGGAGGTCGAGTTCGACTTCTTCAATCGCAGCGGGCACACGGGGACGTATGTCGTCGACATCAACCAGGTCACCGAACTATGCGGGAAGGTGAACGGTGCGGATCTCTCGACCGGGTTTTCGTATGCGAATCACTGCGCAGACGGATTCCCGAATACGGCGCCCGTCGGCAGCTTCCCGGCCAACGACTTTGGTCTCTTCGACACGACCGGAAATCTGTGGGAGCTGACCACCGACTGCTGGCATTCCGACTACGTTCGCGCGATGCGGAACCTGGTTGGGTGGGGACCGCGAGACAGCGCAGTTCACGACGCGGCATCATGCGCATCGCGCCACGTGATTCGCGGCGGCGCGTATCTCAGCTCACCGGACAACCTGCGCCTGGTCAAGCGGAGTATTGAAGGACTGCGGTCCACGCGAGTCGGGTTTCGGGTCGTTCGCGAACTGCCCTGAACCCGTCCCGTCCGGTATCTCACAAACAGTGACGCGAAAGAAGACCTCACCTACCTCACTTCCAGTTACCCATCAGCAGAAACGGCGCCCAGAAATACGGATGCGCAAACGGCCGCTCGGGGTCTTTGACGAACACATTCGCGCCGCCGTCGCGATTCGGTCGAACCCCGCGGTCGGCGGAAGCCTCGCCGCGCAGCTTGCCTGTCAGGAGCGCCAACTGCGCCTGGCGGAGCGCTTCGGCTTTCGTGATGTTGGGATCCGACGTGTGCAGCAGGTAGAACTCCCGCATCAGCAACGCGGTGCTTTGATCCGCGACCGCCCACAACGTGGCGATGACGGCCTTGGCGCCTTGACGCTGCGCGAGAACCGCAAGCCCCTCGACCTCTTGCCCGTCGCCGTCGTCTCCTCCGACGGCCGTGTCGCACGCGGAGAGCGTCAGCAGCTCGACGCCTTGCAGGACTTGCGGCATGTTCCGGAACTGGTCGAGCGTCAGCCTCGCTCCATCGCCCAACAGCAGGAATGAGTGTTGGTACGTGCCAGGCTCGAAATCGAAGTGGCTGGCAACGTGAACGATCGAGTAGTGCTTTCGCAACTCGGCGCGAAAGCCGTCCATCGTGAAGTCGGCGTCGAGCTTCACCGTTCCAGAAAGAACTCCTTGCGCGGGCGGTGAGTCCGACTTGATGATGCCGTTCAATTCGTCGGGAACATTCGGAAGCGCCTGGAACTTCACCAGAACCACCTTCCTGGCGAGCAATTGACGTGGACGACCAGATTCTACTCTTGCCGCCGCGGCAGTAGAATTCGGGCGATCTTGCTCGGGAGGACGCATGGCGACTTACCAATTCGTGACCCTCTCCTTCGCGGCGATTACCGTGATGACCGCCACCGCGATCGCGCAGAAAGCTCCCGTCGGCTACGACGACACACCGATGCAACCCAATGGCAAGTGGCGCATTCACGACGGGCGTCGTCCGCAGCCGGCGATTGTCAATCCAGGACCTGCTCCAGCCGCCGCGATTCCGGCGCCTGCCGACGCCGTCGCGCTCATCGGCGCACAAGACGATTTGAGCGCGTGGCAGATCAACAGCGGCGTGTTCCTACTGGGCAAGTTCGAGATTCAGATACTCGACAGCTATCAGAATCGAACGTATCCGGATGGTCAGGCCGCCGCAATGTATGGGCAGTACCCGCCGCTTGTGAACGCGTCGCGCGGACCGGGCGAATGGCAAACCTACGACATCGTGTTCAGCGCGCCACGGTTCAATCAAGCGGGCGCTCTCGAAAAGCCGGCAATCGTCAGCGTCCTTCACAACGGCGTCGTCGTCCACCACGCGACGGCATTTTGGGGTCCGACGACACACAAGGCAATCCTTCCGTACAAGCCGGACAGCGCCAAAGGTCCCATTGCGCTGCAGGACCACGGCAATCCCGTCCACTACCGCAACGTGTGGATCAGGCCGCTGAAAAGCTACGACGGCGAGTGATGCGTATCGGAGCGATCGCGGCAAATCCTCATCTCGGTACGTCGATTATGACTTCCTGCGAGGGTCCGCTCGTGCCGCTCGCGTTGCGCGCACGAACGCGAACGAAGTACCGTCCTGGCGCGGCCGTCGTGCTCAACGAGGTGACGGGCCCGATCGACGCCGAGTACAAATCAATCCCACCCGACATGCTCCCTGCATCCAGGATGTAGTCGACGGCACCTGGCGACGCGTTCCATTGAAGCGTCACGGTCCGGCCAGCCACGGCAAACGTCAAACCGCTGGGCGCCGAGGGTTGATTGGAAAGGAACGCGCAGTTGGCCGGCTCCGGTTGGTCGATCCTCAGTGCCGCGCCGGGCGGCGCCAAATAGGTCACGAGGTTGACGGCGGCCGTGCCAGTTTCATTGCGTGCGAGATGCGCGTGTTCGCCTTCATCGAGGTACCCCTGGCCGGCCGTGCGAACGATAGGTCTGCAGGCTGGATCCGTGGATTCATAGAACGTCATGGTCCCCGATGCGACGGTGATAAACACCGGACCCGGATGCGTGTGCCAGCCGCTGTGTCCGCCCGGCTGAAACGTGATGGCCTGAGTAGCAACATCCAGCCCCGGCTGGGCTTCGACTTGCGTTGACCATTGACCGGCGCCAGCAACGCTGCGATTGATCCTGAACGGTCCCGCAAAGGTCCCGCGGGCGAGCAGCGTGGACGAGGAGCCGGAGCTCGGAGTCGCCGATAGAAGGCCAACGTACGCACCGACGAGAAGCAGAACGCTCGCGCAGATGATTAGCCGGTAACGTCTCAGGGACATGTTCCCCTCCGTGAGCCGCTCGATCCATTGCGGCCAATCTCCGGAGTTTCAGCGCGCGCGTGCAGTTTCGACAAGCGGCAAAGAACTGCAACGCGCGGAAGCCGTTGTTTGCGGTTCTTTGCTGCACATCAAGGACGCCCCGCGACAGCGGCGCGAACGAACCACGTGGTGCCCATCTCATCTACTCGACGGCGAAGCGTTCGAGTGTTCGAGTCGGCGTCGCGGCGCGGTGTGCCACCCAAAAGTCAGGTGAGAGGTTAGAATGGCCGCCGAGTCCCGCTACGCGAACAGCATGATTGGCGAACCTTCGTCCGACCCGCCGACTTCCTCAGGACCGGTACCCGAAGATCGACTGGATTCGTGGAAGGAGATCGCCGCTTACCTCAAGCGCGACGTCACCACGGTTCAGCGCTGGGAAAAACGCGAGGCAATGCCCGTCCGGCGACACGTTCACGACAAGTTGGGATCGGTCTATGCCTTTCGGTCCGAGCTGGATGTCTGGGCGCGAACGCGGAATCTTCGCCACGACCGCGGAGGCCTGACGAGCGAGACGCGGCCGGACCTCGCCGATCGCTCGACGACGGTTGTCGAGGAGGCCGAACGCCCACCCGAGTCGATCGCCTCGACGTCTCCGTCGACCTCGCGAACGAGACGCCGATCGAAGGCTGTGTGGGCGCTGTCAGCGGCAGGACTGCTTCTCGCGGCGGTTGCTACGTGGTGGCTTTTCGAGCGAACGGATTACTTCTGGCGCAACCCGCTCGCGAACGCTCAGTTTCAGAACCTGACCGACTTTGACGGCATCGAGGCAGCGGCCGCGGTCTCACGCGACGGCAGATTCGTGGCGTTTCTGTCCGATCGCGATGGACGGATGGACGTCTGGGTCACTCAAGTGGGCACAGGCCAGTTCTACAACTTGACCGGTGGTCGCGTGCGGGAGCTCGTGAATCCGTCCATCCGCACTCTCGGCTTTTCACCGGACGGGACGTTGGTGACCTTCTGGGCTCGCGGAGTCGAGGGATCGAACGCCGGCGACATAAGCGTGTTGGCGGTCCCCACTCTCGGCGGCCAGCCCCGGCCGTACCTCGAAGGTGCAGCCGAGTTCGACTGGTCGAACGATGGCTCGCGCCTGGTGTACCACACGCCGGGGCCAGGAGACCCGATGTTCGTGAGGGATTCGGGCCAGCAGACCCAAGGCCAGCCTATCTTTGTGGCGGCAGCGGGACTTCACGCACACTTTCCCCTGTGGTCGCCGAACGGGGCTTTCATCTATTTCGTACAGGGATCGCTGCCCGATGCGATGGACATCTGGCGCATCAGGCCGACCGCGGGAGCCGCCGAACGAATCACGTACCACAACTCGCGCGTGAGCCACCCGGTCCTGCTGAATCAGCGGACGCTGATGTACCTCGCCAGCGACAAGGATGGCTCCGGGCCGTGGTTACACGGTCTGGATGTCGAGCGTCGTGTGTCGCACCGTCTGGGCAGCGGTCTCGATCGCTATACCTCGCTCGCGGCGAGCGCCGACGGCCGGCGCCTCGTCACGACGCTCGCGAATCCCAAGGGAACGCTCTGGCGCCTGCCCATCGCCGACACACCGGTCGACGCGTCGGCAGCGAGTCCTATCTCATTGACGACAGGACGTGGATTCGCTCCTCGACTCGGCCCGGGTTATCTGCTGTACGTCTCGTCGAAGGGTGCAAGCGACGGAATCTGGAAGCTCGCCGGCGGAGCGGCCACCGAGCTGTGGAGCGCGCCGGAGGGGCGAATCATCGGAGGCCCCGAAGTTGCGCCCGGCACACATCGGATTGCCTTCTCGATCGAGCAGCGCGGCAGGACACTGCTGTACGTCGTGAACGACGACGGCACGAACGCGCGGGTTGTGACCGAATCGCTGGAGTTGCGCGGCGCTCCGGCCTGGACGCCTGATGGACAATCGATTACGTCGGCCGCGAATGTTGAGGGAACGCCATACCTCTTCCGCATATCACTGGACGGCGCGCACGTTCCGCTGGTCCAGGAATACGCTCTCGATCCTGTGTGGTCGCCAGACGGAGATTTCCTCGTGTACTCGGGCGCGGACATCGGAACCACATTCAAGGTGAAGGCGGTGACCGCCGCCGCCAGGCCCCATGCAATTCCGAATCTCACGCTGACGCGCGGAGCCAGACGTTTGAGGTTCCTTCACGGCCGACGCGCACTTGTCGCGATGCGCGGAGAGATAGAACACAAGAACCTGTGGCTCATCGATCTCGACACCGGAGCAGAGCGCCAGTTGACTAACCTGGCCCCCGACTTCAACGTTCGGGATTTCGACGTTTCTCCAGACGGCCGGGAAATCGTCCTCGAGCGCGTACAGGAACACTCCGATGTCGTACTCATCAATCGCTCGGGGCACGATTGAACCGACCAGCGTTGTTCGATCAATAGCCGCGATTCCAGCGCGGAGCATTCGTGGACGCGAGATGGCGGCCGACATTCCACATCTCGCCGCACTTCTTGCAACGCCAGTACGTCGCGGCGTCCACCTTTTGAGTAGACGCCGAGATCTCGGTGGATCGGCAAAACGGACAAATCGTCGGCGTCGCCGCGGACGATGAGTTCTCGGTGGATGATTTCACGTGTCGCTACCCTTGTGTGGCGGCAGCCGGAATCGTTGCGGCGCGCGCGAGGTGGAGTTTCTGCTTCAACGCGGCCGCGCGTTTCCGCCGCAGCATTCTCGCCTGCCGCTGTCGTTGAAACCTGGCGCGATCGCCATTTCGTCTTGACATGTCTGCTCCGTCAGAGCGTCAGCTCGCGATTCGCTCGAAGATGACGCTCTGTGCAACGAGATTCGCAGTCGCCGTTCTGCTGGCCTGAGTCCACGAAGAGGCGTGCGCCGACGCCCGGCCGTTCGCATCCCGGTTTGCCCACCAGTCGAGACGCCGGCGCGCGAGGTCAGGCAACCCGCAGCCGAGCAGCGACTCGATCTGCGCGAAGGTCAGGACCACGGTGTCCGCGAATCTGTTTTCCAAGTACTTGTATAAGGCCCGATACTCGGTCGGCACGCCGGAAAATTGAGTCGAGACAGGATCAATCACCCTTCGACTATACCCACCCGGCCGTTCGCCGTCTGTTTCCTATTGCACAAGGCCGTCGTGGCGGCGGTCGACTGCCGGTCGACGTGACGAGAACGCCTGAGTGTCTCTTTGTGCACAGCGCCACAACGCCGGCTGCCCTACTCTCATAGAGGAGAGGTCTACATGCCATTTGTCTCGCTTCTGATGCTCACGTGCGCGATTTCACTGGCGGTTCCCGCGATCGCAGCCGAGCCGGCGCTGTCCCAGTATCGCGGTGTAATACTGGGCGATTCGGTGCAGGCGGTTGTCGATCGGCTCCAGTTGGCCGCCGCGGACGTCAAAATCGTGCATGCGCGCCCAGCGGTCGTACAGGAGCTCACGTGGCGGCCGCGCCCCGTCATAACCGGCGTGGATGTCGCGGCCGACTCGGTCGGCGAAACCTGAACGAGGCGTTGAGCCGCGTCTACGGCGGTTCGTTGCTGCTCGCGACACCGACGACGCGGCCGATAGGCGCCGCGTCCGAGCGTCGGACGATTGGGCGCTGGCAAGATGCCGACACCCAGCTCGTTCTCTGGCGCGAAGAGTTTCCCAACCGCGTAGGACTGACAATCACGTCGATCGCCGGCGACGCCGCGCTTCAGCAAGTCATCGCCGACGGCGTGCGGCTCCAGACAGCCGACGCGCCGGCGCGAGACCTTGCGCGTCGGACGGCTGAAGCAGCGGCGATTCAGGCACGGGACGAGAAAATCAGAATCGACAACAAGACGAAGTTCAAGCCGAACTGAGCGGCGTCATTTCAATCGGTTACAACCGCGGGCACTCCTCGTGGGACGCTAGGCGGCCGACCGCGCATACGCGGCGGCCGTTGCAGCACGCTTCACCGTTCCACATCTGACCGCACCGAGTACACCGCCAGCTCGCCCCCTTCCGCAACAGCAGACGCGCTTACAATGGAGTCCGCCGTGTGAGGCAGCGGACACGTTGGAGATTGCGAGGGTGTGCGCTCACCGGGAGTGACTTCCACCACTCGGGTCGCGACGATATTTTGCTCATAGCGTGATGCAGAGTCTTCTGCTGACCGAGCTCGTCGGATTAACGCCGTTAGTCAACGATCCGCGGTAACGATGTCGAACTCGATCGTGACGTCGTCCTTCACCTTGACCGTTCCGCCAGCGATGCTAATAGGCGTGATCCCGAACGCCGTTTGCCGCAGCGTCGTCGAGCCCTTGTAGCGGCCATTCTCACGAGCCACTTTGACGGCGACCCCGTGGGTTTGGCCATGTAGTTCCAGGTCCCCGCGAACCACCCAGTGATCCGCCTCAAGCTGTTGCACGGTCGTCGAGCGGAATCGAATCTGCGCGAAGCGATTCGTATCGAGGACTTCCGGTCCGAGCATCCGGGCTTGCACGTCGTCCCGATCCTTCGGGGAGAGGCCCGGGTCCAGCACTCGCATCCGGCTTGTATCCACGACAAGCTCCACGTGAGGCATCGCGGAGTCATCGACCGAACCTTCAGCCAACGGGGCCTGGATAACGTGATTGTCGGCGAACGCGCGGAACAGGCCCGACTTGAAGGCCCGCACAGTGATCGTGGAGCGCTGCGTGTCGACCGCGCGTCGTTGCGCCGACACGGATGGTGCGAATGCCAGGACGAACGAGAGGATGCCTCCGACGAGGAGTGGTGACACGGTGCCCGGGCGTTGATAGTGCAAAGGTCCCTCGATTCGAGAAAGCGAGACGGCGTTTGGCACCCTCGACGGGCTGTGACCTGCTGACGGACGTCGGCCACAACGCGTTCATGCCTTACACCGCCGATTACTGCTTCTACAAGCAATAGCGACTGTCGAGGCAGTGCGCCTCGCATGAGGCAATCTGCGCGCAACGGGCGTGGCGGCCGTGAATCGTTCTGCCTCACTCACGGCGCTACACCCAACACTATACCCACTGGGCATCTCGGATCGCGTCGGTCGTGCGGCGTTTGTTACGGCGCAGCGCTCGCGAATCTGGATGATGCGCTCCTTCGAAGCGCCAGGCGTGCAAAACGTCTGGCTACAGGGGATCGGGTGCGCGACCGATGCGGTTGTCAGCTTCAACTGAAAGACGTTACTCCACAAAGGGGCCAGCGGCGTAGCCCATAGCGCCGCACCGCACCGTTCTCAGACACGCCTCTCGGACCGACGTCGGATAGCAAATCGCGTCGGTGATTGGTGAAACATCCGCACCGACGACCACATCATGACTGAGGCGCGGGAGCCGGCCGCTTGATCAACTCCGTCAGCTCTCCTTCCTGCACGAGGTCGTCGCGCTGATTGCGGAGCTCGATCGCGAACCGAACCACGCCATGGTCCGGACGACTGGTCGTGTGACGGTCAGCTACGCGCGCGCGGGCGGAGACCGTGTCGCCGGGGCGAATCGGCGCGCGAAACGTCCATCGCAACTCGAGCAGCGCGAGGAGCGTCCCGGCCGTGAGCCCCGACTGGCTCAGAAGGCCAGTCGCAACGGCCACGCCCAACGCCCCATGCGCAATGCGCCCGCCAAACGACGTCGCTTCCGCCGCAGCGTCATCGAGGTGCAGCCAGAGTCCGCGAGCTCGTCACGCATCGTTTTCCGCTCGCCCGCATCAACGACGCGCTCGACACACTCAGGTCGGGCAGTGCGATTCGGGTTGTCGTCGTGCCGGGAGAAATGAGCTAGCCTCCTGGTGTGCAGGACATGACACGGCGTGAATTCCTTGCATTGACCGGGGGCTGGGTCTCTTCCGCCGCAGTTGGAATTGGCCAACACCCTGGCACAAGACCACAACCCGCACCGCAGCCTCCCGCGAGCTTCGTCGGGGAGGCCGATATCACGCTCCGTATCGGAGAGCTGACGCTCGATTTGGCTCCGCGGCGATCGGTCAGAACGATCGGCTACAACGGTCAGGTGCCGGGCCCCTTACTGCGGGCCCGGGCTGGACGTCCTTTGACCGTTGAGGTCTGGAACGACACCTATGATCCGGACATCGTCCACTGGCACGGGTTCCACATCCCGTCCGAGGTTGACGGCGCATACGAAGAAGGCACACCCGGAGTCGCCCCACACGGCCGTCAGCGATACACTTTCACCCCGGACCCGCCGGGCACACGCTGGTATCACAGCCACAACACGTCAGGCCGGAATCTGAAGAGGAGCACCTATACCGGGCAGTTCGGCATGTTCGTCGTGGAATCCGGCGATGATCCGGGGGGCTACGATCAGGAAGTGCCAATCCTGCTCCATGAGTGGGAGCCCCGCTTTTCGGACCGTGGCCCGCTGGACATCGAGTTCCGCTACTTTTCGATCAACGGGAAGATGCTGGGCTCCGGCGAGCCGATCCGCGTCCGCGAGTCGCAGCGGGTGCTATTCCGCATCGTGAATGCCAGCGCGACCTTGCAACATCGGCTGGCGCTCCCCGGGCATCAGTTTCATGTGATCGCGCTCGATGGCAACGCGCTTCCGAGTCCAAAAAGACGTCCCCCTTGTCGATCTCGGCCCAGGCGAGAGAGTGGACGCGATCGTGGAAATGAACCGACCGGGCGTATGGATCCTAGGAGAAGTGGACAGCGCGCAGCGTATCGCTGGAATGGGAATCGTCGTCGAGTATGCGGGCCAGCAGGGTGCTCCGCGGTGGGAACCTGCACGGCCTTTTACCTGGGACTACGCGATGTTTGGCGGAAACGAACCGGTCCCCGAGCCGGACGCGCGACTGCCGTTCGTGTTCCGAGCCACGGACGACCGACATCACTGGACAATCAACGGGAAGTCTTACCCCCGCACCGATCCGATCATCGTCCAGGCGAACAGGCGCTACCGGTGGCTGCTGGACAACCAGACGGCTGAGCATCACCCGTTCCATTTGCACCGTCACGCCTTCGAACTCGTTCGCGTCGCTGAAAAACCGTTATCGGGCATCTGGAAGGATGTCGTCGTGGTACCAGCGTGGAAGCAGATGGAAATCGATGTGCCAACCCTTCGACCGGGCCTGTCGCTGTTTCACTGCCATCAGCAGTTTCACATGGACATGGGTTTTATGGCGATGATGCAGTATGCAAGTTGACGACTAGCTTCACGTGCGCACGAGGACTTGGGTGCGCGCCGAAAGGACCGGGCAAAGGCCGATTCGGCGCAATGGTGTGGCGCGATGCGAGCGCCATGGCACGCGATCGTCGCGTTTCGCGCGATGCTTACTTCTGGATCGATTTCAAATAGTCTGTAAGGCTCTTGATCCGAATCTGAGCGGTTCCGCTGTCTGGACCAAGCGATCTGAACAGGCTGCCCCACATCGGCATTTCGCGGCTGCCGTGCGCCGGGACTTCGTCCAGCCCCTCGATGAAGCGGCTCACTTTGACTGTCGGGAAGGTCCCTCCGTTCCGAGCGCTCAACGTGGTGAGGTCTGCAGGTGCCTTCTTGAGCGCTGCGGCGGCCGGTCCATCCCCTTTGGCCTCCTTGCCATGGCAGGCCGCACAGTAAGACTGGAACATCTGCTGTCCGTTGTTGGCCGAGGTCCGCACTATTGGAGCCGTCTTGACCTTCGGCTTCTCCTGCGCGGCGACGACAACCGGCAAAAGAAGCATGGCACAAAGTGCGACCAGAATTCGCGGTGACATTGCAGCTCCTCCCTTCTCGTGGAAATCGTTCTCCTGGAGAAACAAACCGGTCCCACGGATATCCGTTCGCGAACGACCAAATACCGTGAGCCCGCAAACAGGCGGCGGGTCCGGTGCGGACATTATGGACGGAGAGATCGCCTGCAGGAAGCTGAAACTGAAGTGCACCCTGCGGCCACGAATCATGTCCTCAATGTGATTCCATCAGGCGTGCCGGGTAACCTCGATTGAAAAACCGTCCTGTACTACGATGCGCTGGTGGATGACGGTGCGTCTCGGCGGCGAGGCTACTTATTCCTCCGATCGTGCGATACGAGAACGGTCGTCGTGAGTATCGTGACGTTGCACGCGCGATCCGTTACGGTGGCTTCGAGCGTGTAGATACGGCCATCAACGTCTTTTCCATGACGCGACGCTTCGAGCTCGAAGACGCGCGTCAACTGGAGGGCGCTCTCACCCGTGGCGGTGAATGGTGAGAGAGACGGTTCCACGGCGCCATACTCGTCGAGCACGCGGAAGGTTACGGTGTCGATGCCCGTGCCGGTGTCCGCGAGATCGGCGGAGAGCGTGACCGGCATCATCTTGTCATTCGGCGGCCAGACGAACGCAGGATCTGCGGCAATCGATCCAGTGGGCGCAGACCGATCGATGGTGATGTCGAAGGTCGCGACTCGCCCCTCGGTGACCGCGATGGTGCATGCAGTCGTATACGGCGCCTGGCCGACCGGCGATACCGTTACCGTGAACTCCCCCGGCGCGAGATCGACCCCACCGTAGTAACCGTTGCCGTCAGAGGCAGTGGATATCGACGTCCGGCCGCTTAGTGGCGTTGTTGCGTCAGCAAGACGCGAAATCGTGACGCCGCCGGTGTCGATGAGTGCCCCCGTCTCGTCGCGCACGATGCCGCGCACGTGCCCCACGCGCGGGTTTTCTTTCCACGAAAGTTCCGGAATCAGGGCGGGCATATCGAAAATGGCCGTCGGGTTCGTGGCCGGATCCTCGAAGAGCGTCAAGCCATCTGCCGAACGACCTGTTACCAGGCCGGCGGCGAAGTCGGCGTACGGCCTCGCAGGAGTGTTCTGCCCCGGCGGAATCGATAGCGGATTCGCGGTGACGGCGACGTTGCTGGTCGCCATCGAAAACAGGTTCACCCCGATGGTGCGATTGCCCAGCGCCGACGGCTGCAACGCTCGTCGGACCTGCAGCAGCGAGCCCTCAATGGAATTGAGGAATGCTCCGACGCCCATCATCGCCGATCGGTCGTACTGATGGTTTCGCACCCACTCATTCCACCGATCGAACGCCGTGCGGCCGCTGGTCTGATGTTCGCGTTGGTAAATCATCGGAATGGCGACGTCGATGATCCCCTCCTCGGTCCACGCGCGCCAATCCTGATAGACGCGCCAGTACGCCTCCGCCGAGAGCCATCCAGCTTCGGTCGTCGGCCCGGAGCCGAACGCGATGAACGCCCCTGACAGTTTGACACGAGGACGGATCGCAATCGCATCGAGATAAATACGACGTACGAGTCCCGTGACCTGATCCCGCCGCCACTGGTTCCACAACGGATCGTTCTGCGCCGGCGGCGGCGCACCGGGCGCGATGCCGTAGCGACGCTGAAACCGCGCGATGCTCGTCGCGTTGTAGCCGACGCTGGTCCCGCTCGACGGCGTCTGCCCCGCAATCGAGATCTCCGGGTACCGGATGCGGTCCAGGTGCAGGCCATCGATGTCGTAGTTCCCGACAAGGTGCATCAGCACATTCACCGTGTAGAGCGCAGCATCGGGATGCCCGGCATCGATATAGAACTCGCTGCCAAAACGATGTCCCTGAAGCGCGATGCCCGTCCCCGGCGTGCCGTCCGCAATGAGCGTGCGGGTGAGCCAGTTGTCCGGCGTCTGCGTGATCGTGTTGGTCGCCAGGTCGTAGCCGCCATGAAGGTTGAAGACGTGATTGGGATCGATCGGTGGAAACAGATTCGGTGCGCGGTTCCAGATCGCATTGACGATCACGAACGCATGTACTTCCAGCCCGTTCGCGTGCGCCTCGAGAATGAGGTCCTGCAGCGGATCGAACCCGGGCGCCAGAGGTGTGCGGTCGGCGAGCGGCTCGAGAGAGTTCAAGTACCACGAGTCGCCACGACGACGGACCTGCGCGAAAATCGTGTTGGCATTCGCCGCGAGGGCGCGGCTGACGACTGTTGTCACATCGGTGTGGTTGTTCAGGGAAGTGTTGAACGTGTCGACCCAGAAGCCGCGCACCTCGCTCCGTGGCTGAGCCTCGACGAGCGTCGCGGTCCCAGCCACCACCCCCACGACACTGCACACGTAGAGCAGCACGCTTCGCAGACTGAGCACCCGCATGATGACTCCTTGGTTTGTCGCGACGGTCGCTGACGAGGTGGGGCCAGCCGCTCGCAAGCGAGCGTCTAGTTACCGTGGCGGCATGGCTTGTGTCAACTGCAAAGCAGCGCAATCCAACGCCTCAAACGTGCGCAGCATCGGAAGCACACTAATCGACAGTCCGGCCCAATTTCGGCCGAAATCAAGACAATATCGACTCGCGGTTGAACCCTGTCCGCTGTGAGGCGCAACACGCCGGCGACTTCTGATTGATACATCCCGCCAAGACAGCCGTGAAACTCCGCGATATTTTGCGCTATTTCGCTTCCGGACGTCGCGTCGGTTCTCGTTACTAAGACTCTTGACGCCTTCCGCACACCGCGATATTGTCCGTTGAACGGATAAAATGCGAGCCTCGGTATGCGCCGCATCGATTTGAACGCCTTCCGCCTCGCGCAGCGCGACACCCCGCGCGAGATCAATCGCCGGATCGTGCTCAACCTGATTCGCGCCCGCCAACCGCTCTCACGCGCCGACCTCGCGCGTCTGATGGGTGCCCGCCGCGGCGCCGTCAGCGTGCTCGTCAAAGACCTGATTGACGAAGGGTTGGTCTTCGAGGGCGCCAAGGGCGAGGCGGTCCGCGGCCGCAAGCCGCAGTTCCTCTACATCGACACACGCAGACGCTCTGTGGTCGCCGTCGATCTCCGTCCCACACGAACTTCCGTCATGCTTACCGACGTCGTCGGGGAGCCGCTCGCCGGCCCGTCGACCTTCGCCACGCCGTCCGACCCGCAGAAGTTCATCGAGGTACTTGCAGAACGCATTCGCGTGCTCCTCGACGAGCACGGTAAGACCGGATGCTGCGAGGGCATCGGAGTCGTCGTGCCCGGCATGGTGGATCGGACCGGCAGCCGCGTGCTGTTCGCGCCGCGGCTCGATTGGAAGGATGTGCCGCTGCGCGAGCCGCTCGCCACCGCCACCGGGTTGCCGGTTCAGATCGAGAACTCCGGCAAGGCCTGCGCGCTCGCACAGATGTGGAGCGCACACGGGCCCGCGGCGCCGGCGGATTTCGTGTTCCTCTCGGTCTCGGACGGACTCGGCGTCGGGGTTGTCGTGGGCGGCCGGCTGCTCCGCGGCCGCCACAACATCGGCGGCGAATTCGGGCACGTGCCGATCAACGTTGACGGCCCTCCCTGCGCATGCGGGGCGAACGGATGCTGGGAGTCGTACGTCTCGAACCTCGCGACCCTTTCGCGATACTTCGGACGACCGCTTTCTCCGCACAAGCCGATTCCGCCGGAGCTTGCGACGTTCACCATACAGGATTTGATCGCGCGCGCCAGGGGCGGCGATAGAAAGGCCGCCGGCGCCATCCAAGCGACGGGACGCTACCTGGGGCTGGGGCTCGCGGCGGTTATCAACGCCGTCGATCCGTCGCGAATCTATCTCAGCGGAGAGATCACCACGGCGTGGGATCTGATCGAGTCGGCGCTGAACGACGCGATCGCCGAGCGCGTGC
>WNFU01007329.1_pt1 | contig 20312 bp, 20 predicted proteins | sample 5400121 | NCBI WGS metagenome assembly WNFU01 (sample SAMN13153360, study PRJNA577476) | soil metagenome | isolation source: 100 cm soil or saprolite under grassland replicate 1 | place: USA:California | collected 2016-06-15 | reverse complement strand
CTAACGGGCTCGTCCATGGGGGCGGGCGCGTCGACGCTGCCGTCGGCGTTCTCGCTTCGCCTGGGCCGCCGCCGCTGCGGCGCCACCGTCGGCGCCGTCCAGCGTGGCCACTGGCGCAAGCTCGGGCGCCGGCTCCTCGGCCGCCTTCTCGGTGGCCGCCTCGAACGTCGCCTCGAGCCCGGCCTTGCCGACGGTGACGTCCTTGCGGCGCGCATACTCCGGCTCGCGCTCCTTCCAGATCGTCAGCAGCGGCGCCGCGACGAAGATGGACGAGTACGCACCGGAAGCGATGCCGACGATGAGCGCGAAGGCGAAGTCCTTGAGGGTCTCGCCGCCGAAGAGGAAGAGCGCGCCCACCGGCAAGAGCGTGATGAACGACGTGGCCAGCGAGCGCCGGATCGTCTCCCAGAGCGACACGTTCGCGATCGTCGCGAACGACGAGCGGCGCATGATCGGGATGTTCTCCCGGATGCGGTCGAAGATAATGATCGTGTCGTAGATCGAGTAGCCGAGCACGGTGAGGATGGCCGCGACCGTGGAGCTCGTCACCTCCCGGCCGACGAGCGCGTAGATGCCGATGCAGATCAGGACGTCGTGCAGCATCGCGACGATCACCGGCCCCGCGAACTTGAAGTCGAAGCGAATCGCGATGTAGAGGACGACGAGGAAGAGCGAGACGAAGACCGCGGTGATCGCCGCCTTCGCGATCTGTTTGCCGAAGCTCGACGAGACGGTCGTCGCCCCGGGCGCCGTCGTCTGCAGGCGATCCTCGAGCGCGGTCGTGACCTGGCTGAGCTTGTCCCCGGTGAGGGCCTTCGTGCGGATCTGGAAGCTCCGGTAGGCGTCGTTCGTCGCCTTCCCGCGGCCCTGGATGACGGCGTCGCCGTAGCCCAGAGCGCCCATGACGTTCCGCACGTCGCCGGTCGTGTGCGGCGCGGGCGTCTTGAAGCTCAGCTGCGTCCCGCCCTTGAAGTCGATCCCCAGGTTGAGGCCGCGCGCACCGAGCGCGGCAGCGCCGAGCACGAGGATGGCGCCCGAGATGCCGAACCAGAGGTAGCGGCGGCGCATGAAGTCGATCTGCAGCCACCGCGCGGTCTGCTGCCCGTGCGCGCCCATGAAGCGCGGCCGGTTGAACCAGCGGAACCCCGCCAGCAGGCCCAGCATCGCACGGGTGGCGGCGACGGCCGTGATCAGCGAGATCACGGTCCCGATCAGGAGCATGAGCGCGAAGCCCTTCACCTGCGCCGTCGCGACCGCGAACAGGACGAGCGCCGTGATCGCTGTCACCACGTTCGCGTCGAGGATCGTGTGGAAGCCCTTCGCGTAGCCGGCCGCGATCGCCGCGCGGACGGATTTCCCCGCACGCACCTCTTCCTTGATGCGTTCGAAGACGACGACGTTCGCGTCGGCCGCGACGCCGATCGTCAGGATCAGCCCCGCGAAGCCCGGCAGCGTCAGCGTCACGTTGAAGAGCAGGATCGCGGCGTACAGGAACGCGGCGTAGATGCCGAGGCCGATCACGGCGACGAGGCCGAGGAAGCGGTACAGCAGGAGGAGGAAGAGCGCGACGATCAGGAGGCCGACGATCGCCGCCTTCTTGGCCTCGGTAAGCGAATCCTTGCCGAGCGTGGCCGACACGTCCGTGCGCTCGGCCGTCTCGAAGCTGACCGGCAGTGCACCTGTCTGCAGCACGAGGGCCAGCCGCTTGGCGTCGCCGAGCGAGCCGCCCCGCCCCATCTCGATCTGGGCGCCGTTGTCGCCCGGAATGCCGTCCGGGTTCTCGACAAAATTGATGTACGGCACCGACTGGATCTCGCGGTCGAGCACGATCGCGAAGTGCTGCCCGCAGCGCTGGACCGCTTCCCGGTCACGCTGGCCAGCGCACGCAAGCGCGCCACGTTCGGCCTCTCGGCGCGTGATCGTGTGGAAGACCTTCTTGCCCTTGCCGGTGAACTGCATCAGCACTACGGGCGCGTTCGTGGTCGTGTCGATGTCGGCGCGCGTCCCCGACAGCTTCAGCTCGCTTCCCGTCATCTCGGGAATCGGGTTGTTCGGGAAGTCCTTGATGTCGTGGTGCTTGAGGAGGTAGAAGGCCTTCTTCGACGTGACCCGCTGGGTGCCGAGGCAGTTCCCCGCCGCCACGTCGCAGCTCACGACCACCGTGTTCTTGGGCACGCTCAGGATCGTCCAGTCCTTCGGGACGTGCTTGCCGAGCCCGCCTTCTGACTCCGGCTCCTGGACGATCTTGCTGTTGAGGAGGGCCTTCTTCGTCGGCGTCGGGCCGGCCTTCACGACGTGCCGCGGGTTGAAGAGGTACCACTGTGTCGGCGTCCCTTCGTCGGCGAGGGCGCGCGTCTGCGGAGCAGAGAGGAGGTCGAAGAGACTCGCCATCGCGACCGGCTGCCGCACCAAACCGCTCGTGGCCGAGGGGCCGGTCAGATCAACCTCGAAGTCGTAGAACTCGAGCACGGCCGTCTTGCCGATCAATGCAGCCGCGGCCTTCGGATCGTGGACACCGGCAAGCTGGATGACGATCTGGTCCGAGCCCTGCTTGCGGATCTCCGGCTCGGCCACGCCGAGCTTGTCGATCCGCTTACGCATGATGTCGATCGAGCGGTCGAGGTCCTCCGAGGTGAGCTTGTGACCCTTCGGCGGGACAGCCTTGAGGACGACCTCGAGCCCGCCTTGGAGGTCCAGTCCCAGGGTGGCCTTGCGGTGGGCCGGGGACCCCGGCACGGCCAGCAGCGCGACGCCGGCGAGCGCCGCCGCGATGAGGCCGAGCAGGATGAGGTGTCTGCGCCGGTCGGACACGGGCTAGGACAGGTTATCGGCGCCTTTAGCGCGCTGGTGTCTCCGTCGGGGGAACCTCCCGGTTCCCCCGAACGCCCTCCTCTGGTGCGCTGTCGCGGACAGGCGGCTTCGCCGCCGGGGTCTCCTCTTCCGGCTCCTCCGCGGCCTCCAGCTCCTCGGCTTCCTCCTCTTCGGACACGATCCCGGCCACGGCACGCTTCGCGACGCGTACCTCGACCCCTTCGGCGATCTCCAGATGGACCTCGTCGTCCTCGAGTTCGGTCACCGTGCCGTAGAGCCCGCCGGCGGTCACGATCTCCTTCCCGACCTCGAGCGCGGCGATCATCCGCTGCTGGTCGAGCTGGCGCCGCCGCTGCGGCCTGATCAGCAGGAACCACATCAGGACGAGCAGCACGAGGATGAAGATGTAACCGGGCAAGCGACCTCCTTAGACGGCTGCGGCGGCGAGGCGGCCGAGGGCCTCGGCCTTGTATGCCCCAAGCCGGCCCTGCTCGATCGCCGCGCGCGCGTTCGCGGTCAGTTCCAGGAGGAATCGTAGATTGTGGAGGCTGAGCAGGCGGAGGCCGAGCAGCTCCTGCTGGTTGATCAGGTGGCGGAGGTAAGCGCGCGAGAAGCGTCGGCACGCCCGGCAGGTGCAGGTCTCGTCGAGCGGGCCCGGATCGCGAGCGAAGCGGGCGTTGCGGAGGTTCAGCCGTCCCTCCCAGGTGAGCGCGCTTCCGGTGCGCGCCGTGCGCGTGGGCAGGACGCAGTCGAACATGTCCACACCGCGCTCGATCACCTCGAGCACTCCCTCCGGGTCGCCGATGCCCATGAAGTAGCGCGGCTTGTCGGGCGGCAAGAGCTCGGCGCCCCATGCAGTCGTGTCGAACATCTCCCCTCGCTCTTCCCCGATCGCGAGTCCGCCGAGCGCGTAGCCGTCGAAGCCGAGCTCTGATACCTCCGCGATCGACCGTCGGCGCAGCTCCGGATCCGAGGCGCCCTGGGCGATCCCGAACAGGAGCTGGCCCTCCGCGCGCGGCGCTTTGCGCTGGCGCGCGGCCCAGAGCGTCGTCCTTCGCACCGCCTCGTCGAGCTCCGTTCGGCTGATCCCGATCGGCGCACAGATGTCCAGGCACATCGCGACGTCTGAGCCGAGCTGCGCCTGGATCTCGGCGACCGCCTCCGGGGTGAAGCGGGCCAGCGAGCCGTCGTAGACGGAGCGGAAGGTGACGCCGTCGTCGTCCACCGAGGTGATCGTGTCTCGCAGCGAGAACACCTGGAAGCCGCCCGAGTCCGTGAGGATCGGCCCGTCCCAGCCCATGAAGCGGTGCAAGCCTCCGAGCTCCGCGATCAGGTCCTCGCCCGGCCGGAAGTGGAGGTGGTACGTGTTGCCGAGCAGGATCGTCGTCCCGAGCTCGCGCAACTCGTCGGGATCGACTGTCTTGACGGTCGCCTTCGTCCCGACGGGCATGAACGCCGGCGTCGGCACCTCGCCGTGCGCCGTGCGCAAGACGCCCGCGCGCGCCGCGCCGTCGCGCGCCGTGACGGTGAACGTCTCCTCCACGCCGCACAGCGTCGCAGACATGTCCGGTGCCAGGCAGCGGACGGGGCCGTTACGGACGGACCGGTCGCTCGTACAGGCTCATGCGCCGGCCAGCGAACTCGACGCCGCCACGGTGCTCGAAACCGAGCGCCTCGTAGTAGTCACGGATCGCCGGGTTGTCCGCGAGGCAGTCGAGACGAAGGAACGGCCGCCCCGCGGCCGCGGCACGCCGGTCGGCCCACGCCACGACGCCGCTCCGATTCCTCTTCCCGCGTGATCGCGTCGCACCGCCAACTTGTGCACGTACACGGCATCGGCGGGGCGCTCGCCCCAGTACATCGGATCGTCCCAGAGCAACGTGACCGTCGCGGCAGGGTCACAAGACGAGCATCGCGTCGCCGAACGAGTAGAAGCGGTAACGCTCCTCGATCGCCAGCCGGTAAAGTCGCCTGGTCTCCTCGACTCCGGCAAAGGCCATCACGAGTGCGAGCAGGGTCGAGCGCGGCAGATGGAAGTTGGTCAGCAATGCGTCCGTCCGTCTGAACTCGAAGCCCGGCGTGATGAACAGGTCCGTGCGGCCGGAGAGCGGTGCGCCGCGCGCGAGCGTCTCGAGCACGCGCACCGTCGTCGTGCCCACTGCAAGCACGCGCGGGGCCGCGAGGATGTGCTCCCAGGCGGTGGACGTGACCTCGTAGCGCTCGCCGTGCAGGCGGTGCTCGCGGAGCTCTTCGACCGCGACCGGGCGGAACGTGTCCAGCCCGACGTGCAGCGTCACACGCTCGACGTCCAGTTGGTCGAGCAGCTCGGCCGTGAAGTGCAGCCCGGCCGTCGGCGCCGCAGCCGAACCCGACTCGCGGGCGTAGACGGTCTGGTACCGGCCCGGGTCCGCAAGCGGCTCGGTGATGTAGGGCGGCAGCGGCGTCTCCCCTGCGGGCTCGCCGTGGAGGCGGAGGCGCCAGCGGCCTTCGCCGAGATGCTCGATCAGCTCGACTGGCCCGTACCGGCCTCCGGCCTGCAACCGCCGCGTAGGGCGAGCGAGCCCTTCCCAGAGCTCGTCCTCGTCGAGCCGCTCGAGGAGGAGGACCTCTCCGCGCGGGCGCTCGATCGCGATGCGCGCCGGCACGACACGCGTGTCGTTCACGACCGCGAGTGCGTCTCCGATCACGTCCGGCAGGTCTGCGAACCTCCGGTGATCCACGCTCTCGGACATGCGTTCGTAGACCAGCAGGCGCGACTCGTCGCGGCGCGCCACTGGATGCTGCGCAATGAGGTCAGCCGGGAGGTCGTACTCGAGCTCCCTCGTCTTCATCCGGCGCCAACGGTACCCTTGAGGCGTATGGACGAAGGCGCGATCGAACGCGCGAAGGAGCGGGTCGAGCAGCGAGCCGAGGCGGCCGCGATCGACGCTCTCGTCCTCCGGGCGCGCGAACAGGTCGAGGCGCTCGCGTCCGTTGCGGCAGCTCTGGGAGAGACGCTTCCGGCCCAGGTCGAGGATGCCGTCCGAGACCAGGCGCAGCCGGTCGCCCGCAACCTCGCGGAAGTGCGCGGCCTGATGAACCAGATCATCCGTCGCCTCGAGAGTCTCGAGGGGGACATGCTCGGCGAGCGACAGGGCCGCGTGGACGATCTGGAGCTGCTCGTCGATCTCGTCTCTTCGGGCTGGAAGGCGGTCGATGTTCGCCTCGCCCGCGTCGAGGCCGTCATCGGCCGGCTCGAGCACGGCATCCAGGAGCGAGGCGGAGCCATCGTCTACCGGATGGAAGACCGCCGCCCCGACGCGGCCAGCTCCTAGCCCCGTCCGTCAGGTCACGGCGAGGATGATCGCCGCGCAGGCGGCCCAACCGGCTATGCAGATCAGGATCGGCGCGTCACGCAGCAGCACCTCCTCGGGCTCCTCGCCGAGGTCGCGCCGGTGCATCAGAAGCAGGTAGCGGAAGACGCCGAAGACGACGAACGGGATCGTGATCATCATCGCCTTCGAGTCCCGCGCCGTGAACGTGTAAAGACAGTACGAGATGACGGTGGACGCCGCGACAACCGTCACGAGCTGGTCGACTAGGGCGAGCGAATAGCCCTCGAGCACCGGCCTGCCGGGCGTGGCCTCGGCGCCGACGAGTACGAGCTCTCCGCGCCGCTTCGCAAGCGCGAGGAAGAGCGCGAGCAGGGCCGTGCACAGCAGAAGCCAGGGTGAGATCCGCACCTCGACCGCCGCCGCCCCCGCGGCCGCGCGGACGACGAACAGGCCGCCGATCGTCATCACGTCCAGCAGTACGACGTGCTTGAGCGCGAGCGTGTACGTCGTCTGGAGCGCGAAGAACGTGCAGAGAAACAGGATCGACGCCACCCCGAGCGGGGCGACGAGCAGAAACGCGGAGAAGAGCAGCAGGGCGGCGATCGCCTCCGCGAGCCGCGGTGAAAGCTCCCCGCGCGCGATCGGCCGTGAGCGCTTGACCGGATGCGCGCGGTCGTGTGGGGCGTCGCGAACGTCGTTGACGAGATAGCTGGCACTCGAAGCCGCGCAGTAGGCGGCGAAGGCCGCGAGCGCCTCAGCCCAACGCGAGGCGTCGCCGAGCTTCGCCGCAAAGATGATGCCGGCGAACAGCAGCAGGTTCTTGGTCCACTGCCGCGGCCGCAACGCAGTGAGCACGGCATGCGCCCGGCTGCGTCGGTGCGGGAACCGAACGACGTCTGCGCGCTCGGGAACGCCCACGGCTCGATCGTAGAGCAACCAGGACACACTTCCCGGCATGACCGCTCCACTGGCGCTCCGCCTTATCCTCATTGTCGCCGCAGTCGGGGTTCTCGTCGCGTGCGGCTCATATCGCACGCCCGCCGTCGCACCACGGTGCGGCTCCGGCGGGCCGCCCACGAGCGCCGGCGCGTCGGCATCGAGAGGAGAACCGCGCTGCGGTCCGGAACTCGAAGGATGTCCGCGCGGTGCGCGGCAAGCTTGTTCGGGCGTGCACGATCATCAACATCCGCGTTTCGCGCCTCGATCGCCGTTTTGCCAGCGCCACCATGAATGCGTACGGCCTCGAGCACGCACTCGTCCTGTTGCGACGCGACCGGGCCTGGAACGTCATCGCACTCGGAACCGACCTCCAGTGTCGGCGCTACATACCCCGTCGCATCCTCTTCGAGCTTCTGCCGGAGTGCCGGCGGAACAGCTAACGGCCGCTTGGCCACGTCCTGTGCCAGGCACGTGACGTGTTCGGAAAGGACGGCGCCGACGAGTCTCTTCAGCGGTCGAGCGCGGCCGGCAGCACGAGCTCGAAGCGACTCCCGTTACCGGGCTCCGACTCCAGCTCGATGCTGCCGCCGAGCGCGACCGCGAGCTCGTGCGCAATCGCCAGCCCGAGGCCGGTGCCGGAGTCGTCGCGCGTCCAGAAGGGGCGAAAGATCCGCTCCTGCTCCTCCAGTAGGACGCCCGGCCCGTTGTCGTCGACGGCGACCGAAACCCGCCCGTTCGCCGCGGCCAGCTCGAGCTCGACGTGGCCGCCGTTCGGTGTCCAGCGAAATGCATTCGAGAGCAGGTTGGAGATGATCTGCAGGACGCGGTCGCCGTCCGAGACGATCGTCGGCGTCGCCTGGAACCGTTTGTCGTACTCGATGCCGCGCCGGCGCGCCTCTTCGCCGAAGAGCGCATACGCCTGGTCGCAGAGGCGGCCCATGTCCACCTCTTCCGTCAGCAGCGTGAAGCGATGCGCTTCGAGCTTCGCCAGGTCGAGGACGTCGCCGACGAGCCGCTCCAGCCGGGCGCTCTCGCTCGCGATCATGTCGAGCGACGCTGCACGAACCGCCGGATCTTCCGCAACACCCTCGCGGAGCGCGTCGACGTGGCCGCGGATCGCCGTCAATGGAGTGCGCAGCTCGTGCGACACGCTCATGAGGAAGTTCCGTTCCTGCTGCTCCGCCTCGGACAGCCGTGCCGCCATCTCGCGGAAGCGGTCGGCGAGGTGTCCGATCTCCCCGCGACCCGGGACCGCGGGTACGTCGACGTCGTAGCGTCCCCGGGAGATCTCGTCGGTTGCGCGCGAGAGCGCCAGCACGGGTCGCGTGATCCGGCGCGAGAGATACCAGCCGAGCAGGCCCGCGATCAGGATCCCGCCGAGGGAAGCGAGTGCGAGGCGCTCCAGGAGCGTCATCCATCTCTGCGTCAACTGGGTCTTCGGCGTCGCAACGATCAGGTCACCGAACGCCGGGCCCTTCTGGCTGAGCCGCAGAGGGCGCGCCACCGCGAGGTAGGTCCGCTGATCGTCCGGCGGCGTGAACTCGAATGTGATCGTGCGGCCAGACCGCCAGTCGACCGTCGACTCGGGAAGCCTCTGTAGCCCGATCGTTCCGCCGGGAACGGGGTCCACGCCGATGTAGAAGAGCCGATCCCCCGTGGCCTGCTCGAGCTGCTTCGCGATGCGCGGCACGACGCCGATGTTGTTGGCCGTGATCGCCTGCCGCGCAAACACCTCCGTCAGGCCGATCGCCTCGCTGCGTAGGTCGGCCTTCGAGCGGTCGAGGACGTAGTCCTGGAAGAGTCGGAGCGCCAGGATCGCCGCGATCAGCCCGCTCACGACGATGCCGAGCAAGAACAGCGCCGGCAGCCGGAAGCGCAGCGATCTGAACATCGGGTCCTACACGGTAGCGCTAGGCGCTGACCGCATCTCGCGCCGGGCCGACCTTGTAGCCGACACCCCACACGGTCACGACCGGCGACGCCTCGCCGAGCTTCCGCCGCAGCTGGCGCACGTGGACGTCCACGGTGCGTGTGTCCCCGGCGAAGGTATAGCCCCAGACGCGCTCGAGCAGCTGGTCCCGCGTCAGTACGAGGCCGCGATGGTCGAGCAGCTCCCAGAGGAGATCGAATTCCTTGGGGGCGAGCTGGATCTCCTCGTCGCCAACCTTCACCTCGCGCCGGCCCGCGTCGACCACGAGGTCTCCGTGCTGGATGACGGCGCTCTCCGGCTCCTTGCGCTCCGGCGCCGCGCGCCGGAGGATCGACTTCACGCGGGCGACGAGCTCGCGCGGGTTGAAGGGCTTCGTCATGTAGTCGTCCGCGCCGACCTCGAGGCCGATGATCTTGTCCACGTCCTCGTCGCGAGCCGTCAGCATCAGGATCGGAATGTCGGATTTCTGGCGGATGCGTCGGCAGATCTCGATGCCGTCGATGTCAGGCAGCATCAGGTCGAGGACGATCAGCGACGGCTGCGCGCTCTGGACGGAAGCGAGGGCGTCGGTGCCGTTCGACGCGGTGCGAACCTCGTAGCCGGCGTTCTTCAGGTAGAGCGAGACGAAGGACGCGATCGAGACCTCGTCCTCGACGACGAGCACTGATTGGCTGCTGCTGCTCATGGAATCCGGCTAGGGACTCGTCGCCGACAGCGGGAACGAGAAGAAGAAGTCGGGGATCGGCGTGTACTCCGAGCCGTTCGTGGCGTAGCTGCCGTCGTCGTCCGTGCCTGCGCCGTTCAGCGTGACGGTGCCCTTCCCCACCAGCGAGAGGTTGATCCCTCGACCCCTGACGACGATCCTGAACGCCCCGCCGATCATCCGGAAGCGAACGCGCGTCCCGCCCCAGGTGGTCGTCGTGTCGTTTCGCTCCTTCGACCACTCGTCGCCCGTGACAATAGGGCCGGTGCCGTCGCCGTCGACCGGGTCGACGATCGTTACGCGCCCCTGCGCGAAGCTCCCGATCACGGCCCCGCGCGCCGCGATCGTGATCGTCCCGCGTGCGTCACGCACGGACAGCGTTCCGTCCGTCGCTCCGCGGGGACGCGCGGCCGACGTGGCCGGCACGGCCAGCGCCACGAGCACGGCAAAGGTGAGGAGACGCCTCATCGCACGCTCAGTATTGCCGGGTCAATTGTGCCCTGCATCAGTGGAAAGTAAGGAAACTGTAAGTGCCGTGATGCCCTCCAACATGAGCGCGTTGGAATAGATCAACGCTTCTTGCGCCGCTCGGCCTATTCCGATCTCGTTCCGGTCCTGGCATCGTCAAAGCACCTCGCCTGCGCAGCACCGAAACCAGGCGAGGGCTCGCGATCAAGATCGATTGCCTAGCGCTCGACCGCGGTCGCGCCCTCGCCTGGCCAAACCGACCCCTACCCAGCTCGGCGGCCCCTAAAGTGCGATACGTGGGCGAATCACCACCAGCGCACGCCGCAACCTCGGTAAGCCGCTCGGCCTTCGAAACGAGTGAGGCAAGAACAGCCTCCCCTGGTTTCCGATGCTCGTGGTGATTTTCTTTGGTGGTGGAGCCGTACTCATGTGGCTTCTCACGCACTGACGGTCACCCGTCAAACTGACCCACTACCCGTGATGCCTCTAGGCATGCGCTCTACCGTGACGACGTGACCGCCATCCTGCTCGCGGCCGCGGCACTGGGCGCTCCGCCACCGCAGTTGACTCACCTGCACGTGACGAACGGTTCGGTGCCCTTCGCAGGCGACCGCCGTCTGCTCACGACCGTGAGTCCGAACCGAGACGGCTTCCGCGACATGGCGATCGTGCACTTTCGCCTGAGCCGTGCGGCCGACGTGCGCATGGAAGTCGTCGCAACGAACATGGTCCGGGCCGGTACGGGCGGGACGACCGTCGTCTGGCGAACCGAGCGGAGCTTTCCCGCGGGCCCCGAATCGCTGGTCTGGCGACCGGCCGCGTCGACGCAGCCGCGCACGTATGTGTTGCGACTCAGAGTGGGCGACAATGTCTACGGCACGTACGGTCCGAGCGGGCGGCAGAACGCTCCCGTGGTGCGCGTACAGGGGATCGACGCGGGCTTCACGAAGCGCAGCTACGCGCCGGGCGAGTCCGCGGAGCTCCGTCTCTCGACAGATGCGCGACTGCTCCGCCTCCAGGTCTTCGCCTACCAGTCTCCGGGACGGCCGAGCGAGCAGGACGTGAAGACGAGCGGTCTCGCCAAGACGGGTCCGATCCGCGTCGACTGGAGCGGTCATCGCGATCGACCCGGCTTGCTGCGCGTCGTGCGCGCCGGCGACTGGCCGAGCGGTCTCTACTTCGTGCGCGCGACGGCGGCCGACGGACGCGTCGGCTACGCGCCGTTCATCGTCCGGCCACGCCGGCTCGGAACCCATCGGATCGCCGTCGTCCTCGCCACGAACACCTGGGCCGCCTACAACTTCACCGACGCGGACGGAGACGGTTGGGGAGACTCGTGGTACGTCACAGGGAGCCATCGCAGCGTCGACCTGGGCCGGCCGTTTCTCGACTTCGGCGTACCGTTCCGCTTCCACGACTGGGACCTCGACTTCATCGCCTGGCTGAACCGCACCGGGCGCGAGGTCGACGTCCTCTCCGACGACGACCTCGACGGGGCGGCAAGCGGCGATGAGCTCGCGCACCGCTACGACCTGATCGTGTTCCCGGGTCACGAGGAATACGTCACCCGCCACGCGTACGACGTGATCGAGCGCTACCGGGACGTGGGCGGCAACCTCCTCTTCCTCGCGGCGAACAACCTCTACCGCCGGGTCGACCGAGTCGGGGAGCGCCTCGTCCGGCACGCACTCTGGCGCAAGCTCGGCCGCCCCGAGTCGCGTGTCGTCGGCGTCCAGTACGTCGGCTCCGACCACGGCCGGCGGCAGGCCGGATACATCGTCACGGGGGCCGTCGTCGCCCCGTGGGCATTCGACGGCACGGGGCTCGCGGACGGTGACGTCTTCGGCCGATACGGGATCGAGATCGATGCACGCACGGCCGCATCCCCGCGCGGGACCCAGCTGCTCGCGCACATCCCGGATCTGTTCGGCGGCGGCCGCTCTGCGGAGATGACGTACTACGAGACGCTGCGCGGCGCAAAGGTGTTCGCGGCGGGCTCGCTCAACTTCGGGGCGTCCCTCGGCCGCCCGGAGGTCGACCGCCTGTTACGCAACGTGTGGGCGCGGCTCAGCGTGCCGTGACACCCCCGCGGGGCTGGCTGGGCGAACCTCCCCGGTCCCCCGGACCCCTCCACCGGTCCGGTTCGCAGACAGGGCGCGGCTCAACGCCGCTTAGCACTGGCCCTTGGGGACCGGTCACTTGCCTGGCACCGGACGGGGCCCGTCGGGACAGCAGAGGATCGTCCGACCCCGGCGCGAAGATGCGACGCGTGATCGACGAGACTCGTTCCGAACGTACGGCCCGTCTGCTCGCGGCACGCCTCGACGCCCTTGCCGCGGCCGCTTCACGACTTCGGCATGCGGAGGCACAGCGTCTCGTGGAGCTTGCCTCCGTCGCAACGATGCGTGCGGTCGCGCTCGAGATGATCCAGGCCGAGAAGGCCGAGGCGATCTGGCACGACGCGCGCGCGCGCCACCCCGAGCTGCCCCAGGTCGTGGTCGCGCTGCCCGAGCGGCTGGCCGCCTAGTACTCGTAAAAACCGGCGCCCGACTTCTGCCCGAGCCGACCTGCCTCCTGCATTCGCACGAGGCGCTCGGGGGGCGCCATCCTCGGCTCGCCGAGCTTGCCGTGCAATGCCTCTGAGGCATGCACGTGCACGTCGACGCCGATGAGATCGATCAAGGCGCACGGCCCCATCGGCCAGCCGGCACCGTTCGTGATCGCCTTGTCCATCTCCTCGGGCTGCACTGCGGCCTCGTCGAGGACGCGGATGCAGTCGTTCAGCAGTGGAATCAGGATGCGGTTGACGATGAAGCCGGGGGTGTCGCTGCAACGCACCGGCTGCTTGCCAGCGCGTTCGGCCCAGGCATACGCGGCCTCGACGGCATCCTCCGAGCTCTCGCGCGCGCGAACGATTTCCACCAACGGGAGGACGGGCGCGGGATTGAAGAAGTGCATGCCGACGACACGTTGCGGATGTTCGGTTGCTTCGGCGATCTCGGCAACGGACAACGCCGAGGTGTTCGTGGCGAGAATCGCGTCAGGGCGTGTCAGACGATCGAGCTCGGCAAAGACCTCGCGCTTGAGCTCGAGCTCTTCGAGCACCGCCTCGATGACGAGGTCGCACTCGGCGAGATCGCCGAGCGCGGTGGTGAGCTCGAAGCGGCCGAGCGCCGCATCGCGATCTGCCACGGACAATCGGCCCTTCTCGATGGCGCGCGTCAGATAACGCTCGATCGTCGCGCGTCCGCGCTCCCCGAGCTCGTCGCTCACCTCGCGACCGATCGTGTCGAATCCCGCCTGGACGCTCACCTGCGCGATGCCGGCGCCCATCGTCCCGAGGCCGACGACCCCGACCTTGCGAATATCCACTACTCCGCCTGTGCGAGCACCCATTGGAAGCTGACCTCACCGTGGCCCGGCTCGTGCTGCGGGACGACCTCGTCTCGGAGCGGCTCGAGCCTGGCCTCCCGCACAAGCGGCACGTAGGCATCGCGGCCGAGCGAACCGAAGAACATCGGCGCGCCCAGCCAGTCGACTACCTCCTCGCCCCCGTCGCCCGCGCCGAAGGTGGCGAGCAGGAGGCCGCCGGGCCGAAGCCAGTCGCCGATGCGTCCGATCAGAGCCGGCTGCTCCCCGGCCGGGAGGTGGCCGAAGAGGTAGAGAGCGACGACCGCGTCGAGCGATGCAGGCGCGATCTCGAGCTCGGTCGCGTCCGCGTGCACGAAGCTCGCCTCGGGCACATGATGCCGGGCGAGCTCGATCTGAACGGCGGAGATGTCCACGCCGGTGACCCGATGCCGCCGCGCGAGCTCGCGCGTGGCGGGGACCCCGCGGCCGCAGCCGAGCTCGAGGACATCCGATCCATCGCGCAGGCGCACGTCGAGGTCACGCACCCACGCGATGGCCGGCGACTCGATCTGTCCCGCCCACTTGGCGTAGCGAAGGGCGATCGCGTCGTACCCGCGCGCGACGACCTCTTTCGGGTCGCGAGCAACCGCGCGCCCTGCCTTCTCCCCCACGCACGGAGCGTAACGAGGCGGACAGCGGTGTGCGTTAGACCCCTTCGACCGGCGTTCTAACCCCCACAGGAGGGACACCCCCAGCGAAGCGTCAGATGCGTTCGACCACGCAGGCGATCGCCTGGCCGAAGCCGATGCACATCGTCGCGATCCCGTAACGCGCGTCGCGGCGCTCGAGCTCGTTGATCAGGGTCGCCGTGATCCGCGCGCCTGTCGCGCCGAGAGGATGTCCCAGGGAGATGCCGCCGCCGTTCGGGTTGACGTCGTCCCAGCGGTCCTCGAGTCGCGCGTCACGCGCGAACTGGAGAGCCACCGAGGCGAACGCCTCGTTCACCTCGATCACGGAGATGTCGTCCCAACTCAATCCTGCGCGGGCGAGCGCGGCGTCGCAGGCCTGGGGATTCCCGTGCAGCATGCGATGCGGATCCACACCGGCCAGCCCGAAGGAGACGAACCGCGCCCGCGGCTCGAGCCCGAGCCGACTCGCGGCGCGCTCGCTCGTCACGAGGACCGCGGCGGCACCGTCACAGATCTGTGACGAGTTGCCCGCGGTCACCTTGCCGTCCGGAAGGAACGCCGGCTCGAGCGCGGCGAGCGCCTGGATCGAGGTGTCCCGCCGCGGCGTCTCGTCGACGGCGAACAGAACTCCCGTGTGCGGATTCTGCAGCTCGATCGGCACGACCTCGTTCTCGAAGCGTCCCTCGTCGATCGCGGCCACGGCCCGCCGGTGCGACTCGAGCGAGAAGACGTCCAGCTCCTCGCGCGAGAAACCCCACTCCTCGGCGATCACCTCCGCGGAGATCCCCTGGGGAACGATCTCCCAGCGCTCGAGGAGCCGGTCCGACAGGTCGCCGCCGCCCGACCCCATCGGTACGCGCGACATCGTCTCGACACCCGCGGAGACGACGACGTCGAGCTGTCCCGACCACACGGCCGTCGCCGCGCTGAAGTTCGTCTGCATCGACGACCCGCATTGCCGGTCGACCGTCGTCCCGCACACGCTCTCCGGCCAGCCTGCGACCAGGGGAACCATGCGGCCGAGGTTCCAGCCCTGCTCCCCGATCTGCGTGACGCAGCCGAGCTGAACGTCTTCGACCTCGACGGGATCGAGGTCGTGACGGACGACGAGGGCGTTGAGCACCTGGCCCGCGAGCTCGTCCCCGCGGATCGACGAGAGCGTTCCGTTCTTCTTGCCGATCGGCGAGCGCACCGCGTCGACGATGAGTGCGTCAGGCATCAACCTACAGAGTAGAGACGCCCGCGCTAGCGAAGCGAGTACGGGAGCAACGCACCGACTGCCACTGCGAAGAGGGACGCCGCGAGGTACCAGGCGAAGTCATCCTGTCGGCGTACGTGGTCGACTGCAAAAGCCACCTGCCGCGGCGCCTCGCGAAGAACGGCTAAAGCACCGGCAAAAGATCGTCCGCCTCGGCGCCTCGCGAGGGGCGCGGGCGGTAGCCGCCGTCGGGGTGTGCTCCGTCGTCGGCGTACCAGCACCGCAAGCACGGACCCTGACGCCAACGCCAGGAGCCCGCCGACGAGGAGACGCACGTTCCCGTTGCCGTCGTCCCCCGCAGGTGCGGCGGCGCGCGCCCGGTCCGGCGTGTCGGGCACAGGCCGCGCGACGCGCGGCCGCGCGAGCGCCGGATGGCGCCGAGCCCACGTTTCGTACCTCACACCCCGTGCCCGAAGCCAGCTGGCGAGGTCCGCACGGGTCGTGAAGACGCGGTCTCCCCAGACGATCGCCGTCGGGCGCTGTGGCAGCGGCAGGTCCTGGCCGCTGAGCCGATGGCCGACGTAGGCGACCGGCAGCAGCACGGCCACGGGAAGGATTAGGGCCGCGAGGACCCTCACGGAAACCAGTGTTGCACCGAATCCGGCGACTGCCAAGCCCTGTCGAGTCGGACGAAGCTAGGGTTTCGGACATGGCCACCACGCTCGTGGATCGCAAGCTGCGGATCGGGGCCGAGTGGGTCGAGACGGGCGATTGGCTCGAGGTGCGGTCGCCTTACTCGGGCGAGGTCGTGGGACGCGTCGCCAAGGCGGGTGCCGAGGAGATGCGCCGAGCGATCGACGCCGCGACGCAGGCGATGCGTGAACCGCTGCCGGCGCACAAGAGAGCCGAGATCCTCGTCCGGGTCGCCGGAGCGCTCGGCCGCCGGCACGAAGAGGTGGCACGGCTGATCTCCGACGAGGCGGGCAAGCCGATGAAGGCAGCGCGCGTCGAGGCGCTGCGGGCGATGTCCACGTACACCTTCGCCGCCGTCGAGGCCCGCAAGCTCGCTGGCGAGATGGTGCCGATGGACGCTGCCCAGGCGGGCGAGGGCAAGCTCGCGTTCACGCTGCGACGCCCGATCGGCGTCGTGGGCGCGATCAGCCCATTCAACTTCCCGCTCAACCTCGTCGCGCACAAGCTCGCGCCCGCGCTTGCAGCCGGCTGCGCCGTCGTCCTCAAGCCGGCGAGCCAGACACCGCTGTCCGCCCTGCTGTTGGCGGAGCTCGAGGACGAGGCAGGACTTCCCGCCGGCTGGCTCAACGTCGTCGCCGGCTCGGCGTCGGAGATCGGAGACGTGCTCGTCGAGGATGACCGCGTGAAGCTGATCACGTTCACGGGCTCGGGCACCGTCGGCTGGGAGCTGAAGCAGCGTGCCCCGAAGAAACGCGTCAACCTCGAGCTGGGCAACGCCACGCCCGTGATCGTCGCAGCGGACGCCGACGTGGAAACGGCAGCGCAGAAGCTGGCGCCGAACGCGTTCTCGTTCGCAGGCCAGAGCTGCATCTCGGTGCAGCGGATCTACGTCGACGGGAGCGTGTTCGACGATTTCGTCACGCGGTTCATCCCCCTGGTCGAGGCGCTCAAGCTCGGCGACCCGGCCGACGAGGAGACGGATGTCGGTCCCGTCATCGACGAGGGCGCCCGCGACCGGATCCTCGCCTGGATCGGCGCGACGAGCGGAGAGGTGCTGACGGGCGGCGAGCTCGACGGCGAGCTCATCCGGCCGACCGTGATCGCGAACCCGTCTCCAGAGGACAAGGTCTCGTGCGAGGAGGTCTTCGGCCCGGTGTGCACGGTGACGGCAGTGAGGTCGCTCGACGAAGCGATCGCGCTGGCGAACGGCACGCGGTACGGCCTCCAGGCCGGGATCTTCACGACGAGCCTCGACAACGCATTCCGCGCTGCGCAGGAGCTGGAGTTCGGCGGCGTTACGGTCAACGAGGCGCCGACGTTCCGATCCGACCAGATGCCCTACGGCGGCGTCAAGGATTCGGGCAACACACGGGAGGGACCGCGATACGCGGTGCGCGAGATGACCGAGGAGCGGGTGGTCATCGTCGAGCTGCCGTAGTTTGGCGGCAGGCCGGTCGGGAACGGTTGGCGCATGATCGGACTCGTGCTCGCGCTCGTCGTCGCGGCCATCGTCGTCTCCCTCCTCGGCGGTTGGATCTTCGGGGTCGCGATCGGCGTGGTGGCGATCGTTCTCTTCGTGCTCTTTCTCACCGGCTTCGGCCGCCGGGCCGCGGCGCGCGGGCCGTAACCGTCACATCTCGCTGTTAGATTCCATCGCGTGGCGCGGCCTTCGCTGCTCGCACGCTTCCGCCGCAAGGGCGAACGAGCCGACGCGAGTGCGCCTCCGTCCGGCCCGCAGCGGCGGTCACTGCCGCATCCCGGGCAGCTCCGCCGGGAGCGCCGAGCACTTCTACGGGTCCGCGAGGAACGGTTGCGTGACCTCGGCGGCTTGATGCTGGAGATGTTTCGTCGCGATCAGTTTCGTCAGGACCTGCTCGTCGAGCGCTGTGACGAGCTGGTCGCGCTCGACGAGCGCCTGCAGGAGCTCGACACGCTGCTCGCCGCGGCCGTGTCGGTGCGGCGGGCCGCGCCGCCGGCTCGATGTGCCTGCGGCGCGCCGCTCGTGTGGGGCTCGCACTTCTGCGCCAACTGCGGCCGGCCCGTGGCGGCGACGCCACCAGTCGTGGCCTGTGCGCAGTGCGGAAGCGCGGTCGCGGCGGATGCGAAGTTCTGCGCGGTCTGCGGGAAGGCTGTCGGCCCTGAGCAGCAGTCCGACGCGGCGGCGGTCGAGCCGCGTCCGGAACTGCTCGAGGCGCTGCCGTCCCCGGCGCAGGACCCCTGGGAACAGTGACCGGCCCGCCGCCGCGTCGAGAGCCGCTGTGTCCCCGCTGTGGCGCGCCCCACGCACCCGACCAGGAGTACTGCCTCGAGTGTGGCTACCGCCTCCAGCCCGCGGGCGGCGTCTTCGGACGACTCTCGGCGGCTTGGCAGGAGCGATTCGGATGGTATCCCCGGGACTGGGTCTGGCGTGTGCTCCTCGGTTTCGTCGTCGCCGTCGCCGGGGCCACGGCGGCCATCGTCCTTGCCGACACGGGCGCGGGGAACAGCCCGCTGGTCGCCACCAAGGGAGGGCCGCCGCATTCCCCGACGACCGCACCTCCGACGGCGACCGTTGCCCTTCCGACCGTCCCGACCGGCACGCCGACGGGTCCACCGGTGACACCGACGGCTCCTCCTCCGGCCACGAGGACGACTCCTCGTCCGGGGACGCTGACCGCCTGGCCCGCGGGGAAGAGCGGCTACACGGTCATCCTGGAGTCCATTCCGACGAGCGCCGGGCGGTCACTGGCGCTCGCTCGCGCCCGCGCCGCCTCGCGCGCCGGCCTGACGCAGGTAGGAGTCCTCGACTCGAGCCGCTACTCGAGCCTCCATCCGGGCTACTTCGTCGTCTTCAGCGGGATCTATTCCTCGCCTTCCGGAGCCGAAAGCGCCCGTTCAGCAGCCTCGGCGAAGGGCTTTGGTACGGCGTATACGAAGCAAATCACGCGCTAGTCGTTCTCAGCCGAGGCAACGACGGCGCCGACTTTGTAACACGGCCGCGGACCCTATAGACTCCCGCGCTGAAGGACGTCCAGCGTCGACGGTTTACCGCGGCTTAACAAAGCTTTGCGGGGGATTAATGGGAGCCAGAGATACTGTGATCGAGGAGTACGCCGCCCAGCTTCAGGCCTGCATGTATCAATATTCAAGAGCCATCTACAGGTCGATTAAAGACCTGATCGATCCATACGTGGCCCCGGAACTGCATCTCGAGTATCGCCGCGCGGTGCTCGAGCAGTGCGAGCAGACGATGGAGCGCCTCGCCCGCGATCCGCTCTACTTCGCGAAGCCGGACCGGGCTCTCTTCCAGGACATCCGCCGCTATTTCCCCATTACTGCGCAGGCCGAGGTCGCCTGGGCCGTGAAGGAAGGCGTCGCCGCGGCGGTGGCCTTCATCGAGGAGCAGATCGAGACCGGCGCGCTCGACGGCGGCGTCGCCCGCTGCCGGGCGACGACGCGCAAAGGCAAGCCGTGCCAGCGGACACCGCTGCCCGAGCGGGACTACTGCCCCTCGCACCAGCACCTGGAACGCTCCAAGGTCGCGGCATAGCGGGCGACCGGTAGCTCGCGGCCCCGGTCGCCGTAGCCATCCGCTTCTCAGCGCCGCGCCGCAGCCGACACGTCCCGTACAGACTAGTCCCGCCGGGCCATAGCCCCGCGAGCCCCGTTCCATGCCTGGCACGTGACGTGGCTGCGACGGACCTGTGACAAATGGCGCGCGGGAGCGATTGAAAGCGCGAGCCGGCGCTACCGTCGCGGGATGGGCCGAGAACGCCGCTTCCTCGCACCCGGCGCCTACTACCACGTCACGACGCGGGGCAACAACAAGGCGCCGATCGTCCTCGACGACGGAGATCGTGTCCTCTTCGTCCACATCCTGAGACGGGTCGCCCGGCGCTACGGCTGGAGGATCCATGTGCGCTGCCTCCTGGGCAACCACTATCACCTCGTTGTCGAGACGCCGATGCCGAATCTCTCCGAAGGCATGCGTGACCTCAACGGCAGCTATGCCCGGGCCTTCAACGAGCGCCACGGCCGCCGCGACCACGTCTTCGGCCGGCGCTTCTGGTCGAAGACGATCGAGTCGGAGGAGCAGTACGCCGACACCCTCCAGTACGTCATCGACAATCCCCTCCACCACGGGCTCGTCCGCCGCTCCGAGGAGTGGCGCTGGACCTCGGCCCCTGCTGTCAGTCCGGTAGATTCGCCTGGTGTCGCACGACACCGACAAGCTGAT
>WNFU01003617.1_pt1 | contig 20312 bp, 16 predicted proteins | sample 5400121 | NCBI WGS metagenome assembly WNFU01 (sample SAMN13153360, study PRJNA577476) | soil metagenome | isolation source: 100 cm soil or saprolite under grassland replicate 1 | place: USA:California | collected 2016-06-15 | reverse complement strand
CCTTCTTGACCAGGTAGACGATCAGCGGGCCGAGAAAGATGAGGCCACCGACGAACAGCCCGGCCAGGGCCGACAGGTGGGCGATCATCGCCCACTGGCGGGCGTTGGCGTCGGCGGCCCCCGGCGACGGCGGGCCCGCAGGCGACCACGCCGGGGGCGGCGGTGCCGGGGGCGGGCTGGAGGGCCAGGCCTCGGACGAGGGCGGCGGTGGCGCCGGAGGCGGCGCCGGCGGGCCCGGCGGGCCCGGCGGTGGGGTGGTGCGGCCTGGCTCCTCGCCAGGCGGCGGGGTCGTTTCGCTCACGTTCTGCTCCTCTCGGTTCTGTCCTGCGCGCCCGGCGCGGGCGCGCCACGCCAACCTAGTCACCCCGGGGGCTCCCTGTGAAGCCTGGCCGCGTATTCGATGGACCCGGCTCGGCCGGCCGGCCGATCATGGGCTGTCGGGTCGGTCGAGGATGGAGGGCCGGGAATGAGCGAGCGGCTGCCGGAGCGGCCGTCCCTGGACGGGCTGGAGGCCGCCTGGTCGGCACGCTGGGAGTCGCGGGGGACCTACCGCTTCGACCGGGACCGGCCCCGCGAGGAGGTCTACGCGATCGACACCCCGCCGCCGACGGTCAGCGGGTCGCTGCACCTCGGCAGCGTCTTCTCCTACACCCACCCCGACCTGCTCGCCCGCTTCCAGCGGATGCGCGGCCGCGCGGTCTTCTACCCGATGGGCTGGGACGACAACGGCCTGCCGACCGAGCGCCGGGTCGAGAACCACTTCGGGGTCCGCTGCGACCCCTCGCTTCCCTACGACCCGGCCTTCACGCCCCCGGAGACCCCGGGGGCGGGGAAGCTCGCCATCTCCCGGCCGAACTTCGTGGAGCTGTGCCTGCGGCTCACCGCCCAGGACGAGCAGGCCTTCGAGGCGCTGTTCCGGCGCCTCGGCCTGTCGGTGGACTGGTCGCTGACCTACACCACCATCGGGCCGGTGGCGCGGCGGGCCTCGCAGCGGGGGTTCCTGCGGCTGCTCGCCAAGGGCGAGGCCTACCAGGCGGAGGCGCCGACCCTGTGGGACGTGACCTTCCGCACCGCGGTCGCCCAGGCCGAGCTGGAGGATCGCGAGCGGCCCGGGGCCACCCACCGCATCCGGTTCAGGGGGGATCAAGGTCCAGTTGAGGTCGAGACCACCCGGCCGGAGCTGCTGCCGGCCTGCGTCGCCCTGGTCGCCCACCCCGACGACCGGCGCTGGGCCAGGCTGGTCGGCCGCACCGTGGCGACGCCGCTGTTCGGCGTGCGCGTGCCGGTGCTCGCCCACAGCCTGGCCGACCCGGCCAAGGGCACCGGCCTGGCGATGGTCTGCACCTTCGGGGACACCACCGACGTGACCTGGTGGCGGGAGCTGCGGCTGCCGGTCCGCTCGATCGTGACCCGCGACGGCCGCATCCGGCCGGCGCCCCCCGACGGCGTCCCCGACGGCGGCGCCTGGGCCGAGCTGGCCGGCCAGACCGTGGCCGAGGCCAGGCGGCGGATGGTGGCGCTGCTGCGCGCCTCCGGCGACCTGGTCGGCGAGCCGCGGCCGATCCTGCACCCCGTCAAGTTCTACGAGAAGGGCGAGCGCCCGCTGGAGATCGTCACCAGCCGGCAGTGGTTCATCCGCGTGCTCGACCACCGCGAGCGGCTGCTGGAGCTGGGCCGGGCGCTCGACTGGACCCCGCCGTTCATGCGTGCCCGCTACGAGCACTGGGTGGGCGGCCTCAACAGCGACTGGCTGATCAGCCGCCAGCGCTTCTTCGGCGTGCCGGTCCCGCTCTGGTACCCGATCACCGCCGGCGGCGAGGTCGACCACGGCAACCCGATCGTCCCCGGCGAGGAGCGGCTGCCCGTCGACCCGGCCAGCGACGTGCCCGACGGCTACCTGCCCGAGCAGCGCGGCCGTCCGGGCGGGTTCGCGGCCGACCCCGACGTGATGGACACCTGGGCCACGTCGTCGCTGAGCCCGCAGATCGCCGGCGGCTGGGAGGACGACCTCGACCTGTTCGCCCGCGTCTTCCCGATGGACCTGCGGCCCCAGGGCCCAGAGATCATCCGCACCTGGCTGTTCTACACGGTGGTCCGGTCCTTCATCGAGCACGGCACGCTGCCGTGGCGGGCCGCGGCCATCTCGGGATGGGTGCTGGACCCGGACCGCAAGAAGATGTCGAAGTCCAAGGGCAACGCCGTCATCCCGGCCGACCTGCTGGAGCGGCACGGCGCGGACGCGGTGCGCTACTGGGCGGCACGGGGGCGGCCCGGCGCCGACACCGCCCCCGACGAGGCGCAGATGCGCGTCGGCAGGCGGCTGGCCGTCAAGCTCCTCAACGCCAGCCGGTTCGTGCTCGGGCTCCCCGGGGCCGCCGGGGGGCCGGTGGGGGAGCCGGCCGCGCCGCTGGACCTGGCCATGCTGGCCGAGCTGGACGCGGTGGCGGCCGAGGCGACCGCCAGCCTGGAGGCGGCCGAGTGGACGCAGGCCCTCCAGCGCACCGAGGCGTTCTTCTGGACCTTCTGCGACGACTACCTGGAGCTGGTCAAGGACCGCGCCTACGGCGCCACGGGGGAGCCCGGCGCCGCCTCGGCACGGGCGGCGCTGACCGGCGCCCTGGACGTGCTGCTGCGGCTGCTCGCCCCCTACCTGCCGTTCGCCACCGAGGAGGTGTGGTCGTGGTGGCGGGACGGCTCGGTCCACCTGGCGCCCTGGCCGGACCGCGTGCCCGCCGGCCGCGGGACCGACCCGCTGCCGCTGGCGGCGGCGGGGCTGGTGCTCGGCGCCGTCCGGCGCGCCAAGAGCCAGGCCAGGTTGCCGCTGCGCGCCCCGGTGGCCCGGGTCGTCGTCGGCGGCACCCCGGAGCGGCTGGCCGCCGTGCGCGCCGCCGAGGCCGACCTGCGCGCGGCCGGCCGCGTCGCCGCGGTGGAGTACCGGGAGCGCGAAGCCCCGCCGCTCGCCGCCGAGATAATTCTGTTGCCAAATTCCTCTTGACGCGCTACCACCGAGGGTCGCAAACTAGCAACACCATGCAGCCATCCAGGAGGGCGGTGAGCGTCATGTCGGTCGGGACCCGGGCAGCAGGGTCGGACCACTGCCGTGCCCACCGCCTGAACACGTGGCGCGGCAACGACCTCGTCGCCATCGACAGCCTCGCGCTCCCGGGAGGGAACGCGCCGTGAGGCGCTGAGCTCGGCGCCAGAATTCACGGCGACCGCCTCCCAACCGGGAGGCGGTTTTCGTTTCTCAATTCCTCGACACCGTGGGAGGGAGGTGCTTCGCCATGCCCCAGGTCCGCCAGCAGGAGCAGCGGCGCTGCTACTGCCGGTACTGCCACGGCCAGGGTTGCGGTGGCTACTGCCGGTACTGCCGCTGACACGCTCGCCGGGGGCCGCACCCGCGCACCGGGTGGCGGCCCCTGGCGCGTCACTACAATCGGCCCATGGACTACCAGGAAGCCGTCGCCGCGCTGTACGCGCGCATGCCGACCCGCATGGGGCCGAGCCTCGAACGGATCAGCCACCTGGCCGAGCTGCTCGACCACCCGGAGCGGACCGCGCCCGCCGTGCACCTGACCGGCACCAACGGCAAGACCAGCACCGCCCGCATGGTCGCCGCGCTGCTCGCCGCCTTCGGCGTCGGCGCCGGCATCTACACCAGCCCGCACCTGCAGGACGTGCGCGAGCGCCTGGCGCTGGCGAGCCGGCCCATCTCGACCGAGGAGTTCGCCGAGACCTGGACCTACCTGCAGCCGTACCTCGCCGAGGTGGACCGCGCCCACGACCAGCCGGTCACCTTCCACGAGGTCCTCACCGCCATGGCCTTCACCTGGTTCGCGGAGCTGCCCGTCGATGCCCAGGTCGTCGAGGTCGGCATGGGCGGCTCCTGGGACGCCACCAACCTGGTCCACGGCGACGTGGCGGTGATCAACCGGGTCGGTGTGGACCATCCCGAGCTGGGCGACACCCCCGCCGCGGTGGCGGGGGAGAAGGCGGGGATCATCAAGCACGGCGCCACCGTCGTCAGCCAGGCCCAGGACGACGACGTGCTGGCGGTCATCGGGGAGCGTGCCGCGCGGCTGGACGCCAAGGTGCTGCTCGACGGCCGCGACTTCGGCGTCGAGCGCCGCCGTCAGGCCGTCGGCGGCCAGGTCCTCGACCTGCGCACCCCGACCGGGCCGGTCGGCGAGGTGCTGGTGCCCCTCCACGGCCGGCACCAGGCCGACAACGCCGCCGGCGCGCTGGTGGCGGTCGAGGCGTTCCTCGGCGGACGCCGGCTGGAGGCCGACACCGTCAGGGCCGGGTTCGCGTCGGTCACCTCCCCCGGCCGGCTGGAGGTCGTCTCCCGCAAGCCCCTGGTCGTGCTCGACGGCGCCCACAACCCCGCTGGCGCCCGCGCCCTCGCCGCGGCCCTGCTGGAGGAGTTCGTGGTCGACCGCCGCATCCTGGTGGTGGCCTGCCTGGCCGACAAGGACCTGCGCGGCATCCTGGAGGGGCTCGCGCCGGCCACCGGCCGGCTGCTGGTCACCACCAACCACAGCCCGCGGGCGGCCCCGGCCGAGCGGCTCCGCAAGGAGGCCGAGGCGCTCGGCCTGGTCGCCGAGACCGCCCCGGACGTCGCCACCGCGGTCGGCCGGGCGATCGACACCGCCGGCGAGACCGAGGCGGTGGTGGTGACCGGCTCCCTGCACACGGTGGGGGAGGCCCGCGACCTGCTGGTGGGCCCCGGCCCGGCGTGAGCGGCGTGGGTATGATCGCGCGCGAAGCTCTCCCTTCCCCATGGAGGTTGACCGCGTGGCCGACGAACGCACCCTGGTCCTCTGCAAGCCCGACGCGGTCGCCCGCGGCCTGGTCGGCGAGGTCGTCGGCCGGCTGGAGCGCAAGGGCCTCAGCCTGGTCGCGATGGACCTGCGCACCCTCGACGAGGCGACCGCCAAGCAGCACTACGCCGAGCACGAGGGCAAGCCCTTCTTCGACGAGCTGGTCCGGTTCATCACCTCGGGGCCGCTGGTGGCGATCTGCGTCCAGGGGCCGGACGCGGTGGCCGCCGTCCGCACGCTGATGGGCCCGACCGACCCGGTGGCCGCCGCCCCCGGCTCGATCCGCGGCGACTACGGCCTGGAGATCGGCCAGAACCTCGTGCACGGCTCCGACTCGCTGCCGTCGGCCGTCCGCGAGCTGGCGCTGTTCTTTCCCCAGATGTGACCTCCCGGCCATAGGGCCGTTCGAGGGGCTGGTGTAGCATGCCCGGGTTCTCCGGGCGTTCGCCCGCCGTGACTCCGCTGGAAGGGGCTGGTCTGGTTGCAGAACGCCTTCCGCTTCCTCGGCCGCGACATGGCCGTCGACCTCGGGACCGCCAACACCCTGGTGTACGTGCGGGGCCGCGGGGTGGTGCTCAACGAGCCGTCGGTGGTGGCCATCAACACCAAGAACAACGCCATCCTGGCGGTCGGCACCGAGGCCAAGGCGATGATCGGCCGCACCCCCGGCCACATCGTGGCGATCCGGCCCCTCAAGGACGGCGTCATCGCCGACTTCGACACCACCGAGAAGATGCTCCGCTATTTCGTCCAGAAGGTGCACCGGCGCCAGCTCATGGCCAAGCCGCGGGTGGTGGTGTGCGTGCCGTCCGGCATCACCGGGGTCGAGCGGCGCGCGGTCGTCGAGTCCACCTACCGGGCGGGCGCCCGCAGTGCCTTCATCATCGAGGAGCCGATGGCCGCCGCCATCGGCGTCGGCCTGCCGGTCCACGAGCCCACCGGCAACATGGTCGTCGACATCGGCGGCGGCACCACCGAGGTCGCGGTCGTGGCCCTCGGCGGCATCGTCACCAGCCAGTCCATCCGCATCGGCGGCGACGAGCTGGACGAGGCGATCATCAGCTACGTCAAGAAGGAGTACTCGCTGATGCTCGGCGAGCGCACCGCCGAGGAGCTCAAGATCAACCTCGGCTCGGCGTTCCCGCTGCCCGACGAGCCGTCCACCGACATCCGCGGCCGCGACCTGGTCAGCGGCCTGCCCAAGACCATCACCGTGGGCGCCGAGGAGATCCGCAAGGCGATCGAGGAGCCGGTCAACCAGATCGTCGACGCGGTCAAGAACACCCTGGACCGCACCCCGCCCGAGCTGGCCGCCGACGTCATGGACAAGGGGATCGTGCTCACCGGCGGCGGCGCCCTGCTCCGGGGGCTGGACGAGCGGCTCAAGCACGAGACGAGCATGCCCATCCACGTCGCCGACGAGCCGCTGCACTCGGTGGTGTTCGGCTCCGGCAAGTGCATCGAAGAGTTCGAGTCGCTGAAACGCGTGCTGATCGCCTCGGAGGCCCACTAAAAGGAGTTGGAGGGACGTGCTGTACGAACGTCCCCGTCGCGCGCGCGCCGTCCTGGCCCTGCTGCTCGCCGCCTCGATCGTGGTCATCACGATCGACTTCCGGCAGCGCCAGGGCGGCCCCGTCGACCGCCTGCAGCGGGTGGCCATCGCCGTGTTCGGCCCGCTGCAGCAGGGCGCGAGCACGGTCGTCCGTCCCATCGGCAACCTGGTCGGCGGCGTCGCCGAGATCGGCAGCCTGCGGAGCGAGAACCGGCGCCTGCGGACCGAGGTGGCCGGGCTGCGGGCGCGCGAGCGCACCTACCTCGACGTGCTCGGCGAGAACGAGCGCCTGCGGGGCGCGCTGCGCATGGCAAAGCGCTGCGGCTGCAGGACCGTCGGCGCCTCGGTGGTGGCGCGCTCGGGGTCCAACTTCCAGCTCTCGGTCACCATCGACGCCGGCGCCCGCCAGGGCGTCGCCAGGGACATGGCCGTGGTCGACGCCGGCGGGCTGGTGGGACGGGTGACCCAGGTGACCGCCGACTACGCCACCGTGCTGCTGGTCACCGACCCGACCAGCGGGGTGGCGGCCACCCTGGCCAGCGGCAAGGCGCCCGGCATCGTCAAGGGCAGGGGCGAGGAGCTGCTGCAGTTCCAGCCGGTCCGGGCCGGCGCCGCGCCGCGGCTGGGCGACTCGGTGGTGACCCGTGGCTACCAGGGCGGCGTCTTCCCGGCCGGGCTGCCGGTCGGGGTGGTCGAGCGCGTCGACCCGGCGGGGGAGGCCAGCCTGGTGCCGCGGGTCGACGTGCGGCCCTACGCGGCGCTCGGCACCCTCGACGTGGTCGCGGTGGTCGTCGACCGGCCGCCGCCCAGCGCGCCGGCCGTCCAGCGCGGCAAGGGGCGCTGAGCGATGCGCAGGGTGCTGGTCCTCGCCGCCGTCGTGGTCGTCGGCGTCCTGCTGGAGACCACCGTGCTCGGCGAGCTGCGGCTGGCCGGGGTCCGGCCCGACCTGCTGGTGCTGTCGGTGGTCGCGGTCGCGATGGCCTCCGGGCCGGTCTCCGGCGCCGCCTTCGGCTTCTCGGCCGGGCTGGTCGCCGACCTCCTGTTCGACCTGCCGGTCGGGGTGTCGGCGCTGGTCTACACCGCCGTCGGCTTCGCCGTCGGGATCGCGAGGGTCTACGTGACCAGCCAGCTCCCGCTGGTCCACCTGGTGCTGGTCGGCGCGGCCAGCCTCGCCGCGGTGTGGTGCTCCGGCCTGCTGCTGCGGGTCTTCGACCTCGTCTCCTGGGAGACGGTGGCCCGCTCCGGCCCGCTGGTCGCCCTCTACAACCTGTTGCTCGCCCCGTTCGTCTACCCGGTGGTGCGTGCCCTCGCCGAACGGGTGCCCGCCAAACCGGCCCAGCGTTGGTAGGTTCAGGTCCGTGCACCCGCCGTCCTCGCCCCTCCGAGCGCGCCTGTCGGTGCTGTCGATCATCGTGGCGGTGCTGTTCGTCGCGCTCTCCTCGCGCCTGTGGTACCTGCAGGTCCTCGCCGGCGACCGCTACGGCGACCTCGCCGAGGGCAACCGGGTCCGCCAGGTCGTGGTCGAGGCGCCGAGGGGCCGCATCCTGGACCGCGACGGCAAGGTGCTGGTCCGCAACCGCGCCGCCTGGGCGGTCACGGTCAAGCCGTCCGAGCTCGGCGACCGGGCCCTCGTCCTCGGCCGGCTCGCCCGCGTGCTCGGCACCACCAGGGCCGGGCTGGAGGCGCGCCTGGCCGACTACACCGGCTCGCCGCTGCGCGGCGTCCCGGTGGCCGAGGACGTGCCCATGGACCAGCTCTTCTACCTGACCGAGCACGCCGACCGGTTCCCAGGGGTGGCGCCGGAGGTGCTGGCGCTGCGCGAGTACCCGTTCGCCACGGCAGCGGCCCACGTGCTCGGCTACGTCGGCGAGATCTCCGGCGAGGAGCTGAAGCAGAAGCGGTTCCGCGGCTACCGCGCCGGCGACATCGTCGGCAAGGCCGGCGTGGAGCTCACCTACGACAAATGGCTGCGGGGCCGCAACGGGGTCCAGGACCTCGAGGTGAACGCCGCCGGCGAGGTGGTGCGGGCGCTCGGCGGGCGAGCGCCGGTGCCGGGCAAGGACCTGCGGCTGGCGGTCGACCTGGACGTGCAGCGGACCGCCGAGCGGGCGCTGGCCGACGGCATGCGGGCCGCGCGGGCCCTGCCCGACCGCCAGCGCGGCGGGACCTACCCGGCGCCGGCCGCCGCCGCGGTCGTGCTGGACCCGGACGACGGCGCGGTGCTCGCCCTGGCCAGCCTGCCCCAGTACGACCCGCGCCGCTTCGTCGGCGGCATCTCGCGGCGCGACTTCGCCGGGTACGCCGACGACCCGGGCAAGCCGCTGCTGCACCGGGCGGTGCAGTCGGTCTACCCGCCCGGGTCGACCTGGAAGCCGTTCACCGCCCTGGCGGGCCTGCGGAGCGGCGTCATCACGCCGTCCACCGCCTACAACTGCCCCGGCTCGTTCACCATCGGCAACTACACCAAGCGGGACTGGACGCCGAGGGGCCACGGCACGGTCGCCCTCGGCGAGAGCCTGCGCCTGTCCTGCGACGTCTACTACTACAACCTGGGCGCGCAGTTCGGCGCCGGCGAGCGCGCCCAGGAGGACCGCGGCGAGAAGGTCGACGAGAGGATGCAGGCCACCGCCCGCGGCTTCGGCTTCGGGCGGCAGCCCGACCTGGACCTGCCCTACGGCGCCGAGGGCACCGTGCCCACCCGCGAGTGGCGCAAGCGCTTCTGGGAGCGCAACCGGAAGCTCTACTGCGCCGGGTCCAGCGCCCTGTACCGGGAGCTGTGCCGCGACGGCTGGCGCTGGCAGGGCGGCGACAACCTCAACATCGCGATCGGCCAGGGCGACCTGCAGGTCTCGCCGTTGCAGCTCGCGCTCGGGTACGCGGCGGTGGCCAACGGCGGCACCGTGTACCGGCCGCGCGTCGCCCAGGCGGTGCTGGACCCGGTGAGCGGCCGCGCGGTGCGAACGGTGTCGTCGCGGGTGGAGGGCGTGGCCCGCGTCCCGGGCGGCGCGCTGGCCGCCGTCGGTCAGGCGCTGGCCAGCGTGCCGGCCGGCGGCACGGCCAGCTCGGCGTTCGCCGGCTTCCCGCTGGACCGCTTCCCGGTGGCCGGCAAGACCGGCACCGCCGACCTGCCGCCCAAGGCACCGTTCGCCTGGTTCGCGAGCTACGCGCCGGTGGCGAGCCCGCAGTACGTCGTGGTGGTCATGGTCGAGGAAGGCGGCCACGGCGGCGAGTCCGCGGCACCGGTCGCCCGCGCCATCTACCAGCAGCTCTTCGGGCTGCCGGTCGACCCGGTCGCGGCCGGCGCCGATCGGAGCGGCTGATGCAGGAGTCCTGGGGTTCCCACTCCGACCGGGTCTCCCGGCTGGGCTGGGAGGCGGCCAGCGAGCGGCCGATGGCGTGGCGCGCCCCCTGGCGGCACGTGGACCCGACACTGGTGCTGGCCGCCTGCGGCCTCGCCGTGCTCGGCCTCGCCGCCATCTACTCGTCGACCTTCTCCAGCCTGCGCGCCCAGGGCCTGCCAGAGGGCCTGATCATGCGCCGCCAGCTCCTCAACCTCGGCCTCGGGCTTGGCGGCATGGTCGCGGTGTCGCTGCTGGACTACCGCCGGTTGCAGGCGTGGGCCGCGGTCGTGTTCGGCGCGGTGGTGCTCGTCCTCGGCCTGGTGCTCACCCCGCTCGGGTCGGCCAGCAACGGCGCCCAGTCCTGGTTCGAGCTCGGCGCCTACCAGGTGCAGCCGTCCGAGTACGCCAAGGTGGCGATGATCGTGGTGCTGGCGGCGGTGTTCGGGGCGACGCGGGCGTCGCCGGGGCTGCGCCAGCTCGCCGCCGGGCTGGCCGCCTGGGCGGTGGTCTGCGGCCTCATCCTGCGCCAGCCCGACTTCGGCACCTTCATGGTGTTCGTGCCCATCCTGTTCGGGGTGCTGCTGGTGAGCGGCGTGCGGCTGCGCTGGCTGCTGGTGCTGGCGCTGGTCGGCTCGATCGGCGTGGTCGGCATGTTCAAGCTCAACGTGCTGAAGGAGTACCAGAAGGAGCGGCTGACGGCGTTCATCGACCCCGGCGCGGACCCCGACGGCCGCGGCTACACCTACAACGCCAGGCAGGCGCTGATCGCGATCGGGTCGGGCGGGGTCACCGGCAAGGGCTACCTGCGCGGCACCCAGACCAACCTCCAGTACGTGCCCGAGCAGAAGACCGACTTCGTCTTCACCGTCGTCGGCGAGGAGCTCGGCTTTGCCGGCGCCATGCTGCTGCTGGCGCTTCTCGCCCTGCTCGCGTGGCGCGGGCTGCGCATCGCCGCGGTCGCCAGGGACCCGTTCGGCGCCCTGGTCGCCGCCGGGGTGGTGTCGATGCTGGTGTTCCAGGCGTTCGTCAACATCGGCATGACCATCGGGATCATGCCGATCACCGGCATCCCCCTGCCGTTCGTCTCCTACGGCGGCTCCTCGCTGGTGTCGAGCTTCCTGGCGGTCGGGCTGCTCGAGAACGTCCACATGCGCCGCTACCTGTAACGGGCCAGCGCGGGTGGACACCGACCCATGATACCCAGTAGTATACCGGGTATAACGACTGGGGGTGCCCATGAGTGTTCGGCACGCGTTGCTGGCCCTGCTGAGCGAGGGGCCGAAGTACGGCCTGCAGCTACGGCAGGAGTTCGAGGCCAGGACCGGGGAGGTGTGGCCGCTCAACGTCGGGCAGGTCTACACCACCCTCCAGCGCCTGGAGCGCGACGAGCTGGTGGAGTCCGACGATCCGGCGGGCGAGGGCCCGCAGAAGGGCTTCAGGATCACCCCTGCCGGTGGTCGTGAGCTTGCCAGGTGGCTTCGGACCCCACCGGAGACGACGCCCCCGCCGCGCGACGAGCTCGTCATCAAGGTGCTGGTGGCCATGCGGATGCCCAGCGTGGACGTGCACGAGCTCATCCAGCTCCACCGTCGGCACCTGGTGGAGCTGATGCAGCAGTACACCCATCTCAAGGCAGAAGCACCCGAGCGCGACGTTGGGCTGGCGCTGGTCGTCGACGCCGAGGTGTTCCGTCTCGAGGCGGTCGTCCGATGGCTCGACGCCGCCGACGCCCGCCTGGCGCAGCTCCCCGCCGGCGGTCCGGTCGCGGCTGCTGCCGTGCCGCCACGACCGGGTCGCAGATTGGGGGTTCGGGGATGACCGCGGTGCTGGAGCTGCGGCAGGTGTCGAAGGTCTACGGGTCGGGCCCTACCGAGGTACAGGCGCTGCGCGAGGTCGACCTGTCGGTCGACGGCGGCGAGCTGGTGGCGGTGATGGGGCCGAGCGGCTCCGGCAAGAGCACGCTGCTGACGATCGCCGGGAGCCTGGAGGAGCCGACCAGCGGCGAGGTACTGGTGCAGGGAGCGGCGCTGGCGGGCATGTCGCGCAACGACCGGGCAAGGATGCGACGACGCTCGATCGGCTTTGTCTTCCAGGACTTCAACATGCTCGCCGGGCTGACCGCGGTGGAGAACGTCGCGCTGCCCTTGGAGCTGGACGGCGTCGGCCGCGACGGCGCCCGCACGACCGGGCTGGCGGCGTTGGAGGAGCTGGGCCTGGCCGACCGGGCTGCCCGCTATCCCGATGAGCTGTCGGGCGGTGAGCGTCAACGGGTCGCGATCGCGCGGGCGGTGGTGGGGGACCGTCGCCTGGTGCTGGCCGACGAGCCGACCGGGGCGTTGGACTCGGTCAACGGCGAGGGGGTGATGCGCCTGCTGCGCGCCGCCTGCAAGCGGGGGGTCGCCGGCGTGGTGGTGACCCATGACGCGCAGTTGGCGTCGTGGGCCGACCGGGTGGTGTTCCTGCGAGACGGCCGCGTGGTCGACCAGACCGCCAGGCCTCCGGGTGCAGAGTCGCTCCTCACACGTGGTCCGAACCCGTGAGGTCGGCGCTGCATGGGTGGTCTTCCGAGGAGCGGGCGGCCAACGGCGGCGTCGCCGCTCGTCGGGCGGTCGTCCGCTGGGGATGGCGGCTGTTCCGCCGGGACTGGCGCCAGCAGCTCCTGGTGCTGGCGCTGCTCACCGTCGCGGTGGCCGCGGCGATCTTCAGCGTCTCGGCCGCCTACAACGTGGTCCCGTCGGCCGACGCCCGGTTCGGCACCGCAAACCATCGCCTCGACGTCGACGGGTCCGATCCGCGAAGGTTGCGCCGTGAGGGCGCGGCGGTCACGGCGTGGTTCGGCACCGTCGAGGTGATCGGCCACCGGGCGGTGCCGGTGCCGGGCTCGGTGGAGACCGTCGAGCTGCGGGACCAGGACCCGCACGGCGTCTACGGCGCGCCGATGCTGCGGCTGCGGGAGGGCCGCTACCCGGCCGCCGCCGGCGAGGTCGCGATCACCGATGCGGTGGCAGCGACCTTCCAGGTCGGCGTCGGCGGCTCGCTCGCCCTCGACGGGCCCGCGCGGACCGTCGTCGGCCTTGTCGAGAACCCGGGCGACCTGGATGACGAGTTCGCCCTGGTGTCGGGGTGGCACCGCGACGCGCCTCGATCGGTGACGATCCTGGTGCGCGCCAGCCCCGAGCGGGCAACAGCGCTACCAGGATCCCTGGGTGGCCGACTCGAGGCGCGCCCCGCCTGCCACGCGGGCCTGCTGTGCTTGACGCCCGGGCAGTCCGAGAAGGCGGCCGCCGCCGCGGGCGTGCTGATCCTGGCCACGGTGGTGCTGCTGCTGGTCGCCCTGATCGCCGCGGCCGGCTTCGTCGTCGTCGCGCAGCGCCGCCTGCGCCAGCTCGGCATGCTCGCCGCGATCGGCGCGACCCAGAAGCACCTTCGCCTGGTGCTGCTGGCCAACGGCGCCACGGTCGGTGCCGTCGCTGCCGTGGCTGGGACCGCCATCGCACTGCTGGGTTGGATCGCGCTGGCACCGCGGCTGGAGATTGCCGCCGGCCACCGGATGGACCGGTTCGACCTGCCCTGGTGGCTGATCGGGGCGGGCATGCTGCTTGCGGTGGTGACGGCGACCGCGGCGGCATGGTGGCCAGCCCGGGCGGTCGCGCGTCTCCCGGTCACCCTGGCTCTGTCGGCCCGACCGCCTCGACCCAAGCCGGCGCACCGCTCCGCCGTGGCCGCCGGCGTCCTGGTCGTCATCGGCGTGGTCTGCCTCGCCGTGGGCATCGACCCGATACGCGACCAGGCCAACCCGCTCCTGGTCATCACCGGCACCGTGGCGATCGTCCTCGCGATCCCGCTCGCCAGCCCGCTGGCGATCCGGGTTCTCGCCGCCGCCGCCGCGCGCTCGCCGATCGCGGCGCGGCTGGCGCTGCGCGACCTGGCCCGCTACCAGGCCCGGTCCGGAGCGGCGCTGGCCGCGATCAGCCTCGCCCTCGGCATGGCGGTGGCCGCCGTCATCGCCGCGGCCGCCGCCGAGTACACCGCTGGCGAAGGCAACCTGTCAGACCGCCAGCTCTTGTTCCGGATCGGCGACGCGGAACCGCTCGTCCCCGAACGGACCCCTGCCGAGCTCGCGCGCCTCCGGTCCGGGGTCGACCGGCTCGCCGCCACGCTCGACCACCCTGCCGTCGTCGCCCTCGACGCGGCCGTGAACCCGACCGACCACGAAGGCCGGGGCGGCCGGGTCGTGCGACCCGCGGTCGTGCTCGCCAGACAGATCGGCGCGAACACCCTTCGCGGCATCGGGGTCCTCTACGTCGCCACCCCGGAGCTGCTCGGCCACCTCGGGCTCGACCTCGCCTCGGTCGACCCCGACACCGACGTCCTCACCCCACACACCGGCGACCTCCACTTCGTCAACGTGTCCAACCCCAGCGAGGCGGCTCCGGGCGGCGGGACGAAGGCGGGTCCGAGCGTCGAGACGATCGACCTTCCCGTGTACTCCTCCGCCCCGACCTCCCTCATCACCATCGCCGGTCTCCGCCGGGGAGGCTGGCAACCCGCACGCGTCGGCTGGCTCGTCGAAGCGCGCACCCCCCTCACCAGCGATCAACTCGCCCAGGCACGCCAGGTCGCGGCCGACGCCGGCATGACCGTCGAGACCAGAGACGACCAGACCGAGCTGACGGCCATTCGCTCCGGGGCGACCGCCGCCGGGATGCTGCTGGCGCTCGGCATCCTCGCCATGACCGTCGGGCTGATCCGCAGTGAAGCAGCCGGCGACGTGCGCACCCTGACCGCAACCGGCGCCACCAGCACCACCCGCCGCAACCTCACCGCCGCCACCACCGGCGCGCTCGCCCTGCTCGGCGCCCTGCTCGGCGCGATCGGCGCCTACCTCGCACTGATCGCCGGCTACCACAACGACCTCGGCGCCCTGAGCCGCGTGCCTATCGGCCACCTCGCCGTCACCGTCGTCGGCCTCCCGGTGGCCGCGGCCGCCGCTGGCTGGCTCCTGGCCGGACGCGAACCAGCCGCCATCGCCCGGCAACCGCTGGAGTGACGTCAGCCCGACGCGGCCCTCCCGACCGGCGGCGGGGCGGGGACCTTTGCCGCGGCCGGTCGGTTCTGGCAGACTCTTTGGCAGTCTTGCGCCATGCCATCCGGCGGCTCGGCCCGACGACGGGCCCACCGCCCTCCTGCTGTTCCTGGGGCATCTCGCGCTACCCGGCCACCGTGCCGCGGCGCCCGGCTTGCCCGGAGGAGGGCGTGCCGGCCGCGCCGGTCGCGGCCGTTCTCGCCGGTGGCTGGGGGAGCCAGGGCTCCCTACCCGCGCAGAAGGTTTGCGGCTGCCGGCGCCGGTGGCCGTCCGAGCTTGGTGAGGAGCATAGATGGCTTCCCCCGACGAGTCGCGGGTCGACGAGGCACGCGACCAATCGGGCGCACCCGCGTCGCCCGACCCCACGACCGCTGATCCCGCCGCAGCCCCGCCGCGCCTGAACGGCGGCTCCGCGGCCGACGAGCCCAGCGAGGCGGTCTCGCCGGGCCGCCCGCGCGGGACCGCGTCGTTCCCGGGCGGGGCGCCGCCCGTCACCACCGCACCGGCGGAGGTCGCCGTCCCGAGCGCCCCGCCGACCCCCGCCGCGCCCGCCCGCTTCCGCGTCACCACCGTGGAGCCGACCTCCGCCTCGTTCCCCAGCGGCCCCCCACCCCCCGCCCCACCCGAGAGCGCCCCGCCACCAACCCCGCCCGCCGAGGCCCGACCGGCCACCGTGTCCCCAGACGGCGCCACCCAGCCAGCCCCACCCGCGCCGGTGACCGACGCCGCCGCCGCGGCCCCAGTCGCGCCGGCGACTGATGCCTCTGCCGCGACCCTGCCCGCGCCGGTGACCGATGCCTCTGCCGCGACCCCGCCCGCGTCGTCGGCGGCGGCGGCTGTGGACCAGGCGGGTGGCTCGGGTCCGGCCGCGCCGGCTGTGGACCGGGCGGTTGGGTCCGGTCCGGCGGCGCCGGCTGTGGACCAGGCGCGCGGGTCGGGCGCGGCGGCGCCGGATGTGGTCGAGCCGGAGCGGGCAGGCGCGCCGGTCGATGGCCCGCCCGAGCGGGCTGGGACGGAGGCCGACGTGGCCGAGGGCGGGGGTGGCCGGACGGGTCGGCGGCGGCGTCGTGGGCGTGGCGGAAGGGCCGCGGCCACGGTCGACCCCCTCGCCGAGCCCGCCGGGCCCCAGACGGCCGCACCCGACGCGACCCGGCCGACGCCCGACGAGGCGGCCGAGGCGAACGCCGCGCCGGCCACCTCCGGGCGGCAGGCCGCCGGAGCGGGGCTGGAGGACGACGCGGAGCCCGACGGCGACGCCGCCGAGGGCCGCGACGCCGTGGCCGTGTCCCCGGCGGGTTCGGCCCGGACCAGGGCGCGCCGGCGACGGCGGGCGGCCGCCAAGGTCCGCACCCGTGGGCCGAGCGCCGACGCGCTGGTCGACGAGCCGGCCGCCGCGCCGGCCACGCGGCGAGCGCGCTCCGACGGCCAAGCTGCCGGCGAGCCAACCGCCGGTGACGACGACCAGCCGACCGGCCGGCGGGGCCGGCGGGCCGCGCCGGCCGCGGAGCTCCCAGCCGACGCGACCCAAGGATCGGACGAGGCGGCACCCGCTGCCCGGACAGGCTCCCGGACGTCCCGCCGGGGTGCCGCGGCGGCCGCCAGGGCGGCCACGCCGGAACCGGGGGCCGCCAACGGCGAGACGGCCGCGGAGCCCCGCGCCGCTCGGCTCGCGGAGCCGCAGCCCGGCCGCGGCGCGAACCGCGAGACGACCGGTGCCGGCACCGCGAGCGAGCGCGGCAGCGGCCGCACCCGGCGGCGGGGCCGCGGCCGGCCGGCCGCCGCCAAGGACGACACGGCCACCGCGGCGGCGCCCGAGGCCGACGCTCCGCGAGCCGGCGCCGCGGCGCCCGCCCGACCCGCCGCGACCGAGCGCTCCACCCGCCTGGAGACCCGCGGCCGTGGCGGCCGCGAGGCCGACCGCGGCCGCCGGCGTCCCCGTGGCCTGACCGAGGAGCAGAAGCGCGTGCTCCGCGAGGAGGGCCCCGACAAGCGGATGCTGGTCACCGAGGGTGCCGAGCGGACCCAGATCGGCGTGCTGGAGGGCCAGACCCTGGTCGAGCACTACGTGACCCGCAAGGCCGGTCGCTCCATGGTCGGCAACATCTACCTCGGCCGGGTCCAGAACGTCCTGCCAGGCATGGAGGCCGCCTTCATCGACATCGGCCGGGGACGCAACGCGGTCCTGTACGCCGGCGAGGTCAACTACAGCGAGGAGGACCTGGACGGCGAGGCACCCCGCATCGAGAAGGTGCTCAAGGCGGGCCAGCCGGTCCTCGTCCAGGTCACCAAGGACCCCATCGGCGCCAAGGGCGCCCGGCTGACCGCCCAGGTCTCCCTCGCCGGCCGCTACCTGGTCCTGCAGCCGGAGGACAACACCTTCGGGATCTCCCGGCGGCTGCCCGAGGAGGAGCGCTCGCGCCTTCGGGACATCCTCAAGGAGGTGCGACCGAAGGGCCTCGGCCTGATCGTCCGCACCGCCGCCGAGGGGGCCAGCGCCGACGACCTCCGCGCCGACCTCGCCCGCCTGCAGGCCCGCTGGGAGGGGGTCGAGCGCAAGGCCAAGAAGGCCAGCGCCCCGGCCGCCATCTACTCCGAGCCGGAGCTGGTCGTCCGCGTCATCCGCGACATCTTCTCGCCCGACTTCGCCGAGCTGGTGGTCGACGACGACGAGCTGTACCAGCGTGTCCACGAGTACCTGCAGGAGGTCGCGCCCGACCTGCTGCCCAAGCTCCGCAGGCACGACGGCGCGCTGCCGCTGTTCGAGGACTACCGGGTGGTCGAGCAGATCCACAAGGCGCTCGAGCGCAAGGTGTGGCTGCCCTCCGGCGGCTCCATCGTGATCGACCGCACCGAGGCGATGACGGTGGTCGACGTCAACACGGGCAAGTTCGTCGGCCGGGCGAACCTGGAAGAGACCGTGGTGGCCAACAACCTGGAGGCGGCCGACGAGGTCGTGCGCCAGCTCCGCCTGCGCGACATCGGCGGCATCATCATCATCGACTTCATCGACATGCTGTTCGAGCGCAACCAGCAGGCGGTGGTCGACCGCCTGCGCGACGCCCTGACCCGCGACAAGACCAAGAGCCAGGTGATGGAGGTCTCCTCGCTGGGCCTGGTCCAGATGACCCGCAAGCGCGTCTCCGGCGGCCTGCTCGACAGCTTCTCGGAGACCTGCCCGACCTGCGACGGCCGCGGCGTGGTGATCACCCACGAAATCCAGTAACCTTGGCGGCCGGCGTGCCGGCAGCCTGGGCACGCCGTCTTCCACCCCGAAAGGACGATCAAACGTGTACGCCGTCATCCGGACCGGCGGGAAGCAGTACAAGGTGAAGGTCGGCGACGTGATCGACGTCGAGCGGCTCGCCGGCGAGGACGGCGCCAGCCTCGAGCTGGAGCCCCTGCTGGTCGTCGACGACGACGGCAACGTGACCTCGACCTCCGCCGACCTCGAGAAGGCCAAGGTCACCGCCAGCGTGGTCGACCACCACCGGGGCCGGAAGATCCTCGTCTTCACCTACAAGAACAAGTCCCGCCAGCGCCGCCACCAGGGCCACCGCCAGTCCCTGACCAGGCTGAAGGTCGAGACGATCGACCTGCCGGGCCGCAAGCGGCCGGCCAAGGCGAGCACGCGCGCCAGGCGAACCCCAAAGCAAGAGCAGAAGGAAGACCAGGAAGGCTGAGATGGCTCACAAGAAGGGCGCCTCCTCCAGCCGCAACGGTCGCGACTCGGCCGCCAAGCGGCTCGGCGTCAAGCGCCACGGCGGCCAGGTGGTGACCGCCGGCACCATCCTCGTGCGCCAGCGCGGGACCCGCATCCACCCCGGCGAGGGGGTCGGCAGGGGCGGCGACGACACCCTGTTCGCCAAGGTCGACGGGCACGTCGTCTACCACGTGGTCCGCGGCCGCAAGCTGGCCAGCGTCGAGCCCGGCGCCGCCGCCGGCGCCTAGCCGGCGCCCGACGAACCGCCCGCGTGTTCGTCGACGAGGCCGCCGTTCAGGTGACCGCCGGCCGTGGCGGCGACGGCGTGACCTCCTTCCACCGGGAGAAGTACCGGCCGCGGGGCGGGCCGGACGGCGGCGACGGCGGCCGTGGCGGCGACGTCGTGCTGGTCGCCGACGCGGGCGTCGGCACGCTCGTCGAGTACCATTTCCATCCCCACCAGCAGGCCGGCAAGGGCGTCCACGGGCAGGGCAGCAACCGGAAGGGCGCCGACGGCGCCAGTCGTGTCCTGCCCGTGCCGGTGGGCACCCTGGTCCGTGGCGAGGGCGGTGAGCTGCTCGCCGACCTCGACCGGCCGGGTGCGCGGTTCCTGGCCGCCAGGGGCGGCCGCGGCGGCCGCGGCAACGCCGCCCTCTCCGGCCCGGGCCGCCGGGTGGCCCACTTCCACGAGCGGGGCGAGCCAGGCCGGCAGCGGCAGCTCACCCTGGAGCTGCGGCTGCTCGCCGACGCCGGCCTGGTCGGCTTCCCCAACGCCGGCAAGTCCAGCATCGTCGCCCGGGCGTCGGCGGCCAGGCCCAAGGTCGCCGACTACCCGTTCACCACCCTCGAGCCGGTGCTCGGGGTGGTCCGTGCCGGCCAGCACGACTTCGTCCTGGCCGACGTGCCCGGCCTGATCCCCGGCGCCGCCGCCGGCAAGGGCCTCGGCCACCGGTTCCTGCGCCACGTGACCCGCTCGGCGGTGCTCGTCCACGTCCTCGACCTGGTCCCGCTGGAACCGGACCGCGACCCGGAGGCCGACCTCGCCGCCCTCGAGGCGGAGCTGGCCGCCTACGACCCCGAGCTGGCCGCCCGTCCCGCGATGGTGGTCGCCAACAAGGTCGACCTGCCGGAGGGCCGCGACCGGCTGCCCGAGGCGCAGGCGGCCGCGGCCCGGCGTGGGCTGGCCTGCTTCGGGGTCTCGGCCGTCACCGGCGAAGGCGTGCCGGCGTTCCTGTACGCGCTCGGCGCGGCGGTCGCTGCCTCCCGCTCCGCCAGGCAGGCGGCGGCCGGCGGCCAGGGAGCCGGCCCACCCGCGACCGAGACGGAGGCGCCGATCCAGGTCGTCCGCGAGGGCACCGGCTTCAGGGTGCTCGGCGACCGCCCGTTGCGCTGGGTCGCCATGACCGACCTCGACAACCCGCAGGCCGTCGCCTACCTGCAGCGGCGCCTGCGCCGGGCCGGGGTGGAGGACCTCCTTGCCGCGGCCGGCGCCCGGCCGGGAGACGAGGTGCTGGTCGGCGGGACCACCTTCGAGTACGAGCCCGACCCGCTGGCCCCCTCCCGCGGACGAGGCCGCCCCCGTCCCCCCGCCCGTTAGGGGCTCCATAACGCTGCACCATCTCACGGCCATGACGTATTCTGCGCTGTGCAAGCACCGAGGTTTCGGTACAGCGCGACCTGGGGAGGTGGACGCAGGGCCCGCGTGTGTTGCCTGAGGTGCCGGCGACGTTGCCAGCCGCCGGACTGGAGGGCGGCTGGATCGGGTGGGAGCAGACGTCAGGAGGGAGCACATGCCACGGAGACTCGGCAAGTT
>WNFU01007650.1_pt1 | contig 20329 bp, 19 predicted proteins | sample 5400121 | NCBI WGS metagenome assembly WNFU01 (sample SAMN13153360, study PRJNA577476) | soil metagenome | isolation source: 100 cm soil or saprolite under grassland replicate 1 | place: USA:California | collected 2016-06-15 | reverse complement strand
TGCGACTGGCACTGCTCGCCGGCCTGGTCTGGCTCGGCTGGAACAAGGCGCTGGACGCCGCCGAGCACCCGGACCCGCAGATCCGCGACCGCGAGCGCGCCGACCGCGACTGGTGGCTCGGCCAGGCCCGGCTGACCCTCGACGCCGGTCTGTTCTGAACCCGGGCCGAAACGCACCACGGGGAGCCCGGACGGACCGGACTCCCCGCGGCGGTACGTCGTACCAGGTCAGGCCTTGGCGACCAGGCGCTGCTCGGTCGAGGAGGAGAACAGATGCAGCTTCTCCGGGATCGCGGCCAGGTGGATCGTCGACCCCTTCTCGACCGGCATCCGGGCGTCGATCCGGGCGACGATCTGCTGGTGCTCGTTGTTGTGCTCGGCGGTGCCGTAGAGGTACGCGTCGGCGCCGAGCTCCTCGACGACGGCGACGTGCACCGGCAGGCCGATGTCGGCGACCTTGAAGGCCTCCGGCCGGACGCCGATCGTCACCGTCTTGTCGTCACCGGCGGCGGACAGCACGGCCCGCGCGACGGGAATCGTGTAGTCGCCGACCTTGGCGCCGCCGTCGACGATGTCGGCCTCCAGCAGGTTCATCGCGGGGGAGCCGATGAAGCCGGCGACGAACTTGTTCACCGGGCGGTCGTACAGGTTCAGCGGGGTGTCGACCTGCTGGAGCAGGCCGTCCTTCAGTACGCAGACCCGGTCGCCCATCGTCATGGCCTCGATCTGGTCGTGGGTGACGTAGACGGTGGTGACGCCGAGGCGGTTCTGCAGCTCGGCGATCTGGGTGCGGGTGGCGACGCGGAGCTTGGCGTCCAGGTTGGACAGCGGCTCGTCCATCAGGAAGACCTGCGGGTTACGGACGATCGCGCGGCCCATCGCGACGCGCTGGCGCTGGCCACCGGACAGTGCCTTCGGCTTGCGGTCGAGGTACTCGACCAGGCCGAGCAGCTCGGCGGCATCGCGGACCCGCTTGGCCCGGTCATCCTTGGCGACGCCCTGCATCTTCAGGGCGAAGCCCATGTTGTCGGCGACCGACATGTGCGGGTAGAGCGCGTAGTTCTGGAACACCATCGCGATGTCCCGCTCCTTCGGCGGCCGGTGCGTGACATCGCGGTCACCGATGAAGATGGTGCCCTCGTTGACCTCTTCCAGGCCGGCCAGCATGCGCAGCGCGGTTGATTTTCCGCAGCCGGACGGTCCGACCACGACCATGAACTCGCCGTCCTCGATCTCGAGCTCGAGCTTGTTGACGGCGGGCTTGTCGCCACCTGGGTAGACCCGGGTGGCTCCTCTGTAGGCGACAGCAGCCATGACGCTTCCTTCCTTCACCGGCAGGAACGTGCCGGACGATCCGAGTAAAGGCACCCCCGGACGGGGGGTGCCGTCATCCTCTCCCGTCGACGCCGCACGATCAAGGCATGACGAATGCAAGATCTTGCAGAGTCTTGCTGAAAGCTGGTTGCTAGAGTGCGCTGGTGACCAGAGCGCGTCTCTCCGACATCGCCGACCAGGCCGGCGTCAGCGAGGCAACCGTGTCGCGGGTCCTGAACGGCAAGCCGGGCGTGGCCGAGGAGACCCGCCAGGCGGTGCTCACCGCGCTCGACGTGCTCGGCTTCGAGCGCCCCGCGCGGCTGCGGCGGCGTTCGGCCGGCCTGGTCGGCCTGGTGATGCCGGAGCTGACCAACCCGATCTTCCCGGCGTTCGCCCAGGTGATCGAGGCCACCTTGTCGCAGCGCGGCTACACCCCGGTGCTGTGCACCCAGTCGCCGGCCGGAGCCACCGAGGACGAGTACGTCGAGATGCTGCTCGAGCGCGGCGTGTCCGGCATCATCTTCGTCTCGGGCCTGCACGCCGACACCGGGACGGATCACGCGCGCTACGAGTCGCTGGTCGAGCGCGGGTTGCCGGTGGTCTTCGTGAACGGCTACCTCGACGGCGTCGCGGCCCCCTTCATCTCCTCGGACGAGTACGCCGCCATGGAGCAGGCCGTCAGCCACCTGGCGGCCCTGGGGCACCGGCGGATCGGGTTCGCCTCCGGCCCCGAGCGCTTCCTCGTCGTACAGCGCAAGCTGGCCGGTTTCCGTACCTCGATGAAGGCGCAGCTCGGCCTGTCCGACGAGGAGATCGACGGCCTGGTCGAGCTCGGCATGTTCGGCGTCGAGGGCGGCGAGGCCGCCGCCCGCCGGCTGCTCGACTCCGGCGCGACCGCGGTCGTGTGCGGCTCGGACATGATGGCCCTCGGCGTCATCCGCGCGACCCGGCGGCGCGGGCTGTCCGTTCCCGCCGACCTCTCGGTGGTCGGGTACGACGACGTGCCGATGGTCGAGTTCACCGATCCGCCGCTGACGACCGTGCGGCAGCCGGTGCACGCGATGGGCCTGGCCGCCGTACAGGCTCTGCTCGAGGAGGTGCGCGGCCACGCGACGCCGCACACCGAGTACCTGTTCCGGCCCGAGCTCGTCGTCCGCGGCTCCACCGGCCGCGCCGGCTAGCGGGTACGACGCGCGCGCAGCAGGCCGGCCGCCGCCAGCAGGCCGAGCACGGCCGGTACGGCGATCGCCACCGGCAGCACGCCTCCGGAGTTCAGCGCCCGGCGGCTGGTGACCGTGAGGTGCAGCGGGTCACCCGCGACCAGCGGGCCGTCGCCGGTGCGGGGCAGCAGCGTGACGTAGACGTCGAAGTCGCCGGTGTTGACCGCCTGGAACTCCCACTCCAGCGCGACGCTCTCGCCGGCCGGTACCGGGTCGACCCGCTGGGTCACGTCGCCCGACCAGTCCTCCAGGTCGACGTAGACGCCGTTGAGACTGGCGACGTTGAGGTGCGCCACCGTCGGCCCGGTCGGGCCCGGGCCCGGGTTGGCGATCTCCGACTCGATTGTCAGCACCTGGCCGACGGTGGCGGTGATCCTTCGCTGGTCGAGGGTGACCGTCGGTCCGGGACTCGGGTCGGCCGCCGCGGCCAGACCGGCCGGCCAGCAGATCGCCAGGCACACCCCGAGGAGGAGCAGCAGCCGTCTCATCCGCCGCTCACCCCTCCGGTCAGCCGGACCATCCGGTTGCCGGCGGCAACCAGTACGGCGATCACCAGGCAGCCCGCGACGACCGGCGAGAGCAGGTAGTCGAGGTCGTCCGTCCAGTGGTGCCGGCTCAGCAGCACCAGCGAGACGTAGTGCATCGCGGAGCCGAGCGGGTTGACCCGGATCAGCAGGTCGCCGATCCAGCTCTTGGCCATCCCCGGCAGCTGGGTCGGCGCGAACAGCGCCAGCAGGACGAGCAGGCTGACCGCCAGGCTCGTCCGGTTCGAGCCGGACAGCGCGCTGATCAGCAGCCCGAGGCCGGCCAGCGCGGCGGCGACCAGGGTGCCGACGGCGACGATCATCAGCACCGCCGGCCGGACGGCGGCCACGCTCCGGCCGATCACCCACAGGTACGGCAGGCTCACGACCACGCAGCCGAGCCACAGCGACAGCGCGCCGGTCAGCTTCCCGGTGACGATCGCGCGGCGGTCGACCGGAGTCAGCAGCAGGCTCTCCAGGGTGCCGCGCTCGCGTTCGCCGCTGACCGCGTCGGCGCTGACCAGCAGGGTGACCAGGACGCCGACCGTCAGCGCGACCTGCAGCACCAGGTTCACCGCTTCGCGCTGCTCGAGGAAGTTGAGGCCCCGGTTCGTCGCGGCCAGGTAGCTGATCGCGCTCAGCAGCACGCCGTACCCGAACATCAGCACCGGCCCGCGGCCGCCCACCCACAGGTCCCGGCACTCCTGCTCGGCCACCACCGCCCAGCCGCCGCGCGGGCGCTTCATCGGGCGCCGTCCTCGGTGAGGGCGAGGAACGCGTCGCTGAGCCGGCCGCCGCGCGCGACCTCCCGCACGGTGCCGGACGTGAGCAGCCGGCCGTGGTCGAGGATCAGGACCCGGCTGCAGACCTGCTCCACCTCGGGCAGCGTGTGCGTGGAGAGGATGACGGTGGTGCCCAGCCGGGAAGCAATGCCGGTGACGAGAGCGAGCACCTGGCGCTGCCCGGCCGGATCGAGCCCGAGGGTCGGCTCGTCCAGGAACACCACCGCCGGGTCGTTGACCAGCGCGCGGGCGATACCGAGGCGCTGCCGCATGCCGCGGCTGTACGTCGAGAGCCGCGAGCCGCGCCGGTCGGACAGCCCGACCTCGGCCAGCAGCCGGTCGGCGGCTGTGCCGGCCTCGCGGCGATCCTGCCCGAACAGGCGGGCGTGGTAGCACAGGTACTCCCGGCCGGTCTGCCGTTCCGGATAGCCGGCGCTCTCCGGCAGCACGCCGATCCGCTGCCGGATCTCGCCCGCCCGGTCGCCCGGGATCCCCGCGACGGCGAACCGGCCGCCGCTGGGCGCCAGCACTGTGCTCAGCACCCGGACGGTCGTGGTCTTGCCGGCGCCGTTCCGCCCCAGCAGCCCGACCACCTCGCCGGCCTCGACCGTGAAGCTGACCTGGTCCAGCGCCGTCCGCTCGCCGTACCTCTTGGTCAGTCCCTCCACCTCGACCACGCTCATGTAACCGACGCTAGGTCCTCCGACCTGACCGCAGGCTGAAACCGGCGGGTCAGGTGGCTGCGACGAGCTCGACCTCGAAGCCGTCCGAGTTGGCGCAGCGGTCGTGCTCGGTCGCGGTCAGGTCGGGCGACTGCTCGACGACGATGTACGTCGGCCCCAGCGGCCGGCCTCAGGTGGCGGGGAGGCCCACGCGCAGCAGGCGGGCGCCGGGGCCCTGGGCGGACAGCCGGTCCTGCGGGTTGTAGAGGGTGCAGCGCTGGAGCGAGAGGCAGCCGCAGCCGATGCAGGAATCGAGGTCGTCGCGGAGGCGTTCCAGCTCGGCGATGCGTTCCTCGAGGCGACTGCGCCAGGAGCGGGACAGGCGGCTCCAGTCGGACTTGGTCGGCGTGCGGTCGTCGGGGAGCGAGTCCAGCGCGGCCCTGATCTCGGACAGCGCCAGGCCGACCCGCTGGGCGGCCTGGATGAAGGCGATCCGGCGCAGCGTGCTGCGCTGGTACTGACGCTGGTTGCCGGCCGTCCGGCGGGACGAGATCAGGCCCTGGTCCTCGTAGAACCGCAGCGCCGACGCGGCGACGCCGGAGCGGCCGGAGATCTCGCCGATCGACATCCAGTGGTCCTTGCTCAGGGCGGTGCTCGGCGTGGTGGTCGGCGCAGTGTCACGGGCCATGCCGCCCACTGTAGGTCGGGGTACGCAAAACCTAAAGTGCGCTTGAGTGTGGTCGGAGTGCCGGTGAAAGCCGGGTACACTTCTCGGGTCGGTGCGCGCGTCGCGTCACCAGAGTAGTTCCCAGGCGCTCCGACCCATCGGTTCAGCATCCGCTGAGCACAGCCGATGCCATGGCTGCCACGCGAGGCAGCCGCAGGTCGATGCCAATCTGATTCCTGCGTCCGCCGGACCGGGCTCCACGCTCGGTCCGCTCGTTCGCGCGGCTCGTGTGGCATTGAGCCGTGTCGTTCGAGAGAGAGATCTGTGTCACAGCAGTACGTCGCGGAGCAGGCCGACCGGCCGTCCGCACCAGCCAAGAAGCCCCGCCACAAGAAGTTCCGCACCGAGTCGTACGGCGAGCGCATCGCCGCCGAGCGCGACCAGAGCACCACCACGACCCAGCAGAGCACCGCGCGCCCCGCCGAGCGCCGCACCGAGCCGTACGCCGAGCGTCGCGCCGACCGTCCGGCCGAGCGTCGTACCGAGTCGTACGGCGAGCGCCGCACGGAGCGTCGTACCGAGTCCTACGCAGACCGTCGCGCCGAGCGGCCGGCTGAGCGCCGCGCCGAGCGTCGTACCGAGGTGACCGCGCAGCGGCCGGACGACCTCGGGACCGTTGCCGAGGGCAACGCTTTCGCCGCGCTCGGGCTGGCGCCGCGGCTGGTCCAGCGGCTGGCGCGCGACGGCATCACCGAGCCGTTCCCGATCCAGGCGGCGACCATTCCGGACGCGCTGGCGGGCAAGGACGTGCTCGGCCGCGGCCAGACCGGGTCGGGCAAGACGCTCGGCTTCGGCCTGCCGGTGCTGACCCGGCTCGCCGGCGGCCACACCGAGTCGCTGCGCCCGCGCGGCCTGGTGCTGGTCCCGACCCGCGAGCTGGCGATGCAGGTGCACGACGCGCTCGAGCCGCTCGCGCACGTGATGAACATCAAGGTGAAGCTGGTCGCCGGCGGCCTGCCGTACGCCAAGCAGATCGACGCGCTGCGCCGCAGCGTGGACCTGGTGATCGCCACCCCGGGCCGGATGATCGACCTGTGTGAGCAGGGCGTCGCCGACCTCGGCGCGGTGGAGGTCGCCGTCCTCGACGAGGCCGACCACATGTGCGACCTGGGCTTCCTGCCCGCGGTGACCACGCTGCTCGACATGACGCCGGCCGACGGCCAGCGGCTGCTGTTCTCGGCCACCCTGGACGGCGGCGTCGACACGATCGTGCGCGGCTACCTCAAGGACCCGGTGACGCACTCGACGGACGAGGCGCGCGCCTCCGTCACCACGATGGAGCACCACGTGCTGGTGATCGAGCCGGCGCACAAGCAGTCGCTGACCGCCGAGCTGGCCAGCCGGGACGGTCGCACGATCATCTTCGTGCGGACCAAGCTCGGCGCCGACCGGGTCGCCGGCCAGCTCCGCGACAAGGGCGTGCTGGCGGCCGCGCTGCACGGCGGGCTCACCCAGGGCGCGCGCAACCGCACCCTGGACCAGTTCAAGGACGGTTCGGTGCCGGTCCTGGTGGCGACCGACGTCGCGGCCCGCGGCATCCACGTCGACGACGTCGGCCTGGTCGTCCAGGCGGACCCGGCCGCGGACCACAAGGACTACCTGCACCGCGCCGGGCGGACCGCCCGCGCGGGTGGTTCGGGCCACGTCGTGACCCTGGTGCTGCCGCACCAGCGCCGCGGCATGATGCGGCTGACCGATTCGGCCGGCGTCGACGCGCAACCGGTCCGGGTCCGTCCCGGCGACCACGTCGTGACCGGCCTGACCGGCGGCGCGAAGCCGTCCGGGTACGCGGTCACGCTCCCCGCCCCGAAGAAGCCGGAGCGCGGCGGTTTCAAGGGCAAGCGGTACGACGGGAACCGCCCGCGCCGTGGCTCTGGTTCGGACGACCGGCGTGGCGGTGGCCGCCGCCCGGACCGCTCCCGCGGCGACCGCTCGTCGTACCCGAAGCGCTCCTACTGATCCAGCCGCGCCTGACGTCGTACATGGACGTCGGGACGGCGAACAGGCACCGGGGGCGTTGGACAGGAAACAGCCTGTTCAACGCCCCCGCGGCATGTCCGGGCCCGTGCGTCAGCGGCCGTGTTCGCGCAGTGTGTCTGGGGTGATGTCGGCGATGGTGGTGCAGCCGGACAGGCCCATGGTGAGGTCGAGCTCGGCGATCAGGTGGTCGAGGACGGCGCGGACGCCGTCGGAGCCGGCGAGGGCCAGGCCGTAGACGAACGGGCGGCCCACGCATACCGCGCGGGCGCCGAGGGCGAGCGCTTTGAAGGCGTCGGCTCCGCAGCGGATACCGCTGTCGAAGAGCACCGGCACCCGGTCGTCGACCTGTGCGACGACCTGCGGCAGGGCCTCCAGCGACGGGAGCGCGCCGTCGACCTGGCGGCCGCCGTGGTTCGACACGATGATCCCGTCCACGCCGGCGTCCAGCGCGCGGGTCGCGTCGGCCGGGTGCTGCAGGCCCTTCAGCAGGATCGGCAGCGAGGTCCGCTCGCGCAGCCAGCCGAGCTCGTCCCAGGTCAGCGACGGCCGGGAGAAGACGTCCAGGAACACCTCGACCGCGGCCCGCGGGAGCGGTGAGCGCAGGTTCGCCCAGAACCGGCCGGGGTACGACCGCGCGATCGACACCAGCGTCCGCACCGCGGCCGGCGTCGGTCTCGGCTGGGCGGAAGCCGGCGGTTGCGCCGCCCGTGCCGCGACCAGCCGGGCGAAGACCGGGTCGCTGGTGTACTGCGCGATCCCGAGCCCCCGGGCGAACGGCAGGTAGGCCAGGTCGAGGTCCCGGGTCCGCCAGCCGAGCATCGACGTGTCCAGGGTGACCACGAGGGCGGAGCAGCCGGCCTTCTCTGCGCGCGCGACGAAGCTCTCGACCAGCTCGTCGTCGCTGCTCCAGTACAGCTGGTACCAGCGGTCGGCGTCGCCCATCGCCGCCGCGGTCTCCTCCATCGGGCGGGACGCCTGGGTGGAGAAGATCATCGGTACGCCGGCCGCCGCCGCGGCTCGCGCGGTGGCGACGTCCGCCTCCGGGTGGGCCATCTCCTGGACCCCGACCGGCGCGACCAGGAACGGCGTCGGGTGCCGCCGGCCGAACAGCTCGATGCTCAGGTCCCGCTCCGAGACGTCGACGAACATCCGCGGCACGATCCGCCAGTGGTCGAACGCGCCGGTGTTCGCCCGCTCGGTGCTCTCCAGCCCGGCCGAGCCGGCGACGTACGCGAAGGCCTCCGGCCGCATCGCCTTGCGGGCCGCGGCCTCGAGCGCGGTGAACCCGGTCGGCACCACGGGGCGGCGTCCGAACACGCCGTTGCGGTAGATCGCCGACTGCACCGCCCGGCCGGGCGACTGCGCGGTCATCGCGTCAGCTCGCCTTCGCCGAGCGTGAACCCGGCCGGATGAAGGTCGCGAACTGGTCGACGAACGCGTCCAGCGCCCGGATCGCGCTCGCCGAGTCGCGGTCGACGAGCCAGCTGATCGTGACGCCTTCGGTGACGTCCAGCACCATCCTGGCCAGCTCGTCGACCGGCGTCGACCACTCGGACCCGGACGCCTCGGCGATCAGCCCCATCAGGTGCTTGACGCCCTCGATCCGGCGCGTGCGCTGCTCCCGGGCGATCGGTTCGATCCCCGGCGTGCGCAGCGCCCAGGTGACCACCTCGAAGGTGAGCAGCTGCTTGTCCGGCGAGGACTCGGTGAAGTTCCAGAACGCGTGCACCGCGAGCCGGATCAGGTCCTCCGCTCGGCCACCGGTCTTCGGCAGCGCCTGCGCGGCGGCCAGGTAGCCCTCGAGCGCGACCTCGCGGACCACGTCGGCGAGCAGTTCCTCCTTGGACCGGAAGCAGTAGTGCACGATGCCGACCGACACGCCCGCCTCCTGGGCGATCCGCCGCGTCGTGGCCGCGGCGAGTCCTTCCCGGGTGGCGACCCGGATGGCAGCCTGGACCAGGTCCGTACGGCGTTCCGCCGCGGGCACGCGAGCCACGATTCCTCCTCGGGTCACCGGGAACGACGAGACAAAGTTAGCCCAGATCCCGCGCAACAAGGTCAGGTGTCCAAGACCCTTGACCAATAGATGAATCTCCCTCACTCTCGAACCCAGCTACCAGCACTGAGAGGGTCTGCGATGACTGAGCTGCCGGCATTCGGACCGGACTTCCTGTGGGGCGTGTCCTCCTCGGCGTACCAGATCGAGGGCGCGGTGACCGAGTGCGGTCGCGGGCCCTCGACCTGGGACACCTTCAGCGCGGAACCCGGCCGGACGGTGAACGGCGACACCGGCGCGGTCGCGTGCGACCACTACCACCGGTACGCCGAGGACGTGGCACTGATGAAGGACCTCGGGGTCGGCGCGTACCGGTTCTCGTTCGCGTGGCCGCGGATCCAGCCGGCCAGCGCGAGCCCGGCCAACGCCAAGGGGCTGGACTTCTACGACCGGCTGGTCGACGAGTTGCTTGCCCAGGGCATCGAACCGGTGCCGACGCTGTTCCACTGGGACACGCCGCAGGCGCTGGAGGACGCGGGCGGCTGGCTCGAGCGCGACATCACCGACCGGTTCGCGGACTACACCACGATCCTGGGGGAGCGGTTCAGCGACCGGATCTCGCGCTGGATCACGATCAACGAGCCGATGGTGGTGACGCTGTTCGGGTACGCCGTCGGTGCGCACGCGCCGGGCAAGCGGCTGCTGTTCGACGCGCTGCCGGTGGCGCACCACCAGCTGCTCGCACACGGCCGGGCGGCCCAGGCACTGCGCGCCGCGGGGGTGCGGAGCGTCGGCATCGCCAGCAACCACGCGCCGGTCTGGCCCGCGAGCGACAGCGAGCAGGACCGAGGCGCGGCCGGGCTGTACGACAACCTGGTCAACTGGATGTTCGCCGACCCGATCCTCCTCGGGGAGTACCCGAACGGCATCGGCGACGGGATGCCCGGCCCGGTCGCCGACGACCTCAAGGTGATCGGCGGATCCGTCGACTGGTTCGGCATCAACTACTACGCGCCCGCGACGGTCGGAGCGCCGACAGGACAGGTCAGCACCGCCGCGACCGACGGGATCGAGCTGCCCGAGGGGCTGCCGTTCGAGCCGCGCGACGTCGAGGGCTACCCCCTCACGGACTTCAACTGGCCGGTGGTTCCGGACGCGTTCCGCGACATCCTGCAGACCTTCGCGAAGCGGTACGGCGACAGGCTGCCGCCGATCTACATCACCGAGAACGGGTGCGCCTTCAACGACGGCCCGGACGCCTCCGGCCGGATCGCCGACACGCGGCGGATCGAATACCTGGACGGCCACCTGCGGGCACTGCGCGAGTCGATCGACGGCGGTGTGGACGTCCGGGGCTACTTCCAGTGGTCGATCACGGACAACTTCGAGTGGGCTGCCGGCTACTCGCAGCGGTTCGGCCTGGTGCATATCGACTACGAGACGCAGAAACGGACGCCGAAGGACTCGTTCGCCTGGTACCGCGACCTGATCGCCCGGCACACGTGACCGCCGAGGTGCCCGAACCAGTGCTGGCGGCGCCGGCCGCGCTGGCCGATCCGACCGTCGAGGTCGGCCGGCGCTGGGTGACGGGTCTGTCGCTGGGGAACATCGGCGTCTACGCCGCCTTCTTCGGGCCGATCCAGGTGCTGCTCGCGCAGCAGGCCGAAGCGCTTGCCCCAGGCAACAAGGAGTTCGTGTTCGGTCTGGTGACCGGCGCGGGCGCCGCGGTGTCGCTGGTGGCGAACCCGCTGTTCGGCGCGCTGTCCGACCGGACCACGTCGAGCCACGGCAGGCGGGTGCCGTGGGTGCTCGCCGGCGCCCTCGCCGGTGCGGCCGGCCTGCTGGTGCTGGCCGGCGCCCCGGCGGTCGCGGTGATGCTGGTCGGCTGGTGCCTGGTGCAGGCCGGCTGCAACGCGGCACTGGCCGCGCTGGTCGCGGCGGTGCCGGACCAGGTGCCGCACCGGCAGCGCGGCGCGGTCAGCGGCTGGGTCGGGCTGGCGCAGACGCTCGGCTCGCTCGGTGGAGTGGTGATCGCCACCGCGACCGGCGGGTTCAAGGCGGGCTTCGTCGCGTGCGCGGCGTTCCTGCTGGTGACGGTGGCGCCGTACCTGCTCGGCAGCCGCGACGTCCCGCTGGCGCGCGATCGCCGTCCGGACTTCGCGTGGGGCGCGTTCCTGAAGAGCTTCTGGGTCGACCCGCGACTGCACCCGGACTTCGGCTGGGCCTGGCTCACCCGGTTCCTGATGAACGTCGGCAACGCTCTCGGCACGCTGTACCTGCTCTACTACCTGCAGGACGAGGTCGGGTACTCCGACCCGGAGAGCGGTGTGCTGATCCTGACCCTGCTGTACAGCGTCTTCACGATCGGCACGGCGGTTCTCACCGGCATCTGGTCGGACCGGACCGGCCGCCGGAAGGTGTTCGTCGTCTGGTCCGGGGTGACGATGTCGGTGGCCACCGTGCTGCTGGCGCTGTCGCCGACCTGGCCGGCCGCGCTGGTCGCCGCGGTGGTCCTCGGCACCGGCTTCGGCGGCTACCTCGCGGTCGACTTCGCGATCATGACCGAGGTGTTGCCGACGGCAACGGATCGGGGCAAGGACCTCGGCGTCATCAACATCGCGAACTCGCTGCCGCAGGTCCTCGCGCCGGCGATCGCGGCGCCGGTGGTCGCGGACCTCGGCGGCTACCCGGCGCTGTTCGGGCTGGCCGCGGTCGTGGGTCTCGCCGGCGCGGTCGGGGTGGTCCGGATCCGCGCGGTGCGCTGACCCGGCGCGTCGCCCGCCGCGCCCGGCCGCGCCGAACCGCCCCTGCGGCAGGATTCGGGTCATGAACCAGTCCTTCCCGCAGCAGCCGAACCAGCAGCAGACCTATCCCCAGCAGGGTTACCCGCAGCAGCAGGGCTACCAGCAGGGCGGCCACCCGCAGCAGGGGTACGCCCAGCAGGGCTACCAGCAGCAGTACTACCCGCAGCAGCACTCGGCCGCGCCGAGCGTCGTACCCGCGGGGTCGCCGTACCCCGTGCTGGTCTCGACGATGAACGACTTCCCCGGCCACGAGGTGACCCAGGTCTTCGGTGAGGTGTTCGGCCTGACGGTGCGCAGCCAGAACTTCGGCTCCAACATCGCGGCCAGCTTCCGGTCGCTCGGCGGCGGCGAGGTCACCCAATACACCCAGATGCTGGCCGAGTCGCGGCACGTCGCGGTGATGCGGATGTGCCAGATGGCGCAGGGCATGGGCGCCAACGCGATCCTGGCGATGCGGTTCGACTGCAACGAGATCGCCCAGACCATGAGCGAGGTAGCCGCCTACGGCACCGCCGTCATCGTCACCGCCAAGCCCGACGCAGCGGAGCGCGTAGTTTTTTTGCGACCGATCGTCGCTGGTCGTTTGACCTGGTCAAGCGCTCCAACTCGCGGGTAGCATTCCCGGGATCCCGCGTGTAGCGGCCTGTGGAGGTGGACATGACGCGCAAGTCTGACCCAGACAGTTGACTGGGTCAGGGTCGAGTACCGTGGCTGCGGCAGATCCGTCACCGACAGCCGAGGTGTGTGCCGATGGCCAGAATGCCCGCCGACGTCCGCAGGCAGGAGCTGGTGGAGGCTGCGATCCGGGTGATGGCCCGCGACGGTGTCGCGAAGGCGACCACCCGCGCGATCGTGGCCGAGGCCGGGATGAACCTGGCCTCGTTCCACTACTGCTTCCACTCCAAGGAGGCGCTGCTCATCGAGGTGATCGACACCATCAACGGGCGCAACGTGCGGGCGGCGCTGGACGTCGTCGGACCGCGGCGCGGCGTCGGCGAGACCGTGCGCGCGAGCATCCGTGCGTACTGGGACCTGGTCGAGAAGAACCCCGGCGAGCACCAGGTCACCTACGAGCTGACGCAGTACGCGTTGCGATCGCCCGGGCTGGAGAGCGTCGCCCGCAAGCAGTACGACGGCTACGTGGCCGCGTCGATCCAGTTCCTCGAGGCGATCGCCGAGGCCGCCCGGGTGGAGTGGACCGTGCCCGTCCCGGTGCTCGCCCGGATGGTCCACTCGGTGATCGACGGCGCCACGCTGGCGTGGGTGGTCGATCGCGAGACCGAGCTGACGCTGCTCGTGCTGGACCAGTTCGCGGATTACCTGACCCGCTGCTCACGCCGCCGTACCGCCTGAGTCGACATTGAGAGGCGTGCAGATGCCAGACACGACCGAACCCGCGAGCCGCTGGTCGGTGATCGCCGGCTACGCGCTCGTCGGCGCCGCGACCCAGGTGCTCTGGCTGAACTTCGCCGGCGTCACCACCGTCGCCGCCGAGCACTACGGCGTCTCCGAGAACGCGATCGGCTGGCTGGCCAACGTCTTCCCGCTCGTGTACGTCGTGCTCGCGATCCCGGCCGGACTGGTGCTGGACCGCTGGTTCCGCGGCGGTCTCGCGGCGGGCGCCGTACTGGCCGCGGCCGGCGGACTGCTCCGGCTGGCCGGTGACGACTACCTGTGGCTGCTCGCCGGCCAGGTCGTGGTCGCGATCGCGCAGCCGTTGGTGCTGAACGCGGTGACCGGTGTCACCGGCCACTACCTGCGCCGCGGGGACCGGTCGACCGGGATCGCCGTCGGCACCGCCAGCACGTTCGCCGGGATGGTGCTGGCCTTCGTGCTGAGTGCGGTGATGCCGGCCGAGTCTCAGCTGCGGACGCTGAACGGCCTCGGCGCCTTGTTCGCCGTCGCCGCGGCCGTCGTGATGGTCCTCGTGCTGCGCCGGCCCGGCGAGCACCGGCACGCGGCGCCGGCCGCCGGGCTCGGGGCCATCAGGACCGCGTGGAACGATCCGTTCATCCGCCGGGTGTGCGCGCTGGTGTTCATGCCGTTCGGGGTGTCGGTCGCGCTGATGACCTACGCGCAGGCGCTGCTGGAGCCCGCCGGCGTCAGCAGCGACACCGCCAGCGTGATCCTGCTCGCCCAGGTGGTCGCGGGTGTGATCGGCTGCCTGGTGCTGCCGATCTGGGCGGCCCGGTCGCGCCGCGAGGTGGTCGTCCTGATCGCCGCGGGCCTGCTCAGCGCCGCGGCCTGCGCGGGGCTGGCCGTCGCGCCGGGCGTGGTGGTCGGATACGTCACGCTCGTCGTGATCGGCCTGGCCTTGCTGCCCGCCCTGCCGGTCGTGCTCGACCTGGTCGAGCGTCGTACCGGCGAGGCCGAGGGGACGGCGGCCGGGCTGGTCTGGATGACCGGCCAGCTCGGCGGCGTCATCGTGGCGACCGTCGTCGGCCTGCTGATCGACAAGCCCGGGCCGGCCTTCGTCCTGATGGCCGTCGCCGCGCTGGTCGCCGTACCCATCGCCCGCTCGCTGCGGAAGCCGATCGCCTACCTGTCCGTCGAGCCGACATCGATTCGGACCTAGAACCAGCTGTCCGCCATGTCCAGGGTGGTGGTGTCGAGGCTTTCCAGGAGGTCGAGCTGGGGGCCGGTCCTGGGCAGCTCCCAGCGGAAGAAGAACCGGGCCGCCTGGCGCTTGCCGTCGTAGAAGTCGCCCTCGTTGTTGCCTGCGGCAAGTAGTTGCTCGAGCCACAGCCAGGCGACGACGACGTGGCCGAACGCCTCCAGGTAGACCGTCGAGTTCGCCAGCGCCACCTCGACGTCGCCGGAGCCGTACAGCCGCGCGATCACGCCCGTCACCCGGCCGAGCGCCGCCTGCAACGCGGCGCCGTACGTCGCGGCCTCGCCATCCACCGCGGTGGCGCGCTCGATGGTCGCGCCGATCGTCTCGGCGAGCAGCCGCAGCGCCGCGCCGTCCTCCATGACGACCTTGCGGCCGAGCAGGTCCAGGCCCTGGATGCCGTGCGTGCCCTCGTGGATCGGGTTCAGCCGGTTGTCGCGGTAGAACTGCTCGACGTCGTAGTCGCGGGTGTAGCCGTAGCCGCCGTGCACCTGGATCGCCAGGTCGTTGGCCGCCAGGCAGTACTGCGACGGCCAGCTCTTCGCGATCGGCGTCAGCACCTCGAGCAGGAGCGAGGCCCGCTCGCGAGCGGCGGCGTCACCGGTGCGCTGCTCGTCGACCAGCCGGGCGCAGTACAGGCACAAGGCCAGCGCGCCTTCGACGTACGACTTCTGGGCCAGCAGCATGCGCCGTACGTCGGCGTGCTCGATGATCGGCACCGGCGGCTCGGCCGGGTCCTTGCTGCGCAGCGGACGGCCCTGCAGCCGGGTCCGGGCGTACTCGAGTGAGTGCAGGTAACCGGTGTAGCCGATGGCCGTCGCGCCCAGCCCGACACTGATCCGCGCGCCGTTCATCATGTGGAACATGTACGTGAGTCCGCGGTGCGGCTCGCCGACCAGATAACCGACCGCGCCCGCCTCACCGCCCGGCCGGTGTCCGCCCTCGCCGAAGTTGAGCAGCGTGTTCGTGGTGCCGCGGTAGCCCATCTTGTGGTTGAGGCCCGCGAGTACGACGTCGTTGCGCTCGCGGATGTTGCCCTCGGCATCGACCAGGAACTTGGGCACCACGAACAGCGAGATGCCCTTCACGCCGGGCGGCCCGCCGGGGATCCTGGCGAGCACCAGGTGGACGATGTTCTCGGTCAGCTCGTGGTCGCCGCCGGAGATCCACATCTTGTTGCCGAACAGCCGGTAGCTGCCGTCCGGCCGCGGCTCCGCCCGGGTGGTCAGGTCGGCCAGCGACGAGCCGGCCTGCGGTTCCGACAGGCACATCGTGCCGGTGAACCGGCCTTCCAGCATCGGCCGGACGAAGGTGCCGATCTGCTCGGCCGACCCGTGCGCGGCGAGTAGGTTCGCGGCCCCACCGGTGAGCAGCGGGTACGACGCCGTGCCGGGGTTGGCCGCCTGGAACCAGGCCAGGCAGGCTTGCGTCACGACCACCGGCAACTGCATCCCGCCGAGCTCGGCATCGACCGCGCCGAAGAGCAGGCCCGCGTCGTTGAACGCTTTCAGCGCGGCCGAGACCTCGGCGATGATCTGGACCCGCTCGCCGTCGAAGGTCGGCTCGTTCGTGTCGTTCAGCTTGTTGTGCGGGGCGAAGTGCTCGGTGGCGATCCGCTCGCTCAGCTCCAGCATCGCGTCGAAGGTCTCGCGCGAGTGCTCGGCGTACCGCTCTCGGTTGGTCAGCTCCTCGGTGTCCAGCCACTCGTACAGCAGGAACCGCAGGTCATGTGCCGAGAGGATCAGCGAGGTCACTCTGAAATTGTGTCAGGTTCCGCGGGATGCGCTCGAGGCTCGCACGAGGTGAATCGCGGGCGAACGCTCGGGGACGGCCGGGGCGACACCGCCTGGTCCGAGGTTCGCGGCACTATGCTCCGGCCATGTCCGCGCCCGACGACTCCTCGCTGCTGGCGCCGCCGGTCGAACCGGTCGCGCGGATCTGGGTGGCCGGCCTGACGCTCGCGACCGTCGGTATGTTCGCCGCCTTCTTCGGTCCGATCCAGGTCCTGCTCGCCGAACACGCCGAACAAGTTGCTCCGAGCAACAAAGAGCTGGTGTTCGGGGTGGTCACCGGCGTCGGTGCGGCGGTGGCGGCACTGGCGAACCCGTTGTTCGGCGCGCTCTCTGACCGCACTGGTTCCCGCTTCGGACGTCGCGTCCCCTGGGTCGCCGGTGGTGCCGCCGGCGTGGTCGCCGGGCTGGTGGTGCTCGTCGGCGCCGGAGCCGTGATTCCGCTGGTCGTCGGTTGGTGCCTGGTGCAGGCGGCCGGCAACGCCGTGCTGGCGGCGATCAGTGCCGCCGTTCCGGACCGCGCGCCGGATTGGCAGCGTGGCGCCGTCGGCGGCTGGATGGCGCTCGGCCAGACCATCGGCGCCCTCACCGGCGTCGGCCTGGCGTACCTGACCGGCGGCTACCGCGCCGGATACCTCGCCTGCGCGGTCGTCGCCGCGCTACTGGTGGTCCCATACCTGCTGCGCGGCGACGATCGCGCTCTCGCTCCCGGCACGCGGCCGTCGTTCGAGCTGCGGTCGTTCCTGCGCGGCTTCTGGATCGACCCGCGCCGGCACCCGGACTTCGGCTGGGCCTGGGCGACCCGTTTCCTGGTACAGCTCAGCAACTCGATCGGCACGCTATACCTGTTCTTCTACCTGTCCGACGAAGTCCGGTACGACGACCCGGAGCGCGGCGTGCTCGTCCTGCTGGTCGTGTACAGCCTGTTCGTCGTGCTGACCTCGGTGACCTCGGGCTGGTGGTCGGACAGGGTACGCCGCCGGAAGGCCTTCGTGACCTGGGCCGGCGTGGTGATGTCGTCGGCCGGCGTGCTGCTCGCGGTATGGCCGTCCTGGACCGGCGCCATCGTCGCCGCCGCCGTGCTCGGAGTCGGCTTCGGGGCCTTCCTGGCCGTCGACTTCGCGATCCTCACCGAGGTGCTGCCGAACCCCGCCGACTACGGCAAGGACCTCGGCGTCATCAACATCGCGAACACCCTGTCGCAGGTCCTCGCGCCCGCGATCGTGGCCCCCATGCTCTGGCTCGGCGGCTACCGGACCCTGTACGCCGTAGCCGCCGCGATCGGCCTCGCCGGCGCATTCGCCGTCCGCTGGATCGGCTCGGTTCCGTAGGCGTAGAGATACATCCCCGGTCGGACGCCTGCTGCCGGGGTGTGGTGGTCCTCGGACGGTTGTGCCCGGCCCGTTCGATGACGGGCCGCGGGGCTCGCGTGAGCCGAGCTTTGGTGTCAGGTGACTATTGCTGTCCCTCAGCGCACGCCACCGCGTGAACTCCTTGTGCCGCGAGTTCTTCCATGTGAGTGCGAACCCAGGCACTGTCCGGCGCGATCATGCCGGTTGGGCCCCTTGGCGTGGGCGACGGACTGGCGGGCGATGCCGCCGACGGGCTGCCCGGGGTTCACGACGTGCGCCTCGACGGTGACCGAGCCCGCTTCGACCTCGACACCGTTAGGTCGCTCTGGCCTAGCTGGTCCAGGTCGATCGCCGCTGCACTGTAGCGGGGCGAGCAGCCGATCGCAGACAGGCCACCTACCCGTCTGACCGGCTGGTGCTGTCTGGCGATCCACTCATCGAAACGCCGCTCCGGCATGCGGTCAGCATGGTGAGAGGCGGCCCCCGAGCGCGAGCCGCCCTGACCTGCCCGGGCAGGTCAGGGCGGTGGGCAAGGCGCCGCCTGGCTTGTAGGTCAGCGAGCTAGGCCGGCGGGGCGAAGAACTCCAGCGCGATGCCGTCCGGGTCCTTGACCGACAGGCCGGATCCGTAGTGGGCGTCGACGATTCCGCCGTGCTTGATGTCCAGCTCTTCGAGGCGGTCCTGCCACCGCTCGAGCTCGGCGCGGTCTCCGCACTCGAACGCGACGTGATCCAGGCCGGGCCGGCGCGGGTCGAATTCGTTGGACCAGTCGCCGTCCGGGAACGCGTGCAGCCCGAAGAGCATGCCGCCACCGATGGCGAAGACGACGTGCCGGAAAGGCCCGGTGTCCTCGTCGAGGACGGCGTCGGCGTCGAACAGTTGCGTGTACCACGGCACGCTGACGGCAAGGTCCGTCACGGTCACGGCCACGTGGGTGATGCCTGGGAAAGTCCCCATAGGACGCTCCTTGATCTAGATGCTTCCCCGGTGCGGTCGCACCGAAGTTCAGGCCGGACCCCCGATGGGCACGCGATACACGTGCGCGTCACCGTCCAGGACGACGACGCCGTCGCGATTGGTGATCGTCGTACGGATCCGGAAAACCGGCTTGGTGGCGTGCACTTCCAGCACCTCGACCTCGGCGGTGATCTCGTCACCGGGTCGTACCGGCGCCAGGAAGTTCCACGCCACCCGCAGGAACACGCTGCCGGGCCCGGGCAAGTCCTCGGCAACCACGGCGTTGAGCAGGCCGGACGTCACTCCACCCTGGACGATCAGCCCGCCGAACCGGGTGCCGGCGGCCAGTTCCTCGTCGTAGTGGAGCGGGTTGCGGTCCCCGGTCAACTCTGTGAACAGTTCGATGTCGCGCCGCGACACGGTGCGAGTACGCCGGGCAGTGCTACCTACCGTCGGCATCATCGGGCACCTCCCGACGCCGCCACCGCCGGCGAGACGCCGGCCTCGGATTCCGGCGGACCGGGGTCGGCGGCGACGAACGCCTCCGTGGACCACCAGCCCCGGAAGTCCTCCTCACCGAGTTCGTCGACCAGGCCTGCGGTCTGCGACACGTGCGCCCGCACCGCGGCCACCTTGCGGTCGAGGGCGGCGCCGGTGAGCGCGACGTGCGCGGCGAGCTCGTGGTCGGGCGTCACCGGGCCACGGCCGGACATCCACAGGCCGATCCTGTCGTTGACGGCGCCCCATTCCACATGGAAGCGCGGCGTCACCGTCGCGTACAGCAGCCGCGCACGGGCGCCGGACGCCCGCCACGCCGCGGTCGTCCAGGCCGAGACGGCCTGGTGGTCGGGGTGTCCGGTCATGCCGTCGGGCCCGAAGGTCAGGATCGTGTCGGGTTCGACCTCCGCGATGAGCTTCGCGACAGCTGCCTCCCCGTCGTACGACGGGACGTCCGCACAGGTGCCGTCGGCGAAGCCCAGCCATCGGTGCTCCCGTACGCCGACCAGGGCGAGGCTGGCGCGAAGCTCGTCTCGGCGGATGACGGCGAGTTCGGCCGGCGGCCAGCGTTCCGGGTCGGACGTACCGTTCTCTCCGTACGTGGCCGTGGCCACGACAACGCGTTGGCCGGCGTCGCATAGGGCGCCCATGATCCCGGCCGACAAGTAAGCCTCGTCATCCGGATGGGCCCAGACGCCGAGCACAGTGCCCAGGTCCTCGGCCGCGATTCGCATCCTCATCTTTCCTCCCCAGGTGATGGCATTTGCACAGGTATCGGCATTCGCGACGGGTCAGCCGATGAGTCCCGCGGCCAAGGTGACGAGCCAAGCGCCGCCGAGGCCGGCAGCGATCACCGCGATCGCCCGATGTCCGCGCAACGCGAGGGCGAGGCCGACGAGCATGCCCGCGGCGACACCGGCGGCCTGCGGCCAGCCGACCCGGGCCTCGCCCAGTGCGGGCGCGACCACGAGGTAAACGAGTGCCGCGGTGCCCGCGTGACGCAGCGCCCGGTCCACCGGATCGGGCCAGGTGAACCTTTGGGCGAACAGCGGCGGCGCCAGCCGGAGCGCGCAGCTGCCGAGACCGACCAGGACGACGGCGAGCCAGGTGTTC
>WNFU01003608.1_pt1 | contig 20340 bp, 23 predicted proteins | sample 5400121 | NCBI WGS metagenome assembly WNFU01 (sample SAMN13153360, study PRJNA577476) | soil metagenome | isolation source: 100 cm soil or saprolite under grassland replicate 1 | place: USA:California | collected 2016-06-15 | reverse complement strand
TAAGCCCGTTTTTCGAGGCCTCTGGCGCCCGCAGTCGCGATGACGCCTTGCCTGTCGAGGGCCTAGTGGATCTGTTGTTCAGGTTGATCGCGGGGTAGCAAACGGTGGACCTGACGACCGACCTGTGAGACGATTTCGGTACCTAGAGTCGGCTCGGGGCGGAAACGGGCCTTAGCGGCGATCCTAGGCGGGCATCCCTTGAACGGAACAGCTGATAAGTGTGCCCGTTTGTATCGACCCGCCACGCTTGTAGCACTGCGCAGACGGCCAGAGACTTACGAAACAGCTGCTCTACCGCTGAGCTATGTCGGCGCGAGCGCGAGTATAGATGCTGCTCTCAGACATCAGCGATTCGCGCTCGGTGGAACAAGGCGCCGGTCGTGTTCTCGGCGTTAGCACTGCGCTTGAATAGGTGATGACTTGTCGACGTACTCGCGTCAGCGGCTGAGTCGGACCCGCCCGTGCTCCGAACGGCCGTTCTAACTGATGACTCGATGGTGGCACGCCCCCGACGGCCGACCGCTTTCTAGCGCCGAGAGACGTGGACGTTGCGTGGCACACGCCCACGGGCTTTTGGGGAGCCCAGCCACAGCCTCAGTTCGCTTTGGGATCAATGGGCCGGTCGACGAGGTCGATCCGGAAGACGGATGCGAACCCTTCAGAGGGGCCTTCGGCCGCCGGGTCGGCCGGATTCAGGACGCCAAGGCGGAAGACGACGTCACCCTTTCGCCACGATCGCGCCAACAGCTCAGTGCTTGTCCGCACGCGCAGACCAATCGCGGGTAGATCGGTGGGTTCCTGCCAGCCGCGTGAAATGAGCTCGCGCCCGTAGAAATCCTCGATTGCGGCCGGATCCTCCGGAGCGCCCAACAAATAGCCCACCGAGGCGGTATCACGTCCCTCGATCGTCATGCGGGCGGGACGCTCGCGCTTGTCGAGCACGGTCGAACCGACAGGCCTCAACTCGGCCTCCGGGTACGCCCAGAGCTGGGCGACTCGGTCGCTGGTCCCGCAGCCGGCGAGCTGTAGCAGCAATGCGAGCGCGCCGGCTCGCATGAGCATGCGAACCACGCCAGGCGAAGCCCGGGTAGGCGCTATGCAGCCGACATCAGCGTCCATCAGCGCGAACAGGCTCGAGCCGAGAGACTGCGCCAATCGCGGGCGCCTCGAGTGAATGTCGGGATTCGGATCATTGCCAAGGGACGATGCCACAGCCGCGCGCTTCGTCAGCAAGGCGATGACTTCAGACATCAGCTCTTCCAACGTTCGACGCAGAGCGGGGCCGGCGCCCAATTCGAAGGGCGCAACGCATGGATAGCTGATAACTAGCCCTTGGTGACTATTAGGTCCTTGACGCCTCTGGCGAGGGGGTCGAACGTGTCGACCATAAAGGCGACGGAGGCGAGATCGTGTTGATGGCGACGCGGATGCTCGAAGGCGACGCCAGCGATCCTCACGGGGTGACGCCGGCAATGCCAACTCCTGGTTCCTGACCGATACGGCGGCCGTCATGTCTCAACTTGCGTGGCGAAGACCGTCGTTGCCTGGTCTGCTGCTTCTGGTGCTCGTCACCGCGGAGCCGCTGGCCTGTGTGGGCAGCGGCAATCGTGGGCCCGAGCCACGCCGGCCGGACCACGTGACAACACCGACGACGATCGGCGTGCTCACTTCTTACGAGTCGGCCGATTGCGTGCCTGGACGCTTTCATCTGGATGGTGGCGTCATTGTCGACCTGCCCCTAGGCAATTGCGAGTCAACCGTCCACGTCCGCCAGATGTTCAAGGGTGTGATGTTTCGCGCAATGGGTCCGCGGTCCGGCGACCCATGGCCCCATGGCCCACTCATGCTTTTCGGTTCCGACGATCAGGGCCAGTGGTATGCGGTCGCAGAGGATGAACGGGGCGACGGCAGTTGCTACGTTGCCTGGGGCGGGGCGTATCGTGAAGGCGATGCTCTCCACTTCCCGTCGGGACTTCTATTGCCGCTGGCGCCAACGTTCAAGGTCGAGCCAGACTACATCAAGGAACCGTTTCCCCTGAGAGATGGCGACGAGATGTGCCTCGACCGCAGGGGCCACGTGATGTCGGCGTCCGTTTTTCTCGGCAGTTGAGGCGTCAACGTTCGCTGACGCGTCACGTACCGGCGCCGATAGCCCGAGGGGGAGGCGAAGCAACGCCGTGCTCGACGTTGTGGCGCCGTCCGGGGTCACCGCCGTCGAATCGACCGTCACGGACCGTCCGACGGCGGACAACCCTGGAAATCAAATACCTGATAAGCCTGCCCGTTTGAATCGACCCGCCACTCGGGGTTGCACGCGCATAGCGGGAGACTTACGAGACAGCTGCTCTACCGCTGAGCTATGTCGGCGCCGTTCAACAATAGCCGATGACATCGGCTCTTCGTCCTCCTGGAAACACTCTCGACATCGTGCTCAAAACTCTGGCACAAACGCTTGAATAGGTGGATAGCTGTAGGCGGGTGGCTTGGCGCTCAAGGGCGCCACCCTGCGGGCTAGAACATGCGTTCGCGTACACGCCCGTCGGTGCCATCTCGGGTTCGCCTACTTGATGGGTAGGGATCATGCGTCAGTCGTCGGGCGCGTGAGTGAGCAAGCGGTCGATGCGCGATCAGGACGCGATGCGGGCGCTATTCCGATGGGCGAGCGTCGCTGAGCTGGTCGCCGATGTCTCGCACCGCTCGCGCCAGGCCCTCGACCTCATTCAGCGTCGTGCGGGGGTTGATGTAGCACGGCCTGATCGCGAGGCGCCCGGCGACGCGCGTGGTGGACGGGACGAAGGGTGTCTCGGCGCGCAGACGCCGAGCGATCTCCGAATTGAGCCGATCCACGGCCTCGTCGTCCAGCTCGCAAGGGCGATAGCGGAAGCAGCAGATCGACAGGGTCGGTGGCGCAAGGAGCTCTAGTCGCTCGTCGGCGGTCACGATCTCGGCAAGTCGCGAGGCGAAGTCGCGGTGGCGTCGGACGCGCTCACGCATGCCGGCGGCGCCGATTTCGCGCAACACCGCCCAGACCACCGCGCCGCGCGAGGGAGCGGATTGGTCGAGGTTGAAGTCATGGAAGAGCTCGCCGAAGTCGTCGAATGGCGAGTTGATCCCGGCCTTGCTCTCGACCGCGCCTTCCAGGTATTCCGCAGGCTCCAGCGTGAACGCACGGCCGAGGACGCCGCGATCCCGGACGAAGGCCGCTCCAATCCCAACGGGCGTGGCAAGCCACTTGTGGGGATCGACGACGGCCGAGTCCGCCCGTTCGAGGCCGTCGTACAGCGACGCCACGCGCTCGTCGAGGCGTCCGAACAGTCCGTACGCGCCGTCGACGTGCAGCCAGCTGTCGAACTCGGCGGCGAGGTCCGCCATGGGACCGATCGGATCCACGGCGCCGGTGTTCACCGTCCCGGCCGTCGCCACTAGCGCGATCGGCACGATCCCGGCCGACCGGTCCGCGGTCAGCACCGATCGCAGCTCGCCGAGCTCGATGCGCCCCTCGGAGTCGACCGCGATCGGACGGACGGCCCGACGACCAAGGCCGAGCACAGCCGCGGCCCGGTTCACCACGTGGTGGACCTCGGTGCTCGCATAGATGCGCGCCGCAGAGCCAGGGACTCCGTCCAGCGACGGATCCCGACCGAGCCGTTCGAACGCGCGCTGTCGCGCAGCGCCGAGAGCCACGAGGTTCGCCGACGATCCGCCCGCCGTGAACGTTCCCTGCCAGTCCGCCGGCAAGCCGAGCAGGGTCGCGAGCCAACGCAGACCGAGCGCTTCGAGGAAGTTGAACGGCTGGACCCACCACCGCTGCGATCCCGCCACGGTCGCGGCCAGCGCCGCTGCCGTGCCGGCGGTCGTCGGAGCCGTCGTCACCCAGCCATTGAAGCCCGGGGCGCCGTTCCGCAGGCCATGCGGGATGGCGACCTCGGCGAGCTCGCGGAGGACCAAGTCCAGCCCACAGCCCTGCTCCGGCAGCTCTCGCTCCAGCGCGGCGAGCCAACTCTCGCGCTCATGGGCGGCCTGATCCATGCCTTCGAAGCGGTTGAACTGTTCGAGCGCGGGCAGCAGCCGCTCGATCGCCTCGCCAAGTCTTGACGTCTCCGACTGATCAAGGGCCGCGGCACTATCCAGGTCGAGGGCTGGTACGGTCATCCCATGTGTCTCCTTGTGCTCGCGGACACCGACGATTGTCGCCAGCACGTATTCCGCATGGTGCGCGTGCTTTTCGTCTCGTGGCCGGGCTCACGGGCCCCCCGCTCATTGAAGGACCACGAGGTCCGTCGAGACCGGCACCGGCGCCGCCAGGATATCGCGCACAGGTGAGGTGTCCTGAACGTACTGACACAGCTCCTCGAGCAGCTCGACCGACGCGGTGGACGAGCGGACCCAACCCTTGGCTCGGATCTGCGAGAAGCCCGCCCGCGGGCCGCCAAGGCCCAGGAACCGATGGAGGTCGATGTCGCCCTCGACCTCGTAGCGGAGCTCCTCGATCTCGATGCCTCTGGCCGCCGCGTTGTAGACGAAGCCGACGGCGTAGCAGAACCCGAGGGCCTGAAGCACCAGCTCCACCGCGTTCGGCCCCGCATTCGTGCCGAGCAGCACCGGCGGCTCGTCGCCGATGAGCTCGAACGCGGTGGGCCGCTCGGTGGTCGGCGCGCCGGCGTGCTCGAACTCCTGAATCTCGCCGCGGTTGCGGCCGCCGGTCTCCCATGTGCTGCGGGCGCGGAACGTCAGCTTCCCGACCTCAGCGTTGTCCTGGACCGCGCCAATCGTGGCCACGAGGCGGTCGACGTCTACCCCATTGCGGACGGTGATCGTTGCCATCTCCGGCCTCCTGTTCTTGCGCCCCCGGGGGGACCCGCGGGGTACGACGCTGTACGGAAGGCCATGACGACGGGGGGCGCGAGCACATTCCCGAAAACCGGCCGGGGAATAATCTGCGCACAGCCATCGTCTGAACCTGAACGCGCGATGTCGGCCAACCCGAGGCATGAGGGAGATCAGTGCTCTACGTGGCCAAGGACGCAGCAGCCACCGAGCCCGACGACACGCGCCCTTCATCGGCCGAGTCCACGTTCGCCGATCTCCTGGAAGCCAACCTCGAGCGTCTATACGGCTACTGCGTCCGGCTCACGGGCGATCGCCATGATGCCGAGGACCTCGTCCAGGAGACCCTTCTCCGCGCGGTCCGCGCCCGGTCGGCACTCCGCGATCCCGGGCGGACCAAGGCCTGGCTGTTCACCATTGCCACGAACTGCTGGAAGGACCTCGGGCGGGCTCGAGGTCGCGAAGTGACGACCACTCCGCTGGACGCCGTCGACGAAGACGACCGGTTCTCCCTGTTCCAGACGATCGCCATCGAGGACCCATTTCCGTACTCTGACGAACTCCACCTCGATTTCCTGCGCCTCTTCAGAGACGAGGACGTCCAGGCGGTCTTCGCGACGGTCACGCCCGCATTCCGCGCGCCGCTCATCCTCACGATCATCCACGGCTTTGCCTGCAAGGAGGCAGCCGCCATCCTCGACATTCCGCTGGGAACACTGCTCTCCCGACTACACCGGGGCCGGAAGCAGCTCGAACGAGGCCTCTGGGACTACGCGGTCCGCAACAGCCTCATCACGACAGCCGGGGAGGATGAGCCATGATCGATTGCACCGAGGCGGTCCGGCGGATGTGGGCCTACCTCGAGGGCGCACTCGAGCCAAAGCCGACCGAAGAGTTCGAGGCCCACCTCGAAACCTGTCAGCGTTGCTGCGGCGAGCTTGAGTTCAGCCAGCGGATGCGCGAGATGGTCGCCGAGCGGAGTGCCACCCCGGAGGTGCCGGGCCACCTCCGCGCGCGACTCGAAGAGATGGTCCGAGGAGCATCCGTTCGGCCGGAGGGAAAGGCGTGACGGCACCGCAGATCCATGTCGAGGGCGGCGACCTTCTCCAGCAGGATGCCATCCGCGCCGTCGTCCGAGAGATCTACGCCGGCGTCCGGCCGACCGATGGTGCCGTCGCCGGCCGCTTCTACGATCCCGCCGAGCTCGCCGGGGTGCCGAATGAGACGGTCCAGATCGCACTCGGCGTCGGCAATCCCGTCCGGCACGCGCGGTTGCAGCCCGGCGAAGACATCGTGGACCTCGGGTCGGGCGGTGGGATCGACTGCCTGCTGGCGGCCCGTGCGGTCGGTCCTCAGGGGTCCGTGGTCGGCATCGACTTCCTGCCGGAGATGGTTCGGCGGGCCACGCGCGCCGCGAGCCACGCGGGCCTCGAGAACGTGAGATTCGTGGTCGGCGAGATCGAGGCCCTCCCGCTTCCCGACGCATCAGCTGATGTCGTGATCAGCAACGGCGTCGTGAATCTCTCGCCGCGCAAGGTCCGGGTCCTCGCCGAGGCGTTTCGGGTGCTGCGGCCCGGCGGTCGGCTCGCCATCGTTGACCTGATCCTGGAACACGACCTCCCGCCGGAAATCCAGACACATCCGGCGGCCTGGGCTGGCTGCCTGTCGGGGGCGCTGTCCGAGATGGCCTTGTACAAGGGGCTGCGGCGGGCCGGCTTCCGACACGTGGCGATCCAGCCGATCGACCGGTTCGGCATCGCGGAGTGCGCTCTCTATCCCCTGTTCACCGAGGACCTGCTGGCCCTCCTGCGGCGACTCGTTCCCGGCGATCGTCACGACCAGATCGCGACGAGCGTGTTCGTAGCCGCACGCAAGCCGGCCGAGGGCGAGGAGCTGCCCGGGCGGGCGAGGGAATAAAGGCGCGGGCATTCGCGGCGGCCGGCGGCGGCGCGTTCGGGAATAACGCGAAGGACACGGGCGTCTTCACCGATGAACGCCGACACCCGTCAGCGCAGCGATCACGCGGAGCCCATCATGACCCAGACGTTCAATCCTCCGGTCATCGACCTCGATGCGCTGCGAGCCTCGGTGCGAGCCGAGTACGCCGCGGTTGCGTCGGACCCCGATCGCGGTTTCCACTTCCACACGGGATATCGCCTCGCGGCGATCCTGGGCTATCCGCAGGAATGGATCGCGGCCCTTCCACCCGGCGCGGTCGTCTCGATGGCAGGAACGGGCAACCCGTTCGCCCTCGGCGCGATCGATCCCGGCGAACGCGTTGCCGACTGTGGCTCGGGCGCCGGCGCGGACGCCCTCATCGCGGCACGCCTCGTCGGTTCGACCGGGCGTGTGATCGGCGTCGACATGACCCCCGAGATGCTGCACAAGGCCAGCGCCAACGCCGCGACCGCCGGCCTGGACAACGTCGAGTTCCGGCAGGGTCTCCTCGAACGGCTTCCGATCGAGACCGGCTGGGCCGACGTCGCCATCTCGAACGGTGTGCTCAACCTCGTCCCAGACAAGGCAGCGGCCCTGGCCGAGATGCATCGTGTTCTTCGGCCAGGTGGGCGCCTGCTGGCTGCCGACATCGTCCTCGGACGACCAGTCGCATCGTCCTCGAAGCAGGACATCAGCCTGTGGACGGGCTGCATTGCCGGGGGGCTCCTCGAGGAGGACCTTCGCGAGCTCGTTTCCGCGGCAGGCTTCGTGGACGTCGAGGTCGTCCCCGGCGTCGACGTGTTCGCAGGCGCACCGCAACATTCCAATGCCGCGGCCTATGGCACGCGAGGCACGGGAATCCGGGCGCGCCGATAGCGACCCTGGCCTCTCCCGACGGCGGCGACCTTTCTCGGGCCGGCCACACGAGTCGGCGGGATGTGCAGCATGGCGGCCCTTGGGGAGCTCGGAATGGTCGCAAGCTCGCCATGCTGAGCGCGGGAATCGGCCGTCTACGACCCGGAGTTCGTCCGCCAGGAGGAGCTGGGCCTCTGGACTACGCTCTATCGGTCCGTCGCTCGACCGGAAGGCCCGCGGCGACCCAGCCGTTGAAGCCCCCGTCGAGGTCGGTCGCCCGGGCGAACCCGAGATCACGGAGCGTCGCGGCGGCGAGGCTCGAACTGTAGCCGTCGGCGCAGACGAGGATGATCCGGCGGTCCCGACTGGACAGGGACGGATCGCTGTGACCGGACGTCGGGTCGAGGCGCCAGTACAGGACCGACAGCGGCACGTGGACAGACCCCGGGATGAACCCGCTCTTATGCCGCGCCTCCGCACAGCGGGTGTCGATGATGAGCGCCCCGGCCGCGGCCTCCTCGCGTGCTGCGGCCGGATCCAGGCGGTCGAGGCTGGCTCGGGCCTTCTGGAGCATATCGTCGATCGTCTGGGCCGGCATTGACTCCCTCGCTGGCTGGTCCGATCGTCCCGCACGCGTCAAGGCACCGGACGCGTCTCGCGCATTCGCATGAGCACGACGACACCAGAACCGGCCGTGAGCCCTGCGACGACCCAGATCGCCGACGCGATGCCTGCAGCGTCGGCGATCAGCCCCGCGACGATCGCGCCAGCAGCGAATCCGAGATCGCGCCATAGGCGATATACGCCGACGGCCGACCCGCGCCAACTGGGCTCGGCGACGTCGGCGACCGAAGCGATGAGGGTCGGGTAGACGAGCGCTGTGCCCGCTCCCAGGACGACCATCGCCGCCAGCCAGACGCCGAACGAGGAGCCAGCGGCGATCGCCGCGATCGCCGCGGCCTGGAGGAGCATCCCGGCGACGATCAGCCGCTTCCGGCCGATCCGGTCCGACAGGGCCCCGGTGCCGATCTGACCGATCGCCCAGACAGCCGGGTAGGCTGCGGCCAGGATGCCGATCTCGGCGATCGAGAGGCCGGTCGCGGCGTAGTAGAGCGGCAGCAGGCCCCACGCCATCCCGTCGTTGAGGTTATTGACGAGACCCGCCTGACACGCGGCAGACAGGGAGGGCTCCCGCACGGTCGTCCTCAGGAAGATCTCGCGCCAAGCCAGTCGATCCACGCTGGGTCGGTCCGACTGCTCCCGGTCGACGTGCGACCTTGTGTCCCGGACGAGGAGCACGGACGCCCCAAGCCCGAGCCCGGCATAGGCCAGGCCGACGAGGAACGGACCTGGTCGCAGGCCGGCCTGCTCGGCGATCGCCCCGGTCGCGAGCGCGGTCAGCGCGACAGCGCCGTATCCGGCCGCCTCGTTGAGGCCCATCGCCAGCCCGCGCCGAGTCGGCCCGACGAGGTCGATCTTCATGATCACGGTCGTCGACCAGGTCAGGCCCTGGTTCAGCCCGAGCAGGACGTTGGCTGCGACGATCCAGCCCCAGGCCGGCGCCCAGATGAGCAGCAGCGGCACCGGTAGCCCGATCAGCCAGCCGACAACGAGGACGGGTTTGCGCCCGTAGCGATCGGCGAGAGCACCTGCAAGCAGATTCGCTCCGGCTTTGGTGACCCCGAATGCCAGGAGATAGGTGAGGATCGCAGTGATGCCGGTCACACCGAAGACACCGGTCGCCAGCAGCGGCAGGACGCTGCGTTCCTGGCCGACCATGCCGCCGACGAGGGCATTGACCGCGACGAGGAGCGCAAACTGCCCGAGATTGGCTCGCAGCCCGAGTCGGACGGGCTCGCTGCGCGTGGTGGCCGACATCACTGGCGTACGAGCGACCCGCCGGTCTGACGCGCCCACTCCCGTGGCCCGCCGAGGAGGACGGTTGCCGCGTGACCAGATCGCTCAGCCAGGCTCGCCGCGGTCATCGCGCGCTCGCCATGACCGCACATGAAGGCGGCGTCGGGGGGGAGACTGCCGAGTGCGGGATCGACTAACGCCCCGAGCTCGATCGGAATTGCACCCGGCACATGCCCACCTCGGTACTCTGACGACTGGCGGACGTCGACGAGCGGCTGCCGGTCGAGGTCGATCGTCGTGGTGAGCCCGGTCGTCGCGACAAGCCGGCCGGCCCCGATCCAGGCCTCGACACCGCCCCCCAGTTCCCCCTCGAGTCGCTCGTAGCCGATACCGAGCGCTTGTCGGACGAGCTCCCGGCGGTCCTGTTCGGGAGCGGCGACGAAGACGATTGGCCGCTCGATCGGCACGAGCCAGCCAAGCCACGACGCAAACGCCGGCCGCAGCTCGATCGATACGGAGCCAGGCACGTGACCCGTGGCGAATGCTGCGATCGGTCGCACGTCGATCAGCTCCGCGCCGCCCTCGATCTGCCGATCGACCTCGTCCACCGTGAGCACCGGCAGACTAGGCGGCTCACCATAGACCCGTGGGCCCCGCCGGTTCAGTTCACGGAGTCGATGGAAGTAGGTGGGGTACGAGCCAAGGCCTGCGAACAGGCGCGCGACGAACTCGTCCTCAGACCTGGCGTTCAGGAGTGGGTTCGTCGTTCTCTCGCGCCCGATCGTCGTCGTTCGTTCGCCACCGCTCGGTGTTGAGCAGAACGAGCCCGCCCCGTGGGTCGGGTAGACCGGCAGATCGTCGGGCAGGGCGAGGACGCGTTCCTTGAGCGCCCGGTACAGCGAACGCGCCAGCGGTTCGGTCTGCTCGGGCGCGATGAGGTCGGTCCTGGCGACTCCGCCAGGCAGCAGCGCGCCGCCTGAGAAGAGCGCAACGGGCCGATCGCCGTCGACCAGCAGGTAACCGAGGTGCTCGGGGGTGTGGCCTGGCGTGCCGATCGGGCGGATCAGCAGTCCGGCAAGATCCAGATCCTCGCCGTCGTTGAGCCCGGTGTGCACATAGCCGAGGCGGGCGTCGCGCGGCGCAAGGATCTCGGCGCCTTCCTTGGCCAGCTCGCGGCTGCCAGAGACGAAGTCCGCATGCAGATGCGTCTCGAGCGAGTGGCTCAGCCTGATGCCCTGATCGGCCGCGCGTGCCAGGAACGGCCGGATGTCGCGCGGCGGATCGACCACGAGACCCCGACGGTCACCGATCTCGACGAGGTACGAAGAGTTGCCGAGGCCCTCGTCGACGAAGGGCGTGATCGTGACCAATCGTTCCTCCACGAAGCCGATTCGGGTTGGGCCGGCCGCTCATCGGCCGGGTTCGGACGAGTATCGGACCTTTACTCTAGGTCGGTGGAGGAACCGAAGCCGCCGCCGTTGGCAATGGCGCCACCGGCCCGACGGGTCAACCTGGCAAAGCCGGTGCGGCGCGCGGCGAGGGCTCGGGCGTTGAGCGCGACTGGGCGAACACCTCGTCCGGCCGAGCGGCGTCCACACCGTGCGAACCTGTCCGCGTGCGCTTCGAAGACGGTTATCGAAAAGCCCCGCCCCGTCGTGGTATCGGGAGCCGCATCAGACGCCCGGCACTCCCTCGGCCGCTTGTCCCGGCTCTGGCTGGCCGCTGGGGGCACGGCTCGGCCGTCGACCCAGGACATACCAGGCTTCCATCTCGCCCTTGCCTTTGACCATGATGGTCCCCCGCGGCTCGCACTCGAACTCGTCCGCGAGAAGCTCGTACGTCGCCCGAGTGATCTGGATCCGCCCCGACGTCCCGTGCGACTCCATGCGACTGGCCGTGTTGACGGCGTCGCCCCACAGGTCGTAGAGGAACCGCTTGCGACCGATCACGCCGGCCACGACCGGGCCCGAGTTGATCCCCACCCGAAGCTCGAGCCCGAGATGACCGACGTCGTCGCTCGAGCGCATCGCCTCGAGCATGTCGAGAGCCATCAGGACGAGCGCCCGGGCATGATCCGGCCGGGGTGACGGAACGCCCGCGGCGACCATGTAACAATCGCCGATCGTCTTGATCTTCTCGAGCCCATACCGCTCGGCGAGTGTGTCGAAATGGCTGAATAGGTGGTCGAGGACGCCGACGACGTCGGCTGGCGGTAGCTGTTCCGAAAATGGCGTGAAGTCGACCACGTCGGCGAACAGGATCGAGGCCGAACTGACGTGGTCGGCGATCGTGCCGGTCTGGGCCTTCAGCCTGTCGGCGATCGAGCGCGGCAGGACATTGAGAAGCAGGTTCTCGGCGCGGTCCTGGGCGACCTGCAGCGCGCTGAGCGCATCCTGCCGCTGCTTGGCAAAGAGTGCGAGGAGCGTGAACACCATCGTGCCGCCGACCGCGATGTTGAGCGCGAGCATCGTGCTCGTGAACCACGCCGGCAGTGGGGAGATGCTGCCCAGGACCTCGCCCGCCACGCCCGACCCGAGGAACACCGCGAGGAACGCGATGTACCAGCGGATCCCGGCGCGCACGCCACCGAACACGAGCGCGCCCATCGGGGCGAGGATGCCCCACACGCCGACGCCTGTCGACGTGACGAACCCGCCGAGTGGGATCATCGACAGGTTCGGCGCGAGCAGGATGTCGAGGAGCTCTATGCGCAGGAGCAGGGCGAAGTCGCGCGTCCTGATGAAGACGGCGATCGCTCCGAGCGAGACGGCGAAGTACACGAACGCGAGCAGCCCCGACGGCGCTCCGAGCGCGAGATAGAGGCTGCCCCACAGCAGCGAGATCGGCAGGATCAGGACCGAGATCAGCACGAGCAGCGTCTTGCTGGCGCGCGTGTCATCGTCGTCGCGCGGATCGGCGCCGATCTGCGCCAGGCGCGCGAGCACGGCGTCGGAGACGGAACGGATGCGGCTCATCGGGCTCACGCCCGAGACCTTACTCCTGACGCTGGGCCACGATGGTGGTGCCCCGAGGAGCAATCCCCGTACCACCTCGCGGGCCCGTGGGTCCGTTGCCCTTCGTCACAGGATCTTGTGACGGCCTCGAACTCCCGTTCGACCGACCGCTGGTCCATCGAGCCCCGGCTAGTGGATTCCCTCCGGCTGAAGCTGACGAACGCGCTGCGCGAGTGCCTGAAGCACCTTCATCTGGACGCCCGGGTGCGTCTCGAGCAGCGAGTGAAACTCGCGGTGGCCAATGACGAACAGACGCGAAGGGCTCTCGGCTGTCACGCTTGCGCTTCGCGGGCCTCCGTCCACCAGCCCGATTTCCCCCACGAAGTCGCCCGGACCAAGCGTCGCGATCCGCGTTCCGCCGCGCTCCACTCGCAGCGACCCTTCGATGACGACGAAGAACTCCTGGGCAGTGACGCCCTCGCCCATCAAGGTGTGCCCGGCCGGCACATCCACCTCGTCCGCAAGCTTGCCGATCTCCTCGAGATCTCGTGAAGCGCACCCCCCGAAGAGCGGCACTCGACTAAGCAACTCGAGCTTCTGGTTTCTGGGCGCCATCTATGCACCTCTCAACTGGAGCCGCCCCTCAGGACGTCGTCGGGTGGGCTGCATCATAGTGCGTCACAGTCCGTCGTCGACAGGGCATTCGGGCAGCAGCGAGCCGGAGCATGGCCCTGGGCCATGACTCGCGGCGCGGAGCGGCCGCATCGCGAGGGCAGGCGTTCCGTCATGGCATGGGGGAGGGTCTGGCGGCCGAGCGGCGAGTCAGGTGCGGCGCTCGCGCGTCGACCAGTATTCGCGCCAGCCGCCGAATTTGCTGATATCCCGATGGATCCCCTCGGCGAGCTGGCGCGGGAAGAGGATCCCCGGCACCGTGCGGCCGTCGGCGAGCTCCACGGGCCCACGATAGAGGCCCGGCGGCTCACCCGCCTCGACCCGCGCCCAGAGGTCGTCCGGCAGGTCGTAGAGCTCGCCCGGGACGGAGATGCCGCCCTCCGCCACGTCGAACATGCCCGGATGGACGTCCCCGATCGAATAGATCCGATATCGAGGCGCGGTCAATTGGGCCTGTAACCTCTCGCATGACCCCTGCGCTGTTACCGACCCGACCACCGTCTCGAGGATCGCGATCTTCGCCTGCGACGTGGACCTGGTCGCGCCGGCGGCTGCTTGCTGGATCTTGCCAGGGCCAGCTCGTGATCCCGACCGGACGGCCGATCGCCGAGGTGCCAGGCGAGAAGCTGGCTACCAAACTTGCGCCAAGGGACGTCACGAGCGGACGTCAGTGGACGCGCCGTACTCCTGGGGGTGTTCCTGGCGATCCTTCGCCTTGGTCCGTTCCATGATGTCGAGTGTTTCAGCGATCGTTCGACCGTTCTCGTCTGCCGCTCGCTTCACATCCTCGTATCTGATGTTCGCCTCGCCCATTTTCAGGTGAGCGTCCATACAGCCACATGTAAGGCACATCACCTGAACTCCTTACTGACTCGCCTCGGTACGTCCGCCAGCCTTCGGAGGCTGTGCGACATCAACCGCCCGCGCCGGTCGCCGCCAGATATCCCTCCGTCACCTCCCCTTTATGCGCTGCGAACGCAGCGAGCACCTCGTCCTTCTCGGCCTGGGGCACTTTGACGAAATCGAGGCTGCGCCCAAGCTCAGCCGCAACCTCGTCGAACTCCTCGGGAGAGATGCGCAGCTCGCGATGGGCCTCCTCGAGGCCGAGGGCTGTGCGTCCCGGTCTCGTGGCCGTGAACTGGAAGGGCCCGCCGGCGACGTTGCAGACCCACAGGGTGCGCATGAATTTCAGGCCCGGCAATCTGCCCAAATTGTTCGTGTGCCACTCCCGAAGGGCCGGGTTCCTCGATTGCTGACCAACGATCGGATTTTTCACGAGCGCATCACTGAAATGGTCGATGACCGCCGCGATGGCAAATGCACCACCGAGCCTGTCGTACAGACTTGACTCAGGCATTTCCTCAGCCTCCCGTCTATGGCGTCTTGGTGGGCCGGACGCCGTCCCGAAAAGCAGGAATCGCGATCAACCCATCACCCTCCATCCTGAGGACGGAGCCCGATTGGCGGCCTTGAGAGGAGAACCTCCGATTTGCCGCCGCGCGCTCCGCAATCTGAGAGCCGTTTCCCACAGACTCCGGGCGATACCTGCTGCCAGAACGATGGGACGCCCACCGCCCCAAGGGGGCGCGCGCTCGCACAGCCCCTATCGCATATCCGTTGCAGTTTTACGAGGAGGCCTTGGCAGCGGTTCCATGTACGGGAAAGGGCCCGCTGAGAACCACGCAGCAGCGATCGGCGCGGACGTCGCGAGTGACGTTAACCCCTTCGGCACCGACGCCCCGGATGACGCCGCGGACCATAGAAATAGCCGTGCCACAGACAACGGCTGGATACCGACGCGAGAGTGGGTCGAACGGGCAGTTCCGCGCCCAGACCTGACCTGAATCGGACCGAACAGGCTCGAAACCGACGTCCTCCATGACGTCCTCAACGCATCCGGCCCGACGCTGGAGACTGCCGCGACTCGGTATCCGGAGCTGCGAGCGTGCTCCGAGGGAATGTCCGTACTGATACGCCGCGTCGTCCGCATCCGCGCTGTCACCCGGGGCCGACGTCGACTCCGAGAGCAACCGCGCCAGCAACTCGTGATTGCGCTCGGGAATCGTCACCGCGAACTCTCGTCGCGATCGCCGATAGAGCTTCGAGGGCCGTCCCGCACCACGCCCGGAGCGTCCCGAGAGACGGCGATATTCGGCCCGCAGCAGGCCAAGCTCGACGAGCTTGTCCAGATGGAAGGCCGCCATGGCACGGCTGATGCCGATGGCGTCGGCAGCCTCGTCCCGGCTCACGGCCGCGAGGCGCTTCTGGACGTATCTATAGAGCCGTGCGCGGATCGGCTCGCGAAGCGAGGCCAGCGCGTCGAGCCGCTGGGCAAACGTGGGCTTCGGCACCCGGCGATCCTAGCTCCGTAGGCCGGCGCATCCGGCCACCATGCTTCGAGAAAGCATCGCAAATCGGCGGCAACGAGATCCGGCCTGTGTCGCCCCTGGTCGGCGGCTTCGCCTTGGCCCAACTCGCGGCGAAGGTGTTACCCGAGGCACTGTCTGCATCGACCGCAGGGCTGGGCTGCTTGCGGGCCGGCCGCGGGTCATCCGGCGATGTGAAGACCGGCGAAGTACTCGAGTGCGGTCCTGGTCCGAATGTTTCAGGATCTGCAAGAGGGGCACCCTGGCGGGGCTTCCGTCTGACGGACCGAGCAGTCCATAGGAGAAACCGACGATGACGACCAGCAAATCTCATCACCCGGTCGTCGATCGGATGTACGCGGAGAGGCATGCGGACGTCCATCTCCGGTTGGCGGACCGCATCACCGCGTTCGCGGGGTCGATGACATTCGTTTACCTCCATGCAATCGGCTTCGGCACCTGGATGCTCTTCTTCGAGAAGAGCCCGTGGCCCACGCTCACCCTCGTCGTGTCCCTCGAGGCGATCTTCCTGTCGACGTTCGTGATGATCGGACAGAACCGACAGGCGGCGTTCCAACAGGCGAAGGCCGACCACGACTTCGTCGAGGAGGAGCAGGAGCTCAAACTGAACACCGAGCTGACACGCGAGATCCACGGCTTGTCGCGCGAGATGCACGACCGGATCCTTGGAGACCGAACCGTGACGGTGAAGCCGCCCGAGGCCAGGTAGGGCCGGCGGTCGTCGGATCAGCGACGACATCCCTCGCCGCCGCTCCCGGCCGGAATCTGGTCAGGCGACCGAAGCGAGACCGACACGGCGGTCCCTACTGTCGAAGGCGGCCGTCGGCTACGGTGCCCGATCATGAGCGACATGACGCGACCCGACCGCGACGTCGCCGAAGTCGAGGAACTCGAGGAGCTCGAGGCGGGCGAACCGCTCGACTTGAGTGAGATTGACCCCGAGTCGTTCCCGATCGGCATCGTGCTCGTCGCGCTCGCGACGTCGGCGCTTCAACGATCGCTGTCCTCGGCGTCCGGTTCGGGCAGAGAAGGGTGATCGGTCGGATAGATGCCCATGGCAAAACCGTAGACTGTGTCGCCGGATCGAGGCAGCTGGGCGAACTCATCAGTCAGGGTCAAGGCTCGATCCCAGAACTCCCTGACGCGTTCGCGGGGGATCCGTGCGTGTCGGAGGATCGACCGAAGGTCGTCGGCCTCGTGGGCCGCCACGGACTCCGCCGCGGCCACGGAGAGCGCGTTGGCGTGGACGGCCCGCACGTCGTCGCCGGGGCGGTTGGACACGCCCACCATGAACAGGCGTGCCGTGCGGCCGTAGTACCGCTCGTCGATGGCGCGCACCCGCCTGGTTCGGACGACCCGAAGCATCCCGGTGTTGACGAGAACGCCCACGTGGTGGGCGACGGTGCTCTTCGGCCGATCCACGGCGGCGGCGAGCTCTCCCACTGTGGCCGCGCGCTCGAGGAGCAGATCGAGGATCGTGCTACGCAAGGAGTCGGCGATGGCCCGGAGCTGCGCGTGAGTTGTCAGTTCGAGCCGATCGGCGAGGTCGTAGTCCGGGATCCGGGGAATGGTCGACATCGACGGATTGTTCTACAATTCCGGTTCATACACCAGTCCGGGCGGCGCGAGTGCGCAGTTTCGGTGGCGAGACCAGAGTACAGGGGAGGATTCCAACGATGGCGAGCGCTCCGATCATCCTGGTTCCCGGTTTCTGGCTCGGCGCGTGGGCGTGGGACGAGGTCGCCGGGATCCTCCGCGCCGACGGCCACGACGTCACGGCGCTGACGCTGCCGGGCCTCGAGTCCAACGAGGCCGACCGGTCGGGGATCACCTTCCAGGATCACGTCGACGCGATCATCGACGCGGTCGATGCGGCCGAGCGGCCGGTCGTGCTCGCCGTCCACAGCGCATCCGGCTTCAGCGGGTACGCCGCGAGCGATCGAGTCCCGGAGCGGATCGCAGCGATGGTCTACGTCGACACCGCGCCGGGGAAGCCGCCGCTCGACGCCTCGCTGGAGGGCGACAAGCCGATGGACTGGAAGGAGGTCTCCGAGGAGGAGAACCTCGACGGGCTCACCGAGGAGCAACTGGCCACCTTCCGCAAGCGCGCCGTGCCGGTCCCCGGTGGCGTCCTCCGCGGTGAGTACGAGTTCACGAACGACGCCCGCATGGATATCCCCTCGACGATCATCGCGACCGGCTACACGTCTGAGGCCTACCAGAAATACGCCAGGGAGCACCCCGACTGGGCGTTCCTCGCTGGCCTGCCCGAGCTGCGCAACGTGACCTGGATCGATCTGCCCACCAGCCACTGGCCGATGTGGTCGCGCCCGACCGACATCGCCAGGATCATCGGCGACGTCGCGACGGCCGCCGGCGGCGGCCGATGACCTCGCTGCTCCACGACTCGATGGCCGACCACATCCGGGCGACCCTCGTCAGGGGCTGACCGACTCGTTGGAAGCAGGTGATGGGCGTGGCAGTACTGGTGGACTCATGAGCGAGACCGTGTCGTACTGATCCGCCGGATGCCGGCGCTCTGGCTCGGAGTTGGCTATGCCCCTCGGCGTCCGTCAGGCCGAGGTGGGCCTCTGCCGCGGGCGAAGCGGGGTCCGTTTCTGGCTCGTGAGTCGGCGCCGCGTCAGCGGCCCGTGCCACTCTCCGGCGGCGGCCTGCGCCGCGTCGCGCCAACTCGCGGCGGAGTGCAGCGGCTCGAGCGATCTGCGACGGCCCTCGACCCACAGGAACAGGTCCGCGTCTGTCTTGTACGCGTATCGCCTGTGCAGACCCGCCTCATGGATCGCGGTCAGGGCCGGCAGATATTCGGAGTCATACCAGGCGGCGGCGGTGTCGGACGGGTCAAGGAGTCGTCCCGCCGCCAGCGAGCGCCGGTAGGCGAATGCGTGGACGACCGCAAGAAGTGCGACGTAGGCATCTGGCCGCAGGAATTCGAAGCGCGCTTCGGGACGCGCGACGTCGAGCCCGCTCTCCTCCATGAAGCGCTGGTGCTGCTGCGTGTGAACCAGGGTGAGGACGTCGACGCTCGGATCGAGGTCGTACTGCGTGGCAAGGCGGACGACATCCGCATCGATGAACGTCTGCCCAAGCTCGCGACTCAGGGCGACGCGATGGTGGCCATCGACCACGAAGTAGGCGCCGCCGACCTCATAGACGGTGATCGGCGGGAAGTCACCGGCAGGATAGGCCTGGCGCAGGGAGCGCAGCCGCGATTCGAGGTGCGAGCTGCGCGGCCGGAAGTCGCGGTCGAAGTCGACCGTCCGATCGAGTGACCCCAGGATCCGATCGACCGGGATCGGACGCACGCCGATGTAGCTCTGATCGACAAGGCCGAGCCGTTGCCGGACCTCGGCGAATGGGAGCAGCGAGGCCGACGAGAGCGTCATCGGGTTTCCATTTCAATCCAGTTGTCGAGATCGTACTCCTGGACCCGCCGAGGAGGGGCCGGAGTCACAGGGCGGACGTCAAGAGCCTGGGCAGGCGGTGTCGCATGCTACGGGCGCAAGATATCGCCATGTTCCGGCGGGGGGTAGAACGGTCGTCACGGCACGCCCGGCCCTTCCACGGTCCCGGTTCCAACGCGACGACCCTGACCACCGGACGGACGGTCGGCTCCGCCTCGCTACCGCCGCGGCATGCTGAGGAGACCGAAGCTCGCGCCCTGCGGATCGCTGACGATGGCAAAGCGACCACCCGGGAAGTCCTGCGGCGAGACCATCTCACGAGCGCCGAGATCAAGCGCCTTCTGATATGCGGCGTCGACGTCGTCCGCCATGAAGTAGACCATCCAATAGCTCGGCACTTCGGCGGGGACCATGGGATTCATCTCGAGGGCGCCTGCGATGTTTTCGCCACCGATCGCGAACTGGGTGTACTCCTGACCCTCGCCAAATGGACTCGTCGAGTGGGTCCACCCGAGTGCCGCCTCGTAGAAGGCGATCGCTCGATCCAGACCTCGCGCGTTGAGCTCAGCCCAGCCATACGCGTTGGGGATGCCCAGTACGAACTGGCTCATCTGCCCGGGCTGCCAGGCCGAGATGAAGGCTCCGGACGGATCCTGGAACACGGCCATCCGACCCTGGTCGCCGACATCGAACGGCGGCGCGACGACGGTTCCGCCAGCGGCCTGGACCTTCTTGGCCAGCTCGTCGGCGTTATCGGTTCCGATGTACATCGACCAGGCTGTCGGCGTCTTGTCGTCCTCCCGCTTGGGTGCGATGCCCCCAACCGACCGGTCGCCGAGCTTCGCCGTGGCGTAGCCGCCGTATTGCGGGTCCGCGGATACATCGAGCTTCCACCCGAACAGCCTCGAATAGAAGTCGCGTGCGGAAGCCGCATCGGAGGTCGAGAGGTCTACCCAGGCAGGTTTGTTGGTGAGCGCTGCGATGGTCTGTGCCACGTTGATCACCTCCGGTGTGTGCCTGGTGGGCCTTGCCCAAAGACGTTGGCAGCAACAGCGGGAGACGACACTGTCCCGGGCTCTGCACCACCTATCGGTACCTTAGCCCAGCTTCTCTAAGTGGGCGTTAACGGAGGGTGAAGCCTTCTCCATCGAAATGAGGGCGGCAGGCACCGGCGGAACGAGCCGTGCGCCGAACAGTCAGCCGAGGGATCAGGGCCGTTCGACCCGCACGTCGTCGATGCCAACCTCCAAAAGGCTGTCACGCCCGCCATCCACCGCCTCGATGACGATGCGAATCGTCTGGCCGCTCCAGGTGTTCAGGGGGACGGCTGCCCTGGCCCACGCGACGCCGACGGATTTCCAGGAACCGACCGTCGACCAGACCAGCGTCCGGCTGCCCGCCTCGTCCTCGACGAAGACCTTCAGCCAG
>WNFU01003607.1_pt1 | contig 20343 bp, 20 predicted proteins | sample 5400121 | NCBI WGS metagenome assembly WNFU01 (sample SAMN13153360, study PRJNA577476) | soil metagenome | isolation source: 100 cm soil or saprolite under grassland replicate 1 | place: USA:California | collected 2016-06-15 | reverse complement strand
TGACCATCATCGAGCTTCCTTCGCCGGCCAAGCATGCGCCGCTCCTCACCGGCGCCACGGTCGTTCGTCCTCGCGTCGCTGCGGGCGCTCCACCTATGGCCCCGGCTGCGGTTCGGCGCGGCCACGCCACCACGAGGAAAGGTCCACTCCGCTCAACCAGTCAACCGATCCCCGTTGACCCGGGGGTCTCAGCACAGATAAGGGGGCCGCGCATTGCCTGCCGTCCGCCCTGATCGCCTTCAGGGATCCCGTGGTCTTGGCAATGCGCGGCCCCCTTTGGCCCACTCGAGCAGCCCGGCGGCGTCGCGGGCGTTGACGACCCGGTCGGGCTCCACGCCGCAGGCGAAGGCGCGCTCGCAGCCGCCGAGCTGCCAGTCGAGCTGGCCGGGGGCGTGGGCGTCGGTGTCGATGGCGAACAGGCAGCCGGCCTCCACCGCCAGGCGCAGCAGCCGCTTGGGCGGGTCCTGCCGCTCGGGGCGGGCGTTGACCTCGACCGCCACCCCGTGGTCGGCGCAGGCGGCGAACACCGCCTCTGGACGGAACTCCGACTCGGGCCGGCCGCGCCCCCGCACGATCCGGCCGGTCACGTGGCCGAGGACGTCGACGTGGGGGTTGGCGATCGCGGTCAGCAGGCGCCCGGTCATCTCGCCGGCCGGCATGCGCAGCTTGGAGTGGACGCTGGCGACCACCACGTCGAGCCGTTCGAGCAGCTCCGGCTCCTGGTCCAGCGACCCGTCCTCGAGGATGTCGACCTCGATGCCGGTCAGGACCCGGAACGACGGGGTCTCGTCCGCCAGCCGCTCGTTGAGGCGGGCGACCTCGTCGAGCTGCGCCGCCAGCCGCTCCGGGCTCAGGCCGTTGGCCACGGTCAGGCGGGGCGAGTGGTCGCTGAGCACGACGTACTCGTGGCCCAGCTCGCGGGCCACCTCGGCCATCTCGGCGATCGGGCTACCGCCGTCGCTCCAGTCGGAATGGGTGTGGCAGTCGCCGCAGAGCGCCGCCCGCAGCGCCGCGGCGCCCTCGCTCACCGGGCGGCCCTCGGTCGCCTCCAGGCGGCGGAGGTACACGGGGACCTCGCCGGCGAGCGCCTCCAGGATCACCCGCTCGGTGACCTCACCGATGCCGGACAGGGCGCGGAGGCCGGCGCCCGGCCCGGCGGCCAGCCGCGCCAGCTCCTCCGGGCCCATGCGGTCGACGACGGCCGCCGCCCGGCGAAACGCCCGCACCTTGTAGCTGGGCTCCAGGGCACGCTCCAGCAGGAACGCGATGCGGCGCAGGGCGGCGGCGGGCGGGAGCGGGAGCGGTTGGGTCATGGTCCACGGATAACAAATCGTCCTCGATCCCGCGACGATCGGCTGCAACCGCTTGCCCGGCTTTGCGCCTTCGGTATGAACTGCACGCGCTCGGTGGTTCGGCCACTACAGTGCCGGGGCTGGCCGGCCGATCTGACAGGCCGAGTGTGATGCATGGTCTTCCCACCGCTTGGCACACTCGTCGGGAGCGGTGGGCACCGCTCGGAGGGATGGGGGACATGCGGGAACTGAAGGCGCGCCTGGAGGCCTGGCGTACGACCGGGCTGTCCGGCTGGCAGCGCATCGCGGTGGTCGTCGGCCTCGCCGTGGTGCTGCTCGGCGTCGGCAGCGTGGCGGCCACGGCGAGGGTGGGGGCGACGTCCGGCCGCATCCTGGCGGGAGTGCACGTCGGCAGCGTCGACGTCGGCGGCATGACCCGGTCCGAGGCGGTCACCGCCGTCGAGGCCGCCACCAGGCCCAAGCTGCGCCGCGGGATCCACGTCGTGGCCGGCGGCAAGCGCTGGCCCGTCACCCCGGCCGGGCTCGGCCGCGGCGCCGCGGTCCAGGAAGCCGTCGACCAGGCGGTGGCCGGCCCGCAGCTCTCGTGGATGGCGGGGTTCTGGCACCGGCTGACCGGCAAGCCGGTGGCCCACGCCGTCGACGTCCGCTACTCCGACGACGAGGAGCGGGTGGCGAAGTTCGTGCGCGCCCTCGCCCCCAAGCTGGCGGTCGCGCCCACCGACGCCGCCATCGAGCTGGTCGACGGCAAGCTGGTCCGCCAGCGGGCCAAGGCCGGCAGGGCCCTGGACGTGGAGGCCAGCACCCGTGCCCTGGTCAAGGGGCTGCGCGGCACCAAGCGCACGGTCAAGCTGGTCACCAGGCCGGTGGCCCCGAAGGTCACCGAGGACAAGCTCGGCAAGACCATCGAGATCAACCTCTCGACCAACCGGCTCACCTTCTACGACGGGCTCAAGGTGCTCAAGACCTACCCGGTGGCGACCGGGCAGCCGAGCTTCCCCACGCCGCAGGGCACCTGGGAGATCGTCTACAAGCGGATGCACCCGACCTGGACCAACCCGGATCCCGAGGGCTGGGGCAAAGAGATGCCGAAGTCCATCCCGCCCGGGCCGGGCAACCCGCTCGGCACCAGGGCGATGTCGACCAGCGCCTCGGGGATCCTGATCCACGGCACCTACGCCAGCGGCTCGATCGGCACCTATGCCTCCCACGGCTGCATCCGCATGTTCCTGTCGGACGTGGAGGCGCTGTACCCGCAGGTCCCGATCGGCACGCCGGTGCTGATCCACCGCTGACGGCGAGGCGGCCCTAGGGGCTGCTGGCCGGCTGGTCCGGGTTCGCCGGGGCGGGCTGGGGCTGGATGGTCTTGGGTGCTGGCGTCAGGTAGCGGTCCTGCACCGCCACCACCGACTGGATGTCGGTCCAGCCGCCCTCGAGGTCGAACAGGTAGGCCGGGAGCAGGAACGCGACGTCGGCCGGACGGCTCCCCTTCGGCAGCCCGGGGGCGAGCTGCAGGCCGAGGCGCACGCCGGTGATCGTCACCGTCTGCTTCGGCAGCGGCTTGCCGGTGCACGGCACCCGCGTCGCGGGCGGGCACGGCACCCCCTTCACCCTGGCGCCCTCGACGACGTTCGGCCGCAGGATGGGCGGCCAGAACGCGGACCGCTCGCGCAGCCGCTGGAGCCCCTCGGCCTCGCTGATCAGCGGGTAGGTGTCGGCCGGCTGCGGCGTCGCGAGCCAGCCGCCGGCGTACTGGACGCGGCCCCTGGGGCCGACGCTGACCGTCCACGCGACGCCGTGGGTGGGCTGGCCACCGACCGCCGGGGAGATCGTGACCACCCGGGCCGCGTAGCCGTCGGCGACCCGCACGGTGGCGCCGTCCAGCGCGAGCCCCGCCTTGGCGGCGAGCTCACGCGCGATCCGCTCGGCCGCTTCGCGGCTGGGCAGGTCTGCCGGGCGCGGCAGGGGCTTGATCAGCCGTCCAGGCAGGACCGGGCGGGCGCTCCCCGGGCTGGCGGGGCTCCCCGCGCCCGACCCGGTCGTGCCTCCCCCGGCGCCACCCCCGGCGGCGCCGGCCTTGGGGTCCTTGGCGGTCGCGGTGTCGGTGGTGAGGCACTGGATCCCGCGGCCGCTGGCCGGGCTGTCCGGCGACCACGGGCCGCCCACGCAGGTGCCGACCACGACGTTGCTGTAGCTCCAGGGCAGCCCGGCGAGCCGGTTGACCCGCAGCGTGGTGCCGCCGTCGCTCGTGGTCCAGCCGGCCTGGTCCTGCTCGAGCCGGCCGCGCAGGCCCAGCGCGGCCACCAGGGCGGCCAGCCGGCCGCTGTCGGCGTCGGTGCCGAGCCTCCAGGCCTGTGCGCGGTCGGGCAGGTCGGGCAGGCTGCCGCGGAGCTGGTAGGTCACCGCCGGCCAGAGCGTCGGGGCGTCGCCGATGTCGTACGGGCGGGCGGCGGGCGTGGGCACGCCGACCCGGGCCGGCTCGGTGGCGGCCTCGGCGGCCGCGGCGGTGGTCTGGGCGTCGTTCAGCTCCAGGGGCGGCAGCATGGCCGGCTCGCGGTCGCGGCCGCCGCCGGCGGCCACCACCCCGCCGACCACCAGCGCGGCGGTGACCACCGCCGCCACCAGCCACGCCCCGACTCGCCTGCCCATCGCTCACCACCCCGAATCGCGCCGGTCGTTCGAACCTCACCACTTGGACGCGGCGACCACGCCAGGGGTTCCCGCCGTTCCGGGTCGGCCGGTCCGAGACGCTCTGGCGCCGGTCTCTGTGCAGGCGCGAAGATACCGGCACCCCGGACCCTTTGCTCGCCTGGAGGACAGCGTTGACCCGCCACCGCGGCGCCTGGCTCGCGCTGCTGCTGCTGGCCGTCGCGGCCCTGGCCGGCTGCGCTGGCGGCGAGCCGCCCAGCGGGGTGGCCAACATCCCGATGCTCGACAACTTCTACGCGCGCGACGTCACCCGGATCCCGGTGGGCGGCAAGGTCCGCTTCCCCAACGAGGGCCGGGTGCCGCACAACGCGGTCGCCCTGGACGGCACCTGGCGGACCCCCGAGTCGATCGGGCGGGACGAGGCGGCCACGATCACCCTCGACCGGGCGGGCGTCTACCGCTTCTTCTGCACCTTCCACGCGACCAGAGACGGCCAGGGGATGGTGGCCACGCTGGTCGTCGGCGACGCCGACTACAACCCGAGCCAGGCGCGGACCGGCACCGCGTTGCAGCCCGTGAAGCAGGCCAGCGGCGTCACCCGCCGGGTGCCGGAGGACCACCGGACCATCCAGGCGGCGGTCGACGCGGCCCGGCCCGGCGACCTGGTCCTGGTCGGCCCGGGCGTCTACCGGGAGGAGGTCAAGGTCACCGTCCCGTCGCTGGTCGTCCGCGGCAGCGACCGCAACCGGGTGATCGTGGACGGCGAGTTCCGGCGGCCCAACGCCATCAGCGTCACCGCCGACGGGGTCGCCGTCGAGAACCTCACGGTCCGAAACGCCCTGATCAACGGGCTGTTCTGGACCGGCGTGCGCGGCTACCGGGCCAGCTACGTCACCGCCTACAACAACAAGGATTACGGCATCTACAGCTTCGACTCGGTGGACGGCGTCTTCGAGCACTCCTACGCGTCCGGCTCGCCCGACTCCGGCTTCTACATCGGCCAGTGCCACCCCTGCGACGCGGTCATCGACCAGGTCCTGGCCGAGCACAACGCGCTTGGCTACTCCGGCACCAACGCCGGCGGGAACCTCCAGATCGTCCGTTCCACCTGGCGGCGCAACTGGGCGGGGATCGTGCCGAACACGCTGGACTCGGAGCTGCTGCCACCCTTCCGCGAGGTCGACGTGGTCGGCAACCTGGTGGTCGCCAACGGCGACCGCGACGCGCCGGGGGTCGGCTTCCAGTGGGCGGCGTTCGGCAACGGGATCCTGCTCGGCGGCGGCAACGACTCGCTGGTCGAGCGGAACCTGGTGGTGGACCACCCCAACCACGGGATCCTCGTCACCCCCAACCTGGACCAGCATTTCTGGACGTCCTCCGGCAACACCGTCCGCGGCAACGTGGTGCGCGGGTCCGGCAGGGCCGACCTGGCGCTGGCCGCGCCGGCCGGGGCCGGCAACTGCTTCTCCGGCAACCGGGCCCGCACCTCCATCCCGGTCGGCCTGGAGCTGTTCCAGCCGTGCCGCGGCCTGCGCCTGCCGGTCCGGATGGACCTCTCCACCACCCTGCAGAGCCTCGGCCTAGTCGCCGAGGCCAACACCGGCACCTACCCGGACAACCGCCCGGAGGACGCGCCCGTGCCACCGGCGCAGGCGCAGCTCCCCGGCGGCGCCGACGCGCCGGTGCGCCCGGCCGTCGACGTCTGGGCCGAGCACCGCGTCGACCTCGCCACCGTGCCCCTGCCCCACTACGACCAGCCGACGACCATCCGCAAGGAGCCAACCGTGTCAGGCGTCCCGATCCTCGCCGCCTCCCCCTGGCAGCTCGTGTTCGCGCTCTACGGCTACCTGCTGCCGTTCGTGCTGTACGCCGCCTGGACCTCGCTGGCGTTCTGGGACCTGGCGCGCCGCGACGACCTGGGTCGGGGCGCGATCCTGGCGTGGATCGCGGTGGTGCTGCTGGTGCCGTTCCTTGGCGTGATCGCCTACCACGTCCTCGGACGCCCCAAGCTGCCCGGCTGGCTGCGGGCCGCGGTGGTCGGCGGCGGCGTGGCCGCCTACCTGGTGATCCTCGGGATCGGTGCGCTCCTCGGCGGCATCGCCTGACCGTCGGATCAGCGCGGCGTCGCAGGGGTGGGCGTGAACGGCGGGCCGTGGCCGGGGACGACCAGGGAGGCGACCTCGAGCACGCGGCGGCGGCCGGCGTGGAGGGCGGCGGGGTCGGTCGCGTAGGGGTCCTCGGCGGGCCCGCTGGCCGACCACCACAGGTGGGTGCAGGCGACCACCCCGTCCGGGGTCTCGACCAGTGTGGTGATGTCCTGTGGCGTGTGGCCGGGCGTCTCGATCAAGCGGATGGAGGGCGACAGCTCGACCCCCTCGGCCGCCCGGCTGGTCCAGAGGTCGCCCTTGTAGACCGCCCAGTGGTCGTGGACGCGGGCGTTGGCGAACAGGGCGGCGTGCAGCGTGTGGTCCGGGTGGTGGTGGGAGAGGACCACGTCGGTGACCTCCTCCGCCGCGACGCCGAGGGCGGCCAGCGGGTCCAGGATCGCCAGCCTGGGGTCTGGGACCATGCCCGGGTCGATGACGACCCGCACGTCGCCGTCGGCGGCGAAGGTGACCGTCGAGGCGACCGTGCCACCGACGTAGCCGTCGAAGAGCACGTGGAGGCTGGCCGTGGCGGCCGCCGGCCGGTCGCTCACGCCGGGGCGGGTGCGGGCTCGGTGTGGGTGCGGCCGTACAGGGTGGTGCGCTGCTCCAGGCGGCGGCCCAGCGGCTCCACGATCGCCCGGAACTCGGCCTCCTCCATCATCTGGCCGTGGGCGGCGCCGGCGGCGCGGCTGATGTTCTCGTCCATCAGCGTGCCGCCGAGGTCGTTGACCCCGGCGAGCAGGGCCTGGCGGACGCCGTCGGCGCCCATCTTGACCCAGGAGACCTGGATGTTGTCGATCAGCCCGTGGTAGGCGATGCGGCCGACCGCGTGGATCAGCACGGCCTCGCGGAAGGTCGGCCCTGGCCTGGCCTGGCGCTTGCGGTAGATGGGGGCGGCCATGTGCACGAACGGCAACGGCACGAACTCGGTGAAGCCGCCGGTCTCGGCCTGCAGCGCGCGGGTCCGCAGCAGGTGCCTGGCCCAGGCCCTCGGCGACTCGACATGGCCGAACATGATGGTGATGTTGGAGCGGAGCCCCACCGAGTGGGCGACGCGGTGGACCTCCAGCCACTCGTCGGTGGTCACCTTGTCCGGGCAGATCACCGCGCGGACCTCGTCGTCGAGGATCTCGGCGGCGGTTCCCGGAAGGCTCGACAGCCCGACGCGCTTGAGCCGCAGCAGGTAGTCGCGGAGCGGCTCGCCGAGCCGCCTGGCGCCCTCGTGGACCTCCAGGGCGGTGAAGCCGTGGATGTGGATGGCGGGCACGGCCCGGTGCACGGCCTCGGCGACGTGGATGTAGTAGTCGCCGTCGAAGCTGGGGTGGATGCCGCCCTGCAGGGTGACCTCGGTGGCGCCGCGGGCGTCGGCCTCGACCACCCGGTGGGCGATCTCGTCCAGGCCGAGCAGGTAGGGGGCGCCGCGGAGGTTGAGGCTGAGCGGTCCCTTGGAGAAGGCGCAGAAGCGGCAGCGGAAGGTGCACACGTTGGTGTAGTTGATGTTGCGGTTGCGGACGAAGGTGACGACGTCGCCGACCGTCTGGCGGCGGAGCTCGTCGGCGACCTCGGCGACCGCCCGGACCTCCGGCCCGCGGGCGGCGAACAGGGCGACGATCTCGTCCTCGCCGAGCTCCTGCCCCTCGGTCACCCCGGCGAGCACCTCCCCCACCCGGCCGCCGGCCCGCGCGCTCGGGAACCGTGAGGGATCGACGACCGGTGGCGGCGGCTGGAGGTCGCCGGCGGCCCAGCGGTCCTCGCGGCCCAGCCCCTCGGCGTCGGAGCGGTCCAGCACCGGGAAGCGGAGGTCCGGGTCGAGCCAGCGCTCCGGTTCCTGCGCGAACTCCGGGTAGATCGTCAGCCGAGGAGCGAGCGTCATGCCGGCGGCCTCGGTCACGGCCCGGAGGCGCTCCAGTGCCGGCCAGGGGCGCTCGGGGTTGACGTGGTCGGCGGTGACCGGGCTCACCCCGCCCCAGTCGTCGATGCCGGCCTCCAGCAGCACCCCGAAGTCCTCGGTGAGGTTGGGCGGCGCCTGCAGGTGCACGGCCGGGTCCAGGACGACCCGCGCCGCCGCGATCGTCCACAGGTACTCCTCCAGCGTGGGCGCCGGCACCGCCGCCATCGCCGTGCCCGGCTTGGGACGGAAGTTCTGGACGATGACCTCCTGGACGTGGCCGTGCCGGCGGTGGGCGGCCCGGATGGCGGCCAGCGCCTCCAGCCGCTCGGCGCGGGTCTCGCCGATGCCCACCAGGATCCCGGTGGTGAACGGGATCGCCAGCTCCCCGGCGGCCTCCAGGGTGGCGAGCCGGCGGGCCGGCAGCTTGGTCTGGCAGCGGGCGTGCGGGCCGCCTGGCTGGTGCAGCCGCTCCGACAGCGACTCGAGCATCATGCCCTGGCTGGCGCTGACCCGGCGGAGCGTCCGCAGCTCCTCGGGGAACAGGGCGCCGGCGTTGGCGTGGGGCAGCAGCCCGGTCTCGGCCAGCACCAGCCGGCACGCCTCCGCCAGGTACTCCACGGTCGAGGCGTGGCCGAGGCCGGCGAGCGCCTGGCCGGCCACGGGGTAGCGCTCCTCGGGCCGCTCCCCGAGGGTGAACAGCGCCTCGTGGCAGCCGGCCGCCGCCCCCGCCCGCGCGATCTCCAGCACCTGCTCGGGCGAGAGGTACGGCTCGGCCGCGAGCCGGGCGGGTGGCTTGGCGAAGGTGCAGTAGCCGCAGTGGTCGCGGCAGAGCATGGTGAGCGGGATGAACACCTTGGGCGAGTAGGTGACCCGGGTGCCGTGGTGCCGGTCGCGGACCCGGCGGGCCTCGCCCAGCAGCTCGTCCAGGGGGGTCGCGGGCGAGATCTCGGTGGTGGCCATGCCGAGCAGGGTCGACTCGTTACTACAGAAAGTCAAGTGAACTCTTGCCCCAGGTGGTACGGTCGCGCCGTGCCCAAGCCCTATCCGCTTCCCGGGCCGGTCGCCCGCTCGCTGGAGGTCGTCGGCGACCGCTGGACGCTGCTGGTCGTCCGCGAGCTGCTGCTCGGCGGGCGGCGCTGGGCCGAGCTGGAGCGGGCCCTTCCCGGCATCCCCTCCAACCTGCTCGCTGAGCGCCTGCGCCTGCTCGAGGAGGAGGGGGTTGTGGGCAGGACCGGCGCGGGTCGCGCCTACCGGCTCACCGCCAAGGGCCGCGACCTCGCCCCCGTGCTGGCCGGCCTCGCCGCGTGGGGGACGCGCCACTGCAGCGAGCCGTCCTCGGCGCAGGCCACCCACGCCGGCTGCGGCGGCCGCGTGCTGCTCCGCTCGACCTGCGCCCGCTGCGGCGCCCCGGTCCCCGCAGAGGCCCTCGACCTGCGGCAGGGCTGAAGCTACCCGAGGGCGACCGGGATGGCGCCGTCGGCGACGGCGGCCACGATGGTGGCGGCGCCGACGATCCGCGCGCCGGGCACCAGGTCGTCCTCGCCGATGCCGCGCGGGGTGGTGCAGGCGCTGCAGCCCCAGATCTCGCCGCCGGCCTCCACGAAGGTCGACAGCAGCTCCGCGAGCTTGGGGAAGCCGTCGCGCTCGACCGTCTCGGCGTAGCCCCGCTTGCACAGCCAGGCACCCTCGATGGTGAGCACCACCACCGCCTCCTGCCCCGAGGCGGCGGCCACGTTGGCGGCGATGAACGGCACGATCGCCCGCTCGGGGTCGTCGCGCCCGTGCGTGCAGTGGAACAGCAGCCTGGCCATGCCCGGAGGATACTTCGCCGGCCCGGGCCGGCACACGGTGGTCGCCTCCTGTAGCATCCCCGGGCCTGACCGACGGCCCGCGACCGGAGAGGAGCCGATGAGCCGAGCGCCAGCCGCGACCACGGAGATCCTCGAGGTGACCGGCGGCGCGCCGCTCCACGGTGAGGTCACGGTCCGGGGAGCCAAGAACAGCGTCCCCAAGGACATGGTCGCCGCGCTGCTCACCGAGGACGACTGCGTCATCGGCAACGTCCCCGGCATCCAGGACGTCGAGATCGTCTCGGACATGCTCACGGTCATGGGCGGGGAGGTGACCGCACCCTCGCCTGGCGCGCTGCGGATCTCCGCGGCCGACGTCCGCCCCACCGGCCTGGCCGAGCTGAGCGGCTTCGCCGGCAGCAGCCGCATCCCCATCCTGCTGTGCGGACCGATGCTGCACCGCTTCGGCGAGGCCGTCGTGCCGACGCTCGGCGGCTGCGAGATCGGCTCCCGCTCGGTGCAGTTCCACATCGACGCCCTGCGGTCGCTCGGCGCCTCCGTGGACCAGCGTCCCGACGGCATCCACCTGAAGGCCGACAGGCTGGTCGGGACCAAGCTGCGCCTGGAGTACCCCAGCGTCGGCGCGACCGAGCAGGTGCTGTTCGCGGCGGTGCTGGCCGAAGGGGTCACCGAGCTGTCCAACGCGGCGATCGAGCCGGAGATCATCGACCTCATCGCGCTGCTGCAGAAGATGGGCGCGATCATCTGGGTGGCGCCCGACCGGATCCTGCGGATCGCCGGCGTGCCGCGGCTGCGCGGGTTCACGCACACGGCCATGCCGGACCGCCTGGAGGTGGCGTCGTGGGCGTGCGCCGCCATCGCCACCGGCGGCGAGATCACCGTCCGCAACGCCCGCCAGCACGACATGATGACCTTCCTCAACATGTACCGCCGGGTCGGCGGCGAGTTCCACATCGCCGACGACGCCATCCGGTTCTGGCGCGCCAGCGACCGCCTCCACTCGATCCCGCTGGAGACCGACGTCCACCCCGGGTTCATGACCGACTGGCAGTCGCCGTTCGTGGTCGCGTTGACGCAGGCGGAGGGCGTCTCGATCATCCACGAGACGGTCTACGAGGACCGCTTCGGGTACGTCTCCGCGCTGAACGAGATGGGCGCCCAGGTCCAGCTCTACCGCGAGTGCCTGGGCGGCATGCCCTGCCGCTTCGGGCAGCGGAACTACCTGCACAGCGCCGTGGTGGCCGGCCCAAAGGCGCTCCAGGCCGCCGACGTCGCCATCCCGGACCTCCGCGGCGGCTTCTCCTACGTCATCGCCGCGCTGGTGGCCCAGGGGACCTCCACCCTGCGCAACATGGGGATCATCCGGCGGGGGTACGAGGACTTCGTCAACAAGCTCCAGTCGGTAGGAGCGAAGGTACGGGCGTGACCGCGCGGACGCGCATGGTGGTGGTCGGGGGCGACGCGGCGGGCATGAGCGCCGCCTCCCAGGCGCGCCGGCGGCGCGACGCCGACGACCTGGAGATCGTCGCCTTCGAGCGGGGCTGGCACACCTCCTACGCCGCCTGCGGCCTCCCCTACTACGCCGGCGACGTCGTCAAGGACTGGCGGCCCCTGGTCGCCCGCACCCCGGCCCAGTTCGCGGAGCGGGACATCGACGCCCGAACCCGGCACGAGGTGGAGGCGATCGACCTGCGCTCCCGGCGGGTGCGGGTGCGCGACCTCGCCGCCGGCCGCAGCAGCGAGGAGCCGTGGGACGTGCTGGTCGTCGCCACCGGCTCCGAGCCGCTGCGCCCGCCGATCCCCGGGATCGACCTGCCGGGGGTCCACGGCCTCTCGATCCTGCAGGACGGCATCGACCTGCGCGAGGCGGTCGACGCCGGCCCGCGGCGGGCGGTGGTCGTCGGCGGCGGCTACATCGGCCTGGAGACGGCGGAGGCGCTGGCCAACCGCGGCGTCCCCACCGCGCTGGTCGAGGCCGGACCGCAGGTGATGAGCCGCATCGACCCGGACATGGGCGCGCTGGTCAGCCAGGCGGTCCGCGACGTCGGGGTGGAGCTGCACACCGAGGAGAAGGTGGAGGCGATCGAGGGCGACGGCCGCGTGCGGGCGGTCCGGACCGCGGCCAGGACTCTGGAAGCCGACCTGGTTGTGCTCGGGCTCGGCACCCGCCCGGCGGTCGGCCTGGCAAAGGCGGCCGGCATGACCCTCGGCCCCAGCGGCGCGATCGCGGTCAACCCGCGCATGCGGACCGCCCACGACGGGGTCTGGGCGGCGGGCGACTGCGTCGAGGCCCGGCACGTGGTCTCGGGCCTGCCGGTCAACTACCACCTCGGCACGATCGCCAACAAGCAGGGCCGCATCTGCGGCATCAACATCGGCGGCGGCTACGCCACCTTCCCCGGCGTGCTCGGCACCGCGGTGTCGAAGCTCTGCGATATCGAGGTGGCCCGCACCGGGCTGTCCGAGGCGGAGCTGCGCCCGCTCGGCCTGGAGTGGGAGTCGGCCACGGTCGACTCGACCACCCGCGCCGGCTACTTCCCCGGCGCCGCGCCCATCCGGACCAAGGTGCTCGCCGAGCGCCGCTCCGGCCGGCTGCTCGGCGCCCAGATCGTCGGCCGGGAGGGCGCCGCCAAGCGCATCGACGTGTTCGCCACCGCGATCTGGAACGGGATGGCGGTCGACGAGATGGTCAACCTCGACCTCTCCTACGCGCCGCCGTTCTCCCCCGTCTGGGACCCGGTGCTGATCGCCGTGCGCAAGCTGTCCGAGCAGGTCGAGCGGACCCTGCGGGACTGGCTGTAGCCGCGGCCAGAGCGGCGGTCAAGTACCCGCGGCGCGCGCCGCCGCCGCATCCTGTCACCGCAGGTGATCGAGGCGCGGCACCGATACTTGACCGCCGCTCTGCGATGCCTCCAGGCCGAACAGCTCGACCCGGTGGTCGGCGCAGAGCCCGAGGGTGGACGCCTCCGGCCGGCCGCAGGCCCGCACCGTGCCGTCCGGCATGTGCACGTCCGCCCAGCAGGTGTCCTCGGCCTGCGGCGCGCGGAACAGCGCCCGCGCGGCGGCCAGGGACAGCAGCAGGGGCTCGTCGTCGAGATCGGCGTCCATCGCTGTAGAGCATCGGCACACCGACGAGCTTGGCTTAGGTTGGCTTAGGATCAGGTATGCCGCTCGACCTGCAACCCATCGACCTCCTCCTGCTCGTCGTCCTCGCCCTCGCCGCCCTGAGCGGCTGGCGGCGCGGGTTCGCGATGGTGCTGCTCGGCTACCTCGGGCTGCTGATCGGGCTGGCGCTCGGGGCCTGGGCGGCGACCCGGGTCGGTCTGCTGGTCGCGGACGGGAGCTCGTCCCGGCGGCTGCTCGTCGCCGTGGTGGTGTTCTTCCTGGTCGCCGCCGCCTGCCACGCGATGGGGAACCTGGCCGGCATGCGGCTGCGCTCGGTGGTGGCCGGGCGCTGGACCGGCCGGGTGGACGCCGTCGGCGGCGCCGTCATCGCCACCCTGGTGGCCGCCGTCGCGGTCTGGTTCATCGCCCTCACCCTCAGCAACGTCCCCTTCTCGCCGTTCGCCCGGGCGGTGAACGAGTCGGGCGTGCTGCGGACCTTCGACCGCTACGCCCCCCGCCCGCCGGCCGCCCTGGCGCAGCTTCGCGGGCTGCTCGCCCGCTCGCCGTTCCCGGAGGCGTTCGCCAACCTCCGACCGCCGGTCGTCTCCGGGGCACCGCCGCGGGCGGCGAACACCGCCGGGGTCAGGCGGGCGTCGGCGGCCACCGTCCAGATCCAGAGCCGGGGCTGCGGCGGGCTGCTGTTCGGCAGCGGCTTCCCGGTCGCCCGGGACCTGGTCGTGACCAACGCCCACGTGGTGGCGGGCGCCGGCAGCCATAGGGTGATCACCAGGGACAGGAGGGGCGTGGGCGCCAGGGTGGTCTACTTCGACCCCGACCACGACCTGGCGCTGCTGTCGGCGCCGGGGCTGCCCGTGCGGCCGCTCACGCTGGCCGGAGCGGCCCGCAACGGCCAGGAGGCGGCCGTGATCGGCTTCCCGGGCGGCGGCCCGCAGGAGATCGTCGGCGCCAGGGTGGTGCTGCGGACCCAGCCCGAGGCGCCCGACATCTACTCCGGGCCGGGCGTCCGTCGTGACATCTACGTGCTCCAGTCGCGGGTGCGCAAGGGCGACAGCGGCGGGCCCGTGGTCGACCTCTCCGGGCGCCCGCTCGGGGTGGTCTTCGCCGCCTCGACCCTGGAACCCAACGAGAGCTACGCCCTGACCAACGCGGAGGTGCGGCGGGCGCTGGACCGGGCCGGCGGCAACCGGCGCCCGGTCCGCGTCGGCCGCTGCGCGGTCTGACGGCACTGCCTGGCGGAGCGCGAGGCCGGCTCCCCGGTGCTGGACTCGTGCCTGCCTCGCTGGCAGGCTTGCCGGCATGGACCAAGCCAACGGCATCGACGGCCTCATCGGCCGGATGGAGGGCCTGCTCGCCCCGCTCGAGGCCAGGGGCGACCCGGGCCGCTTCTTCCTCGCCACCTACCTGCGCACCACCCACGCGGTCAAGGAGGAGCTGGACCGCGGCGGCTTCCGCGACACCGACTGGGTCGAGCGGTGGGACGTTGCCTTCGCCGGCCTGTACCTGGACGCGCTGGAGGCGGCCGAGGCCGGCCGGCGGCCGCCGGCGCCGTGGGCGGTCGCGTTCGGCGCCGGCGAGCACGACCGGTTCCCGCCGCTGCGTCACGTGCTGCTCGGCATGAACGCCCACATCAACTACGACCTGGCCCAGTCGCTGCTGGCGGTCATCTCCGAGGAGGAGTTCGACGACCCGGCGCTGCTGGCCAGCCGCGCGGCCGACCACGAGCACATCGACTCGGTGCTGGTCGCCAGGGTCGGCGCCGAGGACAGCGAGCTGGAGTCGCTGAGCGGCGGGCGCTCCCTCGTCGACCGGCTGCTGCAGCCGCTGAACCGCCTGGGCACCAAGCGGTTCCTGCGGGAGTCGCGGGCGAAGGTGTGGGCCAACACCCGCCTGCTGGACGCCGCCCGCCGCCAGGGCGCGGACGCCTACACGGCCCGCCTGGCCGAGCTGGAGCGCCTGTCGGCCGCCCGGGTCGCCGACCTGGTCGCCCCCGGCCAGGTGGTGCTGAAGCTGGCCGTCAAGGGCTTCGGCGTCCGCCTGCCCGACGCCGCTCCGTAGCCGCCCGGGCCCTGTGGACGAAGGGCGCAAACCGCGTTGTGCATGTGCTACACATGCAATACGCTCGTTCCATGGGGAGCAAGATGATCCAGATCCGTCACGTCCCAGAGGACGTCCACGCCAGGCTGAAGGCCCGCGCCGCCGCGGCCGGCATGTCCCTCTCCGACTACCTGCTCCGCGAGATCACCGCCCTGGCCCGCCGGCCGACCTGGGACGAGATCTTCGAGGAGATCGACCGCGAGGGTCCCATCCTGAAAGGTGAACCCGTCGACACCGTCGAGCTGATTCGTGAGCTCCGGGAGGAGCGCGAGCGCGAGCTGATGGCACGGACCTGGCCCGACGAGCCCGAGCCATGATCGTCCTCGACGCCTCCGTCATGGTCGACCTGCTGACCAAGGAGGCCCCGCAAACCGCCCACATCCGGGCGCGCCTGGCCGGCGAGCTGGAAGTCCACGTCCCGCACCTGGTCGACGCCGAGGTGACGCATACGCTTCGCGGCCTCGTCCTCCGCGACCGGCTGGCGGCGGCACCGGCACGCCGGGCCATCAGGCGGTTCGCGGTCCTGCCGCTCGTCCGCTGGCCGCAGACGCCCCTCCTCAGCAGAGTGTTCGCACTCCGCGACCAACTGACCGCCTACGACGCGACCTATGTCGCCCTGGCGGAGGGGCTCGGCGCGACCCTGCTCACCCGCGACGCCCGCATGGCCAGGGCCGGCGGGCACCGGGCCCGGATCGAGGTCGTCTAGAACGGCGGTCATGTATCCGGCGTCGCATGCAGCGGCCAACCATTCGTGCAGCCCTGGAGCTTGCGCGCCGCCCACCGCGGCCACGCAATCACCTCAAGAGCGGATACATGACCGCCGTTCTAGCGCTCAGCCGGCGAAGCCGTTGCCGTGGGCCATCGCCCGCAGGTCCAGGGCCTTGTCGAGCACGTCGGCGGCGACCCCGTGGTCGAGCGCGACCTCGCGCAGGGAACGGCCGGTGGCGGCGGCCTCCTTGGAGATCGCCGCCGCCTCGTCGTAGCCGACCACCGGGTTGAGCGCGGTGACCAGCACCAGGGTGGACTCGGCGAGCGCCCGGGCCCGCTCGGTGTTGGCGGTGATCCCGTCCACGCACTTGTCCGCGAACGCCCGGCAGGCGGCGGCCAGGTAGGTGATGGACTGCAGCAGGTTGCGGGCCATCAGCGGGATGTACACGTTCAGCTCGAAGGCGCCGGACAGGCCGCCGACGGTGATCGCCGCGTCGTTGCCGATCACCTGGGCGGACACCTGGGTGAGCACCTCGCACATGACCGGGTTGACCTTGCCCGGCATGATCGAGGAGCCCTTCTGCAGCTCCGGCAGGAGCACCTCGGCAAGGCCGGCACGCGGGCCGGAGCCCATCCAGCGGATGTCGTTGGCGATCTTGGTGCAGCTCACCGCCACCGTCTTGAGCGCACCGGACAGCTCGACCAGGGCGTCGCGGGCGCCCTGCGCCTCGAACGGGTGCGCCGGCGGCGCCAGCCGCAGGCCGGTCGCGGCCGCGACCCGCTCGCGCACGCGGGCGGCGAACTCGGGGTGGGCGTTCAGCCCGGTGCCGACCGCGGTGCCCCCCAGGGGCAGCTTGCCGACCCGAGGCAGCGCCGCCCGCACCCGCTCGGCGCCCTCGCCGACCTGGGCGGCGTAGCCCTGGAACTCCTGGCCTAGGGTGACCGGGGTCGCGTCCATCAGGTGGGTGCGGCCCGACTTGATCACCTCGGCCAGCTCGGCCGCCTTGGCCGCCAGCGAGGCTGCCAGCCCGTCCAGGGCGGGCAGCAGGTCGTGCTGGGCGGCGTCCAGGGCGGCCAGGTGCACCGCGGTGGGGAAGACGTCGTTGGAGGACTGGCACATGTTGACGTGGTCGTTGGGGTGCGCGCCCTCGCCGGCGAGGCTCGCCACCACCTCGTTGACGTTGGTGTTCGTCGAGGTGCCCGAGCCGGTCTGGAAGACGTCGATCGGGAACTGGTCGTCGTGCCGGCCGGCCGCGACCGCCTCGGCGGCGGCCGCCACCCGCTCGGCCAGGTCCGCGTCCAGCAGGCCGAGGTCGGCGTTGACGCGGGCCGCCTCCGCCTTGACCCTGGCGAGCATCCGGACCACCTGGACCGGCACCCGCTCCCCGGAGATGGGGAAGTTCCTGATCGCCTTCTCGGTCTCGCCCCGCCAGAGCTGCGTCATGGTGCGGTCCTCCAGTCGGCACCCTCTCTGGTGGATGCTACCCACTGGAGGGCGCATGCTGCCGGGAGGTCGGATGACGACGGGGCCGCTGTGGACCTGCGAGCGCTGCGGGCGGGGCTTCGCCAACCGCAACCAGACCCACACCTGCGGCCTCGGCACCCTCGATGCCCACCTGGCCGGGCGCGACCCCGAGGTGGTCGCCATCTTCTGGCGGCTGGTCGAGCTGGCCGAGCGAAACGGGCCGGTCACGGTGCTGCCGGAGAAGACCCGGGTCGCGTTCCAGGTCCGCATGAGCTTCGCCGCGGTCACCCCGCGCCGACGCTGGGTCGACGGCCACGTCGTGCTGGCCCGCCGGCTGGAGCACCCCCGCTTCCGCCGCATCGACTCGTTCTCGCCGCGCAACCACGTCCACCAATTCCGCCTGGCGCGGCTGGACGAGGTCGACGACGAGGTCGCGGCCTGGCTGGCCGAGGCCTACCGGGTCGGCCAGCAGCGCCACCTGGGCCGCTAGTCCCAGGCGTCGGGGTTGAGCAGGTGCGGCGGCCGGCGGCCGTCCAGGACCGCGAGCAGGTTGTCGGCCGCGGTCATGCCCATCGCGACCCGGGTCTCGACGGTCGCCGTGCCCAGGTGCGGGACGATCGTGACGTTGTCGAGCCCGAGCAGGTCGGGGTGGACCTCCGGCTCGCGCTCGAACACGTCCAGGCCGGCGGCGCCGATCTCGCCGGCCCGCAGCGCGCGGGCCAGGGCGGCCTCGTCGACGATCGGCCCGCGGGCGGTGTTGACCAGCACCGCGGTCGGCTTCATCCGCCGCAGCTCCGCCGCGCCGATCAGGTGCCTGGTGGCCGGGCTGAGCCCGGTGTGGATGCTCAGGAAGTCGGCCTCGGCGAGCAGGTCGTCCAGCTCGCGCCAGGCGACGCCGAGGGCGGCCTCGGCGTCCGGCGCCATCCGGTGGCCGGCGTGGTAGAGCACGGGCATGCCGAAGCCTGCCGCGCGCCTGGCGACGGCCCGGCCGATCCGGCCCAGCCCCAGCACCCCGAGCGTCTTGCCGTGGACCTGGGTCCCGAGGAAGAACTCCGGGCCCCAGATCCACGGCCGCGCCGCCCGCAGGAACCGGTCGCCCTCCGCGACCCGCCTGGCGGCGGCCAGCAGCAGCGCCCAGGCCAGGTCGGCGGTCGCCTCGGTGACCACGTCGGGGGTGTTGGTGGCCAGCACCCGCCGGGCGGTGCAGGCGTCCAGGTCGAGGTTGTCGTAGCCGACGGCGAAGTTGGCCACCACCCGCAGCGACGGCCCCGCCCGGTCCAGCAGCTCGGCGTCGACCCGGTCGGTGAGCATGGCCATGATCCCGGCCTTGCCGGCGACGCGGCCGAGCAGCTCGGCCCGTGGCATGACCCCGTCGCCCTCCCAGACGTCGGGCTCGCAGCGCCCGGCGAGCCGCTCCAGCACCGGCGCGGGCACGCCGCGGGTGACCAGCACGTGCGGGACGCCCATCGCCACCTCCCCTGCGGTCAGTGGGGCCGAGTCTAGCCGAGAGAAATCGGTCGCCTCCGCCGGGCTGGCGTGGTACCCAGGCCCGGACGGCAAGGAGGCCACCATGCAACTGCCGCGCCTGGCCACCCAGCGGCTCGTCCTTCGTCCCTTCACCCGCGGCGACGAGGCCATCCACCAGCTCGTCTGGGCCGACCCCGAGGTCGCCGGCCCCTTCAGCGGCGGCGGGACCATGACCATCGAGCAGGTCAGGGAGTGGCTGGTCCACCGGTTCCTGCAGGCGGCAGAGGACGACCTGGGGTTCTGGGCCGTGGTGCGCGCGGCCGACGACGCCCTGCTGGGCCTGGTCGCGCTCCAGCCCTACGTGCCGTGGTGGATCGTCTGGGAGCACGACCCGGCTGCCCGCCACCGCCGGGTCGAGGTGGAGCTGTCCTACGCGCTGGGTCGCCCGTACTGGGGCAACGGCTACGCCACCGAGGCGGGCCGGGCGCTGGTCGCCTACGCCTTCGAGACGCTCTGGCTGGCGCGCATCGCCTACGGTGTGGACGGCGCGAACACGCGCTCGGTCGGCGTGATGCGGCGGCTGGGCTTCCGCCTGGAGCGCAACCTGCACCCGGACGGGGCAGGGGACGTGGTCGGCGTGCTCGACAACGACCGGTCCTGAGCGGCCCGCTAGAACGCCGGTCAAGTACCCGCGGTGCGCGCCGTCACCGCATCCGGTTACCGCACGTGCTGGAGGCGCGGCACCGACACTTGACCGCCGTTCTAGAGCAGCGGGCGGAGCAGGGCGACCCGGCTGAGCAGGCGGACGGCGCGGCGGTCGTCGCCCGGCTGGTCGACGGTGCGCCGGGTGGCCGCCTCCAGCGCCACCCGGTCGGCGCCGGGGACCTCCAGTAGCCGCGGCGCCGCCTCGATGTCGGGCACCCCGGCGGTGGCGAGCTGCACGGCCAGCTCGGAGAGGGTCCCGGCGACCCGGGTCATGCGCCGGCGCTCCGCCCAGGCGCCCGCGAACGCCATGCCGGCGGCCACCGAGCCGAGCTGGGCCCCGGCGACCAGGCCGGCATCGAGGTCGTGGCGGAGGTAGTTGCCCCCCGCGACCCCGGCGGCGACGGTCAGCCCGAGGGCGGCGCCGCGCCCGACGATCCGCGGCAACGAGGAGCGGATCGGCTCGTGCCGCCCGGTGCGGATGCGAGCCTGGACGGCCGGCTGGCTCGGCTCTGGGTCCTCGTCGGGAACGAACGCGGGCGCGACCAAGGGCACGGTGGCGGTCATGGCGGGTCCTTTGCGTACGGGGAAGAGGGACCTGGTGACGCGGGGCGCATCCTAGACCGCGCTGTGTGAGGAAATCCCGAACTCCGGGTACTGTGACCAAATCGAGACGTTCGGCGGAGTCCTATCCGGCCAGGAACGACAACCGCACGCGGCGGTGGGGGTTGTCGTCGTTCAGGTCGACCAGGCAGATCCGCTGCCAGGTGCCGAGCAGCAGCCGGCCGGCCTGCACGGGGACGGTGAGGGAGGGGCCGGCGAACACCGGCAGCAGGTGGTCGGCGCCGTGGCCGCGGCTGCCGTGCCGGTGGGCCCAGCGGTTGTCGCGCGGCAGCAGCCGCCCGAGCACCTCCTGGAGGTCCTCCTCCGACCCGGCGCCGGTCTCCATCACGGCCAGGCCGGCGGTGGCATG